>WNFT01022185.1_pt1 | contig 12915 bp, 11 predicted proteins | sample 5400191 | NCBI WGS metagenome assembly WNFT01 (sample SAMN13153359, study PRJNA577476) | soil metagenome | isolation source: 80 cm saprolite under Madrone tree | place: USA:California | collected 2016-06-14
ATGAATTCCGATGTAAAGGGATCGAAGGCTCTGCCCGTGATCAAGACTATCTCCTCGCTCTGTCCCTTGCTGAGTGTACGCGCAAGGGCATCTGGGTGAAAGTTCAATTCTTGTATGGTTTGCAACACTTTCGCACGGGCTTCGTCACTCACATGTTTATTGCGTTGCCCATTTTCATTGAGGACATAGGAAACCGCCGTCCGTGACACACCTGCCCTGCGCGCCACATCCGTGATGGTGAGAGGGGTGTGAGAAGCTGGTTTGCGTTTTCTTGCTGCCATAAGTTCTTTCCTACGAGACGAAAAACGAATTTTCTGCGACTTTGAAAAATGTGAACCGCTTCACTTGACAAAGTATGCCACGTTAGATATACTTTTGTCAAGTGAAGCGGTTCACATAGTGCTTGATTCCACGCAGAAAGGAACAGATACATGCACGATGTCATAGTAGACCTGCTCGGTCAAATGACCCTGCAGGAAAAAGTTTCGCTGCTTGCCGGATCGGACACCTGGCATACGACAGCGATTGAGCGACTCGGTATTCCTCAATTGAAGATGACGGATGGTCCGAATGGTGCTCGTGGCGGTGGAAGCTTCACGGATGGTGTGAAGGCAGCCTGCTTCCCAGCAGGAATTTCACTGGCCTCCACGTGGAACACGGAACTGGTCAGACGTGTCGGACAGGCGTTGGGGCAAGAGGCCAAAACAAAGGGGGCGCAGGTGTTGCTGGCCCCGACCGTCAACATCCATCGCTCTCCAGTCAACGGGCGCAATTTTGAAAACTTCTCAGAAGATCCCTACCTGTCTGCCAGGATGGCTGTCGCGTATATCACCGGCGTCCAGCGTGAAGGGGTCGGCGCGTCGGTGAAGCACTACATCTGTAATGACTCTGAGTTCGAGCGCACCAGCATCAGTTCGGAGGTGGGTGAACGTGCCCTGCGCGAAATCTATCTCCCACCCTTCCAGGCCGCGGTGCGCGAGGCCAACTCCTGGACCATTATGGCCGCCTATAACAGAGTGAACGGCATCGCCGCCACGGAACACCCGTATTTCTTAAACGAGATCTTGCGCAACGAGTGGGGCTACGATGGGGTGGTCGTGTCTGACTGGTTTTTTGCGGTCAAGAGCACTGCTGCTTCGGTGAATGCCGGACTCGATCTAGAGATGCCCGGCCCTCCAATCTGGCGTGGCGAGAAACTGCTGCAAGCAGTCGAGCGCGGCGAGGTCGAACCCGCGGCGCTTGACGAGAGCGTGCGTCGCCTGCTGCGTTTGCTGGTCAAAGCGGGCGTCTTCGAGCACCCGGAAGAAGTGCCAGAGCAGGCTATTAACCGGCCAGAACACCGCATCCTAGCCCGTCAAGCGGCTGCGGAGGGAATCGTCCTTCTCAAGAACGAGCACCATATCCTTCCCCTCCAACGTGAGCAGCTCACGTCGATTGCGGAGATTGGTACAAACGACAAGGTGGCAAGAATCATGGCAGGGGGAAGTGCACAAGTCAGTGCTCACTACGCGATCACACCCTATGAGGGTATTGTGACGAAAGTGGGCGATCGGGTGCAGTTCGGCTATGAACTCGGTTGCACCAATCATAAGCTGCTGCCACTCCTGGAGGCAGATCAGGTACGTGCGGGTGCGGAGGGAGACGAGCATGGATGGCTATGCGAGTACTTCAACAATCCGGACCTGGCTGGTTCTGCTGTGTATACAGAGATGAGCAAGAGTTCGGAATACATGTGGCTTAGCAGGCCCTCTGATGCTGTTGATTTCCGCAGCTTTTCGATGCGGAGCACAGCTCGTTTTATCCCTGCTGAGACGGGCACCTACGCCTTCAGCCTGGTCAGTTCCGGCTTGAGCCGCCTCTCTGTTGATGGTCAGATGGTCATTGATAACTGGACGAAGCAGACTCCCGGTGAGGCGTATTTCGGTATGGGCTCCACCGAAGTCAAGGCCTCTCTAGACATGATCGCTGGACGTGAGTATCACCTTACCCTCGAATATAGCAAGAGCCAGACCTTACAACTGGCGGCAGTGCACCTGGGCGGCCTCTCCCCCATGCCGACTGATGCGATTGAACGTGCGGCTGCACTGGCAACCCGGTCAGATGTGGCGCTCATCTTTGCCGGTTTGAGTGGAGAATGGGAGAGTGAAGGATTTGATCGTCCCGACATCGACCTGGTTGGTCGACAGAATGAGCTCATAGAGCGCGTAGCGGCAGCGAACAGGAACACCGTCGTGGTGCTCAACACCGGCTCACCGGTCGCCATGCCCTGGCTTGACCAGGTGGCAGCCGTGGTGCAAGCCTGGTACCCTGGCCAGGAATGTGGCAATGCCATTGCCGATGTGCTCTTTGGGGACATCAACCCCTCGGGCAAGCTTCCCCAGACCTTCCCTGCGCGGCTGGAGGATAACCCCGCTTACATCAACTATCCCGGCGAGAACGGCAAGGTTCATTATGGCGAGGGGCTCTTTGTGGGCTATCGTTACTATGAGAAGAAGCAGATCGCGCCCCTGTTCCCATTTGGTTTCGGGCTCTCCTACACGAGCTTCGATTATGATTCATTGCGACTGAGCGCCCAGGAGATCAGCCCGGACGACACGTTGGAGGTAGCGATTGACGTGACCAACACGGGGCAGCGTGCAGGTAAAGAAGTGGTGCAAGTGTACGTGCGGGACATCACATCGCGCTTGCACCGTCCCAATAAAGAACTCAAAGCCTTCGCCAAGGTCTATCTTGAGCCTGGCGAGTCCAAGACGGTGACGCTGACGCTCGCACGTGACGCACTTGCTTACTACGATGACCTGGTGCACGCGTGGGTTGCTGAAGCGGGGGAGTTTGAGGTGCTGGTTGGTTCGTCGTCACAAGAGATCCGGGCAACGGCCACGTTCACACTGACGGCAACGAGCCACTTCGGCGGTTCTCTCGAAAAAGAAAAAGTCAGGCTATGACAGCCTGGATTGATGGCTCTCTTTGCCAGTAGTCGCATGTGCTCTGGCAATTATGGTACAATTCGTTGCCGGGGGAGCGCTCGGGCTCTCCCGGCACACTGAGAGAGAGGTAGCACATTATGGAGATCACTTTTCCCCCCACCTTCCTCTGGGGCAGCGCAACCGCCGCGCACCAGGTGGAAGGCGGGAACGTCTACAACGACAACTGGGTGCTGGAGCATGTGCCTGGCAGCCCTTTCGTCGAGTCGTCGGGCGACGCCTGCGACCACTATCACCGCTACCGCGACGACATCGCCTTGCTCGCCGACCTGGGCTTCACCCTCTATCGCTTCTCCCTGGAGTGGTCGCGCATCGAGCCGGAAGAGGGTGAATTCTCGCTGGCACAGCTCGACCATTACCGGCGCATGCTGGCGACGTGTCACGAGCACGGGCTCACCCCGATGGTCACGTTTCACCACTTCACTTCACCGCGCTGGCTGGCCGCCTCCGGCGGGTGGGAGGCGAAGGACACGCCGGAGAAGTTTGCCCGTTTCTGTGAAAGGGCAATGGCTCACCTGGGCGACCTGATGCCGCTGGCCTGTACGCTCAACGAGGTCAACATCGGGCCGCTCATCTCGGCCAGAGCTGGTGCAGAAATGGGCTTCACTCGCACGGAGCCGTGGTTTGAGGCGGCTGCGCGCAGAGCCGGCAGCGACGCCTCGCGCTTCACTCCGTTTCTATACGCCGACGCCGAGCACGGTCGTGCAACGATCCTGGCGGCGCACCGGCGTGCGGTGGAGGCCATCAAGGCCGGACCGGGCAGATGTGAGGTCGGGCTTACCCTGGCGATGCAGGATATCCAGGCAGGGCCCGGTGGTGAGGAAATGGCCGCGCGGATGCGCCGGGAGCTGTTGAACGTCTACCTGGAGGGGGCCCGGGGCGACGACTTCATCGGTGTCCAGACCTACTCCCGCCAGCGTTTCGGCCCTGATGGTCCACTGGGACCAGAAGAGGGAGTGGAACTCACCCAGATGGGATACGAATTCTGGCCGGAGGCGCTCGAAGCGACGATCCGCTACGCGAGCGCGGCGACGGGCCTGCCTGTTATCGTGACAGAAAATGGTGTCGCTACAGACGACGACACGCGGCGCATTGCCTATGTCGAGCGGGCGTTGCGCGGCGTCGCCGCCTGTCTGCACGATGGGATCGACGTGCGTGGCTACACTTACTGGTCGGCCCTGGACAACTTCGAGTGGAGCCTTGGCTATCGCCCGACCTTCGGTCTCATCGCGGTCGATCGACGGACGCAGGAGCGCACCGTCAAGCCGAGCGCCCCCTGGCTGGGACACATCGCGCGTGCACAGGGATTCTGAGCGCAGCCCATTAGGGCAGTCAAAAGTACCCTCGATCCTCAACGGCTACTCGATCCGGGAGCGCTTATCGATCCTCAAAGAGCGTCTCCCGTTTCTCGCTGCCCTTATGATGATCTTTTGACGAGTCTCTCACCTAATTGGCGGGATTTATATGTTCCCTTTTTTAAGGCAGCAAACCCATTACGCTCATCTTGTATTCTGTCCTGTGAGATATATTTGATCTTTCTGCCTTCTTCCTTAAACCCTTCCCTAGCGAGAAAGGCATCAGTTCTTCTGATATGCCAAGAACTTGTGATCACACCAATGGTTCTTTTCTCCTGAAATTGTTCAGTTGTAAAGAGCTTCGCTAACTCACGTGCATTTTCCTCGGTTGTCTTTGAGTGCTCTTCCAAGTACATGCATGTTTCTGGCACACCATATACCAGCAATTCTGCTTGCATAACCGAGGCCTCCGATGGGGCCTCTTTGTCTTGTGGATCGGTTTTCCCGGTAGAGAGCAGGAGACAGTCTGAAACACCGAGATGGTACAAGAGTGCTGCTGTAATGACCCTTCCCTGGGCACCAAAACTTTTTTTCGTCCCTTTTTCGTAGGGAGTGGTGATATATCGATCTGCGCTTTTGACGATATTTCCCCCTAAAACAACGACGACCTCACACATAAAAGGAGGTTGCAATGTTTCCTGTGAGATTTTTTGGGCAAGATATTCCTGCACCTGCTGAGCAAGAAGTATTGGACTTTCTATTTTTAGTTTAACCATGCGCCAAGCTTGAGCGAGGAACGTGACAGAGCACGTTTTGCTGCGCTGTGAACAGCGTAGCAGAGAGTACCACAGCGTTTTTTGCCACCTTCACACTATGCGTTTCTCGCTCTTTCTCCATATCCTCATTATAGCAGAGTATTCTTTGCATGTAACTATCATTTTTGGTGGTGAAGTAATGAAGACTTCATAACAGCTTCGCATAGCCACAAGCTATTTTTGAGTAGACTTTCGGTAGACTTCGGGTTACCGGTAACCTTGAAAAGAAAAACCTTTCTAAGTATACTTAAGTGCGAAATAGTGAACGAACTGACTAGAGGGAACTCCCAGATACCCCATACCTATACTACTCACACCTATACCATCACCAAGGACAAGTATTGCGGAGGGATTCGCTATGGGACATATTGCCAGATCGGTGAGACTCTCCGATCTTGTGAATATTGGATTGCAAACCGAACAGCTTCTTCACCAGGCGAGGATCTACACCCAGCAGGAGTTGCGTGAGCTCGGGCCAGTTGAAGCTTGGAGACGTATCAAACGTCTTTATCCTGAGAAAGCGACGCTCACCTGTTTGTTGGTATTACAAGGGGCACTGCTCGCTATTCCGTGGAGACATCTACCGGAAGAGATCACCCTGCGACTGCTCGCTGAGGTAGACGTATGGTGACTCAATTTTCTCATCTGTGATGATCATTTGAGGCGGTTTCCCCGACTTGCTCTCGATGAATGGCAGTTTTTTGATGCTCCCTGTCGTTTCTGCCACTGGCAGCAATGCTCAGTTTCTGGCAGTATTCTAGCAGAAAGACTTTTTTTTGCCAAGAAGAGCCAAGAAAGGATCTCACATGAAGACCGTACATATGGAGCGAAAGTTCAGCCTCTTCCTGGATGGCAGGAAGACCCAGCAAGGAGGGAGGTGATCTATGGAGGATGCGGGAGATACCTATACACAACTCATCGCGTTTCTTGATCAACACGGGGTGCCGTACCGGTTGATCGACCATGCGCCCGAGGGACGAACGGAACTGGTGAGTCCGATGCGTGGGAACGCGCTATCGCAGGCGGCGAAGTGCATCGTCCTGATGGTCAAGATCGGCAAGAAGATCACCAGGTACATTCTTGCGGTCGTTCCAGGTGATACGAGAGTGGATTTGCAAGCAGTCAAGGCGCTGATGCGGGGTACCTACGTTGCGTTTGCCTCATCGGACACCGCCGAACGGCTCGCGGGCAGTGTGACAGGCACGGTCCTGCCGTTCTCCTTCAACCCGGAGTTGGAATTGGTCGTCGATCCCTCATTGCTCGAAAACGACGAGATCTATTTCAACGCGGCGCGCTTAGATCGTTCAATGGTTTTGAAGACGAGTGACTATGTTGCGGTGGCCAGGCCGCGCCTGGGACGCATTGTCGAAGGTCGAGGAGCCTCGCCGGAAGTCGCTTCTCCTACGGACGGTGCGACCTGGTCCCCGTAGCATTATCAATTCATATATGAGACGAGGCGGACATTATGGATACACATGCATCATATACGATCAATCTAGACGCGCAGAAGGTATAGGTGAATAACTGACCTTTAGGACGATGCAAAAGATCTTATCGCACGCTACTCTATCCATAAACCAGAGTCGTCCTGCGCGATTCTCTTGGAGGGAAGCCTCATGAACTATTGGATATTGGATAGCTGGTTGGTGTATCCTGGACACGAGGATGAGTTTATTGCACATTGGACTGACCTCGTGCAATGGACAATGCAAGAGGTTCCAGGCAGTGCGAGTGGCATTCCACTGTATCGAGATAGACAACAGATGAATCGCTTTTTCTGCCCTATCGCCTGGGAAAGCGCTGAAGCGATTGCTGCGTGGCGAGCGAGCCAGGGCTACCAAAGCCGTATAGCGCAGATAGAGCGTCTTTGTGCTGAACTGGAGGCAAGGACATTGGTACTGGCCACGAAAGTCACCCCGTCAGCCACTGCATAGAGCTTCATGTAGCGTCATGAAAGGACTGGCTGGATTGACCCTGGTCATCTGCGACGTGCTTGTTGACCATGCTCAGCAATGATGTGCTGGACAACGTGAAGATGGAGACGGTCCAAGTCCGGTTTTTAGGCAGCGGAGATGCCTTTGGCAGTGGGGGACGCTTGCAAACCTGTATCTGGATCAGAGCGAGCACCAGCACATTTCTGGTCGATTGCGGAGCGTCTTCTTTGATTGCTCTGCGCCGTTGGGGCATGGCGCCCAATGACATTGACACGATTCTGCTCACACACCTACACGGCGATCATTTCGGCGGCATCCCCTTTTTTGTACTGGATGCCCAATTGATTAGCAAACGGAGCCGTCCACTCGTCATCGTGGGGCCCTCTGGTACGCAGAGAAGAGTAGTGGCGGCAATGGACATCTTCTTTCCTGGCTCCTCCCAGGTCCAACAAAAGTTCTCATTGGAGATACGAGAGTTCGCATCCGATCAACCTCAAACACTGGGCGACGTGATTGTCACCGCTTACCGTGTTCAGCATCCCGCTGGAGACCCGTCCCTCGCCTTGCGCATGGAGTGCAATGGGAAAACGATCACTTATACTGGCGATACGCAGTGGACAGAGGGCCTCTTGCCAGCAGCCAGGGGAGCCGATCTCTTGATTGCAGAGGCGTACTGTTTCGAGAAGAAGGTCAAGTTTCACCTGGATTTTCAGACCTTGATGGCTCACCTAGACGAGCTTCAGCCGAAACGACTGATCGTGACCCATATGAGCGAGGACATGCTTGCACGGCTGGATGAGATCCCCTGTGAATGTGCAGAAGATGGAAAGCTTATCGAGGTGTAAAGGGGCGATCATCCTCCTGGCATCATCGAGATGTATCTATCAACGGCGAAGCCTCACCCTCATTCATCGTAGATCACTTGCACACGAGGCCACTTGCGCACAATTTGCTTGGAATGCAAGCGTTGAGCAAACTGCTCCCGTGTGACGCGACATGGGTTTCGACGCAAAACCATGTTGAAGAGATCAGAGAGGCCACAGGGAGCAGCAATGTAGATCTCATCAGTAGCGAGGAGTCGTACAGCAACACTGGTAGCTGTTTCAGGCCAGGTGCCTACTGCTTGCTCACTTGAGTGCAAAGCAGGAACAGAAAAACCGAACACTTCTTCATACCAAAGATGGACAGCCGCTTGATTGGTTGCTTCCCATGCCACGTGAGGAAGTCTTCGTGCCAACTGTTGCTGTACCATGCGATCTCGTTCGGGACGTACGTCCTGGGGGTCGAAGAAGATGACATCAATATCCGCCAGTGGAGTAGGAGTCTGATACTGATGGAGATGATCCCAAACGAGGTTCCGAATGACCCCAGCCCCAACGAGCCAATCTGGCGGATTACATCTGCGGACGGTTTCCAGAATGGACATGAGCCAGGGAGTTGACCGAATCAATTGGGTGAGTTCTTGGCGGTAGATCTGTTCTTCCACAGTATCCTGCCTCTTTTCTCTCGTATTCAAATGTCACCAGCAGTGGGTATGGAAGATTATCATACCCACACTTGCTCTGGAAGGCAAGATAGTATTGCCACCAGGGCTTGTGAATTATCCAGGCAACAGCGATTGGCCTGGCCCAGCCCTGGCGGGTGCCAGGTGCGGGGAGGCAGGTACAGTACCTTTTCGGTATAATTATCTGCCAACATCCCGGAGACAGGCTAAACTGTCGTAATCGTCCCGTCGGCGTTGACGTGGATCGATACACGGGGTAGAGGGGTTTGGGCAGGGCCTTGCACGACGCTAAAGCCATGGGCGGGATCGAAGATTGCGCCGTGGGCGGGGCAGACGAGTTGATGAGTACCGACGTCGAAATAGACGGGCACGCCTTCATGTGTACAAGCTTGTTCGCAGGCCACGAAATCACCATTGGGAAGATGGATAAGGATACTGCCGTTTCCATCGGCTGGATTTGTGAAGTTCTTGCTACTGTTGATTGGTATGCTGGTAGAGCCGATTACCGTTCCTGGATGAGACGGATGCGTTGGAGCCGGGTGCGGCGGATGCGTTGGCTTTGGCGCCGGTTGAGACGCTTTTGTAGGTGAGGGTTGAGGCCGTGATGCTACAGGTGTATGTTGGGCTGCGTTTGTGGGTGCTGACTTTGTGCCGTGTGTTTGCGGCGTGGTTGATAGAGCAGTATTGCCAGGCTGTGTTTGCTTTACGCTTTGAGCGAAATGGGCAAAACTAATGCCACCGATACCGAGTATACCTACAACGCCGGTGCCAACCAATAGGCCCACAACTACCTTCCTGCGCCCCTTGATAGATGCCTTGCGTCGTGTGTTTGCAGTATAGCTAGTGGAAGGATGCCTGGTGGCGCTGCGCGCAAATGTCCCCGGCACCTGCTGTATTGTGTTTGCTGAATTAGCCGACCACCAGACAAAAGGATCAGCTTCGGGCGAGTTTTGGGACTGAGCATTGAATGGTGCAACCACAGGCCTTGCAGCTTCAGTTTGATCAGTAGCCAGGGGTGCCGGCTGTTGATACTGCCAGCTGCTCGTTCCAGCAGCGGGAACTGGAGGCACGACCTCAGATTCCGGAGCAGGGGCTTGCACAGCAGGGATACGCCTGGTGATAACGGGGGGCTTCAATTGCCATTTCCTGGTGGGGACAATGTCCTCATCGAACCAGTTGACCGTGGGTGGCAATGTGACCTGCGAATGCATGGTCGCCTGCACGTTGGCAATAGCAGGAGCATTCGCTGCATCCTTTAACAGCTTCAGCACACGTTCGAAGGCTCGCGCAACTTCGCCAGCATACTTAAAACGTTTGCCAGGGTCACGTTCCATGGCCTGGTAAAAAAGCAGGTCATAGGCGGCAGGTAGATCAGGACATAGCTCGTGCAGCGCAGGAACGGGCTGCCTAAAACGTTTTGCAACAATCTCCAGCGGCTCCGTCCCCGTAAATGGCAACGAGCCGCTCAAGAGTTCAAAGAGCATGACACCCAGGGAGTATACATCGGCGCGAGCATCGAAAGGTAGCCCGCGCACGCATTCGGGAGCAACATACTCAGGCGCACCGAGAAACGTTCCCGCGATACTGAAGAGGTGGGCCTGTGGATGATGGCTCTCTTCGACACCCTGCATTTGCAGCATTTGCTTGAGTCCAAAGCCGGTCACCCGCAAGGCTTGCTCATTGATCACCAGAATATTGGCGGGATTCAAGAGACCATGCACAACACCCTGGCTATGCGCATGGTCGAGGCCCGCTGCTATCTGCTGCACCATCTCCAACGCGCGTTGGGGGGTAAAGCGCTGCTGTTGCTTGATAACTTGCGCAAGCGAACCTCCCTTAACGAAGGATGTCACTAGATAGGGAAAGCCAAACTGCACACCAAAATCGTAGATGGGGAGAACGTGAGGATGATTCAACCTGACAAGCGACGCACCTTCTTGAAGGAACCGTGCATTAAAACGTTCGCGCGCCTGGGCTGAGAGCGTTTCTGGGAGGATGAAGGTTGTGATCATGACGGTGCGGTTCAGCAAACGCTGCTGGGCCATGTAGACGGCGCTCAACTTTCCCTTACCAAGCACCCGCTGCACTTGATAATCCCCCAATGTCTTTCCTGCAAGCTGATCTACGGAAACTGTCTGCATCTAGCCTTACTCCGATCAGGGTTATGCAAAAATTCTGTTTTTCATCGCCTGCGGCGATGAAAAACGGAAAAAAGAGTATTTCGGGGACACCCCGAACCCCGGCAGAGGGCTGTCGCCCTCTGCACTCCCGGTAGGCGGAACTGTTCCTCGGGACCTCTGCCAACCCCGGCAAGAGGGCTTCCGCCCTCTGCACTCCTGTATTTAAAACTCGTTTGGTTGGTAGTGTACATACGTGTATCAATTTGCGTCAAATTGCGGTGCTTACGATAGGACTTGTGGGGGGAAGAAAGGCTTGATCTTAACCATAACGGTTTGGTCTGAATCAGTTATGATTATAGAACTCGATTTTCCGGCGCCACTCGCTGCCACCGGCAGCATTCCACCATTCCAGGAGTGTACCGACTTTGCCCCCTGTAATATCAAATCCGCTTACATAGTTATCATTCAAATCAGCACGACTGGAGAAAAATCTATACGAAAAAAGTTCATATGCTTAGCGTCTTGATAATGATTAAGCGGATTTGATATAAGATAACGAGGTCGCCCTGGTCCGACGCCTCTGACCAGTGATCCTCGCACTATATGTTTGCTCTGTTGAGAGCAAGCTTGAACCTCTTATAAAGCACATTTTCTATAGAAAAGATTTTTTCGTTTATAGAAATGATAGTTGAGATAATATAAATACTTGACAAAGTAACACATACGACGTATACTTTGTGCGGTGACGAAAAGAGGACCTGGTTGTAACAAAAGCGCAGTCTTCTTTTAACGGGCCTCCCAGAGCAGTTTCAGCACCAACTCACTCGTGTGCGCTGTTGTCCCAGCTGATCTCAAATGGAGATTTGAAACTCATGACTGGATTTCACATCCTTGAGTTATTTGTGTTTCTCGCGGTCGGCATTGGAGTACCGGCAGCTTTTGTTGTGGGTTTTACCTATCGCTTGAGAAAGAGGACCATCAAAAAGTTCTGAAGGCAATCATATTGAGCTGTACTAACCGTTTTAGCTCAATGCAGCTGCCGACGGATAAGATGGGAGTAATAATGCTGCCCAGACGAGAAAGGATGGTGTTTCTCGCCCAGGCAAGGACGGCTCTCAGACGGCAGATTGACGTTTCTTCTTGTGCTCCCCCTGGCTGGTTCCGCCATCCTCGTCGACGGAGAAGATGTGTTGACCCTCGATACAGTAATATAAGAGGTTGCCGTACTCGTCGGTTTCAGGGACTGTTTCGGTTTCGACATCTACCAGCAAGGTGGCTTCCTCTTCGTCTTCCGGACAGGTGTGGTGTTTGAACCAATGGAGATTCATGTTGCTTCCTCCCCTTTGTTGTGTTTAAGGAATTGCTCGCTGCTGGTGAATATATTTATTTTTTGCTGTTCTTCAACATTTAGCTCTGAGAGAGACAGAAAGTACTAGTGCTTTGTGGCACAAATGGTTCGATGGCGTATGGCATGATTGGGAGCCAGTTGGATGACGAGCATTATTTAGGCTCGGGTGCAGGGTGGAGTGCCGGCTGCTCGCGGATTTTAAGGACAAAGACGGCTCCAAGTAGGAGAAAGATGGTTGCGACTGCGAAGATGAGGCGATAGCCGAGGGCCGTTGGGGCATAACTACTCACCAGGACGATGATGAAACTGCCCAGGGCAGGGGCAAGGATAGAGGGCAAATTGCTGGAAGCACCCCAAATGGCAAAATCTTTGCCGACATTTTCTAGTGAGGGCATGGAATCAATTGCTAAGGCCCAATCTACGCTGGTATAGGCACCGTAGCCCAGGCCGAAGAGAACACCGAGCGCCCAGAGAGGGAAACCGCCGGGAGCAATGACGAATGTGAGCGAGGCCAGTGCCATACAAATGGTAGCTGCGCAGACGACAGGGGCGCGCCTGACGCGATCAGAGTAGATACCAAGCGCGAAGGCACTGAGGATAGCTCCAAGCAGTGCCAGGATTGCCACCCCCGCCGTGGCTTGCACAAAATTCGTCACGTGCGCGACATTGGCGAAATAGTATTCGATGAATGTCATGAATAAGGTAAGCCCCATCATGACGGCAAAGCGCGTGATGAAGACGAGCGTGAAGTTATATTCGCGCCAGGGTGCGATCCAGTTCTGGGCAAACCAGCGGCGAAAGCGGAGTATGGCGCTTGCGCTCGAGTGGGTAGATCCGGCTACTGGAGACTTGTACAGGATTTCATGCACACCAATAACTGTAATGAGCATACCCACGAACAAGGCGATGGCTGTC
>WNFT01011518.1_pt1 | contig 12913 bp, 11 predicted proteins | sample 5400191 | NCBI WGS metagenome assembly WNFT01 (sample SAMN13153359, study PRJNA577476) | soil metagenome | isolation source: 80 cm saprolite under Madrone tree | place: USA:California | collected 2016-06-14
CTGGTAATTAAGTTCAACCGCCCGCTACTGCAGGCGGTTCTGACCGCTTGGCAACAGCCTTCCAATTTCTTTCATCTGACGAAGTTGTAACCGGGCTCGGTTCCATTGCTATAATTCCGTGGGCCGCTTTTCCGGTAGAACAATCGATGAGGAACAACCTATGAATCCCTTCATAAAGACGTCTCTGCGGCTGGCACTGTTGGGCGCGCTGGTTCTTTCAATCTGCAGCCGGATTGCCCTCGCGCAACAGTCCGTCGCCAATACAAAGGTCACCGCACCGTCAACCGCGGGCTCGGCCAATCTTACCCAGGCCCAAGTCGACGAAATCATTCGCAAGTTCGCGGCGAAAGAGACCGAATTCCGTCGCGCGTTGAACAGTTATGCTTTCAAGCGCGACGCGTTGGTTCAGGTGCTCGGAATGGGTGGCCAGGTTACCGGCGAATATCATCGGGTGTCGGATTTCACCTTCGACGATCAGGGCAATCGTTTCGAGAAAATAAATTTCTTTCCGATGCCATCGTTTACCGGCGTAACGGCTGAGGATTTGGAAGACCTCGGGGGCGTGAACCCTTTCGCGCTGGAAGCTGCAAAGATTCCTGAATACACCTTCAAATACGTGGGCAAAGAGCGGATTGACGAACTCGATCTCTTCGTGTTCGACGTGGCCCCTAAAGTAATGCCGAAAAGGTCGATCGAACGATTCTTCGTCGGACGCATCTGGGTCGACGACCGCGACTTGCAGATCGTTAAGTCGAAGGGCAAAGGTGTCCCCGAAACCAAAGACAATAAGTTCCCGGTGGTAGAAACGTATCGTGAACAAATCGACGGTAAGTATTGGTTCCCGACCTATTCCTACGCCGATGACGATTTGATTTACGACAGCGGTCAGGACATGCGGATTCGCATGCAGATCAAGTACACCGATTTCAAAGTCGGTCGCGGCAAGGTCACGATTACCGAAGTCGGAGAAGTCACTCCTGAGACGCTCAAGAATAAATCGCAGACCGAGACTCCTGAAGGTCAGCGGCCGGTGGGCCCAGTCGAAGCCGGCATCCTGAATAGCAAGGCGATCGAGTTGCCGGCTCCCGTCTATCCTCCCGAAGCAAAGAAGCTGCATGCTTCCGGTCAAGTGCAGGTGAAGGTCCTGATCGATGAGACAGGTCGCGTCATGAACGCCGACGCCATTTTCGGTCCTCAAACTTTGTGGGTAGCCGCGATTAACGCGGCCAGAAAAGCACGCTTCACTCCCATGTTGATTGACGGAACGGCAGTGAAAGTTAGCGGGATACTTACCTATGATTTTAAGGAGCAGTAATGGACAACTCGACCGCCTCTGTCAAAAATCATAGACCCGGAAAATGGTATCGACGCGTAGCGTCGCGCGTGAATTTAGCCGGGCTTTTCAAAGCCCGGAAAAACGTTCGCGAGTCGTTTCGCGTCGCGTTAGCGACGCCTGAATTGCTGTTGTTCAGCCGTCGCTGACGCGACGAGAGAGCAATGTTTGGCGTCTCTCCCGGCGTTCAAACGCCGGGCTAAAGTCAGCCCGACGCTACGCGTCGAAACACTCCAGCCGACTCGGCGTCTGAGTTTTGACACAGACTCTCAAACACCGAGCTAAATTCAGTTCGACGCTACGTCGAAACGAGCGGACTGACGGTGTCATCAGCTTCTTTTTGTCAGCTTCTCAACTCCCAATTCTTTCATAATCATTCCCTGAATATGTTTGACGAGTCGATCAAGGTCCTGGTCACTTGAAACAGAGGAGGTCTCGACTGGCGGTAACATGACCATCTCGATTGTGCCTGGCCATGCTTCGCCTGTTCCTCGACCCATTAACAGGTCGGAGTTCTTCAGAGCAATCGGAACGATGGGAACGCCTGCCTGAACGGCCATATGAAATGCGCCCTTCTTAAACGGCAGCATTTCGCCCGGTAGCGCGCGGGTTCCTTCGGGACAGACGCCGAAACAGATTCCGGAGCGCAAGCGCTCGGTTGCGATTTTTAGAGTTTCCACCGCCCGTTCGCGATTCGATCGATCGATGGCGATGACATTCACGAAGCCCATTCCATAGCCGAGGATCGGCGCTTTCAACAGTTCCTTCTTAGCCACCATCCCCATGCGCCGGCCCGTATAGGCAAACAACGGCGCCGCGTCAAGATAAGACCAATGGTTCGCGACGAAGACATAAGTTTGTTTCGGATCCAGATGCTCTTGCCCGGTCACTCTCACCTTGACGCCCGTTAGATGCAGCCAGGTGCGCGCGCCCCAATTGGCCCACCAATAAATCCAATCCTGACGCTTAGCCAGTGAACCGATAAGAACCACTGGCGGGCAGAAGATCAAAAGCAGCGCGCCGGCAACGAACCACGACCAGCAGAAGAGCATTCTTCCAATGATTCGCGGCCGCCGTCTTGTGATAGACTTCGCCGCGTTGTTGTCGGTCATCTTAAAGCTGTAGTCAGTTCCGCCTGCATCAGCGGGCGGATTCACGATCTCTTCAGTCATTGCTGCGAGGTAATTTCAGAATGCACGTTTCAGAACCGCGAGCGGTAGCGACCGGATCCTACCAAGCTCCTGGAGTTAACCAGGATTCGTTCCGATCTGTTTGCGAGGCGCCGCAGAGATCCGGTCGCGACCGCTCGCGGTTCTGTAACCGGCTTCTCGGCGCCGTTTCTATTCTCGTGGTTCTGACATCCGCGGCTTACGCTCAACCCAAACGTGAATCAACCACTAGAATCATCCCTTCGCCGCGGTCAGTGCTTGGCTTCAACCCCGGCGACGATCGCACCGTCGCCGATTGGAAACAAATTACCGATTATTTCGCGCGACTCGACAAAGCGAGTGACCGCGTTACTGTGCAAACCATCGGCGCTTCGACACTCGGCCGCACGATGATTGCCGCCTTCATCAGCGCGCCCGAGAATATCCGAAGCCTGGAAAAGTACAAAGCCATCCAGGCTCGTCTGGCCGATCCACGTAAGGTTGGTAGCGACGCCGAGCGAGATCAATTGTTCCGCGATGCGAAAACTGTGGTCGCCATCTCTTGTTCGATCCATTCGACTGAGATTGTGGCTTCGCAAATGGAGATGCAGCTCGCTTACAACCTGGCCAGCGCAAACGACGCGGACACGTTATCAATTCTTCACAATACGATTCTAATCTTAATTCCTTCGCCGAATCCCGACGGCGTAGACATTGTCGCCAACTGGTATCGCAAGACGCTCGGCACGCCCAACGAAGGACGGGAACCGCCGGAACTCTATCATCACTACGCCGGACACGATGATAATCGGGATTGGTTCATGCTCGATTTGAAAGAAACGAAGGCGATTACGCACCTGTTTTGGCAGGAATGGTTTCCGGAAATTGTCTATGACATTCATCAACAGGGCTCGAATGGTTCGCGATTTTTCGTGCCACCCTTTTACGATCCGCCCAATCCGCACATTGCCCCATTGCTGCTGCGAGAGGTTGGTTTGATCGGCCACAAGATGGCGGCTGACGTAACCGCCGCCGGCTTCAAAGGAATTCTGACGAACGCACTTTACGACACCTGGTGGCATGGCGGATTTCGCACCGCGCCGTACTTTCATAATTCAATCGGAATTCTTACTGAAGCAGCGAGCGCGCGCATCATGACGCCGAGCAATGTCACCCGCGAACAACTGGCGCGTTCAGGCACGCGCGGCATGCGTAGCGCAATGGAAGCAACTACTAACTTTCCTGATCCCTGGCCCGGCGGAGCCTGGCATCCGCGCGACATCATGCAGATGGAGTTGATCGCCTGCCATTCCCTGCTGTCGCTGGCGTCAAATTATCGCGCGGACTACCTGCGGAATTTCTATCAACTCGGCAAAGCGGGTCTGGCACGAATTGGCATCAACGAACCGATTGCATACTTGATTCCAGCCGGTCAGGGTCGTGACGAGAACGTCGCAAAAATGGTCGGTACGCTGGTTGCGCAAGGCGTTGAGGTATATCGACTCGATCACGAGTTGCACGCCGTTTCCGGCGAGCAGAGCATGCGACGCACGTCCGGATCGAATCGTACGATCGCAGTGTCTTCAGACGGGAAAGAAAAAGAGGTCCCGGCCGGCAGTTACATTATTTTTCTCAACCAACCCTATCGTCAGAATGTACTCACGTTATTCGAGCCACAGATCTACCCTGATCGCACGACTGCGACCGGCGAAGCTGAAAGGCCATATGACGTTGCCGGCTGGACATTGCCATTGACCATGGGGGTAGAAGCTCCGGTAGTGCTTTCGATTCGTGAGGCTGAATCCGAAAGAAAGCTAACCGTGATTAAATCTGAGAACGATGTGCGCCGCGATCTTGGTTTAGCATTAGGGACCGGCGACAAGTCACCAATAGCGAATCCAATCAAACCGGGCATTCGAATCGGAATTTATCAAAGCTCGCGCGCGGGAAACATGGACGAAGGCTGGACCCGTTATGTCTTCGATACTTTCAACGTGCCGTACCAGTCCCTTAATGAAACCGTATTAAACGATACGAATCCACGCGCAAAGTTTGATGCGATCGTTCTGCCTTCAGAGCAAACGAGGCCCTCAGTTGATAGCGATAGTCCGGTCGCCGAGACCGGAAGAATCAGCGACAAGGGTTACCTCAATCTCGCTCGCTTCGTCGAAGATGGTGGTACGCTGATTTGTTTTGACGGCTCGTGCGGCCAGTTGATCAGACAATGGAAGCTGCCGCTGCGCAATGCGCTGGAAGGTTTACGCTCGTCCGATTTTTACTGTCCAGGCTCTATTTTGCGGCTCGACGTCGACACGACGAATCAGATCGCGAGAACAGTGTCGAAAAACACCGACGCCTACTTTATCAACAGCTCAGCATTCGAAACAACCGATCGCGACAAAGTTCACGTCATCGCACGTTACGCGAAGGACGAAGTGCTCCGGTCCGGCTGGTTGCGTGGTGAAGATAAGATCAAAGACAAGATCGCGCTCGCCGAAATCACTATGGGCAAAGGCCGCATTATCCTTTTCGCTTTCCGACCGCAGCATCGAGGCCAGACCTGGGCCACCTTTCCCTTCATCTGGAATGCGATTAATGAAGCGGGCGGATCTAAGTGAATGAGGTTAACTCCCATAACACAACCTAACCTCATCAAGGTTCTGCATAACTCAATACTGGGACCGCGGGCGTCCCGCCCGCATTTCTGCGGTTCCAACACTCTTAGCAAGGAAAGGAAATGCGGGCGGGACGCCCGCGCTCCCAGTATTTAGTCGCTCGCCCTGGCTGGGAAGGGAACAGTCTATCGAAGTGATCATCCATTCATGATCAAGGAAGGACGACCGCATCTCAAAATTGCGAATCCTCACGGCGAGGGCATTTCGGTTGACTTGCTGATTCGAATCCTACGCCAGGCGGGCATTTCCCTAAAGGCAAGCGGCTCTCTTGCTTATCAGGAGACGCAGGTGTTATCTTCACTCCGTCAAATCAGATTTCTCTTCCCGTGTTCTCCCCAAAAACTAGGCGCATAATGCGCTCTTGGCTGTTGCGTAGCGGACTTGAGGTGCAAGTTATTAAATTGCCACGATCTCAGCCATCTCTTTCGGTTTGTTTGCATCAAAATGAAGCAAATGTAGGCGCCGGTCTCTCTTCTCCGATGGCCTGCGTTTAAGTTTCAGTCTCCTTGATGGGAGTTCACGTTATGAAAAGATTTATTGCTCTTGTCTTGCTGGGTTCCTTCGTAGCATTCACAAACCAGACCATCAGTGGGCAGTCGCGGCCCCGGCGCGTGGGGCAAACGCCGCCCGCGCAAGCGCCGGCGCCGTCGGAAGACCAAACACCACCGCAGCCACAGTCAGACGATGCCTCACAAACTGCGCGGCCCTCGCGGCCGCCGGTGCTCGGAGGCGCGAACAACAGTCCGAATGAACCGAAACCGTCGTCAACCCAGCAGAAGGATGCGGGTCCCGAAGAAGTCGGCGCCGGCGACGTGGTGCGCGTTGATACTACCCTGGTCAGCATTCCGGTCAGCGTAATGGATCGCGACGGCAAGTATATTCCCAATCTCCGGAAAGAAGATTTTCGCGTGTGGGAAGACGGCGTTGAGCAGCGAGTCGCTTACTTTGCTTCGACCGAAAAGCCCTTCACTGTTGCTCTGGTGCTTGATACCAGTGGTTCGGTTCGTTTTCGCATGGAAGAGATCCAGGACGCCGCGATCGCGTTTGTGAATCAACTGCGAGCTGACGACAAGGTGATGATCGCTTCCTTTGACGATCACATCAGGATTTTCCCCGCCACGAACGATCACGCCAGGCTGCGCGATGAAATTCAACAAACACGTTTAGGCTCAGGCACAAAGCTTTACGACGCCGTGCACCAAGTGATGAATGAGTTGAATCGAATCGAGGGACGCAAAGCAATCGTCCTGTTTACTGATGGGGTCGACACGACCAGCAAACATTCAACTTACGAAAGTACGGTAAGTGAGGCGGAGGAACTCGACGCACTGATCTACCCGGTTGAGTTCGATACGTATTCTGACATGGGCGGGTGGCCTGGTGGTGGCGGTGGATCGCGTCGCGGCGGTGGTGGCAATCCAGGTGGCGGTGGTGGCAATCCAAGTGGCGGTGGTGGCAATCCCCGTAGCGGTGGCGGTGGAGGCATTCTGGACGTTCTCGGCGCAATTCTTAACGGAGGCGGTGGCGGTTATCCTGGCGGTGGTGGAGGTGGACGACGGGGAGGTCGTGGAGGCGGTGGCTGGCCCGGCGGAGGCGCGGGCGATAGTCGCCAGGAATACGAGCGAGGAGAGCGCTATCTAAACGATCTGGCACGCGTGACTGGCGCCCGGCTCTACGATTCCGAGAAGCAGGATCTCGGTTACGCTTTTCAGATGGTCGCGGAAGAACTGCGACGGCAATACAGCCTTGGCTACTATCCGAAGAACACGCCGCATCCAGGCGAGCGACGCAGCATCAAAGTCCGTGTGAATCGTCCTGAATTAGTTGCGCGCACGCGCGACAGTTACGTTTTCCAGCCTGGTGCCGGCGCGACGGCTCAGGGAGGAAACACTCAACAACCGAAGCCCCCAGTGTTGAAGAAGGATTTTAGCGGAACTTTTTAACGGGGGCGCACGCATCCTTGCGTGCGGTACGCCGGCATCTTGCCGACCTGGTCTTTCGCTAAACCACAGTCCCATCCGGAATCAATCCATTCTTCGGGACGATGATAATCCGATCGCGGATGTAGTAACTGGCATCAGGCCCATCCGCGCCATCGACTCCCGCTTCATTCAATAGACGCACATTCGTTCCAATGCGAGCGTTCTTATCGATAATCGCCCGGCGGATAATTGAGCCGTCGCCGATGCCGACGCGAGGACGGTTTGCCTGCGCGTCGCCCAACATGTCTTCCAAAGTCTGATAGTAATCGGCGCCCATTATGTACGATGCATCGACGTGCGTGCCCTCGCCAATGCGGCTGCGCAGGCCAATTAGCGATCGGTCTATCTTGGCGCCGTTGATGATACAGCCTTCGCTGATCATTGAATCGCGAATTTCGCACTTGTTGATTTTTGACGGCGGCAGATAGCGCGCGCGGGTGAACATCGGCGCTTCCGCATCGAACAGATTGAAAGGCGGAATGGCCGAAGTCATATCGAGGTTCGCTTTATAGAAGGCGGCAATGGTTCCGATGTCTTCCCAATAACCATTAAAGAGATATGCCTGCACGTTGTGCTTGTTGACGCTCCCGGGAATGACTTCCTTGCCGAAATCGAGCCGCGACGTATCCTCCGCCAAGACTTCTTCGAGCCGCTCGTATTTGAAAACGTAAATCCCCATCGAAGCGAGAAACGGACGCGCGCGCGCTTCATCCGGCGTCAAACCAAGCGAGGTGGTGTCGACTCGCATCCCTTCAAGTGCTTCGCCTTTCGGCTTCCGCGCGAGAAATTTCCGATAATCCATGCGATACAAATGATCGCCGGACAGAATCAGCAGATCTTCAATGCGCCAGTCTCGTATGTGCGGCAGGACCTGGCGCACCGCATCGGCGGTTCCCTGAAACCATTCACCGCTTTCCGGTGTCTGCTCGGCAGCGAGTACTTCAACGAACCCGTCGGCGAAAGGCGAAAACCGATACGTCGTCGCGATGTGCCGGTTCAGCGAGGCCGAGTTGTATTGCGTCAACACGAACATGCGGATTACATCAGAGTTGATGCAATTCGAGATCGGCACATCCACGAGACGATACTTTCCCCCGAGCGGCACCGCAGGCTTCGATCGCTGCGCCGTAAGCGGAAACAGCCGCTTGCCTGCGCCGCCGCCGAGGATTACTGCCAAAAGATTGTGCTTGGAAGGCATAAGAACTAGAACGAGGATATAGGGAAAGGAGCGAGGGATTCAAGGTTGATTGATGATAGGTAGTGGTGCAGTTTGATTTTCGGAGTGTCTCATTCACACCGTGGCTTCAGCCCGGTGGTAAGCTGCGGTTTTAAATATGAAGAACCGTTTCAACGGTTTTCTCTTGTAGCTTGGGTGAAAGCCGTTGAAACGGCTGCTTGGGTTGCCCAGGTCGCCGATCACCGGGCTAAAGCCGCAGTGTGAATGAAATGCCAGCCCACGGCTGCTGAATCCAACCGCTTCGCTGTGTCCGTGCTAGACTAAGCGCCCATGCTGACGAATATCTTCAATCGGGCGGTTCATATCTCTCCGCGCCTCGGACGCGCGATGGTTCGCAGTTGGTATCAGATGCTCGTCGTGCTGGATCGAGAGCGTGAGATTAGTTTCATGAATTACGGGTTCGCCGATATTGATCCAAACGCGAAGGAGTTAGAGCTAAGTAACGGAGAAAACGAAAATCGGTTTTGTATTCAACTCTACCACCATGTGGCCGGCGCCGTCGATTTGTCGGGGAAGGACGTGGTCGAAGTGGGATCGGGTCGGGGCGGCGGGGCCTCGTATATCGCTCGACATTTGAAACCGAGATCGATGCTGGGGATCGATCTTTCTGATAAGGCTGTCGATTTCTGCAATCAAACCTATGCGGTGGACGGACTTTCGTTTCGCCAAGGCGATGCCGAGCATTTGCCGCTGCCCAATGCATCCGTCGATGTCGTCGTCAATCTGGAATCTTCACATTGCTATGGGTCGATGGATCGATTTCTGAGCGAGCTCTATCGCGTGCTGCGGCCGGGCGGGTATTTCTTGTTCTCGGACCATCGCGACGCCGGCAAGATTCCGTTGCTGCACGAGCAGCTCGAAAAATCCGGTCTGCGGCAGGAGAAAGAAACAGACATCACCGCCAATGTGGTGAGAGCGCTGGAACTCGATGACGATCGCAAGCAGAGATTGATTGAAAAGAAATGTCCGAAGGTCCTGCGTGGGCGCATGGCTGAGTTTGCGGCGATGAAGGGTACTAAGACTTACGAAACCTTCAAGACCGGATACTCACGATATTTGAGCTTCATCTTACAGAAACAAATCGGCGTCGCTACCGCTCGCGGTACTGACACGACAAGCTGAAGCTTGAACTCTGAACCCCTCGTTACCGCGATCGCTTCGCAAAATAACCTGGCCGATAACGCAGCTTCACTTGCTCTTTCCGCAAATCGGTATTCGCAATCTCAACGCTCATCTTCCGATAGCTACCATCATGTTTCTTATTCGTGGAGGAATAGGCCACCAGGTATTGCGAACGAAGTTCCTGCTCGATCTCGGCGAAAGCTGTTCTCAGATCGTCTTCCCTCTTGGGAAAGAACGCGCGGCCGCCGGTACGCTCGGCTATGTTATTGAGTGCGCCCTTATTCACGCCTTCATACCGTTTATCGCCAATGCCGATTGCATAAATGACCGTGTCCGACTGGATCGCCTGGTCGATCGCGGTGTTTCTCGACAGCCGGCTGCTGGTGTCCTGGCCATCGGTCAGCAGAATGACCGCGCGGCGACGCTGACCGACACTCTGCGCTAACACCTGCCCGCACGTTATGGCGATGGAATCCCAAATGGCGGTCGAGCCTTCGCGTGGTGGAGCGATCGTGCCCGGTCCCGACTCGATGCCGCCCATCGGTGGAGCGGCGCCAAGATACGAGGGAGACGCGACCTCCACGGCTTCGAGCACGCGATAAAAGTTAATCAGGTCGCGCGTCATCGGCTGTTCGAGATGCGCGTAGCCTTCGAATGGAATAATGGCTGCCTGATCTTTATTGGAACGAATCACATTTTCGACAAACGTGCGCGCGGCGGCTTTTTCGTCCGGCAACGTGCGTTCTTCCGAGATGCTCACGTCAATCATAAAAGCGATCGCCAGTGGCCGATCAGTCTCGCGCTGAAAGGTGAAGAGCGTTTGCGGCACGCCGTCTTCCAAAACGCGAATGTCGTTTTGCTGGAGCGTCGTAATATAGCGATTGTTCTTGTCGGTGGCGGTGAACAGAAGATTCGTGAGATCGGTTTCAGTGCGAATTACGTCGACGTCCTGTTGCGGAGTCTGCGCCTCGGAGATGAGGAAGCAGTTACCTGGGAAACAAAGAAAGACATTGAAAATTGCAAATTGAAAAATGCAAATTGAAAATTGGCGGACAGCTTTGCGATTTTTCCGTTGATGCGTCAATTTGCAATTTTCATTTTTCAATTTGCAATTTTCAATTCCTTTTTCGATGCCGACAACGCTCTTGCTTAGTATGCCAATGGGGCGCCGCCGTTGCTTTTGCTTCCGGCAGCTTCCTGCGCGATCTTCACACCGACGCTGGCGCCGATGCGGGTGGCGCCGGCTTCGACCATCGCGCGCGCATCATCGATGTTCTTCACTCCACCCGAAGCTTTGACGCCGAGTTCAAAGCCAACGACGCGACGCATCAGGGCGACGTCCGCAACGGTGGCTCCGCCCTTCGAAAATCCGGTCGAGGTCTTAACAAAATCGGCTCCAGCTCGTTTGGCGGCCTGACAGGCGCGGACTTTTTCATCGTCGGTCAGCAGCGCCGTTTCGATGATCACTTTGCAGGTAACGCTGTATTCATGCGCCACTTCGGCCACCGATCGAATATCGTGTTCGACCAGGCAGTCATCGCCACTCTTCAGGGCGCCGACGTTGATGACCATGTCAACTTCGCGCGCGCCATCCATAATCGCTCGGCGGGCTTCGTAGGCTTTCACGTCGGACAGAGTCGCGCCCAATGGAAATCCGATGACCGTGCAGACGGGGACCCCGCTGCCTTGCAGATGACAAGCCGATACCCGCACCCAGGTTGGATTTACACAAACCGAAGCGAAGTGATATTGCGCGGCTTCTTCGCATAGCCTCTTGATTTCACTTTCCGTCGCGTCAGGTTTCAAAAGCGTGTGGTCGATCAGACTGGCCCAATCGCGCGCTGAAGCTGTCTGCCCAAGCACGAGTCCAATGCGTGCCGCGCCGGCATCCACCACCCGATGCATCCGTTCCGGGCAGCGATGAAAGCACTCAGAAGTGCAACCACACATCGCCGCCTGATCGACGCTGTGACCGTTCAGCCGCGCATAGATCACATCGGTGATCTGTTCCACCAGTTGTTCGAAATCGCCGTTGTGTGAATATGGCATAACCAAGAATTAATTAACGAGTCCCCACTCCTTTAGCACGCTCATCAGCGTTGGCAAAGGGTCTTGCCACAACCAATCGACTCTGAGCCAGAGGCCCTTGATTACGTGGCTGCGAAAGATTCCATCATCACCGACGTTCATTCGCTGATAAGTTCCATTCTCGCCTAACTGGTAGAACTCGGCTTGCCGTCGAGATCGGTCCAGCATCCAATATTCAGGCACGGCCGCCTGCTCATATTCATAGAACTTCTCCCCACGGTCGCGTGACCGGCTGTCGGTGCTTACGATTTCTATCGCGAGATCTGCCGGACCATCAAGATATGTTTTCTTCAAACGGTCGAGATGTTCTTTCGCTATGAAAATCAAGTCCGGTTCTCGCCCGGAAGGTCGGACGCTTAGTTTCATTTGGAATGGAGCAATAAGAACCCGGCCCAATTCGTGAGCCTCGACGAAGTGTCTAAGCAGTGATGAGAGAAAACCCAACAGGTCCTGGTGCGGATCGGATGCCGGACTCAATATGATCACCTCCCCATCAACCCACTCAGCCCAAGTGTCCTCGTCGGCCCATTCGAGAAATTCTTCGTAGGTCATGCGGGAAGCTTGCGCCGTCGCCGGCGTCATTGGCGGCGTGGGAGTCTGTGTCTTAAGCTCTTGCGCCATCGTTAAGTCCTGGCCAGCCCTCAGGCGCTGGCGAATTCATTCTACGTCAACGCGCAAAGTTCGGCCAATCATGATCTCTTTAACCCGATGGAGCGGGAGACTAGCAAGGGCCACTTCGTTTGCCGAAGCCGCGGTCATTTGCGCAAGGTCGCCGTGCATGCCATAAAGTATTCCCAAGATGCCCTCGCAAAAATTACCGATGGACAAATTCGCGATTGCGGCGGCGCTGCAAGAAACTGCCGCGCGGCTCGAGCTCAAGGCTGGGGAGTATTTCAAAGCACGCGCTTTCAAAATCGGGGCGCGGTCCGTCGCTGAGCTGACTGAAGACATCGGGAAGTTGATCAAAGAGAATCGTCTCACGTTTATCAAGGGCATAGGCCAAACGTTGGCAAAGCAGATCGCGGAACTTTACACGACCGGCGAATCGTCATTCTTGAACCAGCTGCGCGCCGAATTGCCTGCGGGAATCCTGGAACTCGCGAATGTCCCCGGGCTCAACGTGAAGAAAGTGCAGCGCTTGCAGGAAGCTTTGGGGATTTCCAGCGTCGACGAATTGAAAGCAGCGTGCGAGGCGGGAAAGGTTCGCAACGTCAAAGGCTTTGGCGCCAAATCTGAGCAGAAGATTTTGGAAGCGATCACGAGCCGTGCGCAACCCGAGCAACGCATTCACATTCATCACGCCTTGCGTGCGAGTGAACGACTACTTG
>WNFT01003994.1_pt1 | contig 12907 bp, 10 predicted proteins | sample 5400191 | NCBI WGS metagenome assembly WNFT01 (sample SAMN13153359, study PRJNA577476) | soil metagenome | isolation source: 80 cm saprolite under Madrone tree | place: USA:California | collected 2016-06-14
ATGGCACGATACACGATAAGGGTCGATGGCAGCAGCCATACAGTGGACGCGGACCCGGACATGCCGCTGCTCTATGCGCTGCGTGACGATCTCGGGATGTCCAACCCTCATTTCGGCTGCGGCTTGTCGCAATGCGGCGCCTGCACCGTGCATCTCGACGGGAAGGCGATTCGCTCCTGTTCGACGCCGATCTCGCAGGCAGCGGGACATGACATCGTCACGCTGAAAGGGCTCGGTACCGAAGCCAATCCTCATCCTTTGCAAAAGGCCTATTTGGAAGAGCAGGTGCCGCAATGCGGCTACTGCATCAATGGCTGGATCATGACGGCCGCGGCTTTCCTGAACACGAAGAAGAAACCGACCGATGCCGAAATCAAGCAAGCGCTGACCGGCTTGAAATGCCGCTGCGGCACACATACCGCAATCCTGCGCGCCGTGAAGCGCGCCGCCGATTCGATGGCGTGAGGAGAATCCCATGAACGCGAACACGGAATTTTCACGCCGCTCAGTGCTCCAGAGCACGGGCGCAGTGGTCATCGCCTTCTCGATGGGCGGAGCCGCCGAGGCATTCGCACAAGCCGCGGCATCTTCCGGCAAGCCGCCGCTCGTTCCGACCGAGCTCGACTCATGGCTCGCCATCGCGCGCGACGGATCGGTGACGATCTACTTCGGCAAGATCGACGGCGGACAGGGCACCGATCTCGCCATTGCGCAGATCGTTGCGGAGGAACTCGACGTGCCGATGAAGAGTGTCAGCGTGGTGCAAGGCGACACTGCACTTACCGTCAATCAAGGCGGCGCCTCGGGAAGCACCGGCGTGCGCTTCGGCGGTGCGGCCTTGCGTCAGGCCGGAGCGGAAGCCCGCCGCGTGCTCGTCACCAGGGCGGCCGAAAAGCTCGGCGTTGCCGCCGAACGACTCACGGTGAGCGATGGCGTCGTCTCGGTCATCGGCGACCCCGCAAAGAAGATCAGCTATGCCGACATTATCGGCGGGCAATATTTCCATTCGCAGATCGGCTGGAACAACCAGTACGGCAATCCGTTGGCTTTGACCTCGCCGGCCAAGCCCAAGACGCCCGACCAGTACAAGATCGTCGGTACCTCGCCGCCGCGCTTCGACGTCAGCGGCAAGGTGTTCGGCAGCAAGCCTTGGGTCACCGATATTCGCGTCGAAGGCATGCTGCACGGCCGCATGATCCGTCCCGCGATTCCGGGCGCCTCAGTCGTCTCGGTCGATGAATCTTCGATCGCGGGAATTCCCGGCGCGCGCGTGGTGCGCAAAGGCGATTTCATCGGCGTCGTGGCGCCGAAGGAATGGGATGCGATCAAGGCTTCGCAAAAGTTGAAGGTGACCTGGTCGAAAGTGAACGACCCCTTCCCCGAGATGGCGCAGCTTTACGATCACATCCGCAAGGCGCCCGTGACGAAAAGCGACAAGACCGAGAAGGGCCAGGTCGATGCCGCCTTCGCCCGCGCCGCGCGCATCGTCGAAGCGGATTACGAATGGCCGTTCCAATCCCATGCCAGTATGGGCCCCGGCTGTGCCGTCGCCGACGTCCGTCCCGACGGCGTGACGGTATGGACCGGTACGCAGAAGCCCCATTTTGCCGCGCAAGGTGTCGCCGGCTGTCTCGGCATTCCTGTCGATAAAGTGCACGCCATCTGGGTCACCGGCGCAGGCTCCTATGGCCGGAATGACGCCGGCGACGTCACCATGGACGCCGCCGTGATGTCGCAATTGGTCGGCAAGCCCGTGCGCGTCCAATACATGCGCTACGAGGGCCATGGCTGGGATCCCAAGGCTCCTGCCTCGGTCCATCGCGGGCGCGCCGCGCTGGACGCGCAGGGCAACGTCCTTGCCATCGACTTTTCGTCCCGAGGCTTCTCGCGCATCGAGACGAATTCGACCGAAGCCGATCCCGGCGACACGCTCGCCGGCATGCTGCTCGGCCATCAGGGAGCGCGGACGGCGGCCTTCAATCTGCCGGACAACGCCTACAATTTCGAAAACAAGCGGCTGTCTTGGGAGACTGTCGCTGCCCTGCTCCCGGGCCCCTCGCCCTTGCGCACCTCGCATATGCGCGATCCCTTGGGACCGCAGATCACCTTTGCCAGCGAATCCTTCATGGATGAAATCGCTTATGCCGCCGGCGCCGATCCCGTCGAGTTCCGGCTCAAGCATTTGAGTGAGCCGCGCGACATCGCGGCGATCAAAGCGGTCGCCGAGAAAGCCGGCTGGAAACCGGGACGCGCCGGAACCCGACGCACGAGACGAGGCGATATCGTCACCGGCAGAGGCATCGCCTATACCCAGCGGACCAACACCATCGTCGCCATCATTGCCGACGTGGAAGTCAACGAGCGCACGGGAGCGCTTCGCGTGCCGCGCGTGACGGTGGCGCATGATTGCGGCGTCGTCATCAACCCCGATGCGCTTAAGCGCGTGGTGGAGGCCAATGTCGTTCAGGGCCTGAGCCGCTCGATCCACGAAGAGGTCCAGTTCGACCGCACATCGGTCAAGAGCATCGATTGGCTGACCTATCCGATCGTCGACATCGCGGAAGCCCCCGAAGTGATCGATGTCATACTGCTCGACCACAAGGAGCTGCCGCCCACCGGCGCCGGCGAGGCTTCGATGCGGCCGCTTGCAGCCGCGATCAACAACGCGATCTTCGAGGCGACCGGGCGGCGCATCCGGCGCGCGCCACTCAATGCCGCGCACATCAAGCAATCAACGGTGTGACGATACATTCACGTGGAAAAAACGGCCCGGCAAAACCGGGCCGTTTTTTTGCGTCATGCCCGCTCAAGCTTTCGTTTTTTCGCAACCAGCGCTTTTGCTCGGCGTTATCTCGCTATCGCGCCCTGCAGCCTGGTTTGGGTGGGCGGGCGCTTTTTCCAAGCTCGCGAGGCTGCCATGACCAAGGTAAGTAAGTTTCCCGCACCGAATCGCAGAAAATAATGAAGATATCGGCACTGCGGCCATGCTGGAGGTCTTCATCGACGGAGCGGAAAAAAGAAACTGGTTCCTGTTCGAGGCCAGCCGCGACGCTGAATCAGACGGGTCATTAGCGTCGGGATGAAGAGACGGCTGCCCTGACAGGAGTCGGAATGAGCGACATCATTTACGTGATCGTAGGCGTTCTTGCCGCTCTCGTTGTGGTTCTTGCGGTTGAATTTCATACTGCGCCCACAAAGACGACGGGCATTGCCATCGCCTTCAGCGGTGGCGGTTTGAGCATTGACGAAAAAGGCACAGACTGACGCTTGGCTGTACGCGGTGCCCATGATGCTTGCGGGCCGCGGCACGATGGCCAAGCCTAAGCTCAGCGTCACGGGTTCAGTGTGACTTTTCTGGGATAAGGCCATGCGTGAACGATAATGGGCATCACAATCGATGATTACGCGATTATTAGAGGACAGGCTTTTCATCAGCGAGTAAAATCGACAGCAGGGCACGAAAGTGAATGGGCGAATGCCGTAGCAGGCATTAAGACTCTTCGTTCGAAAATTTTCCGGGGACGCAGCCATGAGTGTGTTAGCGCGCAGCAGCAAAGATTCCGATCACGTCGCCGCAGACCAGGTAACGGAATCCCAGAGCGTCACCGCCGCCTCCGCTGAACAACATCACCAGACATCTCCCCGCGCCAACGCCGGCCCATCGCTCATCAGCGCAGCGTTGTATGTGATTGGGCAACTGGAGAGCGCGGGAGATATACAGATTGACGGCAAGGTCGAAGGAGACGTCCGCGGCCAAATGGTACGAATCGGCAGCGGAGCGGTGATCAAGGGGACCGTTTTCGGAGAGGGCGTTGAGCTGGCCGGGACCATCGAGGGTAAGATCGAAGCGAAGACAGCTGTTCTCACGACGACCGCGCGCATGTCCGGCGACATCCTTCACCAGTCCCTGCAGATCGATCGGGGTGCTTGTTTCGACGGCATCAGTCGACCGCACCACAGGCACAAACCTGCGTAGAAGTGCGACGCTGTAGCGATCAACGACTGGTCGCGCAATCTTGAACTATTTTCGCACTCAAGCCTGGAAGACCACTGATGGCGTATCAGCAGATCAAACTTTTCATATTGGGCGATGTGCGGCTGCACCGCGAGGGGCTGGCTCTCCAACTTGAGGATTTCTCCAACTTTAAAGTCACCGGCACCGGTACATTAAGCGATGCGTTGCATGTGCTGCGCTCAACCGCTGCCGATGTCGTGCTGCTCGACACGCTCCAGCTTGAAATTCCCGCGGTGGTCGAGGCCTTACGAGAAGTGCCGCGGCGGCTCCGGATCGTTGCCATGGGCATCCGTGAAGTCGAAAGCGAAGTCATGGCGTGCGCCGCGGCAGGAGTTGACGGCTATGTTCGGATGGACGCCAGGATCGGCGACGTGGTGACCGTGGTTGAAAGCGTGATGCGCGGCGAGCTGGTGTGTTCGCCGAAGGTTGCGGCATCACTGTATTATTCCATTTCATCGCTCGGCGCCGAAGGCGGCCCGCCGCTCACGAGCCGCGAACTTCAGGTCGTCGAGCTGATGAATCGCGGTTTATCCAACAAGGAAATCTCCCATCGTTTGCGCATTGAGCCCTGCACGGCCAAGAATCACGTCCAGAACATCCTGCAAAAACTTCACGTCCATCGCCGTGGCCAAGCCGTTGCAAAGATAAGAAGCTCGATCGGGCACCGCTTCAGCTGACCTCGCCTGCCGATTCCTTCTGTGGATTCACGGGCGCGCCACTGCGACGCATGTTGCAGCGGGCCCGTTGCAGATTATTATGCGCGAAATGCGCAACGAAGCGGGCTGTGAGGCCGGCGGCAGGTTGCACATTTGAGGGGGCCGAAGAGAATGCGCAATTTGAGCGACGTAGGCTGGAGCCGAATCGGGCTCGGGCCCGCGGCGTTGGGGACGCTGCTCGACGCGAAGGGCTTTACCAGCGAAGATTTGAAGCTGCTGCAAGAAGCCCACCAAAGAGGCATTGCCAGTCGAGGTTGGGGCCGGGCACAATTCGCCGCCAATGCGTTCTCGCACTATTTGGCAATTTGGGACAATTCGACGACCGACCGGGGTCCGCCGACCTTACTGATCGTGCGATTCGACAAGACCGGCACCTATGCGCTGTTGGTGCATGGCAAAATCGTCGCCAACGGCAACAGGCTGACCGCTATTCTGCCCGCGCTGGCGGTCGCGTCATCGACCACCGGCGAAACGTGAGGCCGGCCGGGGTTCTTTCGACCCCGGCCTCTTCATGACCTCATATCAGGCCGGCGGCTCTCAGCTGGATCAGCGCCATGGTCCCGGCGAGATGAGTCGGCGGAATGCCGGCGGATAAAGCCTCTCCAAAGCCTTCCTTGGCGCCGGCAAAGACGCCAAAACTCTGTACGACCTTGTTCCAAGCGTCGGCCTCGGACGCAGCCAGTCCCGGCACCCGCTGAAGATCGGGCAATCCCGCGCCGATCCGTGCCGGGTCGAAGACGGGCGGTACGGCCGAATTTCGGACCAGCTCGAACAGCGCATTGACCCTTTGTTCGCCTCGACTTCCGTAGACCCCGCGGAACAACGGATGATGCGCCAGAATCAGAGCCGCAAAGCCTGCGACATGCGCGGCGGCGACTGCTGTGCCGTTGCGGGCTCCAAGAGCCCCGCCCGGAACGCTCGAGATGACCGCGACACCAGGCGCGCAAACGCCAATCTGCGGGCCCGAGCCGCTGAAATTCGTCGCAAATATGCCGGTGGGTCCGATCAATTGTGGGATCGCGGTCAAACCGTGATGCGTATCCTGTGGAAACTCTCCAAGCCTTCCCACCGCCGACACGCACAATACGCCCGGAATCATGGCGGGGAATTGTACCTGCCTGTCCCCATCACCCGCGGCCGCAATACAGGCAACACCCTTGCGCCGGGCTTCGATGATTTTGTGCGCGACAAGCTCGGAGACCCGATCGCTGCCAACGCCAAGATGAACGATATCGATCTGACGCTCGATACATTGATCCAAGGCTTCGATCAGATCGCTGAAATGCCCGCCTGGAGACAGCTTGAAGACATGGATTTCGCCGCCGGGCGCAATGCCCGAAACGCGGGGCGCCGAGCTGCCGGCGCCGACGATGATCCCGGCGCAATGAGTGCCTTGGCCGATGTCGTCGCGAGTCCAATCCGTAACGCTGCTGCCATCAGTCAGATCGATGCCGCGCGTAACGTTGCGAAGCAGAGGATGGCTGTTGTCGCAGCCGGAATCGATCAAGCCAATTTTCACCCCGGCACCGGTCAGCCCGGCGGGAAGCCGGTCGAGGTGCATCGCGTTTTGTCCCCAGGCGGGCCGTTTCTCGTCGGCAGGTTTGGCGCCGGCGGCAAAGAGCGGATTGAGTTTGACGACATTCGTTTCGGCCGAGTCGAGTGTCGGGTACTGAATGAACCTTTCCCAATGATCCGCTGCCGGCTGCACATAGACGGCGTGGATGTCCTCGAGATCGGTCTCGGCGTCTAGAATGGCAACGCTGGCCGTTCCCGAAGAATCGGTGATGGCCTGCACGCCAGAGCCGCTGCTGAAAACGGTAATCCCGGCGCCGGAGAGCGGCTGGTCGCCGTCGCCAAGGACGCGAAAGCGAATGTCTTTACGCCGGAGGGGCGTCGGCATCACGCGGCTGGACCAAGGCGCTGCGAAAGGCACGAGAAAATTTGCCTGACCGGTCTTAAGCCGCGCATCTTGTTCGATCACGACATGCGGCGGCGCGCTCATCCTTAGAGCTTCCGCGCGCTTCTCATCCATTCGGACGACAATGATTTCCTGGTCGCCCGGCTGGGCGCCCGCACCCAATCCCTGAAACCCCTTTGGACGCAACCGGCGGAGGATTTCGACGTCCTCCATCTGGTTCAAGGTTTCATGAATCGTATCCGCGGGCGATGGAACTGAGCCCGGAACGGGGCGAATACCGATAAGATATTGCCGCTGGCGACGCGCGAGCATGCCCGATGTGGCGCCCTCGGATTCGGACGCGCTGCTCCGTTCGCTTTGGCCACGCGACGCGTCACCCGATGCTTGCGCCGTCCGTTTCGATGCGCCTGAACCTGCCGATCGGCTGTGGGCGCCATTCTTGTGCTCGGCCATGACGTGTCTCTCCTTCGAAAGGGCCGCCTCCGGATCGCGTTAGAGGCGACCCAGAGGCGCGTTTCGGATTTCAAGTCGAACTAGGCAGCCAAGCCGTAGCGGAACTGCGGCTGCTGCTGGGTCGCCAGATATTGGGCAAGCTGCTGCAGGACTTGTTGCTGCAGGATTTGCTGTTGCAGCATCTGTTGCTGTAGCGCTTGTTGCTGCAGCGCTTGGTTGATCGGGTTCTGCATTCCCAAACCATAGGGCTGGGCAAAGCCGTGGCCGACCTGGCCGATGCCATAGGCGCCGCCGATGCCCTGGCCAAATTGCGTTTGCTGGCCAATCGACTGCTGCACCGCGAGGTTCTGCACAAGCTGCTGCAACGCTTGCAGCGCCTGCGCATATTGGATCGCCTGCGCGGCTTGTTTTGTTGCGATGTGCTGGGCGAGCTGGATGGCGGGCAGGGTTTGGGCTGGATTCTGCTGCTGCTGCTGCGACTGCTGCTGAGGCCAAAGTGCGCTCAATTGTTGCGGGTTCTGCGTTGCCCACGGGCTTTGAAGCAGCGTGGCCATATTGGTGGTCATGTTGGGAACCGTGCCGGTGCCGAGGCCGCCAAATCCAGCTCCGCCAATTGTGCCCAAGACCCCGGGATTGAATTGAGTTCCGCCGGCCAGAGGATTGAACAGCTGGGCGAGATAGGCCTCATAATTTCCATTGGGGTGAAGTTCGGGCATGTCAGCTCTCCATCTTTGTTGGCTGTTCGAGGGTGATGTCGAAGAACGAAGCGCCATCGGTGTGACCGTCTTCGTTACGACGAGGCGAGGTTAGGCGCGGGCCGGGCTCGAAGTACATGAGCCGAAGGGCCCCGAAACGGCACCGCTGTATGGGCGAAACCGTCTGAGCCAAATGGATCAGATCAGGCGTATTCTTCCAGGTGCGCCAACAAGAGCATTTCCTCGAAGAGGATTACGGATACGAGCTTGGCCGCGGACAGCTCGGGCGCCCCGATTGCTAAAGTTGACCGATGGCGGCGCCGGTTACTTTCTCAGCGCGGCGCTCAAGCGTTCGATCACGGGGTTCCCTTCGCCGAAAATGTAATCGGCGCGCTCCGCGACGACGCTGGCTTCCATGCCCTTGGCGCGCAGCACTTCCACCGCGTCCGAAAGACGTTCGCGCGGACAGAGAACCTCCCGCTCGCTCGTTCCGTTACGGGAGAGGACCGTGCATCCCATGTCGTGCTCGAGCAGACGCAAGAGTTTCTCCGCTTTGCGGGAAACGGTCAGACGCAAGACATAGGAACTGCGTGCGAGCTCGCGCGCGGCAATGCGCGCGGTCAAACGCTCGGCCGCATCCAGCGCCGTCTTGGTCCATTTTGCCTTCAGCGACGCCGCAAGCTGGGCCTGGCTTTTCAGGATGACCCCGTCCTCCAGCACCTTGAGGTCGTTCGCCTCTAGCGTCGCTCCCGTCGTCGTGATGTCGACAATCGCCTCGGCGAGACCGGCAGCGGGCGCGCCCTCGGTCGCACCGAGGCTCTCGACGATGCGATAATCCGCAATGCCGTGCGCGGCAAAGAAGGCGCGCGTGAGCTGAAGATATTTCGTCGCCACCCTTAGGCGCCTGTGATGGCGAACGTGAAATGCCGTGCACACATCGTCCAGATCGGCCATCGTGGCAACGTCGATCCAGGCGCGCGGCACAGCCACCACCACATCGGCGAAGCCCAGGCCCAAAGGTTGCAGCAGCGCAATCGTCGTGTCGCTGTCGCGCACGCCCTCGCGGATCAGATCTTCTCCCGTGATCCCGAGATGCACCTCTCCCGTGCCCAGCGATGCGGCGATTTCCGCCGGCGACATCAGCTTCACCTCGACACCGGGCTGGCCCGGTATCGTGGCCCGGTAATCTCGCGCTCCCGCCACTTGCTTCATGCTCAATCCGGCGTCGGCGAGATATTCCGTCACCTGCTCCTGCAGGCGTCCCTTCGAGGGAATGGCGACGATCAAAGCCTGGGCGGGCATGGTTACAGAGCCCCCGTCTTGCGCCGGGCGGCCAGCACCCGCTCGGAACGGATGGCGCAGCCGACGGCGGGAATGTCGGCCTTCGCGCCCAGCATGCGCAGCAGATTGTCGTAGCGGCCGCCGCCCGCGATTTGCACGGGGCCCTCCGAATCGCGCGACCACAGCTCGAAAACGAAGCCGGTGTAGTATTCCATGTTGCGCCCAAAGCGCGCCGCGAAGGTCAGCCGCTTCTCGTCGAAGCCAAGCTTGGTAAGGGCTGCGATGCGGGCTTCCATGACTTGAAGCGGCGCCTCCAGCTTGATTCCATTCTTGTGCAGGAGCGCGCGGATTTCAGAGAGCGATTCGCGCGCCGGGCCGGCGACCGACAAGACGCGCTCGATCAGCGCCACGGCTTTTTTGTCGAGCCGCAAGGCCGCAGCTTCGGCGGCCTGTTCCATCAGCCGGTCGACGATCTCCTCACGCGTGCGTCCGCCCATGGGGGTGCCGCCGAGGTAGTCCATCAGGCCGGTCAGGGCCACGCGTGCCTCGGCTTCGCTTGCGGTTCCGAGATGCGCGAGATAGCGCTCGCCCGGGACCGTGCCGCCGTTGGAAAGACGCTCGAGCAGCTCGCGGAAATAGGCGGGGCGCCAGAAATGCCGCTTCAAGCGCCCGCGCCATTGCGCGGGGATGTCGAGCACATCGATCAGACCGGCAAAGAGCGTCAGATCGCCGATCTTCAGCGAAAACGATTTCAGCCCGGCGGCGCGCACGCCCTCCACCGCCAGCGAAAGCACTTCGATGTCCGCGGCTTTGCGATCGCTTAGTCCCATGCACTCGACGCCGGTTTGCAGGAATTGACTCGGCCGATCCGGCTCACCCGGCTGAAAGCGGAATGCGGGCCCATGATAGGCCAGCCGGGCGGGAAATTTCTTGCCGCCGGAGAGATGCATCCGGCACACCGGAATGGTGAGGTCGGGACGAAGACAGAGCTCATGGCCTTCCGGATCGGTCAGCACGAAGGTGCGGCGGCGAATTTCCTCGCCGGAACGGTCGAGGAAAATCTCGGCTGGCTGAAGGATGGGCGGCTCCACGCGCGTGTAGGAACGGCTTGCGAAGATGACGAGAATTTTCGCGGTCTGGTCTTCGAGCAGCTCGATCAGCGCCGCGTTATATTCGGGGAAGCCGGGCATCGCCTAAGCCCCGCGCGAGGCGAGCATGGCGCGCACCGCTTCGATCAATTGGGCGCGTTTCACGGATTGCTGCGCCGGCCGGTCCTTCACCCAAGCCGCCCGGCTCTCCGTCGACTTCGATAGCTCGGCGCCCAACGCCAAATCCTTCAGCGTGACTTCGCCGCGCGCGCGCTCATCGGCGCCTTCGATGACCGCGATCGCGGCACCGCGCTTGTCGGCATATTTGAGCTGCGCCTTCATCCCGGACTCGCCGACATAGGCTTCGGCGCGGAAACCGGCTTGGCGCAAATCGGCGGCCAGGCGAAAGCTCTCGGCGATGGCGGCCTTGTCCAGCACCAACACGACGATCAAAGGCGCGACGTTGAAGGCTTCCGCGCCGGCGCGCGCTTTCAGCACGGAGAGTAGCCGGCTTACGCCGATGGAAAAGCCGCTCGCCGGAACCGCTTGCCCGGTGAAGCGCGCAATCAGGTCGTCGTAGCGCCCGCCGCCGCCGACCGAACCGAACACGACGGTCTCTCCGTCTTCATTCTTGGCCGGAAATGTCAGCTGCGCTTCAAAGACGGCGCCCGTGTAATAATCGAGACCGCGTACGACTCCTAAATCAAATACCACTCGATCTCTGTATCCGTTTCGATCCAAAATCTCGGTTATACGACCCAATTCGACTATCGCTTTTGCAGCTGGGGAATCATCTATCAGTGGCACTGTCGGGCAAGTCTTGATCCATAGCGTTTCAAGAGCCTCTGCTGAAGCCCACATGGGTGCGGTCGTAACAAAATCGATTAGAAGGACTATTTGTGAAAGCAGCAATTCAGCGCCCTTAGTGAAATCGCCTGATTCATCTTTTCGACCTGCGCCAAGCAGCGCGCGCACTGCACCCTCACCTAGGCGATCCATCTTATCGATAGCACGAAGCACAACGGGCCGTCGGAATGCATCAATCCTCAAAGCGTCAAACAAACTTTCGAACAATTTCCTGTTGCTAAGCTTGATCACGTATTCGCCGCGCTTGAGTCCCAGCGCCTCGAGCGAGTCCGCAAACATCATCAGCAGCTCGGCATCGGCGGCCGGCGAAGCCGAGCCCACGGTGTCGGCGTCGAACTGGGTGAATTCCCGGTACCGGCCCGGTCCGGGCTTCTCGTTGCGCCAGACCTGTCCCACCTGGTAGCGGCGGAACGGCTTGGGTAGATTTTGGAAATTTTCCGCGACATAGCGGGCGAGCGGCGCGGTCAAATCATAGCGCAGCGAGAGCCACTGCTCGTCGTCGTCCTTCAGCGAAAAGACGCCCTCGTTGGGGCGATCCGAATCGGGCAGGAACTTGCCTAGCGCGTCGGTGTATTCGAACGCCGGCGTCTCCAGCGCGCTGAAACCGTAGGATTCATAAACCCGTCGGATGGTTTCGAGCATGCGCCGTTCGGCCGCGATGTCGGGCTCGTCGCGGTCGCGAAAGCCGCGCGGCAAACGCGGCTTGACGCGAAATTTTTGCGGCTCGTTCATGGCTGCCCGCCGGACTCGACCTTAAAAAGCGGTCCTCCATAGCGGCTCGAAGGGAGTCCCGCAAGAAAAGCGCCGAATTGCGCTTAAAAACTCCGGCGCGACCGCCCGGAGCGCACTGTTTAAGGAGTCGCCGCCTCAGCTCGGCTGAAGGCGTTGGTACAGCTGGTTGGCCTCGAACCAACGACCTTCGGATCCACAATCCGACGCTCTAGCCAACTGAGCTACAGCTGCACGCGCTTTGAGGTGCGGAAACTAAAAGCCGGATTCGCCAAATGCAAGCTCGCCATCCTATTGAAGCCTCGGCGCGTTCGTGGGTGAATGCCGCGGCCGTTGGCGGGTTTAAGGGGGAGGAATGCGAAAATCTGACCTTCTCATCGGTGCATTGGCAGGGCTCGCCGTTGCCATTGCCGTCTTCGGCGCTTACCGCCTGATGAATTCCGGGCCGAAGCTCGCCGCCGACACGCCGGTTCTGTTCCAGTGGGAAGACTATGTGGACCCGCCGTTCCTTGCCGACTACCGCACCCGTTACGGCGAGACGCCGCAGACGTCGATCTATGCCGACGAAGACGAAGCCTTCGCAAAGCTGCGCGCCGGCTACAAGCCCGACGTCATGGGACCCTGCTATTACGAATTTCCGCGCTGGCAGGAAGCGGGCCTGCTGCAGCCCATCGACGTCACCAAGCTGAAAAACTGGAACAAGGTTTCGCCGGTGCTGCGAGAGCTTCCCGGCATCGCCGCGGGAGCCGGCAAGGTTTGGTTCGTGCCCCATTATTGGGGCAACACCTCGGTCACCTTTCGCACCGATCTCGCTCCCGAATATGTCGGCCGCGACACCTGGGACATCCTGTTCGATCCCAAGTACAAAGGCCGCGTCGCGGTGCTCGAAGGCGTCGACGACACGGTGCCCTTCATCGCCCACATGGTCGGCGTCGACGCCTACAACATGAGCGACGCGGACTGGCAGAAGGTGCAGGCGAAGCTCAAGGAGCTGGTGGGCCAAGTTCGCTTTATTTCCAGCGACGAGACCTCGCTGGCGCAGGGGCTCGCCTCGGGCGAGCTGGTGGCCGCCATGAGCTGGCGTGTGATCTTCTCGCGGCTGAACGCCCAGGGGCTGAACGTCGCCTACATGGAGCCGCCGGGCG
>WNFT01004252.1_pt1 | contig 12906 bp, 12 predicted proteins | sample 5400191 | NCBI WGS metagenome assembly WNFT01 (sample SAMN13153359, study PRJNA577476) | soil metagenome | isolation source: 80 cm saprolite under Madrone tree | place: USA:California | collected 2016-06-14
CAAATATCAGAATGCGTTAGACAAGACCATGCACTACTCCTTGGCTATTCAGAGGTCAACTGGGCGCTTTTCCGAGATTTATCGCAATGAAGGCGAGAAAATTCCCTTTTCAGAAGGCGGCGGGTACTGCGTCAATCGCTGAGGCGTTTCATTCTGGTAGAATTGTTCACCAGAGAGGTGCACCATGGACAAGCTGACTGCGCAGGAAAAAGAACGAGCAGAGCGAACCTTAGAATGGACAATCGGGGCTCACAGCGCTACATACGCCTGTCCTCGTTGCTCTTGGAAATATTTCCATGAGACAGAGAACATCCGGACGGCTCGGGAGTTATTCTATAAACATGTCTGCGCTGAAAATCCACCCTTGAAGTGAATTTAAATTGAGTACTATTGACAATCGGGAAACCGTTCTGTACAAAGGGAAACATCGTGATTGATTCCAGCCAACACGAAAGCGTAAACGGCTCCCGCCGTTTTTCTTGGTTCCTTGCGAGTTATATTATGTTAACTACGAAATCGAGCTAAGCCCATGGCTCGCCGGCACGAACGAAGGCCTTTTTGCTGGCTTCCCTCTACCCTCTCTGATCCCTACTTCTTCTCTTGAGTTTTTCCCGATTTTTGCTGCGCGAGTTCGTAGTTGATGTACTGCTCCTGGCTCGAGGCTAGCCATGCATGTCTTGAAAGTCTCGCCACTTAGTCCGGACTGAGCCGCATAGTCTGACAGCTTGGTCCAGGCGTTTGCAGCGGATATGACTTCCTGATTGTCGTAGATTAAGTCATACATCTTCCAAAAGGCCGTGGGGTCCTGCTGGTAGGCGCACCGTCCCGCAATGGCCGCTGTGCGTGCCCAGGGATGAAGCTGTTCAAGGGGAAAATCCTTGAACACGAGTCGCACTTTGCCCGCGTAGTTCGGCAGGACTCCGCGCAAAACATCGTGCAGCTTCTTGCATACCGGGCACTCAAAATCCGAATACTCCACCAGTGTGACGGGAGCATTCTTGTCGCCCACGGAAGGCGCATCGTTCATTTGGATCTGCGCGCGAGTTTCGGCCAGCGGATTCTTCGTCATGTCAGAAAGGTCCCCGCGAAAAAGAAACCTGCCGTCCTTGCTGACATAGAACTTCACCGTCTGCTTGTTGCCCTCGATGACGACGTCAATATTGGTCTCAAGAATCCCTTCGACCGCGGTGCCTTTGAGGGGGCCGGCCGACAGCTGCACGTTGGGTCCGAAGGCATAAACGTTTCGTAGATAGGCTTCGATGCTTTTCTGCGTTTGCGACGAGGTATTCGAACCTGCATTCGCAGCCGGCGAGTTGTTCTGCTGGGCGTGCGTGGGGACGGCCGAGAGAATGAATGCTAGAGCGGCTGCAAGTGTCGTGGCTTTTTTCAAGTGGACCTCTAGTCTCAGGGAATGAATTTCTGTGCGATCGGGAATGGCCTGCCAAAACCAAAGGCGCGCGAAGTGATTTTCAATCCCGGCGCGGCCTGCTTTCGTTTGTATTCGCTGCGATCCACTTTAAGCGCGATGTCGCGCACCATCTTCAAATCGAATCCGTAATGATCGGCGATCTCCTGCGGGCTGCGCAAGTCCTCAATGTACGCCTTCAGGATGCGGTCCAACACGTCATAGGGCGGCAGACTATCTTCATCCTTCTGATTGGGCCGCAATTCGGCCGATGGCGGCTTCTCGATAGTCGAGCGGGGAATCAGTTCCCTTTCCCGGTTAATCCAATGCGCCAGCTCGTACACCATTAGCTTCGGCACATCGGAAATAACGGCAAGTCCTCCCGCCATGTCGCCGTATAGTGTGCAATAGCCCACCGCGATTTCCGATTTGTTTCCCGTGCTAAGCACCATCGAACCGAATTTGTTGGAGAGCGCCATCAAGTAATTCCCGCGGATGCGCGCTTGAATATTTTCCTCCGTCACGTCCGCGGGCCGGTCACCGAAGGCCGGCGCAAGCGCCCGCCGGTAAGAATCAAAAACATCGGTGATGGGCACGGTGACGAACTGGATTCCCAGATTCTTGGCCAGGGCCACGGCATCCTTCTTGCTCCCTTCCGAGGAGTATGGGCCCGGCATGGAAACACCAAGCACATTCTCTGCGCCGAGAGCATCGACGGCAATCGCTGCCACCACGGCGGAATCAATACCCCCGCTCAATCCGACGAGCACCTTTTTGAAGCCGCACTTCTGGACGTAGTCGTACGTCCCGGTGACCAGCGCGCGATAGGCATAGGCGATTTCCTCGTGCGGTAACGCGTGGAGTTCACCTTGCCCCGTAGCGGTGTCGAAGAGTACGAGGTCCTCTTGAAACGCAAATGCTTGGGCGGCGACCTTGCCGTCCGCGGTCAGCGCCATGCTGGCGCCATCAAAGATTAGGCTATCGTCACCCCCAACCTGATTCACGTAGATGACCGGGCGGCGATGAGTAATCGCGATCGACCGAAGCATTTCAAATCGCAGCGAACGCTTGTCAATGGTGTAGGGCGAGGCTGATATATTCAGCAGTACGGTAGTTCCCTGCCCAATAATTTCTGTTACCGGGTCGCGGTCGTAACGGCGGTTGGCCCAGAAGTTCTTATCGTTCCAGACATCTTCGCAAATCGTGATGCCCAGTTGCTCGCCATTGAAGCCGAATACCGTTTGCCGTTCCGCCGGCTGAAAATAGCGCGATTCGTCGAAGACGTCATAAGTGGGAAGCAGCATCTTGCTTTGCTCGAAAACCACGCGCCCGCCGCAAATGAGCGCCGCCTTGTTGGCGATGGACTTCCCTGTTCCATTCTTTACCCGGCCGGCGTAACCCACAATCGAAGGTAGTGGAATTTTTGCCGCAAGGTCTTTCAACTCTTTGTGATTGCGCTCGATGAAAGCAGGACGCTCCAGAAGATCTTGCGGCAGATAGCCGCAGAGGCAAAGCTCGGAAAATACGGCGAGTTCGGCGCCGCGCTCCTTGGCTTGCGCCGCAAGGCTCAGGATGCGAGCCGAATTTCCTGCGAAGTCGCCGACGGTAGGATTGAACTGCGCGAGCGCTATTTTCATGCCCGATCTTTAGAATACGTTTGGTTCTCGCGGATTGCAAACAGCGACACGATTTCTTTCGGCTCGTTGCATGCCAATGTCCGATCACTTCCGGTTTTTCGGTTTCCGCGCCAGCAGGCTGGCAATTCCCTGCCCGGCTCGCAGTTCGCGATGGAAAATCACGCGGAGCTCTGAAAATGCAGTTCGGAGTTCGCCGGAGTTCAGAAGATACTCCGGATTCCGCGGCCCCCCGTTAAATGCAAGCTGCGCCTGCGTAAACGTCTCAAACAGCAGGAAGCCGCCCGGCCGAAGCGCTCGCTCTAATTCCGGGAAAAGCGATCGCTGCAAATATTGAACGCACAGAATCAACTCGAAGGTGTTTTCCGGAAGCTGTAACTGCTCGAGGTCCGCTTGCACCAGGTCAATTCCGCCATGATGGCGTTTGACGACTTGCTCTGCACTGCTGATGCGGCGAATCGGAATCCCCTCCGCACGGGCTCGCGCTTCGAGAACTTCGAGTCCTGCGCCGGACCAATCCACGGCGGTGACGTGCTGGCCGCGCGCACCCAAGAGGAGCGCGTGCCTGCCCGTGCCGCATGCCACGTCCAATGCAGGGCCGTGCGGCAACAACGGCAGGAGTTCTCGCACGATGCTCGCAGACTCAGCGGGCTGCGCCGCAGCCGTAAGCCTGTACTTTTCATCCCAATCGGATTGGCTCGATGACATAAAAAAGGCTCCTGAACGTAACGCTCAGGAGCCAAGAAATAGTTTGGAAGCGTGCCTTGCGATTCGGCTTCCGCGGTTAGACGCTGAAGGAACTCCCGCAACCGCAGGTGCTCTTCACGTTGGGATTATTAAACTTGAATCCGGCACCTTCGATGGTTTCGATGTAATCGATCTCAATGCCTTCGAGGTACATGGAACTCATCTGGTCCACCGCAACCTTCAACCCGTCAAACTCGAAAATCTGGTCCGCATCCGTGGTCTGATTTTCAAACGCCATGTGGTACTGGAAACCCGAGCAGCCGCCGCCGACTACTGCCACGCGCAGCGCGACCGGCACCGGCGTCTGCATGTTCATGATTTCCTTGACCTTAGTGCTTGCAACGGGCGTCAAATTGATCATAGCTTCCTTTGGCCTCCGCTCGCAGGCGCACCTGCGATGCTCACAACACACTCAGTATAGCAAAATTTCTCGACAGCTGCACTGCGTTCCTGTTCCTGCCACGAAACGCCAACTAGGCCGCGTTTCGACAAGGTCGGACGCTTCGCATACAATATGATGCCTCTATGAGACATAAAGTCACCTTGATCCCCGGCGAAGGAATCGGGCCGGAAGTGGCCGCAGCTACGCGCCGCATCCTGGAAGCTGCGGGAATCCAAATCGATTGGGAAGAGCTCGAAGGGCGCACTGACAAGACCACGGAGCGTGGCCAGCTCGTCAATCAATTGGCCGTGGAATCTGTCAGAAGAAATCGTGTAGCACTGAAGGGGCCCATGGCCACGGCCATCGCCGGCGGTGCACCCAGCGTCAATGTGGCGCTGCGCAAAACGCTCGATCTTTACGCCAATTTGCGCCCCGTAAAAAATCTGCCCGGAGTGAAATCGCATTTCGACAACGTGGATCTGATCATCGTCCGGGAAAACACCGAGGATCTCTATTCAGGCCTCGAGCATGAGGTCGTCCCGGGCGTGGTCGAGAGCCTGAAAATCATCACGGAGAAGGCTTCTACGCGCATCGGCCGGTTTGCGTTTGGATACGCCAAACGCCACGGCCGTAAAAAGATTCACGCCATTCACAAAGCAAACATCATGAAGCTTTCCGACGGGTTGTTTCTCCGATCGGTACGGGCAGTCGCAGCGCAATTTCCCGAGATCGAATACAAGGAGCTGATTGTCGACAACGCTTGCATGCAGATCGTCATGGATCCTCAGCAGTTTGACGTGCTCTTGCTCCCTAATCTGTACGGCGACGTGATGAGCGATCTGGCTGCCGGCCTTGTGGGAGGACTCGGCGTGGTGCCCAGCGCCAATATCGGCGACGACTGCGCGATGTTCGAAGCCGTCCACGGCACTGCGCCCGATATCGTCGGCAAGGGACTTGCAAATCCAACAGCCCTCTTGATGAGCAGCATTCTGATGCTCGACCACCTCGGGGAGCGCACCACCGCGCGCAGGATTGAAGTAGCGCTGGAAAAGGTCTACCGGGAAGCGAAGCACACCACGCGCGACGTCGGCGGACCCGCCGGCACGGATGAATTCGCCGAGGCTGTCATCGCGGCTCTTCCTCCAAAATAATTCGCTCCAGACCTCGTTTGCCCCTTTTCTGGAGCCCGCTTACACTCTTTTCTATCGCTTTTCGCCCATGGCTGCCCTCCAAACGCTCCGTGCCGAATTCCGCCCAACTCTGCGGCTGGCCATCCCGCTCGTTCTCGCCGAACTCGGCTGGATGAGTATGGCCATTGTGGACACGATGATGGTGGGCCGCTTGCCCAACAGCGCGACGGCCATTGCCGCGGTCAGCCTCGGCGGTATTCTCGTTCACGTTTTAGCCTTCTTCGGCGGTGGACTTCTCGTCGGATTGGACACTCTTGTTTCACAGGCTTTCGGCGCCGGGCAGCGCGAGGATTGCCATCGTTCGCTTGTCCACGGCATCTACCTCAGTCTGGCCCTCACACCCTTGCTCATGGCGCCCGTCTGGTTCTTTGATTCCCTGCTTCGCTATGCGCGCATCTCGCCGGACATCATCGCTCTTGCGGTTCCCTATTCCAAGGCGATGGCTTGGGGCACGTTGCCGCTGCTGCTCTATTTCGCCGTCCGGCGATGCATGCAGGGAATGAACATGGTTCGTCCCATCGCATTTGCTCTTGTGACCGCAAACCTTATCAATGCCGGAGGCAACTGGCTTCTCATTTACGGAAGGCTCGGGGCGCCCGCCATGGGAGCCGTCGGCTCGGGTTGGTCCACGGCCTGGGCGCGCATCTATCTCGCGGCGGTCCTTGTTGGCTACCTTCTCTGGTACGACCACAAACATCGCACTCGCTTACTGCGCACGCCCATTCAGCCGGATCTGATGCGCATCCGTCGTCTGATCGCTCTAGGTTTCCCCGCGGCCATGCAGATTAGCCTGGAGATTGGAGTTTTTGCGTTGGTCACTGCGCTGATAGGGCGCCTCGGGGCGGTTTCGCTCGCCAGCCACCAGATTGCGCTCAACACCGTTTCACTTACTTACATGGTCCCGCTGGGCATTTCCTCGGCTGCTGCCGTGCGTGTCGGCCAGGCGATCGGCCGCAGGGAACCGCAAGGAGCAGCCGATGCTGGTGGCAGCGCCATTTTTTTCGGTGCACTGTTCATGACCCTTGCAGGGATCGCTCTGTTGCTCTTTCCGCGCGGGATTGCGCGGCTCTACACGCCCGATGCGGCTATCATCCGCAGCACCGTGCTCCTCTTGGCGGCGGGTGCTGCGTTTCAATTGTTCGATGGCATTCAGACGGTCGCGACCGGCGCGCTGCGCGGCGCAGGCGACACGCGCACGCCCATGCTCTGTCATTTCACAGCCTATTGGATCATCGGCCTGCCCTTGGGTGCCTGGCTTTGTTTCCGCAAGAACATGGGAGCCTTTGGTTTGTGGGCGGGCCTCAGCCTGGCGCTCATCTTGATCGGGATCGTGCTGCTCTTTGCCTGGCGCCGCGCGGTCCGCGGTTTGATGCGCGCGTTCGCTGAGGAACCGGTGCGTCTGTAAACTTCACAGCTCGGGTTATGGAAAGAGTTTTCGCCAGCTACATCTTGTAGCGGCCGAGGTCATCGTCGGAAAGACCCTCGAGCCAGGAGCGAAGCTGTTCGTTAGTATTGCGTTCGGAAAACGCGCTGGAGATCTTGGAGTTCTTCAAAACTGTTTCGTCCACGAAGATCGGGCAATCCATCCGCAGCGCAAGGGCCAGCGCATCGCTCGGACGTGAATCGATAGTCATCATCTGTCCTTCGCGTTCCACCCAGATCAGTGCGAAAAAGGTATCGTCCTTCAAATCGTTCACGACGATCTTCTGCACGCGCACGTCCAGTCCCAGCAAAACGTTCTTGAGCAGGTCGTGGGTCATCGGCCGCGGCGTTTGCACTTTTTCGATTTCCAGCGCGATGGCGTTCGCCTCGTAAACGCCGACCCAGATCGGCAGGATCGCCTGCCCCTGCACGTCTTTCAGTACCACGATGGGCATGTTCGTAACGGGATCCATCATCAGGCCGCGGATTTTCATCTCCACTTCCATTGAGGCCTCCCTGATCTAAAGGACCTGCTCGCCCACAAGATTGTTCGGACCTGCTCCCGTAACGTGAACCTGGACGTAGGTTCCCAGAAGCTCTTGCGCTTGGGAAGTAAAATTTAGCACGCGGTGCGACGTTGAATACCCGAACCACTGGTTCTCGCGGCGCGATTTCCCGCTGACCAGTACCTCAAACGTCTTTCCGAGCAGTGCTTGGTGCTTTTTCGTTTGAATTTCGCGCTGTTTGTCTTGTAACGCCGCCAGCCGCCGGCCCTTTTCTTCTTCTGGAATCGCATCCGCCATCGCGAGGGACGGCGTGTTCGGCCGCGGGGAATACTTGAACGAAAACAAATTGTCGTATTGCACTTCATCCAGCAATCTCAGGGTCTCTTCGAAATCGGATTCCGTCTCTCCCGGAAAACCCACAATGATGTCGGTCGTGATGGCGATCGGCCGGCTCGCGCCGCGCATCATGGCGATCTTTTCCAGGTATTCTTCCCGCGAATACGTGCGCTGCATCGCGCGCAGCACTTTCGTCGAGCCGGATTGCACCGGCAAATGCACGTGGTCGCAAATCTTCGGCTGTGATTCGATCGCCTCGACAATGTCTTTCTCGAAGTCGCTCGGATGCGATGTCGTAAACCGCACCCGTCGAATTCCCCGAACGTCGGCGACGGCGAGCAACAACTCTGAGAGACGCATCCCTCTTGGCGTTGGATCGGCATAAGAATTGACCGTCTGCCCGAGAAGTTGAACCTCGGAGTAGCCCAGGTCCGCGAGTTGTCGGACTTCCCGCAAGATCGCATCGCTGGCGCGGCTGCGCTCCGGGCCCCGCGTGTAGGGCACGACGCAGTAGGAACAAGCTTTGTCGCAGCCTTCGATGATGGTTAGGTACGCGCGCCAGGGATTGTCGCGTCGCGTTACCTCGGTCTCAAACGTTTCATCCGTGTCCGTATCCAGGCCCGTGACGCGCTGATTCCCTGCTTCCAGTTGCGAGATCAGTTCCGGCAGTTTGCTGTAGCTTGCCGAGCCGCACACCAGGCTCACCCACGGAGCGCGCGTGAAGATGCGTTCACCCTCTTGTTGCGCCACGCAGCCCAGCACGCCGATGATCTTGCCTTCGCTCTGCTTTTCGCGATATTCCCCCAACCGCGAAAAAACTTTCTGCGCCGCCTTTTCCCGGATACTGCAAGTATTGTAGAGAATCATCGAAGCGGCTTCCGGCGTCTCCACCTGCCGGTATCCGCGGGATAGCAGGACGCCGGCAACTTTCTCCGAGTCGTGATCGTTCATCTGGCAGCCGAAGGTCTCCAGGAAGAAAGTTCCTCGCCCTTCGGCAGTCACACTCTGGACCGCGCCGGAAAATGCAGGTTGGCCGGTGAGTCTCTCCAGACCGATGTCAAACAGTCGGCTCATGCTGAATTCGCAGTTTAACACACCTCTTAGTTGCGGCATGCTCGCTGTTACACCCTGCTCAACGCACTAATCTCGCGTTTCCATATATGCATCAAAATAAGAAACACCTGCATCCTACTGGTTGCAGCCTCTAGGTGCGTATGCTACGTTTCTTAAGCCCAGAGAAATTTTGTTCTCACTGAGGGGTACATCATTTTTCTGTTTACAACGATTTTTGCCACCGATCTCTTCGAGATTCTCAAACAAACCGGCTGGGTCGCGCGCGGAGTCTTGGCGCTTCTCCTGATGTTCTCCGTCATTTCCTGGGCCATGATTTTCCAAAAGCTGGGACTCTTCGGCCGCATTCGCCGGCAGAGCGACCAGTTTCTTCGCATCTTCCGCGCCACGCGCGGCGTTGCGAACCCGCAAGCGCTGGCTTCTGCGGGCTCCCCGTTCTCTACAGTCTATGCGGCAGGCTATCGCGAGCTGCAGAGTCAGGTCGGCGGGAGCACCGGCAATCCGCATCCGCCCAAGCTGAAAAGTTTGCAGGCTGTAACGGTCAGCATGCAATTGGCCGCCGCCGACGAAGTTCGCCGCGTCGAAAAAGGCATGTCCTGGCTGGCTACCACTGGCTCCGTAACTCCTTTCATCGGCCTCTTCGGAACCGTCTGGGGCATCATTGACGCCTTCTCCGGCTTGGGCAGCGCCGGTGCCGCCAGCCTTCGTGCGGTTGCTCCCGGCATCGCGGAAGCCCTGGTGACCACCGCCGCCGGCCTCGCAGCGGCGATCCCGGCCGTCATTTTCTACAATCAATTTTTGCAGAATATTCGCGATCTCGGGCAGCGACTGGACACGTTCGCGCTGGAAGTTTCCGCACAAATTGAAAAAACATTTAACTAGGATTCGGCGGCCGTCCTGACCCGGCCGCATTTAGAGATTCAGAGAAGATGCCGCAACTTTCCAAATCGACGCAGACTTCGCTCTCCGAGATCAACATGGTCCCGTTCGTGGACGTGGTTCTCGTGCTGCTCATCATTTTCATGATCACCGCCCCGATCCTCCAATCCGGCATCGAAGTCGACGTCCCCAAAACCCGCACGGTGAAAGAAATCAATCAGGAGCGCCTGGTCGTCACCGTGGATAAAGCCCAGCGCATCTACCTCGGCAACGAACCCATTAACATTCACCAGCTCGGTTCACGAATCAAGTCGCAATTGAAAAACAGACAGGAAGGCGTCTTCCTGCGTTGCGATGAAACAGTTCCATTCGGCAGCTTTGCCGCGGTCGTGGACGCGCTCCGGCAATCCGGCATCAATAACATCAGCATCGTCACCGAGCCCATCACCAATCGCGCGCGCACTCCATAAGCATGACTACCGCCCTCGCCAATCCGCAAGACCAGAGCCTCCGGCAGTTCCTCATCTATTCCATCATCATGCATACGAGTGTCGCAGTGGTGATTGCCGTTTCGGCCTTCATTCAGTTTCGAGAGAATCGCTGGGGCGGCATTGGAGGCGAACTCGGCGGCACGAAGGTCAGCTTGGTCAGCGCCGCCGGTATCCCTATGCCGAAAGAAACGGTCGTCACCGAGAGCAAGGCGGTGGATCCGACCAAGGGTCTGTACAAAGAAGAACCGCCAAAACCGCCCGAGCCCAAGACCGACGCCACAAAAATCCCAAAATTCGAAAAGGAAAAACCTCTGCCGCCTTCGCGCCCCTCCAGAACATTGGAAAACAAAACTCCGCCCCCAGAGAACGCCGTCCCTTACGGCAAGGGCGGCAATCCCGATCTTCCGACCGGATATTCACAAACGCCAGGTGGTGGGTCCAGCGGCGTTAGCGTACAGGGCCAGGGCGGAGCCGATTTTGCTTCCCGCTACGGCTGGTACATTGAAGGCGTGAAGAACAGAATTTACGGGAATTGGCAACAATGGACCATTGATGCAGCTGCTCGCGCGTCGCGGACTATGCACTGTGCAATTACCTTTACAATTAATCGCGACGGCACGCTCAAGGACGCGCACATCGCTGAATCCAGTGGAAATACGTCCTACGACAATTCAGCATTGCGGGCCGTGCTCAGCTCCAACCCCGTAACAAAACTGCCCGGTGACTATTCTGGCGGATACGTGGTCGCGACACTGGATTTTAATCCGCCGTCGATTCGATGAGGAGTGGTCCATGTTCGTCGCAGCTAACAAAGATGTCGGAGGTGAGGGTGCATTCAAGACTCAGAAGTCTTAGTTCATGTTTGAATCTCGCCTTCCTCGTTCTGGGCGCGAAGCCTGCCGTGGCCCAGGATTGGTTTCGCACCGCGATCGGCATGGACGCCAACAAACCTCGCCTGGCTATCGCCGACTTCGCAGCCCGTTCCGACTCCGCCAAGCCTCACGCTTCCCTTTTCACGAAGGTCGTTCGCGACGACCTTCAATTCAGCGGCATCCTCGAACTCGCCAGCCCCAGTTTCTATCCGCCGCAAGCCCCCAGCGTTCCCGCCGAACTGAAACCTGCCGTGTGGATCGATCCCCCCACAAACGCCAATTTTCTCGGTTTTGGGAATCTCTCCGAATCCACCGCCGAAGTCGCCATCGAGGCTTGGCTCTACGATGTTCGCAGCCCTTCCTCACAAGCCGTGGTCGGCAAAGTCTATCGCGGCGCCCCGACCGATGCGCAAGTCCGCAAGTTCGCCCACCAATTCGCCGACGAAATTATCAGCAAGCTTTCCGGCGGCCTCCCCGGCGTAGCCGCAACGCAAATCGCCTTCGTCAGCTCGCGCGGCGGCGCCAAGGAAATCTGGGTGATGGATTACGACGGCTCCAACCAGCGCCCGCTCACTTCCTTGAAATCGATTTCGCTCACTCCGCGGTGGTCGCCCGACGCTTCACGCATCGCCTTCACCTGCTTCGCTCCCAATCTCGGCCTCACCAGCGCGCAGATCTGCATGTTTTCTATGGATACCGGCAGACTCGTTTCGTTTCCCCGCTTCCGCGGCACGAACATCACTCCTGCCTGGTCGCCCGATGGCTCCCAAGTCATTTTTTCATCTTCGATGCAGGGTAATCCCGAGCTTTACGTCTCCGACGTCAGCGGTGGCCGTCCCAAACGCTTGACCATTTCCAACGGCGCGAACATGTCTCCCAGTTGGAATCCAAAGACCGGCCAGACCATCGCCTTCGTCAGCGATCGCGGCGGCACTCCGCAGCTTTATCTGATGAATTCCGACGGCACCAGCACCGCAAAACTGGACCTCCCCGACAAGGGCTACGTCATTGATCCGGCCTGGGCGCCGAACGGCCAGCTCCTGGCCTTCAGTTGGCGCCGCCCCAACGACAACTACGACATTTACATCATGGACGCGGCGACCCAGCAGATTGTTGAGTTAACGCGCGACCAGGGTCGCAACGAACGCCCCAGCTGGGCGCCTGATGGCCGCCACCTCGTCTTCGAGTCCACACGCGGAGGTTCGCGACAGATTTGGTCTATGCTTGCGGACGGTTCCCAGCCTCGCCAGTTGACTTCCGCCGGCCACAACGAGTCGCCCAACTGGTCGACTCGGTAGGATAGCCAAGGAGTGTGGCGCTCAAATGTGCAGGCTATTCTTAATATATCGTGATACGAGATATTACCCGGACCCAGCCCGCTGGTGTTAGGATATTGGCTCTGGTGGGACGAACACGGGAACTTCACTGAGGAGGAATCTGCATGAGACTGGTTTCACGCTCGCATCATCGCACCGGCCTGATCGCGGCGCTTGTCGCCGCTGCTTTTACCTTTGGTTGCGCTAAGAAGCCCGTCGCGCAAACACCAGCGGCACCCGCCCCCGCTCCCGCTGCGGCGCGTCCCACAGTGACGTTGCAGGCCAGCCCTACCTCCATCAACAAGGGCGAATCCTCGACCTTGAGCTGGAATTCCACCGACGCGACAGAACTCTCCATCGCGCCGGAAGTCGGAGCCGTCACCGCCCAGGGTTCGACAAAGGTTTCTCCCGCCGATTCGACGACCTACACGATCACGGCCTCCGGTCCCGGCGGCTCCGCTACCGCCACCGCAACCGTCTCCGTGAATGCGCCACCGCCACCGCCGCCTCCGCCAGCAGGGCCCACGGACGACGAACTCTTCTTGAGAGAAGTGCGCGATGCCTATTTCGACTACGACAAGGCTGATATTCGTCCCGACGCCCGCGCCGCGCTCTCGACAACCGCGGATTTCCTGAAGAAGTATCCGCGGTTCAA
>WNFT01003995.1_pt1 | contig 12905 bp, 13 predicted proteins | sample 5400191 | NCBI WGS metagenome assembly WNFT01 (sample SAMN13153359, study PRJNA577476) | soil metagenome | isolation source: 80 cm saprolite under Madrone tree | place: USA:California | collected 2016-06-14
GCGCTGTGCGTCGACCTCGCGCTGGTGTTCCTGCTCCTCTACCTCACCGGCGGCGGCGACAGCCCGTTCGTGAACCTGTTCTTCCCGCTGGTGGCGGTCAACGCCTACTACTTCGGCCGCTGGGTAGGGCTGCTGCTGACCCTCGTGGCCGGGATGCTTTACTGGACCGCAGCGTGGATGGCCCCGCCGGACGTGGCGTGGACCGCGGTCGCCATCGTCATGGGACAGCTCGGGCTGCCCGCCTTCGCGCTCGGCCACGTCGCGGATCGCGAGCGGCGCGCCCGCGCCGAGGTGGAGCGCCTGAACGCGGAGGTGACCGGGACGCTCACGCGGCTGCAGGCCGCCCAGGAAAACCTGGTGGAGGCGGAGCGGATGGCCACCGTGGGCCGGCTCTCGCTCAAGGTCGCCCACGAGGTGCGCAACCCCATCGCGGCCATCGAGCTGAACGCGGAGCTGCTGGGCGACATGGTGCAGGGGCGGGTGAGCGAGGACGGGACGGAGGCCACCGCGCTCGTCGGGGCCATCCGCGATCAGGTCGCCGCCCTCGACGCGCTCACCGAGGAGTACCTCGCCTTCGCGCGCTTCCCGCGGCCCCAGTTCGAGGAGGATTCGGTCAACGACATGGTCACCGCGGTGGCGGAGTTCGTGCGCCCGCTCGCCGCCCGTCAGGGCATCGTGGTGGAGGTGGCCACCGACGCCGCGGTGCCTCCGATGGAGTTCGACCGCACCCTGCTGCGCCAGGCGGTTCTGAACTTGCTGAAGAACGGGATCGAGGCGGTGCCGCAGGGCGGCGCCCTCACCCTCACCACCGCCTGCGTGGACGAGACGGTGGAGATCGCGGTGTCCGACAGCGGAGCCGGGATCCCTCCGGAGGTGGGCCGGCGCCTCTTCGAGCAGTTCTTCACCACCAAGCCGCAGGGGACCGGGCTCGGCCTCTCCATCTCGCGCCAGATCGTCGAGGAGCACGGCGGCAAGATCCGCTGGAGCAGCGCTCCCGGGGCGGGGGCCACCTTCACGATGGCCCTGCCGATCCGGAAGCTCGAGCATGCCTGAGCCCACCGTGCCGCTCGCGACTCTCCTGGTGGCCGACGACGACCCCGCGGTGCGCCAGAGCCTCGAGCGCGCGCTGACCCGCGAGGGGTACGCGGTGGTGCTGGCGCCCGACGGCCTCGCCGCGCTCGAGCGGCTGCAGGCGGGCGGGGTGGACCTGGTGCTCTCCGACCTCAAGATGCCCGGGCTCACCGGCCTCGAGCTGCTGCGCGAGGCCAAGGCGGTCGCTCCCGACGTCGACGTGATTCTGCTCACCGCTTTCGGCACGGTGGAGGAGGCGGTGCGGGCGATGAAGGACGGCGCCACCGACTTCCTCACCAAGCCCTTCCAGCGCGCCCAGCTCACCAAGGTGGTGCGCCAGGCGCTCGAGCGCCGCGACCTCATCGCCCAGAACCGCGCCCTGCAGAAGCGCCTGGACGACCTGCTGCGGCAGGGCAACATGATCGGGGCGAGCCCCGCGTTCCGGCGGCTCATGACGCTGGTGCAGCAGGTGGCGGACAGCTCGGCCACCGTCCTGATCCAGGGCGAGAGCGGGACCGGCAAGGAGCTGGTGGCCCGCGCCATCCACGATCGCTCCGGCCGGCGCGAGGGCCCGTTCATCGCGGTGAACTGCGCCGCGCTGCCCGAGACCCTGCTCGAGTCCGAGCTCTTCGGCTACGAGAAGGGCGCCTTCACCGGGGCGGCCCAGCGCAAGGAGGGGCGCTTCGAGCTGGCCAGCGGCGGCACCCTGTTCCTCGACGAGATCGCCGATCTCTCGCTGGTCACCCAGCCCAAGATCCTGCGCGTGCTCCAGGAAGGCGAGTTCGAGCGGGTCGGCGGCACCAAGACGCTCCGGGTCGACGTGCGCATCGTCACCGCCACCAACCAGGACCTCGCCACCCAGGTGCGGGACAAGCGCTTCCGGGAAGATCTCTTCTACCGCTTGAACGTCATCACGATCCAGGTGCCGCCGCTCCGGGACCGTCACGAGGACGTGCCGCTCCTGGCCCAGCACTTCCTCCGCGTGTACGCGGCCAAGAACAACCGCCAGCTCGACGGCTTCACCGACGAGGCCCTCGGCTGCCTCGAGGCCTACTCGTGGCCGGGCAACGTGCGCGAGCTGGAGAACGTGGTCGAGCGCGCGGTGGTACTGGCCCGGGGCCTCCGCGTCGACGCGGCCGATCTGCCGGACGCGGTGCGCGAGCGCTCGGTCATGCTGCTGCGGGACGGCCCCGCCGCGCCGGCGGATGCCACCACGACGGCCGACGGGGTGTTCCAGGTCCGGATCGGCACGCCGCTCGCCGAGGTCGAGGCGCGGCTTCTCGAGGAGACGCTCCGCCTCAACCACGGCAACAAGACCCTCACCGCCAAGATGCTCGGCATCGACCCCAAGACCGTCTTCCGCAAGCTCAAGCAGGGCGAGGCCGACGACCCCACCCCGGGCGACGCGCCCACGCCCCGCTGATCCCGTTGGCCTTCGAGACCATCCGCTTCGAGGTCGCCGACGGCGTCGGGACCGTCACCCTGGCGCGCCCCGACAAGCTGAACGCCCTGAGCTCGCTCATGCTCGACGAGCTCCTCGCGGTCCTGGACCAGGCCGACGGCGACGACGCGGTGCGCGTGCTGATCGTGACCGGGGCCGGCCGCGCGTTCTGCGCGGGCGCCGACCTCTCGGGTGGGGCCCGGACCTTCGACCGGGTGGCCCGGGGCGAGGTCCCCGGCGAGCACGAGGACGGCGGCGGCCGCGTCACCCTGCGGATCTTCGACATGAAGAAGCCGCTGATCGCCGCCATCAACGGCCCCGCGGTGGGCTTCGGCATCACCATGACGTTGCCCATGGACATCCGCGTCGCGTCGACCGCCGCGCGTATCGGTTTCGTGTTCGCGCGGCGCGGAGTGGTCCCCGAGGCGTGCAGCACCTGGTTCCTCCCACGCCTCGTGGGGCCGAGCCAGGCCGCGGAGTGGGTCTACACCGGACGCGTGTTCACGGCCGAGGAGGCGCTCGCGGGTCGGCTCGTGAGCCGGGTGGTCCCGCCCGAGCAGCTCCTTCCGGTGGCGCGCGAGCTGGCGCGGGAGATCGCCCAGAACACCTCCGCGATCTCGGTGGCCCTGTCGCGCCAGCTCATGTGGCGGCTGCTCGGGGCGGACCATCCGATGGAAGCGCACCGCCTGGACTCCCGCTGCATGGACTGGACGGGCCGCTCCGCCGACGCCCACGAGGGAGTGAGCGCGTTCCTCGAGAAGCGCCCCGCCCGCTTCACCTTGCGCCCCAGCGTCGACATGCCGCCCTTCTATCCGTGGTGGCGCGAGCGCTCCTTCGAGCCCTGAGCCGCCCCGGGCGGTGAGCGGAGACCGGTTCGCGGGCACGGCCCTGCTGTGCCTCGTCGTCTTCTCCAGCACCGTCTGCATCGGCGCCTTCGGCCCGCTGCTGCCCGAGATCGCCCGCGCCCAGGGGCTGCCCGACTGGGAGCTGGGCATCCTCGCCGGGTCGTTCGGCCTCGCGCGCATGGCCGCCGACCTGCCCGCCGGCGCGCTCGCCTCGCGCCGCCTCGCGACCGCCCTGAAGCTCGCGCCGGTCACCCTGCTGGCCGGGATGCTGTTGCTCGCCACCGCGGGACCGCTGCCGGTGCTGGTGTTCGGCCGGATCCTCACCGGTCTCGCCCACACCCTGGTCATGGTCGGCAGCCTCACCGCGGTGCTGCAGGACCAGCCCGGCCCGCGAGCCTCGATCCGGCTCAACACCCTCGAGTTCGCCGGCATGCTGGGCGTGCTCGGCGGGCTGCTCCTGGTCGGGCTGCTGCCCGAGCGCTGGCCCTGGAACGTCACGCTGCTCGCGGCCGCCGCGCCGGTGCTGGTCGCGCTCGCGGCCACGCTCGCGCTGGCCCGCTACTTCCCGGCCCGGCTCGGCGCGGAGGCACCGGGCCCGGCCGCCGCCGCGTCCGCGACCGCACCCGGGCGCGGGTCCCTGCCGCCGATCGTGCGTCTGATGTTCGCGCTCGGCGTGATCATGGCGCTCGCGTGGTCGGCGGTGAGCCAGTTCGTCATTCCGCTGCGGGGTACGCGCGAGTTCGGTCTCGATCGCGCCGGCATCTCCGGCCTGCTGTCGCTGGCCCAACTCGTGGACCTGGCGGTGCTGCTGCCGGTGGGCTGGCTCGCCGATCGCATCGGACGGCCGCCGGTGCTGGTCGGGGTGGCGGGGGTCCTGGGGGCCGGGCTCTTCGCGGTGGGGCTGGGGTCGCTGCCGCTGCTCGGGCTGGGTTGCGCGCTCTTCGGGGTCGGGATGGCGGGCTGGATGCTGCCGCTCGGCGTGATCCGCGACCACACCGACGTGGCTCGACTCGGCTGGCGGACCGGCGTATATCGCGTCGGGGTGGACGGCGCGATCTTCCTCGGCCCGGTGGTGTGCGGTCTGCTGGGCGAGGCGCGCGCGCCACTCTTCATCGGGCTGATCGGGGTGGCCGCGTTCGCGATCGCGGGGCGGCTCTGGTGGCGGCGAGCGTAGCCGCAGGCCCCTCAGACCGGCCCTCTCCCCGGAGGGGAGAGGGTGATGGGACGAGGTCAGCCCTTGAAGCTGTTCTTCTTGTGCGCGCCGTCGCAGTACGGCTTGTTGGCCGAGCCGCCGCAGCGGCAGAGGAAGATGGTGTCGCCACCCTTGGAGGGCATCGCGTTGCCCTGGCCGTCCTGCATCTCGCACTCGCCCTTCACCATCAGGGGCCCGTCCGTGATCACCTTGACGCTCACCGCCATCGTGGCTCTCCCTTTCGCATCACCGTGGTTCGCATCACCGGGGTGGTAGTGGCTGCCGCCCGGCGAGTATACTCCAGATCGACATGCGCCCGAACGTCCCCATGACCGGCCGTCTGCTCGAGGCCATGGCGCATGCGGGTGCCCGCCTCTACGGCGGTGAGCGCGTGTCCGAGCTGGCCCACGCGCTGCAGTGCGCCGAGCTGGCCGAGGCCGAGGGCGCGGACCCGCACCTGACGCTGGCGTGCCTGCTCCACGACGTGGGTCGCTTCGTGGTGGACCAGTCCCTGGTCTTCGACCGCGTGGGCGGGGCCCGATCCGGGGCCCGCGGCCACCACGAGATCGGAGCCGAGCTGATCGCCCCCTACGTGCCGGAGCGCGTGGCGTGGCTCGTGCGCATGCACGCCGACGCCAAGCGGTACCTCTGCTCCACCGAGCCCGGCTACCACGCGACGCTCTCGCCCGCTTCGCAGCACACGCTCACGCTCCAGGGGGGACTGATGGGGGCCGACGAGATTGCCCGCCTCGGCGGCCATGTCTGGCTCGCCGACGCGCTCCGACTCCGGCGATGGGACGACGGGGCGAAGGTGGTGGGGCAGGTGACCCGGCCGCTCGAGTCCTGGACGCCGCTGGTGCGGAGCTACTTCGGGTGAGCCACGACCCGCCGCTGCCGGCGCCGTTCGTCGAGCGGTTCGCGCCGCTCTCCGAGGTGAAGTTCAGCGGCCCCCGCTCGAGCTTCCATCGCTGCTTCGGGTGCGGCCCGGAGCACGACATCGGTCTCCGGGTCCGGACGTTTCGCGACGGCGGGGCCGACGGCTCGGTGGTCTCGCCGATCGTGATCCCGCGCCGCTTCGAGGGCCCGCCCGGCGCGGCCCACGGTGGCATCGTGGCCGCCTACCTCGACGAGATCCTGGCCGGGGCGGCGGTCAGCCACACCGACCGGCTCTACGTGACCGGCGAGCTCACCGTCCGCTACGTCAAGGGCACCCCGATCGAGCGGCCGCTCCTCGGACGCGGGCGCGCGGTGCGCGACTGGGGCAAGTACATCGATCTGGAGGCCACCATCGAGGACTGGGAGACGCAGGAGGTGGTCGCGAAGGCGACCGCCCGCTTCCTGCCGATTCGCGACGCGAGCTAGTCCGCGCGCTTGAACTTCTGGAAGGAGCGCATCACCCGCGGTGGGGTGAGGAACTGTCCGTAGCCGGTCCAGGAGACCTCGCCCACGTAGACGTCCCCGCGCGAGTCGACCACCAGGCCGTGGGGCGCGATGAAGTCCCCCGGCTTCTCGCTCGCGAACTGCCCTCCGAAGCGCGCGACCCGCTGACCCTTGGCGTCGAGCACGCTCACGCGCGGCCCCAGGTTCGGGGTCTTCTCGGTCACCGGCATCCCCGAGCCCAGCTCCCCCACGAAGAAGAGGCCGTGGCCGCGGTCGGCGAAGAGCCCGCACGGGCGGTGCAGGTTGTTCCACTGGCCCTGGTAGACACCCTTGCCGTCGAAGATCTGCACCCGGTGGTTCTCGCGGTCGGCCACGTAGACGAGGCCGTCGCGGTCGGTCACCAGGTTGTGGGGCAGGTTGAACTGGCCGGGATCGGTGCCGGGCTCGCCCCAGGACATGACGTGCTTGCCGTCCGGGGCGTACTTGTGCACCCGCGAGTTGCCGTAGCCGTCGGAGACGAAGAGAAAGCCGCTCCGGGGGCAGATCGCCACGTGGGTCGGCCGGTTGAAGGGCTTGCCGCCCTGCAGCTCGGCCGGGGTGTCGGGGTCGCCGATGGTCAGCAGGTGCTTGCCCTCCGGCGTGAACTTGCGCACGGTGTGGTGGAGATCGTCGGTGAGCCACACCATGTCGTCGGCGTCGAGGGTGATGCCGTGGGCGCGACGGATCACGCCCTCGCCCCACGAGCGGAGGAAGTTGCCGTCGCGATCGAAGACGATGACCGGGTGCTCGCCCCGCGTGAAGACGAACGCGCGGTCCTGCTTGTCCACCGCCACGCCCGCCACCTCGTGGTACGCCCACCCGTCGGGTAGCTTCCCCCAGCCCTCGATCACCGAGAACTTCATTTGCACTCCTCGATCGCCTGGGCCATCCGCTCGAAGCGGCGCTTGAGCGGGGTCAGGCCTTCCTCGTGGGTGATGACGTAGAGGCGGTTGGCGTAGATCGCGCGCAGGACGCGCTCCGCCACGTGCTCGGGGGGCAGGTAGCGGCCGATGAGCTCCACCGCGCGGCCGTCGCGCTCGGTCGGCGCGTTGCGCAGATCGGCGGGGCGGTTCCGGTCGCTCTGCCGGATCTGGGTGTGCACGCCCATCGGGCAGAGCACCGAGACGCCGATGTCGTAGCCGCGCAGGTCCTTCTGGAGCGTCTCGGAGAGCCCGACCACCGCGTACTTGGTGGTGTTGTAGATCCCGAGGCCCTGCGAGGCGATGAGGCCGGCCATGGAGGCGGTGTTCACGACGTGCCCCGGCTGCTTGCCGGCCACCATGCGCGGCACGAAGGCCTCCACCCCGTGGATGACGCCCCAGAGGTTGACGCCCATCGCCCACTCCCAGTCCTTGTGGGTGACCGACTCGAGCCCGCCCCATAGCGCGACGCCCGCGTTGTTGCACACCACGTGCACCGCGCCGAACTCGCCGAACGCGCGGTTGGCCAGGGCCTGGACGTCGGCGAGCCGGCTCACGTCGGTCTTCACCGCGAGCCCGCGCCGGCCGGCCTGGCTCACCGCGGCCACCGTCTCGGCCATGCCGGCCTCGTCGAGGTCGGCGACCACCACGTTCGCGCCCTCGCGGGCGAAGAGCAGCGCGAGCGCGCGTCCGATGCCGCTGGCTCCGCCGGTGACCACCGCGGTCCGGTCCTTCAGGCTGGTGAGAGGCACGGCGCCGAGTGTCGCGCCTGGCATCGCGGGCTGTCAAGTGAGAGGATGGCCGCCATGCCCGACCGCACGATCGTCGTCGCGCGCCGCTTCCGCGGCCCCGACAGCGGCGACGGGGCGACCGCCAACGGCGGCTACTTCTGCGGGCTCGTCGCGGGCGCGGCCCCGCGGGCCACGACCATCGAGATCCGGGCCCGCGCGGGCATTCCACTCGAGCGGCCCCTCACGGTGAGAGGCGACGGCGACGCGGTGGAGGTGCTCGACGGCGACGCGCTCGTCGCCCGCTCGTCGCCGGAGCGACTGCCCGTCCAGGCGCCCGAGCCGCCTCCGCTCGAGATCGCGCTCGAGGCGTCGCGCCGGTTCGAGGCGCATCTCGACGACGGCTCGGTCCGGCACACCTTTCCGGAGTGCTTCGTGTGCGGCCATCGCCGCGTCCCCGGCGACGGTCTCCGCATCTTCGCGGGGCCGGAGCCCGGCGACGACCCCGACCGCGGCCAGGTCCGGATGGCCGGATGGCGGCCGGACCCCGCGTTCCTCGATGCGGACGGTCGCCTCCGCCCCGAGCTCGTCTGGTCCGCGCTGGACTGCCCGGGCGGCTGGGCGTTGGCCGGCCCCGGCAACACCGGCACCCTGCAGGTGGAGATCCGGGAGCCGGTGGACGGGCGCCGGCCCCTGATCGTGATGGGCTGGCGCGCGGACACGCCCACTCCACGCGCCGGCAGCCGGCGGCGCCACGCGGGCACCGCGCTGTTCGACGCACGCGGGCGGCTCCTCGCGGTGGGCGCGGCGATCTGGGTGGCGCCGGACCCGCTTGCGACCGCGCGCTGACCGCGGATTCGCCGCGTCCCGGGCCACAAGTCGGGGTGTCCGGGTGAGGGCCTGGTGGTATTCTTTCCCCCGGCATGGACTACCGACTGCCGACGACCGTGGTGCCCTCGCGCTATGACATCCGCCTCGAGCCGGATCTCGAGGCCGCCACCTTCGCGGGCCAGGAGACCGTGGCGATCACGGTCTCCGAGCCGGTGAGCGAGATCCTGCTCAACGCGGCGGAGCTGGTGATCCAGTCGGTGAGCGTGCAGACCGCCGACGGCCCGGTGGTGGAGGGGAGCGCCAGCCTCGACGAGGCGGCGGAGCGGGCCCGGCTCGCGTTCCCGCAGCCGATCCCGCCCGGCGAGCACCGCCTCACCCTCGCCTTCACCGGCGTGCTCAACGATCGCCTCCACGGCTTCTACCGCAGCACCTACAAGGACGCGGCGGGCGTCTCGCACACGATCGCGGCCACCCAGTTCGAGGCCACCGACGCGCGGCGCGGCTTCCCGTGCTGGGACGAGCCGGCGTGCAAGGCGGTCTTCGGCGTCACCCTGGTGATCCCGGAGGCGCTGGCCGCGGTCTCCAATACCCGGGTCACCGGTGAGTCGCCGGCCGGGCCGGGCAAGAAGGCGGTGGCCTTCGCGGACACCATCCGGATGTCGACCTACCTGGTGGCCTTCGTGGTCGGCGAGCTCGAGGCCACCCCACCGGTGATGGTGGGTCCCACCCCGCTCCGCGTGTGGTGCGTGCCGGGCAAGCTCCACCTCGCCCGCTTCGCCCTCGACATCGGCGCCTTCGCGCTGGACTACTTCGAGCGCTACTACGGGCTGCCGTACCCCGGCGACAAGCTCGACATGCTCGCGATCCCCGACTTCGCGGCGGGCGCGATGGAGAACCTGGGCGCGATCACCTACCGCGAGACCGCGCTCCTGGTGGACGAGACGGCCGCCTCCCACACCGAGCGCGAGCGGGTGGCCGACGTGGTGGCCCACGAGATCGCCCACATGTGGTTCGGCGACCTCGTGACCATGCTGTGGTGGAACGGCATCTGGCTCAACGAGGCCTTCGCCACCTTCATGGAGCTGCTGGCGGTCGACGCGTGGAAGCCGGAGTGGAAGCGGTGGACCACCTTCGGGGTGTCGCGCGCCGCCGCGATGGCGGTGGATGGGCTCCACCACACGCGGCCGATCGAGTTCGAGGTGCGGGCCCCGCGCGACTGCGAGGCGATGTTCGACCTGCTCACCTACGAGAAGGGCGCCTCGGTCCTGCGCATGCTCGAGCAGCACTTGTCGGGGGAGGTGTTCCGCGACGGGGTGCGGCTCTATCTCGAGCGCCACCGCTTCGGCAACGCGGAGACCACCGATCTCTGGAAGGCCCTCGGCGACGCCGCGCGGCTGCCGATCCCGGAGGTGATGGACGGCTGGATCTTCCGGCCGGGCTACCCGCTCGTGATCGTGGAGCCGGACGGCACCGGCGTCAAGCTCAGCCAGCGCCGCTTCACCTACCTCCCGGCCGCGGGCGCGGCCTCCGAGCACTGGCAGATCCCGGTGCGGGTGCGCGCTTCGGTCAAGCGCGGCTTCGTGGACAAGCCGGTCCTCCTGGGCGCCGAGGCCCTCACCGTCTCGCTCCCCGCCGCGCCCGACTGGGTGGTGGTCAATGCGGGCGGGCACGGCTTCTACCGGGTGCAGTACGCGGCGCCGCTCCTGCGCAAGATGACCAGCGCGCTCAAGAAGCTCGCGCCCATCGAGCGCTTCAACCTGGTGAGCGACGCGCTCGCGCTGGCGCAGGCGGGCCTGATGCCGTCGCCGGACTACCTCGATCTGACCGCGCGCTTCGGCGAGGAGACCGACCGCAACGTGTGGGCCGCGGTCACCGGCTCGTGGGGCTACGTCAACCGCGTGATCGCGGACGACCAGCGGGCCGATCTCGAGGCCCTGGTGCGCCAGCGGGTGCAAGCGGCGGTGGAGCGGCTCGGCTGGGAGGCCCAGCCCGGCGAGACCGAGCTGGAGCGACAGCTGCGCGCCGATCTCCTGCGCACCGTGGGCACCCTCGGCAACGACCCCGCCACCCAGGAGCGCGCCCGCGCGCTCTACGCCCGCTACCGGGAGGACGAGTCGGCGGTGGACCCGGACGTGCTGCCCGCGCTCATCGCCATCGTGGCCGCGGCGGGCGGGGAGACCGAGTACGACGAGTTCCTCCAGCGCTTCAAGGCCGCGCGCAGCCCGCAGGAGGAGCAGCGCTACCTCTACGCGCTCGCCGCGTTCCGCCCGCCCGAGCTGATCCGCCGCACCCTCGAGAAGACCACCAGCGGGGAGGTGCGCAGCCAGGACGCGCCGTTCCTGATGCGGGCGCTCCTGGCCGGCGTGCACAGCCGCGGCCTCGCCTGGGACTACGTCAAGGCGAACTGGGAGACGATGGCCCGGCAGTATCCGGGGAGTGCTTACCGGCGGATGTACGAGGGGGTGACCGCGCTGGTGAGCCCGGAGTGGGAGCGCGAGGTGGGGGAGTTTTTCACCAGCCGCAAGATCGTGCTCGGCGGCAAGACCCTCGAGCAGTACCTGGAGCAGCTCCGGATCGCGGTGAGCTTCCAGGAGCGCGAGGGCGCGGCGCTCGCCGCCTATCTCGCCAAGCCGCCCCGGCCCCCGCGGGCCCGCTAGGGCCCGGCCGCTCCCGCGCCGCGGTCAGCGGAAGAGGGAGCCGAAGAAGTCCCGGACGCTCGAGCCGAAGGCCACCGCGCCTTCCTTGGTCCGCTCCCACGCCGTCTTCGCGTCGGGCGCCGCCGCCTGCCCGGCCTCTCCGAGCTTCTGGCCGGTGTACTTGGCGCCTTCCACCACCGTGTTGCCGATGCCCTTCGCCGTCTCGCCGGCGCCCTCGAGCACCTTGCCCTGGCCGATCTGACCGGCCCCGCGCTGCACCTGCTGGGCGGCCGCGTCCACTTCCGAGCGGTCGGCCGCCGGCGCGGGGGCGTGACCCAGCCCGACCATCGCCGAGATCGCCAGCGTGACCACCATCGAGCGAGCTCTCACCATCATGCCCACCTCCCTCGGTTGGCTTGATCGCGAATTCATGGTAACACCGTGCCCGGGGCCGGACCGCATGAACGCGACCATTCTCCACCGCCGCGACACCATCCGGGTGAGCGACGCCTCCGTCGAGGACGAGGCGCTCTGGCTCACCCCGGAGGCGCTGGTCCGCGCGACGGAATGGGAGTGGACGCCGGACGGCCTCTGCCGGGGCGCGCTGTGCGTTCCGGTGCCGCCGGGCGCCCCGTGGGTTCGGGAGGCCGGTCCCGCGACGCGCGTCGACCTCGCCGGCCTCGCGCGGCATCTCGGCCAGCCGGTGGCGGCGAGCCCGGAGCACGGGGTGTGGGCCGTCGGCGAGTCGCACGCGGCACTCGGCGAGCGGCTCGACTCGCTCGACGCGCCCGACTTCACGCTGCCGGACCTGGACGGCCGGGGCTGGTCGCTGCGGGACTTCCGGGGCCGGAAGGTGTTCCTGCTCGCCTGGGCGTCGTGGTGAGGGTGCCGCTTCGACCTGCCCGGGTGGCAGGCGCTCCACGCCGAGCTCGAGCCGAAGGGGCTGACCGTGATCACGGTCGCGCTCGACAGCGCGGGCGCGGCCGCGTCGGGGGAGTGGATCCGCACGGCGCAGCCGACCCATCCCGCCCTGATCGACGCGCACTATGACCTGGCCACGCGCTATCACCTCGTCAACGTGCCGAGCGCGGTGTGGATCGACGAGCGCGGGCGCATCGCGCGCCCGGCCGAGGTCGCCTTCGCGGACAACCGCTTCATCGCGTACACCAAGTTCGACATGACGCGCTACCTGGACGCCATCCGCGACTGGGTGGACAAGGGGTCCGCGAGCGGTCACGTGAGGCCTCCGGCCGGGCGCCGGGAGCGCCTCTCGTTGCCCACCGCGGCGCACGCGCAGGCGGCCGCCTGCTTCCGCCTCGCCGAGCACCTGCACGCGGAGGGGCACGCGGAGGCCGCGGTGCCGTTCTTCAAGGAGGCGCAGCGCCTCGAGCCCGAGTCGTGGTGCTACAAGCGGCAGGCCTGGGCGCTGACCGACGCGGAGCGTTTCTATTCCACCTCCTTCCAGAACGAGGTGAAGGCCCTGGGCGAACGACCGTACTATCCCCGTCCCGACTTTCCCCCCGACGCTTCAGACGAGAGGGCCGAGCCATGAAATACGGCGTGTTCCAGTTCTCCACCGACTACGCGATCCGCATCGACGACCTCGCGCGCGAGACCGAAGGCCGCGGCTTCGAGTCCCTGTTCGTGCCGGAGCACACCCACATCCCGGCCAGCCGCAAGAGTCCCTGGCCGGGCGGGGCCGACCTGCCGCGCGAGTACTGGCACACCGTCGACCCCTTCGTGGGCCTGGCCGCCGCGGCGGCGGTGACCACCCGGCTCAAGCTCGGCACCGGCATCTGCCTCGTGATCGAGCGCGATCCGA
>WNFT01003996.1_pt1 | contig 12904 bp, 10 predicted proteins | sample 5400191 | NCBI WGS metagenome assembly WNFT01 (sample SAMN13153359, study PRJNA577476) | soil metagenome | isolation source: 80 cm saprolite under Madrone tree | place: USA:California | collected 2016-06-14
TCGCGATGATGCCCCAGCGGAGCATCACCATTCCCGCTACGATTCCGATAATCCCAATTTCGATTCCGCGGATGTACGGTGGTTCTTGCGGGTAATTGCTGTGCAGAAAGCTCCAGAGAAATGCCGGCACGATCACGGCAATCCACCGCGAACGCGTGAACCGCAGGAAGAAGGGGATAGCGAACAGGCGAAACGTAAACTCCTCGTTCAGGGAAGCGAGAAGGCCGATTGCAAAACCGGAAATCCACGGGAACAACGTGTTCACGCTGTCCGAATAGTTCAGCTCCTGCGGCGCCCAGGCTCCCAACCACGTCGCCACCAGGTAGAAGGCCACCAGGAATCCAATGTGTGCGGCGGCAAGACTCAATCCCACGATGGAAGCGGAGAAAAATTCTTTCGAACGCAACCCGCGCATGGTGAAAACCCGGCGCAAGCTCAGCTGCTCCGGCTGCGAGCCGCGGTAGAGCGGCTCCGCCGCGGGCAGGACCAGCGTGATCGTGAGCGCGGTCGCGGCGGCAAACAGAAGTGCGCGTCCGATTTGCAGCAGGAGAAAGCTCCCGTACGACGCTTTCGTGTCGTACTGTGCTCCCCACAGGGGCCAGTCATTCAGCGCCTGCAGGAATAAAAAGATAGCGGCCAGCAATCCGAGCTTGATCGCCGGGCCCCAGACCGTTTTCCCGCTTTTGGTGAACTGAATCCCCAGATAAATGGCGATGGCCAGCAGCGCGACATAGGGAAGAAGGAATGCCAGGGCGAGCGTATTGTTTCCAGAGCGCAGTCTTTCGTAGCCGCGTTCCCAGGCTTCCGGCACGTGCAAGGACTCTTCGCTCTTGCCGACGCGGTCGCCCAGCACAGTGACTTGCAGTCGATAGGGCGCGTCCTTTGCCCGGAAGCCGTGTTTTTCCCAAGTGAAGGACCAATCGAGGCGGTTGGGCCTCTTATTCGAGTTTGCTTCTTCGGGAAGCAGATCCCAGCGGGTCAGGTCGAGTCCGAGTCTTGCGCTGAGAAAGTTTTGTGCGGCGGATTGCGCGGCGGCGCGGTCCAATGCCGCCCCGGAGCGCGACTCTTCGATCTTGTGTTCATAGCCCGCGATCTTCCCGGCAGGGCTCACGCGAACGCGAAATTCCTCCTCCTGAAGAGGCTTGAAGAAGCGCACGTTCCAGAACCAGATGTTCAGCTCCGAAGACATGAGCCGGTTCGCTTCTTGCAGTCCGAGTTCCCGCTCGAGATAAACTTTCGCGTTTTCATCCACGTCGAAAACGATCGCGGATTGGTAGCGGCTGATGTTTTCGCCAAGGCCACTGACAAAGTTCTGTGCGCGCTTCAGCGCTTCTTCGCGGGAAACCTGAAAATTGACGGACGCTTCGGGGAAAGCGCGGAAGAAATACTTCTGGGCGAACACCGCGCCCAGAATTCCAAGGACCACCCAAAACAGCAGCGCGCGCTTGTCGGAACCTGTCAGACGGTCACCGGCCACCGATGCCTCCCCGAACGGTTGCGTGCGGATTCCTCACTCTATCGATACGCAGGGCCGGGACGCAAGTTACTCCGCTGCCGGGTAGTGTGTCCGTTTCTGATAAACTAATCGGGAGTTAAGTCGGGAGTTACCGGTTTTTCTAGTTGATCGGACGCCGGACGGGTGCGTACGGTTATGATTGCGGGAAAATTAGGAATGGCAACGAATAGATGCCCATGCTTATATCGGAGATTGTCGAAGAGTTCCTAGCGGACCGAGACCTTTTTCGTCTTCGGAGTTAACAACACGACTACCTTAGCCCGGGTCTTCTGAATGGTGGCAATGGCCTCAATTGCGACTGCGTAAGGAAGTGAAGGGTCGGCTTCGAGATATACAGCGCAGTTCGTCTGGGGTCCCAGTTGTTGACTCAACATGTCTGCTAATTCTTTTTGTGAAGTCTTTGTCGAGTTCAAATACCAATTTTCTCTAGCGTCGATTCGGACTACCCACGTTTCGCCGCAAGTGCGGGTCTTCATCATCGGCGACAAGCCAACCACGACGAACAAGCCTTGGGAAGGATGGTCGTATCCCCACGCGAAGTGGAACACAAGGACTCCTGAGATACCGAGGAGCAAGATTTGCGAATACAAAAGTCCAATTTGAGAAAAGAAGCGAAACCAATGGACTGGTGTGACTTTGAGAGGTGCTGGCAATTTCTTATCGGAACGTGATTCGAAAAAACTGAGATTGGAATTCTCCGCAGAGCGCCAGCGAAAACTCTCCTTAACTCCGATAATCAATAAAGCCAGGCCGATAGAGCCAGAAATGAATGAAATCCAAAATGCGTTCTCATAACGTACGTACCATTTGAAGAAGTCTCTATTGCTGGCGATGATGTACAGTCGTGGTTTGAGAGGATTCAGACAACCGGTGTCAGACAGTACTTCGATCTCAAGGTTGTAGCGGCCTGGCTTGCCCTCAAAACCTCCGAGGAAAGAGCCGAAGGTAGTATTCTCGGCTACTTCACTTCCTTCGTCGGGCAGATAATACACGACAAGCTCTCCCAGGGAAGATATTCTTCGCGTTTTCAGTCCGACTCCATCGCAATTGAGATCGCCACCTTCAGCACGGCCGATGTTAATGGAATAGAAGGCGTGGACGTTTACATTAAACGTACCGCTGCCGATAGTGCCGCGCGACAGAGAAACCGGCATGTCCACTGCTCTGAGTGTGCGAGTTTCAACCCAGTATTTTGTGCCGAGAAACAGGATGATTGCAGCGAGAAATACGCCGATCCCCACTCGTGCGGTCGTGCGTGTCCGCATACCTACTCAGACTCCAAAGCCATGGAAATGTTCCCGGGCCCATGGGCACTCTTTCTTGGCGCGGGAAGGGAAACTGGAGGTGAGTATGGTAGATGGATGCTAGGTCAGCAATAACCGAAACTGCCGGGAGATGTCGTGGAGTAACTGGTCAAATGCCGATTAACCTATAATCGGAAACGGACCCGTCGCCGGCCGGCCGCTTCGCGGCCACACTCTCAATTGCCCGCTTTGCGGTCGCACCTAAAAATATTCGCGGCAGGAATGATATAAAGTGGATGCTTTTCACCGCAGCGCTTGCGCACAAAACTATGGCGATGAGCCTCAGCACCGAAGTTCGCATGATCAAGGGCGTCGGGCCGCAGCGCGCCGAATTGCTGGCGCAGCGCGGCATCTACACGCTCGAGGATCTCCTGGGCTATCTGCCGTTCCGCTATGAAGACCGCATTCACTTCTCCAAAGTGAAGGACATCCAGCCCAACGGCGTTTACACCATTCGCGCGCGCGTGATGAGCGGCCAGGCGGTGCGCACCATGCGTGGCCGCGACGCCATTTATCATTTGCTCGTGCAGGATGACGCCGGCGGCCTGCTGCCTTGCAAGTTTTTTCACGGCGGCTATCTTGAAGGGCGATTGAAGCCCGGGCAAATGCTGATTCTTCATGGCAAAGCGGAAGTGGATAAATTGCGGCCCGCGCGCCTCGAAATGGTGAATCCGCAGATGGAGCTGTTGAGCAGCGAGGAAATGGATTCCACCGAAGTCGGGCGCATCGTGCCGATTTACGAAGCCATTGGCACATTTGGTTCGAAGCAGATTCGCCGCGCGATGTACGCGGCGGTGCACCTCATCGATCCGCGGATGACGGATATCTTGCCGGAGGCTTTGCGCGCGCGGCTCGGCTATCCCTCGCGCGGCGAAGCGCTGATTCATACCCACTTTCCGGAGCCCGGGGAAAACCTGGACGCGCTGAACACCTTTCGTTCTCCCGCGCAGCAGCGGCTGATCTTCGAAGAACTTTTCATGTATCAGCTCAGCCTTGCGCTGGATCGCAAAGTCACGCGCAAGGAAAACGCCATCGCATTCCGCGTGCGCGAAGACTCTGTGCGTGAAGCGCTGAAGCGTATCCTGCCGTTCAAACCCACGGTGGCACAGAAACGCGTCCTGGCCGAAATCGCCGCGGATTTGGAAAAGCCCGCGCCGATGAATCGTCTGCTGCAGGGCGACGTCGGCAGTGGTAAAACCATCATCGCGCTGCAAGCGGCGGTCATCGCCATCGAAAACGGCACGCAGACTGCTCTGATGGCTCCCACGGAAATTCTCGCTGTGCAGCATTTTCTTTCCGCGCGCCGCATCCTCGCCAAGGCGGGCTATCGCGTGGAACTGCTGATCAGCGGCCTGAAAAGCGCGGAGAAGGCCGCGGCCCTCGAGCGCATTCGAACCGGCGAAGCGCAGCTCGTCGTCGGCACGCATGCGCTGATCGAAGACAACGTCGAGTTCGCGCGGCTCGGCTTCGTGGCCATTGATGAACAGCATCGCTTCGGTGTTCTGCAACGCAAGAAATTGATGGACAAAGCCGCATCGCATGGCCACGCGCCGCACGTCCTGGTGCTGACGGCCACGCCGATTCCGCGCACGCTCTCATTGACGCTCTATGGCGACCTGGACGTTTCCGTTCTCGATGAATTGCCGCCTGGCCGCACGCCGATCTCAACTCGCATGACCACCGAGCCGCACCTCCCTGGCGTCTGGGAGTTTCTCCGCCGCGAGGTTGCGGCCGGGCATCAGGGCTACATCGTGTATCCGGTCATTGAAGAATCGAAGCTCGAGCTGAAGGCCGCGATGGAAGAGTACGGGCGTCTTTCGAAAGAGGCATTTCCAAAACTGAAGCTGGGCCTGTTGCATGGACGGCTCTCCAGTAACGAGAAAGACGAAGTCATGCAGAGCTTTCGCAAGAATGAGGCGCAGATTCTCGTCGCGACTACGGTCGTGGAAGTCGGCGTGGACGTGCCGAACGCCACGGCAATGGTCATTGAACACGCGGAGCGCTTCGGGCTCTCGCAGCTCCATCAGCTTCGCGGGCGCATCGGCCGCGGCGCGGATAAGTCGCATTGTATTCTGGTCGCGCCCGCGCGCATGACGGACGAAGCTCGCGTGCGGCTGGAGACCATGGTGCGCACCTCGAACGGATTCGAAATCGCCGAAGCCGACCTGCAACTCCGCGGCCCCGGCGAATTCTTCGGTACGCGCCAGTCCGGCGACCTCGGCTTTCACATCGCCAATCCTTTGCGCGACCGCGAATTGCTCGAACTAGCCCGCCGTGAAGCCTTCACCCTCGCCGACGATTCCGCGCAAAAGGAAACGCTACAGCGGATCTTGCGCACCCTCCCCACAGAATGGCAGCGCCGCTATCATCTCGCCCACATTGGCTGAAGCCCCACCGCGGTCAACACGTTTGACGGCAGTTCCAACTCGCTCTCCTTGGCTGAAGGGCAGGCCCAAGCCGTTAGTTACTTTGGTCTGCGACGCAAACTAGTTTGCGTCGCAAACCAAAATCAAGCACCCGCAGACTAGTTTGCATCACAAACCCAATTTCCCCCGCACCGTCGGGATAACTTCTTTGGCTAGTTCCACTTGCGAGCCGGCCGCCCGTTTGCCCATTCCGTCCTAGCCTTCCGCCTTGACTAAAAACTAGGAACTGACAACTAATGACTGCACTCATGCGCGTCATCGCCGGAACGTACCGCAGCCGCATCCTGAAAAGCTTGAAAGGCCTCGCGCTTCGTCCTACGAGCGATCGCTTGCGCGAAACTCTGTTCAACGTATTGGCCCCGAATATTTCCGGCGCGCGTTTCGCGGATCTCTTCGCGGGAACCGGCGCAATTGGTATCGAGGCGCTCAGCCGCGGGGCCGCGGAAATCGTATTCATTGAGAATCACGCGCCCGCCGCCGCGCTCATTCGAAAAAATCTGGATTCACTTGGCATTCGTTCCGGATTCACCGTGCTCTCCGTCGATGTTCTTCGCGGCCTTGAAATGTTGGCATCTCGCACGAAGGGGGCAGAATCGAAATTCGATTTCATTTTTCTCGATCCGCCCTATGCCGCAGCAGCAGACTACGAGCGCGTGCTAAAATTCCTGGGCTCCGCGGATCTTCTTGCATCGAGCGGTATGGTGGTAGCCGAGCATCGCCGCAAGTTTGATTTGCCGGAGAAGGCCAAATCTTTGCGCCGCTTCCGCGTTCTGAAGCAGGGCGATGCAGCCTTGAGTTTCTATCGCCGCGGCGGCGCGGCAGCCGAAGAAAGTGACTCTGCCGAGTAAACCCCCGCAGGCAGAGCTTCATCTATTTTGAGGTGCCCGCGCATCCTTTCCCCTGCGCGGCGAAAGACGTGCGGCACGCTATAATCGAGAGGCACATGTCTCTGAACCAGGCCAGCAATGCATTCGACCTTCTTGGGCAGGCCGAAAAGCCGATCGCGCCCGTGCGCCTCAAAAGGGGCGAAGGGCCGGCGCTCGAAGTTGGCTGGGGAAGTTTTCATCAAGGCATCGGCAGCAGCCTGGGCGTTCTGTTCCATCGAACAGCCATTCCAAAATATTCGCGGATCGGCGGATTTTTCAAAGACAGCTGGGTGGAACGGAAAATTCCGCGCCGCGCGCTGGTTGCCGCTGCTTTGTGGCATCTCGTTTTTGTGATCCTGCCGTTCCCGCAGCTTCCCGCGTCCGCGCGCCACTTTTCGGCCTTCGACAACACGGAACTTACCTGGTCCGGACCCATCACTGATCTACCGCTGCTGACGGCAAAAAGTCCGAAGGCCAAGCCCAGTCCGCGCGGCGAGCCGGAAAAGCCGCTTCCCGCGGAAGGCGCGGACGCGTTTCATCCGCGGCAACGCATCTTCACCGACCCTGTGCGTCCAAATCATCCACGGCAGACACTGATCAATTCTGCCGCGCCGATGGAACCGCCAAAAATTCTTCCCGACCTTCCCAACATCGTGCAGTTGCAGCAAATGCCGGGCCCTGCACGGCCGCGCTTGCAAATCAGCAAAGAGGCACTCGCCAAGTTGCGCCCGCGCGAGCGTCGCGTTGCCAGGGTGAGAGCTGAGCCGCTTCCGGAAATTGCATCCTTTGATCAAAAAATCGGCGATGTCGCGATGCCGCTTTCGTCCAACGCGCCGGCGCGGCCAAAACTGGAATTGAACGCGGGAGCCGCGCCGCGGGTTGCGCGGCGTGCGCAAGAAGGGGACGCCGGGCCTGCGCCCGAAGTCAGCGCCGCACAATCAAGCGCTTCGAATGGGAATTCGGCAACTTTCATTGCGCTTTCCGCGACTCCTGCTCCGCCTGCGCCGAGCGAGCAAATTCCGCAGGGAAATCTGGCTGCGCGTATTTCCATTTCGCCGGAAGGCAAGCAACCTGGCGTTCCGGGCGGCTCGCTGAACGGTACGCCCAGTGCAACCGGAGGCGCAGGCGGAGGACCAGGCAGTAACGGAGGAACCGGAACCGGCAACGGCGGTGGAAAAACCGGAATGGACATAAGCATCAGCGGCGGAAATCCACCGTCCTACAACGGTATTTCCGGCCTCGGCGGATCCCCAAGAATCAGGGCGCCCGCTCCGCGCACGCTGATCACGCGGCCCGATCCACACGCAAAGTTGGAGGACGCGCCTGAGAGAACCGGGCCACCGAATTTTGCGAATCTCTCGGCAGGCGCGCAGCCGGAACAGGTCTTCGCTTCGAAAAAAGTTTACAAAATGCTCGTGAACATGCCGAACCTGAACAGCGCCACAGGCAGCTGGATTCTGAATTTCTCCGAGCTGCGCGTGAATGCAGAGGGTCCACGAATGAGTTCTTCTGACATTTCAGCGCCGGTGCCGTTGAGGAAAGTGGACCCGAAGTATCCGCCCTCCTTGATGAGCGAGCGCGTGGAAGGTGAAGTGGTTCTCTACGCCGTAATTCGCCGTGATGGCACGGTGGACAGCATCCAACTGGTTCACGGCATCGACGAGCAGCTCGATGAGAACGCCATGCAGGCGCTCAGTCAGTGGAAATTCCAGCCCGGCGCGAGACAAGGATCGACGGTGGAACTGGAAGCCATCGTGCACATTCCTTTTCGACTGCGCAGCGACCGCTAACGAATGTATTCTTGAATCGAATTACGAGCGCCCTTCGGCGAGTTTTACAAGTGCAAAGAGCGCGTGATTGACGGGCGTGGGCACGCCGAGCTCCGCTCCGCGCCGCGAAATATAGCCGTTCAGCGAATCAATCTCCGTGCGTTTGCCAAGATTCATATCTTGCGCGGTTGAAGAAAGCGCCTCGGCCATTTGCGTGGCGATCTTGAACGCGCCGGCGATCGCCGCCTTCGGATCCTCGAGCCCCGGCGGATGAATGTCCGCCGCACGCGCCACCCCGAGGACTTCATCGACAAGGGTCTCGACCACTTTCCGTGCATCGGCGCTCGCCGCAATCTGGCCGTATTTCGCACGGCCAAGTGCGGAGACGGCATTCAGCGCGCAATTCCAGATGAGCTTTGTCCAGAGTTCTCCTGCAATATTATCCGAAATCCTGCAGGGTACGTTGGCGCGCGAAAAGAGATTTGCAACGCGCTCGGTTTGTTCGTTCCGTGGTCCGAAGACGAGATCGCCGCGCCCGACGTGCTTCACCCGGCCCGGTTCCGGAACGGAAGCGGCCACATAGACGACTGTCGGCAGCGCTTCGATTGCAGCGGCAGCGCGGATCTGCTCTACGTTATCCACTCCATTTTGAAAACTAAGGACCAGCGCGTTTGGCGAGAGCAACGGCGCAATGGCGCGTGCGGTCGCCGCGTTGTCCGTGGTCTTCACGCAAAAGAGGACAATCTCCGCGCCGCGAACCGCGCTCAGTTCCGTGGACGCCTCGACGCGTACACTCTCCTGAAAGTGCAAGGTATCGAGGAAGAGTCCATTCTTCTTTACGGCCTCGACAAACGCCGGCCGTCCAATCATCAACACCGGCGCGCCGGCGCGAGCGAGCAGGCCGCCGAAGTAACCGCCTACGGCGCCCGCTCCGACGACGGCGATTCTTGGCCAAGATTCCGGAGATGTCATGCAGTAATCACGCTGATCAGGCGATCGATGTCGCGCTCCGTATTGTAGAGATGCGGAGAAACGCGAATGTTCCCTTCGCGCAAGCTGACAACCACATTTTCTTTCCGCAGATGCTGGTAGAGATCCGCGGTTTTCTCCCGGTTGCGCGCGGCAAAGCATCCATAAGGCCCGCGCTGCGCCGCATCCAGCGGACTGGCTGGAACACAGCGATCCTTGGGAAGGCGTTCGAACATGAATTCAATCAATTTCCGGTTGTGCGCGGCGACCCGCTCCGGTCCCATGCGGACCACAAAATCAACGGAAGTGTCCATGGCCGCCAGATTGAAATTGAAATAGCTGGCCCATTCCGGTGCGTCCCAGCGCTTTGCGCTCGCCGCCGGCTTGGGGTCCTCGAAGTTCAAGGCCGCGAAATTATCCGAGCCTGCCACCGCCATCCAATAAAACGGAGCCGGCCGGACCCTATTCAGATGCTCGCTCTTCACCCAAAAAAATCCTGTGCCAAACGGGCCCAGCAGCCATTTGTAGCCCGCGCACACCAAAAAGTCCGCGCCCAGTTGATTCACGTCCATCGGCAGCGCACCGCAGCATTGGCTGACATCGAGGAGCAGCAGCGCTCCTTGTTTGCGGCAAGCGGCCGCGACGCGAGGCGCATCGAGAAGCGAGCCATCGTCATAACGCACCATGCTCACGGAAACCAGGCGGGTTTTTGGCGTCATCGCCGCAATCAAATCGTCCGCGGAAATAAATCTTTCCCGGGGTGCGACAATTGTCAATTTCAATCCCTCGCGTTCTTCCATCGGTTTCCACGCGGTGTATTGCAGCGGGAATTCGCCCTTGGCGGTGACGATTTCGTCGCCCGGCTTCCACGCCAGCCCATATGCGACTGCCATTGCTCCCGCGCTTGCCCCGCTGGTCAGCGCAATTTCTTCGGCTTTTCCTCCGATCAATTTCGCAATCGACGCGCGAATGCGGTTGGGCGCTTCGAAAAACGTGGAGTCTGGTTTCTGGTGAGGATATTTCTTAGCCTCAAGCGCCGCTTGCACGGCGCGAATGGAAACCTTCGGCATCGGGGACTGGCCCGCCAAATTCAAATACGTCGCGTCTTCGATTTCGAACCACTCTTGCCGCCAGTCGGTCCGTGGAGCCGTTGTCGTCGTGGCCATGGGCATCTCCTCCGGGAACGTCACGCGAACCTAGATTCTGGCAAGCGGGGCTGGATACAACATCCAATTTGGGAATGCGCCCAAACTAGAAATGGCCCCGAAGCTCGCGAAAGGCCGGCAAGATCACGAGCTTTCCCGCCCCTGCCACCACTGGTTCGTGCTCCAGGGTCCAGGTGTGCTGATGCGGGATGTATACGGCATTCAGCCCGATCTCCATGGCCGGGTTAATGTCGCTGCGCGGGCTATTGCCGATCATCCAGCCGTGAGTTTTCACAATCTTGTGCTTGTGAACCAGGCTGCCGTACGTCTCCGAATCTTTCTCCGGCACGATCTCGATGGATTCAAAAAATCCCTGCAAGCCGGAACGCTCGACTTTTGCGGCCTGTTCCGCGGGCTCGCCCTTCGTGAACAGAATCAGCCGGTGCCGCTCGGTGAGATACGCAAGAGTTTCCGGGACGCCGTCAAGTATTTTCGGCGGCGTGCGCTCGAGCTCGACGACGCGGCTGTGAATCAACGCCAGCGTTTCGCGCTTCGCCATTTGCTCGGCGAGCTTGATATAAGTTTCTTCGAGGGAGCGGCCAAAGCTGCGCACGCCATAGCCGTACTGGCGGATATTCTTGCGTTCCGTTTCATTCAGGATGTGGCGAATATAAGCGCGGGTATACCCGCAGGGTTCAACGATGCTGATGAAATCCTCGATCAGCTTTTCGAAAAATACGTTGTTTTCCCAGAGCGTGTCGTCAGCATCAATCAGCAGGGTGTGGCGTCGCATCTCAATTAGCTCTCGTTGGATTTCGCGCGGCTGCGTCTCGCGAGCCGCGCCCCACTTTCAGTCTAACAGCCGGATCGCATCTTCTGCGATGCGATCCGTGGCTCCGGGTTTGCCTAAGCCGCGCGCGGCATCTCTCATTCGCGCAAGCCGCTTCGCATCATCGAGCAACGCTGCAATTTTCCAAGCCGCCGCCGGCAGATTGTTGCACCGGATCGCCGCTCCTGCCTCCAGCAAATGATCGGCGTTGCGTTCTTCCTGGCCGGGGATGGGTTCGATGAGGGCCATCGGCAGTGCACGCGCCAGCGCTTCGGAGGTTGTCAGTCCGCCGGCTTTGCCGACCATCAGGTCAGCGGCCGCCATGTACTTATCCATTTCGCTCGTGAATCCGACAGCGCAGAGTCTGGGCGAACTGGATTGCAGTTTGCCCGTTTCTCTCGCAATCTCTTCCAGCCGTTTCTTGGTCTTCTCCGACTTTCCCGCGATCGCAACAATTTGCCAGGGCCGTTGCAGCGCCAGCAAATCTTTCACAAGTTGCTCGACAGGGCCGATTCCATAACCTCCCGCGGAGATAAGAATCACGCTCGCAGTTGCGTCAAGTCCCAATTGCTTGCGGGCATCGGATCGGCTGACTGGAGCGGCGAACAGCGGATCAATCGGGATGCCCGTGATCAGTATTTTCTCTCGCGGTACACCGATGCTCGTCAAATATTCCTTTGCTTCATCGATGGCGACGTAGTAGCGGTCCACCGTTCGGCACAGCCACATCGCGTGCACATCGTAGTCCGTCACGACGATCGCGTTGTGCGCGAGCAGTTTTCGCTTGGCAATCAGCCACGCGATGATTTCCGCTGGAAGAAAATGCGTCGCCACGCAGAGGTCCGGCTGGATGCGTTTCAGCAGCCGGATCATCGGAACCGTGTTCAACCGGTCTAACGCCAGGCGGCGCCGCGGGTGATGCCAGGGCTGGTCCGTGCGGTCGTACAGGACTCCCATCAGTTCCGGTGCGCGGCGCACCATGGAAATGTAGGCTTTGTCGTAGATGCGCTGAAAAAGTTTGCTGACGTACTGGAGTGCGTCGATATGTTCGACCACGCAATCGCCGCGCGCCAAAAACGCCTTTTCGAGCGCTTGCGCGGCGCGCACATGCCCTGCTCCTGATGTTGCAGAAAGCAGCAAAACCCGCGGCTTCGTCTTCATCTAGGAGGATTTCCGGAACGTCGCTCGCATCACGAAGCCTTGCGCTGCCCGGCGGCGAGTTTCTCGAGAATGCCTCGCGCGACTTTCTGTAATTCTCCGAAACGCGTCAGGTAGTCCTGAAAGTCATGGTTCAAGAGCTGCGCGTCCTGCGGGCCGAGCTTGTGGCGCAGAATCATGTCGCGCAGTTTCACCGGGTGCGGGAGCAGCGCCTCTTCCTGCAATTCCTCCAGCGCAATCTTGACGTCGTAGTGGTACATGGCATCCCCCAGCAAGAGAGCTTCTTCTCTCCTATTGTACTCAGTTCAAGGCCAGCTCCGTGAATTGCCAGAGGATGCGAATCAGAGCCGAAGTCTTACGCCGCCGTTGCCGCGGCAGGAAGGAACTCATAGCGCTCGATTTTTGCCGCGATGCCCACGCGCCCGTTTTCGGTCGGCTCGACTCGCACGATCTGCCCCTGGCACCGGATGTTTACATCGCCCGATTGCGTAACCTGCTCGGGAAGCGTGATGACAAAATCGATCTCGCTGCCAATTTTGAAATTGGCGTCGGCGAGGAAATAGAGACCGCGGTAACTCACATCCCGCGTTTGAGCGTTGAACTCTCGGCCTTTGGCCTCCGGCGGCAACACGCGCATGGGAAGGGTCATTGTGAATCGCCGCGCTTCGCGGCGGTCTGCACCGTCACTCATTTATTCCCCCTGAGTCTGACTGGGTTTGGCGCAAAACTAACACCCGCTTCCACAAACTGCAACGCGAAATTCAAAGTTTTTTGTCCTAGTACGAGGTCTTGTCCGATTGTGTGCTGCAGTCATATACTTTGGCTTGTCCCCCTCGGCAGCAAGTACTGTTACGCCTATGGATAGCCGCGAGCATCGCCGTGTGAGGATGCGCCTTCCGGTTCGCCTGCGCTGGACAACGCC
>WNFT01003997.1_pt1 | contig 12904 bp, 7 predicted proteins | sample 5400191 | NCBI WGS metagenome assembly WNFT01 (sample SAMN13153359, study PRJNA577476) | soil metagenome | isolation source: 80 cm saprolite under Madrone tree | place: USA:California | collected 2016-06-14
GCAGCACCTTTTGAGTTTGCGAATCCGGCGTGGGTACTGAAATTCTCGGCGGGAGGCTCATGGTACAAGGGAAACTTTCATGGAACCCATAACTTCAAATTCGGATTCGAAACGGGAAAGGCCTACAACTCGTACATCTACCATGTGAACGGAGGCATCAACATCCTGCTCGACAACGGAGCTCCGTTTGAAGTGATTGCCTATAATACTCCGGCGACACAGAAGAATTACTTCCGAGATGGGAGTTTTTATCTGCAGGACACCTGGACGGTGGCGCGCCGCCTCACTTTGAATCTCGGACTGCGCTACGACCACTTCAATACCTACTATCCGCAGCAGGTCACCGATCCCGCTGCAACGTTTCCGCAATTGTTTCCACAGACCACCTTTCCCGCATCCGGCAACCTCGTGAACTGGAACACGGTGTCGCCGCGTCTTGGGGCGGCACTTGATCTCACGGGAAAGGGAGACTCCGTGGTTAGGCTTAGCTACGGCCGCTTCTATATTATGCAGGGGACGGGCCTGGCCGAAACGTCCAATCCAGTTGGATTTGCGGGCCAGGGTTATACCTGGAACGATAGCAATAACGATGGAATCCCGCAGCAAAGCGAATGGATGGTCTCTGGTCAGCTGGTATTCGCGTTTGGCGGCTCGAGTACGCATATCAACCGGAATATGAGCCGGCCGTATTCTGAACAAATCAGCGCTGCTTACGAAAAACGGCTGTGGCGCGATCTGCGCGTCGGAGTTACGTATTACTATCGGACCAAGAAAAACCTGATCGGAATCGAGAACACTGCCGTTTCTCCTTCAGATTACACGCCGATCACAACGCTGCCGGACAGCAACGGGAACCAGCAGCCAATTACAAACGGTCTTACAGGCCAACCGCTCACGCTCTTCAACCTCGACCCGGCCAAACAGACGGATTTCAACTTTGTGGTAACGAATATTCCAAAGCTGAATGATAACGCCTACCACGGCCTTGAGTTTACCGCCGTAAAGCGATTGTCGAACAAATGGCAACTGCTCGCCGGTTTCACCATTCAGCGCCAAAAAGGCGTTTTCGGACGAGGCTTCTCTGATCAGGCCACCAGTGACAATTTCACCGATCCGAATAACGACATCAATCGCAACAATAACTATCTGAATTCCGACGCCACTTATATTTTCAAAGTGGACAGTAGCTATGAATTGCCCTGGAACATTGGCACCAGCGTGAACTTCCAACACTATACGGGCTTACCGATACTGCCCGTCGAGATTTTCGGCATCAATGGAGGGCTGACCCAGGGCACCGAGACTGTCATCCTTCAACCGGCAGGAATCACGCGGCTTCCTAGCGTAAACATGCTCAATTTGCGCCTCTCCCGTGAATTCGTGTTGAATGACCGGTGGCACCTGATTCCGGTGGTTGACTTCTTCAACCTCACCAATGCTCAGACCACCGTGGGAGAGAACAACTTCTTTGACGCCAATCCTGCAAACAATACTTATTTGAAGCCATTCCTTACCATCGACCCGTTCGTGACGCGGTTTGGCTTGCGATTCACGTTTTAACGGCGCGGGCCTCGTCTGAGGCCAGCACTTTCCCACCCGGCGGGCTGGGCCTATGATCGAGCTCACCCGCCGGTCTCGTGTCTGGAATTCAATTTTGGATCTGCGTACTGCGGGGGCGTTATGTGGAGATGGAACAAAGCGGTAGGAGTCATGTTTGCGGCGACGTTGATCTTTGTGGCCTCTGTCACAGCCCAGACCAGTGCGAAATCTGCGAAGCTGACGATCGAGCAATTGATTGACATCAAGCATCCGACCAACGCCCTGTGGTCGCCGGATGGCAAACATGTGGTCTTTACTTGGGATCGCGCCGGCGTTTCCAATCTCTATGTGGCCAGCGCCGATGGCCACGGCCAACCGGTTGCACTGACTTCGTTCTCAGAGGGGCAAGTCGAACCGGTATTCTGGAGCCGTGACTCCCAGACGGTTTACTTTCCACACGGCGGCGATTTGTGGCAAGCAGCGATTGGCGGAGGCGCGGCGAAGCCAGCATGGACAACACCTGCGCGCGAATCTGACATTCTTCCCTCCCGCGACGGAACTCGCGTGGCGTTTGTTCGTCACACTATCGGGAGTTCCGACGGCGCTGCTCACAAAAGCGAGCTTGTGGTGCGCTCGCTGGCCGATGGAAGCGAGTCCGTCGTCGCGCAAGACAACGTGAGCATTACGCGGCTAATCTGGTCGCCCGACGGCGCTAGCCTTGCGTACACTGTAGGCTCCAAGACCATCAATCACGACGAAACTCCTACCTATTCCGGAGAGAAGATTATTTATCGCATCTGGGAATACGTTCCGGGGCAAATCTACGCAGCGAAGATCGCAGGCGGCGAGCCGGTCGCAATTGGCACTCCGGGAGAATACGGCGGACTGGCCTGGGTGGACGCAACGCACCTCGTGTACGACGGGCAATCGAAAGACTTCAAGAAATATTCGATCTATGTCGCGGATGTCGCCGATGGGAAACCGCGCGCCATCCGCGAGATTACGGAGGATCAATTTTGGAGCATTCCAGACTGGGGCGAAGCCGGAGCCCAGCCGTGGCCTTCACCAGACGGGCGGTGGATCGCGTTTCTTAGCGATGAGGATGGCTGGGATCATTTGTTCGTCATGCCGTCAGCAGGCGGCAAGGCGGTGCAAATCACGAAAGGCAAGTTTGAAGCTTGGCGTCCCGCCTGGTCGCACGACAGCACGCGCATTGCATTCGACGCAAACGAGGCTGACCGGCCCGGCGACCGGCACGTCGGCATCGCCAGCATTGGCGGCGATCCTTCGCACGCGACAGTAACGTACGTCACGGCAGGAAACGGCACCAACATCGAACCGCACTGGTCCGCCGATGACAGATTTCTCGTTTACCAGCACACGGACACGCATAACAGCGCGGATTTCTTCGTGATCGAGGCAAAAGCAAACTCCCAGCCGGTTCGTCTTTCCGACTCCATGCCAGTCGGCATTGACAAAACGCAATTCGTCGAGCCTCAGTTCGCGCATTTCCCGGGGGCGGATGGGAAGCTGGTGCCGGGATGGCTCTTTGTGCCGAAGAATCTGGATCGTACAAAGAAACATCCGGCGATCATCTGGATTCACGGCGACGGGGTGAACCAGAACTACGACGGCTGGCATGCACAGCGCAATTACGCCGTCTACTACAGCTTCCACCAGTATCTGCTGCAGCAGGGTTATGTCGTTTTCGCTCCGGACTATCGTGGCAGCATCGGCTACGGGCGCGATTGGCGCAATGGCGTGTTTATGGATGTCGGCGGCAAGGATGCCAAAGACGCGTGGATGTCGGCGAAATATCTGAAAACGCTGCCTTACGTGGATACCGACCGGATCGGTATCTGGGGTTTGAGCTACGGGGGATTCTTCACTCTGATTGCCATGACGGATCAACCGAAGTTGTTCCGCGCCGGCGTGGATGTAGCCGGCGTCGTCGACTACGTAATGTATTACTCCGATCCCTATCATGGCGATTGGACGGCAAGCCGTATCGGCACGCCGGAGCAGAATCCGAAAGTCTATGCGAATGCTTCCCCGCTATCGCATATCGATCGGCTGGAGCGCCCATTGCTCGTGCTTCACGGCACATCCGACGTCAATGTTCCGTACCTCGAGTCCGTTTGGCTCATTGACGAGGCACTCAAAAAAGGCAAAGGGGATCTCCTTTCCTACATGATGTATCCGGGCGAATTCCACTATTTCACTAGGGCACATGTCTTGCTGGATGCGTGGCACCGGGTGGACGAGTTCTTTGCATTTCACTTGCAAGATAAGAGCAAGGCTCCGCGTTGAGGTTTTAGCAGGAAGTTTCGGCAGTGAAGAATCTTGGCGTATGTGATCTACGCAAGCGATTGGCTGGTCGGCCGTTGATGTGGTACCCACCGCCCCGGCGCACCGCTCTTGTGACTTCAGAGGCAGGGCAAAAATCCTAATCAACCGGAAGTTCCCCTTGGTGCTCGTTCGCAGCCGGAGATTCTGTTTTGCTTGGATCGCAGTCCTAGCGCGCGTGGTCGCAGCGAATGCACAGCAACCAGACGCCGATGAAGAGGGCGAAAATGTCTGAAAATGCCTTTAGAGGATGTTGGGATTGTCATCCAACGGCCCGACTCCAGGTTGTCACTTGTTCGTCGACTGAATTTGCCCCCTTATTGCCCCGCTGCGTTTTCCGTAAGCTCTTACAAATCAGAGGGATAAATGAAAGAGGCGATGGGGCGCGAATTCACCAGCTGTATGGAAACAAAGGAGTTTTGCGGTGCAGCCTGGCCTTCTAAGGAACTGAAAAGAAAGGAACGGAATTCTTATTGCCCCCTTATTGCCCCTGAGAAATTCTTCATTTCTCCAGCTGCTCATGCTAAGAGGAGGACGGGGTAGCACGACTCACATTACAAGAGCTCGATTTTCCACTTGCAATGCAATTGGCTCCACGCTGTTAAGCCAAACTCTGCCTCATTCCAGCTGGAGTGAACTGTACGTTGGATAGACCACGACCTTGTTCTGTTTGTTCCGATCGGTTATGGCAGGGAACTACAACAAATAGAGAACGCGGACCTTATTTAATAGGTTGTCCTTAGGTCGCCCACCGCCCCCATGCAAACGGATGTCGCGATCGGCGGACAGAGTTCTCGTAGTTGAATGTTATCGTCAGTCTTCGTAGCCGGGAGCCGCAGAACTGCGGATCGAGTAGAAGCGCTATTCGAGTCTCCGAGTCCTTCGGAAGGCTTCTCACAATAGGGCAAGGCCTGCCAATTTTCTTTTATTTGGATCGGTTGTAGTCGGAACCTGAACACTTATTGCTGCGCGATAACTATCACCGCTCTACGAACAGAAGAAAAGGTAATCTAATTAAGCCGAGCGATATTATCGACTGCTCAAATTAACTTGACTTTTCCAACGACTAGCTAGAATGCCGCAATCTCTATCCTTAAGAAAGTTTCGTCTTTAACAAAGCAACTTTTCGTTTAATTATTCTAAGTAATATCATCTACTAGTTCGTCGTCGAGGAGTGATCAAACATGACGAGACTTGTCGCCGTTGTCGTCCTTGTCTTTGTTTTTTCCCAAGAATCCACTTTTGCTCAAAGGGTTCCAAAGGAGAAGGACTACGACTTATCGTCAGGGAATATTTCCGGTGATATCGTGCGCGGTCCTCGTCGGATCGTCGCAACGCACTTAAACGTGCTGCGATATAATTATAGATTTAACAGCACTATTTCATTTTCTCAGACACCTGACCTCTGGTCGCAACTTGCCACAGCAGCTGGTACCTCGAATTCGACTCCACCTCCGCCGGCGCAGGTGACTCAGAAAGAAACAGCAAGGAGTCGAGCCGCCGCCGCTCCAGGGGCGCCTCGGCAAACCTGCCAGCAAGAGTTGACTGCCAATAATGTGAATCCAAAGTTTACAGCGGCGCTGTGCAACGCAAGGACTCTCGCAGAGCTAGTCCAGCAAAGAGTCCGGAATATTCAAGGGATGGTTACCCAGGTCTTGAACAAGAGGGGAGACCTGTCTAGCCTCATCACGAAAGCCAATTGCGAGACAAGCGTCGTGGCTGCTGCAGGTAGAGCACTCACTGACTTTCTCAAAACAACTTCTGGTGATCCTGAGCCAATGATGTCCGGAATGAGGGCACAATTAGCTGACGGTGGCGGGAGTGATCCGTGCACGAGAGGGGCAGCTAGCGGTGATTCCTTATTCATCTCCGGTACTAAAGCCGATTGGATAAATCTCGCCGATTTGGCTGACCTGCAGGAATTGTCGGGTAATCTAAAAGTCTTACTCGACCAGGAAGGGAAGGTTTATCCCCAGTTCACGAACGATGAGTCCGCGCAAATTGCACTTCTCCAACGAGACCTTCAATCCTATTTGGACTCAATTTCGAGCGATAAGTCAGCGCAGGCGCTTGCCTCGCGTACGGAAATACAGGACGAGTTGGACAGCCTAACGAACGCAAAAAGTAACCTTAAGGTTGGCCAAGATCTGCTGACTTGGGCGACCCAGGAAAACAACAACATCCTTGCGGCCCTGCCTGACTTAGCGGAAGCAGGTCAGAAGTACACGGCCTTCCGAGCGGCTCGAGATCTTCTGAACACGTGGAAAGTCCGGATGTTGACACTTTATACCCAACGAGATGCGTATAACAGGAGAACTAGCGCGCATGATCCCTTTTCGATGGGAACCGACGCCGACTGTGAATTTGCGTTCTCGCGAACGAAAACTACTGCAATCACCCTAACCCGGACTGATCAGTTACCTGGGACCACGACGACTAATCCAGAAAGCGTTCTTTCAGTGAGCGTTGAGTGTACTTCTCCATTCACAGTTTCTGCGGGCGTTGCCTTCAGCACGATTGGGGAGCACGAGTTCGCAATTCAACCCGTCGCGAATCCGTCAGGATCAACTACAACGACCAATGAGTTTGTCTCGACTGCGAAATCGAGCTTTCATCCCTTACCAATCGGGATCATACACGCCCGACCTTGGGAACCTCGCGAATGGTTGTCTGTCCATGCAAGTTTCGGAATGGCTGGGAATTTCAATTCTCAAAGCTCTGGCGGGTCGAGCGCTGAGTTTTTGATGGGCCCCTCCTTTTCATTCTTCCGAACTATGTTTTTGACTCCAGGACTGCATATCGGACGGCAGGTTTCACTGGGAGCTGGTTTCAAGGTCGGCGACCCAGCGCCGTCAAACATTACAACACCACCCTTGCAAAAGTCATACGTGACCGCATTCGGTGTTGCAATCACGTTCACGAAACCGTGACCCAGATTAATGCGATCAGTGCGAGATATCTAGGCTTCGATTGTTTGAAATGAAGTCGGAAGGAGTTTGTCAAATGCCGCGGGCTTTGGTCTTCGTTGTCATTTTAATTCTCGGACGCATGTACATGGCGCAAGAAACGCAAAAGCAAGAAGTCCGGACAGAAAAACCCGATCCAGGAAAAGCACTTAAAGTTCAGACTTCCTGCAGCAGAATCAATTTAGGAACTTCAGTTGCCGAGGTTTCATGGATGGGCACTAAAGCAGGGACAACTCGCGACCAATCAGCTGCAGCAACGCAACTGGAGGTCACGACAGTAAAAGATGGGTTTCTTAGCGGGGCATCCGTGACGGTCTGGCCTAGCTCGGCGAAGGCAAGGGAAAACTTAAGTCTCACAGATCACCGGTTGGACCCGCTGCGGAGCCTACGAATCGCGCCTCCGGATAGGGCGCACGGCATCCTGGCAGCGAGCAAACCTGAGAATGCCATAACAATTCAGAATCTTGCGCCTGGAGTGAATTACTACTGGCGAGTCAGCACGAAGACTGATGGCGACCTGATCCCCTCAAGTGTGGTCATGACTACAGGACCTGTATGTCCTGTCGATTACAGAAAGAAATGATTTAGCGCGACAGACCACGATATCGATGATCAGTAGAAGTATTGATGACGACACTCAGGCAACGCATTATTCTACGTCTCCTTTCCTACCTTTGGACGATACTGCTTTTCTCCATCGCTACAATGTTCAATCCCTGTCTATCACGTGGTAGTGGCCAAGACGCTGCAAATGGTCAATGGCGAGTCACATCGGTTACGGAGATTAGTCCGGACCAATCGAGTCTGCAGGAATCAGACCCAAATGGTGCTTCTGGCGGGAGAATCAATGGTTTGGCTATGGCCCACGGAGACAAAATCGTGTATGCCGCTAGTGAGTGGGAGGATTGTTTAAGAGCAATGATAGTGGTCGCACATGGCGACATTTGGACGCCCATCTTCCGAGCGCAACCTGGCGAGTAGCGGTGGATCCTGTGAGCAGTGACCAGCTATACGCGACTTCGTTCTACGATGGGAGGGTAGACAGTTTTGCTGGTATCAACATTAGCGAAGACGGAGGAAGTAAGTGGAAGCATCCACAAAGCGCGCGTCCGCCAGCAGGATTCTGCAGAAATGCCGTGGCTGAAAGAGAACTCACGGCCTTTGGAATCAGCATCAACCCATGATGATGCTTCATTCGTCTACGTCGGAACGGCATGCGGATTGGCAATTACTCCTGATCGAGGCAAAACGTGGACCTTCGTCGATCCCAGCCCTAATGATCCAGCTGACTCAGTGTGGGATGTACTTGCGCAGAAAGATGGGATAATTGATGTCTGCGGTGATGATGGCCATGCCCGGTCCCGAAACGGCGGGAGAACATGGACCCTTACCAACTCTCTTCCTTCTGGTCGCTGCTCACTTGCGGCCTCACCTGATGAACCCAGTGTTCTATTTGCGGTTGTGGGGACCCAACCTTACGAGTCAGATGATGAAGGCAAACACTGGTCAAAACTGACGAATCCCCAACCTCAAGGTAGGATTCCCTTTGTTGCGACTAACAAGAGAGCAGGTTCCTCTTTTGACTTGTGGTTCGGGGACGTGACCCTATACAGGATTCCCTGTTCCACGCCGACACCTGCCACAATTGGTGCCCGTCTTCGTTGCCCCGCGGCATCAACTTCATGGGCTGGCCCATTCACGAGCAGTGTAGGTGGACACGATGACACAGCCGGGATTGTTTTCAGTCGAGCAGGGCGATCTGATAATTGCCCTATCTTGTTTAGTTCGGACGGCGGAGCATACCTAAATACGGTCCCGGGAGCACCTGCTTGCCATGATCCAAAGTGGACTCAGCCTGAGGTCACCCCTCATGGGCTGTGGCTATTCTCCATGGATGGCGCGACCGAGGCTGACGCCTCAAACGAAGACCTCTATATTGGTAGTCAAGACGACGGTACATTTGGGACAAGGAATGCCCTAGCTCAACAGCCGACTTGGACGAACAGTGATTGTTGTGATTCGTTTGTATCATCTGCCTCGCCACAAAACATTTTGTATACGTCTTGCTGCTATCAACCAGGGCGGTACAACCGATTATTCATTCGAAAGCCAGGACTTGTGGGCGGGGGTGAGGTCAACACTTATCCTGCCGGCGAGCTGCCGGGTTGGGAATCTCATATAGTCGCTCAGTTTGGATTGAACAAGTATGCTGTGGTTACTACGGAAGGGATTTTCATTACTCAAAACATCAATGCGCGTCCCATCCGTTGGACGGGTATCGGAGAATCAACAACTCCTGTTTCTTCATGTGGACTGTACGTTTCCTCCTCGAAGCCAAGTGCACCGATGTTCTTTGTTCAAACCGGAAACTGTGATGGGCGTGGCCCCTCAGCCGTTTATCGCCTCGACAGAACAGTTTCGAGCGGAACTTGGATACAGGTAAACATGCCTGACAACAATGGTGGATTCGGCGTTTTCGCTGTTGACCCGCACAATCCGGCTCGAATGCTCGCGTCGTATATTCGAGATTCAGAACCTAAGGTCTCAATGATCTCCACCACAGACGGAGGGTCCACTTGGACTAGCAGTCTTGACCTTGATCGATTGATGACGCGGAGTGGCACGTTTGAATATGAGACGAAAATGGGACCCACGGATTTCACCTCCTTCAATGGATATCCGCAGCCAACCCTGCTTGCCTTTGATCCTGGAAACGATGATATCGTCGTCGCGGGAGGCGCAGATTCGGGCCTCTTCCTCAGCCTCGACAGAGGGCAGCATTGGGAAATTGTGCAGACCAATGGTCGCTCCGTATACAGATCTCGCGCCGTTCGTTTTGCACACTTAAGTCCTCTGACCGAGACAATTTTCGTGGGATCGCAAGGAAGTGGGGTGTGGAGAATCAATCTAACTAAGTAACGATAGGTGGCGAGGCCGGCCGCTAGAATCGACGAGAGGGGAGAAATAACCCAATGAGGCTTTTGCGATGTGGCGTTGTACTTTGATTGAGAAATGTCGAAGGATTAAGCGGTGAAAACAATGAACACAATTTCTCAAAAATGCTCTGGGTACCTCATGATTTTCTGTTTGCTTTCAGCATTCAGCGCTCCTGCTTGGGCTGGTCGCAGCGACGACCTCGGAGCAAAATGGACAATCATGGTTTACATGAATGCAAAGAACAATCTCGAGTGCGCTGCGCTTGATAATTTTGCAGATATGGCGACGGTAGGTAGCAACGCAAATGTCAATCTCGTGGCCGAACTAGGTCGGCCAAAACAGACCTATGGTTGTGCCGACGACAATCCTTGGTCTGGAGTACTTCGGTTTCATATCAAGCGAGGACAAAGGCCAGTCCCAGAAAACGCGATCGGTAATGATGCTGTCCCATCAAGCCGAGACTTGGACATGGGCTCTGCAGAAACACTGAGTGATTTTGTTAACTGGAGTATGTCGAAATACCCCGCGAAACACTACGTGCTAATTATCTGGAATCACGGACAAGGTTGGCGTTTTCAAACCGCCTTGAAACGCGACGATAAGCTGAATGCCGCGAGAGGGCGCGCGCTGTCGAAAGATTTCCATTCGCTAGCTGGTACGTTGGGCAAGATGCAGAGTTCGGTTGGGGGCTACAGGTCGGTCTCCTTTGATGAGGATAGCGGAAATTTCCTTTATAACTCGGACATAGAGATCTCACTCAAGAAACTATTGAAAGCACAAAAGCTCGACGTTCTTGGATTTGACGCCTGTCTTATGGCCATGCTGGAAACTGCATACGCAATGCGAGATGTCGCAAGTGTGTTGGTCGGGAGCGAAGAACTTGAACCGGAGGCCGGCTGGAACTACGGTGACTGGCTTCGAAAGCTCAATCGGAATCCTGCGGCGACGGACGGAAAAAGTCTAGGCAAGATCCTTATTCAGAGCTATCAGAGAGAATATAGAGATCGCTTGAGGACGACGCTTTCTGCAGTAGCACTGGACGGAGCAGAGGCAATTGCGGATCGTCTGAGCGAGCTATCCGACATTATGAAGCAGAATCTGAATACTGAACTTCAAACTATTAGGAATGCTCGAGCTGGATGCCAAAATTATGGCAAGGCTGCGAAGGTGCCAATGCATAACCCCGTAGACTTGTCATGCTTCTTGTCGAATGTATCGGTAGTATCTTCGAATGATACTCTCGTTCGAAAAGCCAGTGAAGTTCAACACGCCATCGATTCTGCAATTGTGGCGAACTACGCATCCTCCAGGATACAGGAAGGATACGGGTCGCACGGGATTTCGATCTACTTTCCTTCAAGTAAGGCTAACTACGAAAGCGATGTTCCGGATAACGCAGGATACGTTAAGGGGAATCAGGACCATCAAGTTGATTTTGTTGAACATCAACGTTGGGCGGATTTCCTAAGCGTTTACCTTGCCCGGAATTAGGATCACGCTTGGCTTCAAGAGACTCTTATTCCGCGCTCATTTTGGTCGGAACGTTCTGCCTTCTGACTATCGGGGAAGATGCTGCAGCTTGCGCCAAGGGGCCACCACAGAGAACTGGTGGTCGCGGACAGAGCACAACAAGTGGAGCGGATTTCTTGTGTGTTCAGAAGCGCCCTGGTCGCCTAGCATTTACGACTCGCGCGAACCTAGAGTTTGGATCTCGAACCTGGCTTCACGTGAAGATCGTGGATTCATCCAACCTCGTTTCGGACGCTAGCCGTGCATCAATCGCGAGCGGAATTGGACGAGCGATGCTTTTGTGGAATCACATCTGCGCACACTGCGTTACCGGAAATCTATCGATGATCCAGATCGATGACGAGATGTATGTCGACGGATGGGTAGCAGGATCACTGCGCTCTGGAGACCTAAACCACATCGTCTACGGCCCACCTCCTACGAATGCTGCCGCCTTGCCTCCGATTGCGGCAAATAAAACGGCCATCTACTACGACGTACTAACAGCGATGCTAGCCTCACGGTATGGAGCACGCGCCCCACTGGTAGATTTTGAAAGAATTGCTGCCGGTGATCCATTTCTAAGCAATATTTGCGGAGCCGACTACCAGAAACTACCCCAACTCATCCAAAACATACGACTATCTTTGAGTTGTCCGGCAGATTCTCGTCTAATACATTCTAGTCCCGCTACGTTGAGTCTTTATGTTTTGGATGGCTTCACCAGTTGCGGCAGGACGAAGGAAATAGTCGGCTGCTCTGCCGATGATCTAGTCGTCGAACTAAATGCCCGCGACTATAAGTTCGAAATCGGCCCCGGAAATGGCGCGTCATTTGGTTTGGGATCTCACGGCGTCGATTTGCTGCACGTGATGCTGCACGAATTTGGACACTGGATCGGGCTCCCTCATCTTCCTTCGGTTGGTAACATTATGTATCCATCCGTCGAAGGGTCGAAATGCATTGATGATTCAAACGTGGATGCGCTAGATAGCATGGTCAGGGGGTCGCAAGACCGAATGAAGGGAAAAGGGGCACTGTATTACTCAACGGCGTCTGTCCCCCTGGTCGGACGCGAGACGCCAAACTGATTTCTCCGAAGCGCCTTCCTGTTTGCAGAATCTCCAGCGAGAGTGGCAGAATGGTTGTCTTCCCAAGCTCGTACAGCTTCTTTGATATTTCCCCGGCGCTTTCGCAATTGACCATACAGCGATTGGTTCCATAGTAAAGTCGGCTTGTAGGAAGCGATCCCCCGGCGTGGCATTGATCCTGGACGGATTACGGGCCACTCTGCAGAAAACAAACGCGTAAGCCGTTTGTTTTCTGTCACCACTTACAGCGCCCCCTGTCACCTGCTCGGAAGTAACCCACGTCCACTCAAGCCATTGAAGGGTGATTACGTTCGAGTGTGCCTTAGCGCCCCTTAGTGCCCCTTGAAGTTTTTGCTATCGGATTGAAAAGAAAAGAATAAGTTGGTGGAGCCGATGGGATTCGAACCCACGACCTCCTCGATGCCATCGAGGCGCGCTCCCAACTGCGCCACGGCCCCACCGGAGGAACTAACAAAGTTTATCATAGCGCGCGCGAAAGAGTCCCGCCGGGCGAGT
>WNFT01003999.1_pt1 | contig 12901 bp, 10 predicted proteins | sample 5400191 | NCBI WGS metagenome assembly WNFT01 (sample SAMN13153359, study PRJNA577476) | soil metagenome | isolation source: 80 cm saprolite under Madrone tree | place: USA:California | collected 2016-06-14
GTGAGTGCTGAGTTTGTGGCATGCATATTTGTAGTCACCACCTGGATCAGCCCTGGAATCAGCGGGAGTCCATTGGCGTTGTAGGACGGCTGGTTGGTATCGCTGGACTGGCCCAAGCCCCCCAGGTAGCGAACGGCACTGATGGGGCGCCAGCCGTCATAGGCTCGCTTGGCCGCCCAACAAGCGCAGGCCGCTTCGTGCACAGCCGCATTGAGAGCGAAGTACATCTTCACGTCCCACTCCAAATCGTCCACTTGATTTGTGCCGCCGATCTTTTTCACTGTCAGTTGGTCCGTGACATAATTGGCAATAACATTCCAGTGCCCGGGCGGGGTTTCGGAACTGGGGCCGTCAGCCCAATACTCTGCCATAACGCGGGCGAAATCGCCGCGTTTGACCACGTTGGGCGCGTAGGGTTGACCGGTGACGGGATTGGTCGCATACCCGTGCCCATCATAGAGGTTGAAGCTGCCGTCGCCGTAAGACCCCGCATAATTGAGGCTGTTGCTGCCAGATGCGCCCGGAGAAATGTCCATGGTGACTCCGTCATCTGGAGTTAACTGGCTGCCAGCGGTGATCACTGCTACGACCTCCTTTACAAACTGCTTGTGCGTCGCCGTCCCAAAATACGGCGGCGGTCCCGGATCGATCCAGGGCTTCGTCGGATCAGTGCGCGCCAGAGCGAATGGACGTACGCCGAGCCATTGGGCGCCAAGATAGGTTTGGACGGGGCCTTGAGGAAAGCCGTTTTGGTCCACAGAATTGGCGATAAGCAGCCTCTGCCAGTGATTAATATCAATGACGGTGTGACCATTCGTTCCGTCGGTTATCCCGGCTCGGTCCGTTGCCAGGGGCCATATGTTGGTGTAAACATAGCCGCCTTCACGGACTGGATAATCTGGATAGGCGATGGGAGGGTTCGTGAGTGGATAGGGTATTCCATTAGTTTGCCGAGACCCATCGTTGATAAACCAGGCGGAAACTGCGTCATAGACCGAGTTGCCAACGCCTCCCGGGTCCGAGGTGGCACGCGAGTCAAAGTTGGTGTCATAGCCTAATGCTGCCATCTGCGCGTCATCCGCCGCCAGCGTTGTGGCGGCCGTTTTGGAATAGACGTGCCGCTCTTTGAGCATACGCCAGGCGGCGTAGCTTATCGCTTTATTCCGGTCAGCCAGCAGATTTGTGGAACTGAATTTGCCGCGATAAACATAACCCACCGCGCCATTGGTGTCGTAAGCCGCCCAAGCATCCCACATGCAGACCGAAAGACTGAAGTAATTACGCGCCTGCGCCGGCGGATGCGGGGTGTCAACGCGGATGGCGGCCAAAGCGCGTTCGTCCCAAACGCGAGCAACACTGTTGGTGGCGAGGGCTTGGGAGACAAAACCGAGGCAAAGGAACAGCAAAACAAGGGGGAATTCTCTCATAGACGCTGAGAATTTTTATATCATGTGTGGTCCGGGAGGTCAACGGGATTTTGGTGCGTAAGAGTACGGATCGCCAGCATGGATGGGCTGGAAATGTTATCGCGAGAGCATGCTTACGGACTGGTCGATGGGGGTGCATTGCAATTCGCTGGGATTTTACTTCTGCGCCAAAGGGCTTGAGCCACATTTACGGAAAGCGCTTAAACTCGAGGCGCATAAAGACCGATAACCTGGCTCAAGGGAGAGCGCTCAATTCCCGATCACCAGCAGCAAACTTTTACTTGTCAAGGCAAAGCGGAGAGATAATATTAATCTCAGAATATAACGACGGGATAGTTGGGATTATGCACAAGAAAATAGATCGATCACCGGGTGCTTTTACGTTGATTGAATTGCTGGTCGTCATCGCCATCATCGCCATTCTGGCGGCCATGTTGCTGCCTGCACTGAGCAAGGCCAAAACCAAAGCGCAGGGCATTTTCTGCATGAACAACACCCATCAGCTCATGCTGGCAATGATTCAATATACTCACGATTACACGGACTTTTTTCCTCCTAATAATGATGATGGGAACACCGATCCCTATCACAATTGGGTTGGAGGCCAGGCTGGTATCGGGGGGAACAACGAATATGATCCTGACATTCTAAGGGATCCGACACGATCTCTTTTAGCGCCTTATCAGGGCACCGCCGTCACCATTTATCGCTGCCCGGCGGACAGTCGCAAGCCGGGGACTCCCGATGGCTTCTCCGCCAATGATCCTACTTTGAAAGGAACGAAAATTCAAAACTCGCGGAGCGTCTCGATGAGTCAGGCGGTGGGCACCAACTATAAAAAGGGAGCCAGGATCGCTGTAGATGGCCCGTGGCTGGATGGAAGTCATAGTCACACCTTGAACCGGACGTGGTACACTTACGGCAAGACCAGTAGCATGTTACGCCCAGGTGCCGCGAACACGTTGGTTATCATCGATGAAAATCAGTTTAGCATCAACGATGGCGGCTTCGCCACGGTTGGGCCAAGAGAGCCCCCCGATTACCACATGGTCGATTGGCCGGGAATCTATCATAACAAAGCGTGCGGAATTGCCTTTGGGGATGGTCACTCCGAAATACACAAATGGAAGGACAGTCGCACCTACTTGACGAGTTCTGCCTCCGGTGTCCCGAATCAGAATGGTAATCTGGATATCTGGTGGCTGTCCGTCAAATCCACGGCCTTGATTAGCGGGCCGGATTTCGGCGTGCAATGATCAGCGCGCGCAACAGTCCGCCTCGTTACCTCGGCGGCTACTACCCTTCACTTAATCCTCGCGCTCGTACGGTCCTCGACCCATTGGATGTCCGGGCTGTTAGGATGATCACCCATAGATTGGAGGGCAGCGGATTGACCATGTCTGAGGTCTTGCCATAAATCCTCCACGGCGGAGAGGGCGAATGACCATCCGACCAGGGTATTCTGATTAACTTTAGCACAGAGTAATATTCGCTTTTCAAACTGTATGTCAAGACACGACAAATCTCGTTGCAAAAAAACGAGAGCTGTGCCACGATGCACAGTTGCCCCGATATTCCAGCGGGGCGGGTCCTTTGAAATGGCTATGGTGACAAGCAGAATTAAATCTCGAGATCTATTCTTGCGCGAATCTTCACACGAGGGAGCATGTGGTCCATCCAAGTCGCTTCACACTCCCACGCCCCCACCTTCAAAAGCCGGAACGGCCCCGGTGAAGGCTTTTACTCTGATCGAATTGCTCGTGGTTATAGCGATTATCGCCATTCTCGCCTCGATGCTCTTGCCCGTATTGTCCAAGGCCAAGGAGAAGGCCCATCGCGCGATTTGTTCTAATCATTACAAGCAGTTACTGCTGGCTCACATCATGTACATTTCGGATAATAATGATCGGATTGAACCGCCGAATTGCGGAGGGACCGATGGCGCGCGCGACCCTGGGCTGCCGGCAGGCTGGCTGTATAAGCCTGGAGAAGCGATAACGCCTGGATCTTATGCAGGAATTCCCGGGCCAGACCAAACGAACGGCCCCAGCAAAGGGCTTTTCTTTCCGGCAATGAAAAGTTGGAGCATGTATATGTGCCCGATTCATCCGACCAACACGCCGGCGTGGAGACAAAGTGGGATCAAGTTTACCAGTTACCTGATGAACGGCGCGGTTATCAATGGCAGCGGAAGTTTTGACTGGACTGCGGGGTCAAGGGGAAAGACTTTCAAAAACACGGCGTTCGTGGCGACGGACATGCTATTTTGGGAAACTGACGAGAAAGACTCGGGCAACTTTAACGACGGATCCAGCCGGCCTTCCGAGGGATTCTCAAGACGCCATGCGTTGGGCGCCATTGTCGGCTTGTTTGATGGCCACGTGCAGTTTCTTAAATGGGACCGGTACAACAAATTGGTGATTGATCCAAACAAGAACGAGCTCTGGTGCTATCCAAAATCGCGCGATGGCCGGTAGGAGCGTGGAATCATAGAAGCGACTAATGAGAGCACGGCACGCCAATCTGAAAGTTTCAATTCTCCTGTCGTTTCTGGCCCTGAGTGGTTGCGCCAAGAAGGCGGACGTCAAGACCCAAACCTCCGAGTTGGAAAAGGCATTCCCAGGCGCGGTTGCGACGGCTCCCGCGGCACAAACCGAAGGCTCGACGCCGGCGCAAACGGCGCCGTCCGATGCAAACGCTTACGTGAGTGCGGCCCTCTCCGCCGTGCAGAATAATGACTATGCCGGGAGTGTGATTACGCTGCAGAAGGTCCAGCGGATGCCTGGCGTAACTTACGAGCAGTTTTTGGCGATTGACCGAGCCAGGCACGCCATGACCACGGATTTGATTAATCGGGCTGATCGGGGTGATGCGAAGGCCAAAGCGGACCTCGGAAAAATCGAGAAGACGCTGTCGCAGTAGGGACAGCCAGGTTCAAAGTTCAAAGTTCTTGGTTCCCGGCCCAAACGTGTAACTTTGAACCTTGAACTTTGAACCTTCAACGTTGAATGTGTTGCCATGAAAGCCAGCCCATCATCGTCCTTTCTCTTCACGGCGTTGGCTGTAATTATGAGCGTATCCACTGGGCGTGGCGCGGAGAAGCAATCCCTGGCGGAGCGTCTAGGGTATCAGCCAACCGATAAGCTGCTCATTGTGAACGGCGACGACGCGGGTATGTGTCACGCAGCGAACCTGGGCACAATCGAGTGCCTGGAAAAAGGCTCGATGTGCTCGGCGACAATCATGGTGCCGTGTCCGTGGTTTCCGGAAATTGCGGCGTACGCTAAGGCACATCCGGAGAAGGATTTCGGTATTCATCTTTGCCACACTTCGGAATGGGGCAAGTATCGTTGGGGCCCGGTTGCGGATCGGTCGAAGGTGCCCGGGTTGGTAGATTCGCTGGGGTACTTATGGCGCGAGGTGCCGGAGGTGTACGCCCACGCGACACCTGAGCAAGCCCTGATCGAGGGCCGCGCGCAGATTCAGCGCGCGCTGGCGGCGGGCGTGGATGTCACGCACTTGGACTCGCATATGGGCACATTGCAGTACGATCCGCGCTATCTGCAAATGTATCTGCAACTGGCGGTCGAGTTCCAACTGCCGCTGCGGATGGCTTCGCAGGAGACGATGGCGCGAAATGGCCACCCGGAATTGCGGGAGCAGTTCGCGGCCAAAGGCATTGTCTTCACGGATTATTTCGTTCACGACGAATTGAAGCAGGAGGAAGCCAAGGGCGTGAAACCGTTTTGGCTCGAGGTAGTGAAGAATCTGAAGCCTCGCGTTACCGAGCTTTACATTCATGCCGCCCTGGCGGGCGATGAATTAAAAGCCATCACCGGATCGTGGAAGACGCGGTCGGCGCAATACGAGCTCTTTGCCCATGATGAAGAGATGAAGCAGTTAATTGCGGACCAGAAAACTATCCTGATTGGCTACCGTGCTTTACGGGACCTGCAGCGCCGCGACGCGAAAGCGCAGCCAAAGTGAGCGGGCGGTCGGGCAAAGGGTGACTGGCCGACCGAACTCCTTGAAAGTTTACTTATTTGGATCTCCTATTTTGATGCTGCGTTCCAGACGGAAGTAAGTGCCGTCCTCATGGAGGATCTGCGGCATCAGCAACCAAGAGGCTCTTTGGCCCGGCAATCTGGTTGGTAGAACCAATGACGCGCCCTTCATCTGTAAGGTCCCCTCGCAATAAAATGGATTGACCATCCGAAATGGTTACAGAATTAGTGATCGTTGTTATTTGCAAATCCCGTTGCGACTCGTCCTGCTGTAAAGAGGTATCCACTATCCGGCTTAATGCGGCGGAAAGGTCCAAAGTGATAGTGGACGAGTTCGTAGAATAATGGGGATTCACGTTCAGAGTCGTGCCCACGTTTGCATTCGTGCCACCGACTGGAACCTGCTGGGTAACCGAAACGCTTGCCTCCACCCCATTTGCCGTCTGTACGCGGGGCGAACTGAGAATTTCAATTCCTTCCATTTTTTCCAATGCTCTGATTTGCGCGCCATCCATCAACTCCACTCCACCATTCGGCGTCTTTACCCATCCGGAACCTTTTAGATTTTCAGTCGGGATCGAAATAAATTTTGCGGTAATCCGAATGGGGCGTTCTTCAGTTTTTGGCAGGTCGTTCGTTTCCGCCTGCGCTATCTGGCCAGCGGTCCTTTTCAGAGCCGCTTGCTCCTGTCGCAACCGCGCGACTTCTGCGCGCAAGCGCAGAACGTCTCTCGCCTCCTCGCGCAATGTCTTCAGTTCATTGGTCTGACTCACAAGCTGTTCATTGGCCGCCCGCAGGCCTCGGATTTCTTCCGCCTGCTGATCGGCGGAAGCCCGCGCTGAGCGAAGCAATCGTTGTGTGTTGAGTTGTTGGTAGGCTAGACCGGCGATTCCGCCGGCCAAAGCCAGGGTAATGATGGCAGTCTTCATGTTGGTCCGCTTCTGGGCAGCATCCTCGCTAACGCCAAGAGTCATACCCACTGAAGTGAGATTTTCATTTTTGAAAAATCGGAGTAAAAGCGCATTGCGATCTTCGTCGCCGAGACTCGCAAGGGCTTCGTCGAGAACCGGGCGGATTTCGCCCCAGTCGTTTGCAACTTCCGAAGAGGGTCCGTGCCATTCCATAGCCTGCCTTTCGCGATGCAATCGGCGACGGTCCCGTCTGCGTTGATCCAGGGCGGCGAGTCGCGCGCCGTGACAGAGCCAGCCGATGAGGAGAGTACTTGCGGGGAGCGAGTCCGCCTTGCGCGCCAGATCAGTGAACACTATTTGCGCTACGTCGCGCGCGGGTTCCGGATTGCCGGTTTGCCGCAACGCCGCCGAGTAAACAAAGTCGGCGTAGCGGCGCACGATTTCACCGAACGCCGCCTCGGACTTATTCACGCCATAATCGCGCAGCAGTTCGGTGTCGCTCTTATTAGTCTGCATCTATCTATCTAACTGCCGCCAAAGGAGAAATCCGACAGGAATTTTCGTGAATTCTGAAAATTCTCGAAGGGAGGCGGCAGGCCGTGGTGCGTTCGATGCGCGAGCGCAATTGCCACACAATAATGCTTATCGCTTTGCCCGCTTTACATCTTGGGGCTGCGGGGGATCGATGATGACGCCGATAGACTTGCAATTTGAATCAGGAGAACTTTGATGCAACAGAAAGATGCCGCGTCCCTTCGGAATTTGCAGCCGTAGGGCCGTATCCAGGTTCGTCTGGATTGAGATCGAGACCAGAGGTGAAGACCCTCCTGGAGCAACCGTTTGGTTGGTTACAAGTTCCGAGAGCGTAATGCAGGCCATGAGATCGGTGGAGTCGGGGTGGACCCGTGCGCAGCAATGGAAGGTGCATCCCACCTGCTTCGTTGACCCGCTTAATGAAATCGATTGGCCTTGAAACAATTGGCACTCAACGCCATCGGCTGTGCTGATCCTGGGGTGTAGAGGGGGATCCTCTCCACTCGTGTGTTTGAGATGTTCGCGCAGTTCTTTCAACTGGTCGGTGCCGATCAGCCAACCTTGCAGATCGTTTGTGTCTGAAAAGCTCGGTGGGCCCAGCGCAAGGCTGGAGGGCGTGGCGCGGGATGAGTCGGCGAGCGACACGACCTCCGCGTAGAGGTTCACCCGTTTGCGCTGGCCGAACACCGCTTCCTCAAGTCGCCAGGCCCAAGCCCAGAGCGGGGTTCCAGGAATCCGTCGCTCAAGCCGATCCCGCAAGAGCATGGGCATTTGAAACGGACCGCGTAAAACTATGAAAGGAGGTGGCCTTGGTGATGGCCGCAAGATGGCAAGGAGACATATGGCGACGCACGTGAGCACGAGCACGATCAAAAGACGCCAGACAAAGGTGGACCACCGGTGGAATCTTTTCATAAGGGATGAACACCACCATGAGCGCGACGTTGCGCACTGAGAGAACGCACGGATGGCGACGCTTCACGGTAGAACTGAGCCATGCCGGAGAGCGCCGCCAGATCAGTGAACACCATTTGGGCTACGTCGCGCGCGGGTTCCGGGCTGCCGGTTTGCCGCGACGCCGCCGAGTGAACAAAGTCCGCGTGTCGGCAAATCCATCGGCTCGGCGGCATGGATGATGAGCCGCTCCGGCCCCACGCAAACTTTGTCCGAACCAATGTTCATAAGGCGATCCACCTCGCCCAACGCTCGGCCTGAGTGGTGCCGGGCCGAGGACGTTCGAATGCAAACAGAAGCCGGACAACCGGCATCCGCTGCATCGGTCATAAGAATCGCAGAAAAAACAGGATGCCAGCGACCGCAAGTACGCCCGCCGTCGCGAGCCACCTATCTTTTGACGGGGCGGCACCAAAAGCGAGCAAAAGAAAATACATAACAAATATAGACTTGCACTCCTACGCGAGTTTGGCAACCAGCAACCAGTCAGTCCAGTCAGTGACGGCCATCCGGAGCGCCGGTCTCCGAACCGGGTGGTCCCATGATCCCCAAACACGCCCGTTCGGAGACAGGTGCTCCGATGCGCAGCCACAGATCCAGCCTTATCTTCGGAAGTGATCTCCTCGGCGCGCGAATCAGAAATATCAGGAGTCCCTCTCCCCAGTTAGTTAATTGGCCGGAACTGCGAGGGCGGGGAGCAGAGGGTCATCGGATTTCGGGGCGTCGGCGAGTTTGCGGCTACCGTTTTCAGACACGCTGCTAAAATGGCACTCCGGGCAACGGCTACATGGAGGTGGTGCTGAAAGACGCAGTGCGCTATGTTCCGCCCATGGGTTCGTTACCGTTTGGTAAATTGCCGCCGCACAAACCGCGCCGATTTGTGTCGAAGACCCTTGACCTGGGCGACTGGACCCAGATTTCTCCTTTGTTCGACCGCCTGGAGATGCGCGGGCCGCAGTGCGTCGCTCCCGCCGATCTGGAATCGTGGCTGGTGGATTGGAGCGAATTGAGCGCCTCGCTGGATGAGGAATCGGCCAGGCGTTACATCGCGATGACCTGTCACACGGAAGATGCAGAGGCCGAAAAAGCCTATCTGCAGTTCGTTCAGGAGATCGAACCGCAGGTTAAGCCGCGGCAGTTCAAGCTGGCCCGACTTTATGTCGGACATCCCCTCCGCCCGAAGTTGTCGAAATCGCGATACGAAGTTTTTGATCGTGATACAAAAGTACACGTCGAACTCTTCCGCCCCGAGAACGTACCGCTGGAAACCGAAGAAACCAGGCTCGCGCGGCAATACCAGAAACTCAGCGGATCGCTCACTGTCCAGTTCCAGGGCGAGGAAAAGACATTGGTGCAGATGGGCCGCTACCTGGAGGAGACGGATCGAGCTTTGCGCCAGGAAGCCTGGCATTTGGTCGCCAACCGCCGATTGCAGGAAGCGGAAAAGTTCGAAGAGATTTTCGAGAAACTCGTCCAGTTGCGGCAGCAAATCGCGCGCAACGCAGATTTTGATAACTACCGTGATTATGCCTTCCGCAAAATGGGGCGCTTCGACTATTCACCCAGCGATTGCCTTCGATTTCACGAGGCGGTCGAGGCTGAAGTCATGCCGGTGGCTCGCGAACTTCAGGCCGAACGTCGCCGGCAGCTTGGACTTCCCAAGCTGCGGCCCTGGGATTTGGCCGTCGATCCGTTGAATCGGCCGCCCTTGCGTCCATTCGATCAGGTGGACCAGATGGTCTCGCGGACGCAGCGCATTTTCGACCACCTTGATCGAGATTTGGCCGGTGGCTTTCAACGAATGGACCAGTTGCATTTGCTCGATTTGGCCAATCGCAAAGGCAAAGCTCCGGGCGGGTATCAATCGACGCTGGCTGAGGCGCGCTTGCCCTTTATTTTTATGAATGCTGTGGGTCTTCAGCGCGACGTGGAAACGATCCTCCACGAGGCGGGACATGCCTTTCACGCCCTGGCCACGCGCGACGAGGACCTATACGCTTATCGCAGCGCGCCGATTGAATTTTGCGAAGTCGCCTCGATGAGCATGGAGCTGCTCGGAAACGAATTTCTCCAGGAATTCTATGCCGAGCCCGAGGCGAATCGCGCCCGCCGGATGCACTTGGAAGGAGTCGTCAATGTCTTTCCCTGGATTGCCGCCGTCGATGCGTTTCAGCATTGGATTTATACGCACCGCGATCATTCGCGGGCTGAACGGACGGCGGCCTGGGTCGAGTTGATGCAGCGGTTTGGCGGCGATGTGGATTGGGGTGGTTATGAGCGAGTGCGCGCTAATCTTTGGCATCGGCAATTGCACATCTTCATTCACGCATTTTATTATATCGAATATGGCATCGCTCAACTCGGCGCGCTCCAGGTCTGGGCCAATTCCAAAGCCGACAAAGCCGGCTCTTTGAATGCCTACAAGAGCGCCCTTGGACTCGGCGGCTCGCGGCCATTGCCGGAATTATTTGCGGCGGCTGGCTGCAAATTTGATTTCAGCCGGCGCATGATGGCACCGCTGGTCGAATTGGTAAGAGTTGAGCTCAACAACCTTAATGGGAAAATGGGATAATGGATTCCGGCGTTCCACTTATTTCAATCTTTTCTTGATGAAAATCTTCATCACCGGAGGAACGGGATTCGTCGGGCGGGAAATCGTCCGGCAACTCCACGAGGAAGGGCGCACGATCCGCCTCCTGGTGCGCAATCCTGATTCCGAGCGCGTGCAAGAGATCATTTCGCGCTACCGCGTCGAAGTCCACGCCGGCGATGTGCTTGATGCCGGCTCGCTGGCAGGGGCGTTGGAAGGAATGCACGCGGTTGTTCACCTGGTCGGGATTATCAGCGAAATCGGTGAGAACACTTTTGAAAATATCCACACCACAGGCACGCAGAACATCCTAGCGGCCACGCGAGAGGCAGGCATAGAAAGATTCGTCCACATGAGCGCGCTGGGAGTCCGCCCGGCCAGCGTTTCGCGGTATCATCAGAGCAAGTGGGCGGCCGAAGAAGAGGTTCGGCAAAGCGACCTCGATTATACCATTTTTCGCCCTTCCCTCATTTATGGCCCAGACGATCAGTTCGTCAACCTGTTTGCCCGGATCAGCCGTTTCTGCCCGATCATTCCAATTTTGGCTGACGACCGCTTCCATTTTCAGCCGGTTGCCGTGGAAACAGTCGCGACGGCCTTCGTGCGCTCGGTCGCCGAGCCGAAATCCATAAGCGAAACGTACGATTTATGCGGGCCGGAAGCGTTCACCTTGTCGCAGATCGTGGATGAGATTTGCGCCGTACTCGGGCGCAAAAGGCTCAAGCTCCGGCTGCCGTTGGCCGTCACCCGCGGCCAGGCCGCTTTCCTGGAGTTTATTTTTCCGCGCCTGTTCCGAAAACCCGCTACGCTCAACCGCGACCAACTCATCATGCTTCACGAAGATAATCTCGGAAATCCGCAGCCGGCGAATGATCTGTTCGGATTGGAGGCGATGCCCTTTCAGGCGGGCATCGCGCGCTATCTAAAAAGAGGGCCTTCTGAAGAGGCTATACGTCAATCCCATACGCCTTGATCTTATTGTAAAGCGTTTGGCGGCCAATGCCCAACTGCTTGGCCGTCTCGAGTTTGTTGCCGCCGGTTTTCTGGAGCGTTTGGATGATCGTGTTGCGCTCGACCCCTTCCAGCAAAGTGAAACTTGTGTCCCCCCCTCCCTCACCGCCGCTCCGCACGTTGGTAATCGACAAATCGGCGGCATCCACTTCGTCGCCTTCTGACAGGAGCACGGCGCGCTGGACCTCATTTTGCAACTGGCGCACATTGCCCGGCCAATCGAACCCCTTAAGCCGCTCAACGGCACTGGGTGTAAAGCCTTTGATGGCCCGGTTGGCCTGGGCGGCAAACCGCTTCAAAAATGCATTGGCCAGCGGCATGATATCCTCTTTGCGCTCGCGCAAGGGCGGCAGGTCCACCGAAATGGCGCTGATGCGGAAAAACAAATCCTCGCGTAATTTGCCATCCTTAATCGCTTCGTCGGTTTTTCGATTGGTCGCGGCCACAATGCGGCAATTGGTTTTGTAGCTGGTCTTGCCACCGACCGGCCGCACTTCCTGATCTTGCAGCACGCGCAGCAGTTTGCTTTGGGTATCAATCGGCATCTCGGAAATTTCATCGAGAAACAACGTGCCGCCTTCGGCCTGGCGAAAGAACCCCTCCCGGTCCGTGTACGCGCCGGTAAAAGCGCCTTTAACCGAGCCGAACAATTCGCTTTCGATCAGCTCGCGCGGCAGCGCGGCGCAATTGATCTTGATAATTTTCGCCTTGCTGCGGGGGCTCAAGTCATGGATTAGGTCGGCGATGACTTCCTTGCCGGTTCCGCTCTCGCCGGTGATGAGAATAGGGACATCGCTCGGGGCGACCTTCTGGATCGTCTTCACGATACCTTTGATGGCCTCGCTTTCAAAGACACCCTCACGCGCGACCACCGCCAGGCGCAATCTACCGCTCTCTTCGATTTGGGCCTTATGTTCCAAGGCGCGCTCGACCATGATCCGGAGGCCGTCGTTGCGAAATGGCTTATCCAGGAAATTATAGGCCCCGCGTTTTGTGGCCTCGACGGCGAGCTCGAAGGTGGCGTTGCCCGTCAGCACGATGACTTCCGTCTCAGGCCATTGCTTCTTAATCTGCGGCAACAACTCAAGCCCATCGGCGTCCGGCAATTTAATATCCAGCAGAATGACGTCCGGTTGCGGTCGAGCAAAAGCCTGCTTTAAAGCCGCGCCACTGTCGGCTTCGCTCAATTGATAGTTCCCGCGCAGAATCACGCCAAGCAATTCCCGGATAGTCGCATCGTCATCGACTAATAATATATTGGCCTTCATAGATAATTTTTGCGATTGCCGCCGCAGGCGCGGGCGAATGCGCGGAAGATCACCTGGTGCTCCGCATATTTCGCTGCCAGCCGTTCCGGATGAAATTGCACCGTTACAAAAAACGGCGGCCACCCGGCCGCGCCCGGCCTTAACTCGGTGCCCTCGATGATCCCGTCGGCGCTGACCGCGGCGACCTGCAACGGCGCGGCGA
>WNFT01007037.1_pt1 | contig 12901 bp, 9 predicted proteins | sample 5400191 | NCBI WGS metagenome assembly WNFT01 (sample SAMN13153359, study PRJNA577476) | soil metagenome | isolation source: 80 cm saprolite under Madrone tree | place: USA:California | collected 2016-06-14
CCTCACTAAAGGAGATGACAAGTTGAATCACGCTGAGTCTACGTACTCGTAAGCTCCGATGTCACAGGACGGCTCGGTCCCATCTGGCCGTTTCACGCCGCGCTGGTCGGTGTATATGCGAGATTGTTTGTTCAAGATGCCCTGGACCTGGCAGTATTGCCGCGGGATTTGGTCGAGAGCCGGACTATCTGGTCCGAGCGCATCAGTCATGGTTGGGCCACCGTTATTTCGCAGCCCCACCGGGTCAGCAAACAGTTTGCTCAAATCGTTCACTGACAAGGTCTTATCGGTGCCCTGCTGCGCCCTTGTGGCTGGATCGAAGGTGGCACCAGAGGGGTCCTGGAACAGGTTGTAGCCAGAGGAGATGAGTGTTCCTGAGATATCTGGGCCTGGGCGAGCGGGGTCACCAGCAACGATGCTGTTGCTTATCTTCACTCTGCTGAGTTGTCCATTGGAGGCACCATCCTCCACCGCGATGTCACTACCCACGAATGCTCTATTGCCATAGATGGTCCCAAAGGTGAGGTCAGCTTGTGTGATGGAGGGCTGGCCGTTGTTGGAGACGAAGATGCCGCCGCCAGAGGAGGCTGTATTGCCCGAGATCGTGCTGTTGGTCAGCTTGAGCGTGCCTCCAGATAGATTGCCGATGCCGCCGCCGTCGCCAGAGGCTGTATTGCCCGAGACCGTGCTGTTGGTCAGTGTGAACGTGCCGGAGTTGACGATGCCGCCGTACTGGGAAGCCGTATTGTCCGAGACCGTGCTATTGTTGAGCGTGAGCGTGCCGGCGTTGCCAATGCCGCCGTACTGGGAAGCCGTATTGTCCGAGACCGTGCTGTTGTTCAGTGTGAGCGTACCCCACTTGGCATTTCCGATGCCGCCGTTGAAGGCAACGTTTGGATCGCCCACGGCTTTATTGCGCAAGACGGTGCTGTTGTTGAGCGTGAGCGTGCCGAAGTTGGCGATGCCCCCGTTGCCAGAGGAGGCGGAATTGCCCAAGATATGGCTTTTGATCAGCATGAGCGTACCACTATTGGAGATGCCGCCGCCCCAGCCAGTCACCGTATTGCCCGAGACCGTGCTGTTGGTCAGCGTGAGTGTGCCACTATTTAATATGCCACCGCCGCCACTCTTAAAATTGCCACCACCAGAGCCGATGACGCCGACGGTTGTCTTGTTGTCTGAGATGACGCTGTCGGTCACGGTGAGGGTACCTTCATTGATGAGAAAGGCATCAGTAACAGTCTCACTGTTTTTGAAGCTCAGGCCAACGATGTGGAGTGTGGCCCCTTTGGACACGCGAATGTGTGCATTGATAGTACCGCCGCTGATCGTCAATTGGTCTGCTCCTGGACCAACAATGGTGAGCTGCTTGCCTCCCACAACATCCAGCTCTCCCCCCGTTAGCATGATGAGTCCTCTCACACTAGGGGCAAACGTGATCGTGCTTCCTGAGGGAGCATTGTCAATGCAATAGCGCAATGATCCGTTCACACTATCCTGGGGCGTCGTAACGAGCTTTGGATCAGGAGGCCTCGTCAGATCGAACCATCCTGCAACACCTAGCGAAGAAAGCAGCACGAGAACTACGACGATGAGGCCCACGAGCGACAGACTTCGCTGAACTGCACTGGCCTGGAGAAATGCCACCTCATTGCCACTCGGGATGTTGCGCCTGGCCCATCCTTGCGCATCTTTGAGTTGTGAGCCTCGATAAAGCCTGTCCCTGGACTTGCCACGCCGCTCCCACTCTGCAACGTCCTCGCTGATCATCTGTTGGAGCAGGATGTCCTGGCGTGCCTCGCGCATCCAATCAGCCAGCCGTTTCCACTCGCGGATCACTGCCTCATGGCTCACTTCAATCGTGGTCGTCTCGGCAACCTCGTTGGTCGTCAAGAGGCGTGCTGCGATGAAGGAGTCAATAGTCTCTCGCATGAGGCGGGTCTGGGTGGCATCAGCGAGCGTGAACTCGGAGAGGGCGGCGCGACGGCGCGTGGTGTCCTGTTCCGAGGCCCCTGGGTCGATCAAACGCACAAACAAGGCGCGCGCCAGCTTGCGGTGCTCCTCTGAGGGCAGTGCGGCGTAGGTCTGTTCGGCGTGCTGCGAGAGTGCACCCTTGACTCCGCCGATGTCACGATAAGCCTGGAGGGTCAAGCGATGGCCACTACGCTTCTGGAAGAGTTGATCGAGTGTGAATTGCAAGAGAGGTAAGACTCCCACCTGTCCCTGCATCTCGAAAAGCAGGTCGCCGACTAAGTTCCCTTCAAAGGTGAGTTTTCTCATGGGCTTTTACGAGCCGGTAGAGTTCAGGATACTGCATGAGATAGTGGGAGAAATCAGCTCGGAGGGTGAGCAGTACCAACAACGGTCCTCGCGGCTCAGTGGTGGCTGCTAGTAGCAGGTCGATGAAGCCTCGTCGCTCGTCTTCAGACTCTGTCTGCGTGAAGAGTTCCTCGAACTGGTCCACCAGCAGCACGACTGTGCTTCCGCGCTGTTTCACTAGTTGCGTTGCCAGTAGATGCAGGCCGCGTGCGGCATCGTCCTCCAAATCCTCCCGCAGCGTCTTGAAACTCGTGTCGGGAAAGTGGGGTTTGAGCGTGAGGCCGAGCGCCTCGATGGGATGTTTGCCTGGCACCATCGGCTCCAGATAGACCCAGGTATCGCTGCCTGGCAGTGCGCCGCGTTGCAGCCGTGGCAAGAGACCCGCCATGACCACGCTCGACTTGCCCGATCCACTTGGCCCCAGGATGCTGAGGAGTCGCTCGCTCTCGGTTGCTGCCTGTTCAGGCAAGAGCAGCTTTTCTACGTCCTTAACCAACTCGTCCACCAGGCGCTCACGGCCAAAGAAATCCCCCGCGTCGTTCGCTGTGAAGGCTCGCAGCCCCTTGTACGGATTGCGTGGTTCTTTCTGCTCTTCCTCAGGTATCGCATGAGAAGGACCCAGTAGGGCTGAGATGGATCGCTGCTGGCTCAGGTTGGCCTCAATGGCATCGAGGGCTGCCGTGTACTGTGTGCTGTGTGCATCCACCCAGGTGGTCGCCCGCCAGCCGTAGTGTTGTGGCTCTGCGGGTTCATCGCCCACCCATACCAGCTGTCGGATGCCCTCCTCTTTGGTGCTCTGGCCGTTCTCAGGGGTTTGCTGCTCCGTCCAGACCACGATGTCACGCGCCTCCAGGTCGGCGCGCAGGCGGTCAGCGGAGGCGCTATCGGCAGGGGCAGCCGACAGGAAGACGCGCTGGCGCGTGATGGGCTCGATCAGCGGCCAGGCAGTTGCCAGCACCTCCAGCGGGATGACAAAGGCGGCTTTGGTCTCGGCGGGTCGACTGGCTGCCACCACCATGCCCACCACGCCCTCCAGCCGCGTATCCCACACGGGGGTGCCGCTGAAGCCGCGCTCGACGGCGAAGCCTTGCGCTTTCACGTCCTCGATCTGGATCCAGTTGGCGGCTTGCCGCCACAGCAGGCGTCCGCTGGCCCAGACGCCATCGTCATAGCCTGCCGGAAAGCCAAAGGCGCGGAAGGGATGCTCCCACATATCCTCAGCCGTGGCGAAACGCACGGCCTCGACTCCTGCCGGTGGCTCGCCTTGCAGTTCCAGACCCGCGATATCGCCACTGCCATCGGCGAGCGCAGGACACCACAAAACCACCTTCGCCGTGAGGAGCGTGCGCGGGGGCACGAACGGGAAATCGAGCGAAACCGCGGCTGGCGGCAGATCGACGGAAGTCTCCGCCAGCCCAAGCGCCTGGCTGATCACGTGGGCACAGGTCAGGACCTGCCGTGCCCCCACCAGGAAGCCTGCTCCCACCACCCATCCCTCAGTGGTGCGGATGCGTACCAACGACGCCGCCAAGGGCTCCTGGATGGCCAGAGGCGAGGCTTGCGCTGACGAGATGACAGCCGTCCGTAGGGGCGAGGGCGGAGTGGAGCGGTTGGGTGGGCCTTTATGGTCGCCCGTGGGTGGGGCGGCCTGCTGTGTGCTCGCGGCCAGATCATCGGGCGGGGTGAGCTGGAAGAGCACCCCGTCAGGAGCGTGCAGATGCAGCACCGGCGTCCCCCATTCCAGGCTCTGTCCTCCCCCCAGGCTGATGGCCTTGCGCGCTTCACCCAATGCTGTATCGACAGGCATGCCAGCGGCCAGGGCGGCGTAGAAGGTCCGGGACAAGGTAATCGCGGCCTCATCGCTGATGTCATACTGATGGGCCAACACGGCCGGGATGCCGTGGCGCACCACCTGCAAAGCCGTACTGGAGAAGCTCGCACGCGTACTGCCCTTGGCCCCTTGGCAGGAACTTAGTACGACCAGCCGCAGCGTACGGTGATCAGCAAGCAGCATCCCGAGCTGGGTGGCGCTCAGGGAGTGAGACTGTCCAGCCTTGTCTTCGAACATGATCACGCCCTGGTGCGTGGTGGTGTCAAAGCCGCCGTGGCCGATGAAGTGGAAGATGTGCCAGGGCCCACCCAGCAGCGCCTGCTGGAGATCCTCCCAGGTATGGCCTGCCAGCCAGGTCACCTGCGTCAGGCCCCTGGCCTGCAGGGGTGCGAGGGCGGTGGTGATGCGCTGCTGTTCGCGGGCCTCATCCAGCTCTGGCAGATCCTGAGGGCTGGCCGTCATGCCCAGGATGGACAGGGGAGGCATGACGGTGAGCGGCTGGCACGGGGTGGGGAGCTCGACATAGCGCACCAGGGGCGTCTGGTCGGAGAGGCAGAGGTACTGGCCCTGGCCCACATCGTAGAGGAACTCCCAGGGCAAGGCCGCCAGCTCTGGCGCTTGCAGCCGCAATTTCACCCGCAACCCCTTGTCCTGGCTCTGGGCTGCCGTCCGGCTTGCCACATACAGGTCACGCACCTGTCCGGTGAACAACGCCTCAAACAAGGTCTGCCCAAAGCGCTGAATGGTCTGCTCCCCCGTTGCCAGATTCTGAGCATCTGTCTCACCGGAGCTCAGCAAGATATTTTGTAGGGTCAAGAGCTGGTTGTCCAATGCCTGTTCATCGAAGGGCAAATGCATCGTTTCATGCGCTTCACCCGCTGGGGAGCGGATGACAGTCACAGGATACTCGCTTCCACTTCCAATGTCGATTTCCAGCTCGAAGTCGAGATAATCCATCTGCTCTCTCCTGCATTGGTAGGGCGGATAAGTGCCGAGACACAATTGACATCCTGTTAAGATCACCTATACAATATACGCTAGCACCGGAAGAATTTCAACGTGCGCGTTTTTCTAATTGGGAAGCATCTCTATAGAAGAACCTCTATTGTGAGCGAAGGTTTCCGAAAGGAGTGGCACACGTGAGTAATATAAGACTCCACCTCTGTGGGATTGGGCCCGACGGGAAGCTCTGGCATACGAGCCGCCTCAGCAATGACAGTGACCCCAGGATTCTTTGGAGCCCCTGGCAGGAAGTGAAGGCACCGGGAGCCATGCCGATAGGCCCTTTTGTGAGTGTCGCCTGCGGGGTCAGGGAGGTTGAAGACACCGAAGAACTGCATGTCTGTGGCGTCACCCAGGATGGAGGACTCTGGTACACGAACCGCGTTCCACCGCAGGATTGGCGCCCCTTTGAAAATCTCACAACCATCATAGCGGGGGATTGGGATACGCTCCACGTCCAGGACGTAACGTTCGGTCATACCTTCCTCGACGTCTGCTTCCTTGTCCTCACCCACAGCAGCGAACGCCGCATTATGCACACGCGCCGTCATGTTGATGGGACCTGGGAGCGTTTGCAGGACGTGAATGATCAGGAGCAAGCAGGGTTCCCAGGGTCGTTTATCAGTGCTAGTTGTACGAATCTTGCACCGCAACCATCCCTTGAAGAACTGCACGTCTGTGGCATCACCGAGGATGGCAGGCTCTGGCATACCCTTCGCTCCTTCCTGCTCGACTCGTTCTCCTGGCTCCCGTTCGCCGATGTGCAAGCGCTCTCCGCAAACGGCCCGGACCACTTCACAAAGGTGAGTATTGCTCAAGGAGCTCCTGACTCCCAGGGAGGACAGGACCTGCACGTCTTGACCCAGGCGACTGGAGAGCTGTGGCACACCAGCCGCCGCTCGAATCCTCCTGGGTGGCAGGCGACGTTCGACCGCCTCAAGGAGCAGGCAGGGGATCCTGGCGCATTTGGTGCGATCAGTTGTGCGACGGTCGCGGGGGACCTGCATGTCTGTGGCGTCACTACGGATGGCAAACTATGGTACACGCTGCGCCCTGACGCTGATGCTGCTCGTTGGCAACCATTTCAGCAGGTGACAGCTGCGGGAGGTTCGACGCCGGGCGCCTTTGGCTTCGTCAGCCTGGCCGTGATGTTTGTTCCGCCAGGGCGCGGTGGTATAGATACAATTTGTAGTCAAATCAAAGTGGAGATTGGCAATCGGAGGCAGCAGATCCGCATGTTGCAACAGAAGAACCCAAACGATCCAAGGATAGCTGCCTGCCAAAAAGTCATTAATCAGCGTCAGGGTCAGTGTCAACAACAGGGTTGTCGATCCGACTTTTGCTTGTAGGCCTCCCTTTTCACATCTTGCCGAACAGACTCACAAAAAAAGACGGCACATTCCAATGTGCCGTCTCCTTGTCCGTCCGCTTTAGCCAATCGAGCGAGCAAACGCTTCAAACAGGCGGCGCTGCTCCTCACTCAGATGGGTCGGAAGCACGACCGAGACCTCGGCGAAAAGATCGCCGCGCTTGTCGGGCTGGCCCAGATGCGGTATGCCCTGCCCACGCAGGCGGAACGATTTCCCGTTGGCCGTCTCCGGCGGAATACGCAGCGCGAGTTTTCGTCCATCGGGCGTTGCAACCTGCGCTTCTCCACCAAGCATGGCGGTCGCCAGCGGCACATCGATCGTTGTGCGCAAGGTCGCTCCTTCGCGTGTGAAGCGCGCATCAGGCAACATTTGCACTACCAGGTAGAGATTGCCGCGTCCGGCTGTTCCTTGCGCGCCCTGACCGGCAATACGGATACGCGAACCCTCGTCCACCCCGGCGGGTATCTTCACCTCGATACGTTTCGTACTGCCATCCAGGTCCGTCAGCTCGAGCACGCGCGAAGCGCCGCTGTATGCCTCAGCAAGGGACACCTCCACCCGCGCTTCAATATCCTGTCCCACCGTGGCGCGCTGCCGCGCTCGGCCACCTCCGTTGCCCACGTGCGAGAAATCCGATTCGCTTGTGCCCGCACCAGAAAAATCTGAGCCGAAGAACTGCTCAAAGAAATCAGAGAATGGGGATCGCCCACCAAACAGATCGTTCAGTTCCTCCGGGCTTACCGTGCGGTATTGATAGTGTGCCCCGCCAGTTCCATCATATCCGCTGCCAGCCGAGCCGGGCATGCGTCCATAGCGCTGGTAATACTCGCTCAGCTCATCGTACTTCTTGCGTTTCTCAGGATCGGAAAGCACCTCGTTGGCCTCGTTGATCTCCTTGAACTTCTCCTCAGCAGCTTTGTCCCCAGGATTCACGTCAGGATGATACTTGCGCGCCAGCTTACGATACGCCGAACGAATCTCCTTCTCGCTGGCGTTTTTGCTCACTCCCAGTATGTTGTAATAATCTTTATAATCAACTGCCATGCGTAGTACCTTCCTTACAATAGATTTTTCGAAATAGCGCCCGTAAGAGAGGCGCTCACCCGGAACACCAGGTCAGCGCCTCCTCACAGCTATACTTCGCGATATTCGCCTTCGACCGTATTCGAGTCACTCTCGGACGAGGTCCCCTGTGAGCCTGCCGCGGCTCCGGCCTGACCGTAAATGTCCTGGCCGATACGCTGTATGGCGCTCTCAAGCTCGCTCGTCGCACTCCTCATCCGCTGCATATCGTTAGTAGCGAGGGCATCGCGTACCGCCTTGATCTTCGCTTCCACATCATCGCGTACACCGGCAGAGACTTTCTCGCCCACATCGCGCAGTGTGCGTTCAGCCTGGTACGCCACGCTGTCTGCGCGGTTGCGCTCCTCGATCTCTTCCTTGCGCTGGCGGTCTTCCTGCGCATGTATCTCGGCATCACGCACCATGCGATCGATCTCACCTTTGGAGAGGCCGCTCGAAGCGGTGATCGTGATCTTCTGCTCGCGCCCGGTCGCCCGGTCTTTTGCAGAGACATTCAGGATGCCGTTCGCATCGATATCGAAGGTCACTTCGACCTGCGGAATGCCGCGCGGAGCCGGGGCAATACCCTCGAGTCGGAAGTGACCGAGGCTTTTGTTGTCGCGTGCCATCTCGCGCTCACCTTGCAAGACGTGTATCTCTACGGCTGGCTGGTTATCCTCAGCCGTACTGAAAACCTCGCTCTTGCGAGCAGGAATGGTGGTATTGCGCTCGATCAGGCGCGTCATCACACCGCCCAGCGTCTCAACGCCCAGGGAAAGCGGCGTCACATCGAGCAGCAGCACATCCTTGACATCGCCTCCCAGCACACCCGCCTGGATTGCCGCGCCGATAGCCACCACCTCGTCAGGATTGACGCCCTTGTGTGGCTCTTTATTGAAGAGTTTGCGCACCAGCTCGATCACGGCTGGCATGCGCGTTTGACCGCCAACCAGCACCACTTCGTTGATGTCGCTGGCTCGCATACCCGCGTCCTCAAGCGCCTTCATGATGGGACCGCGCGTGCGCTCGATCAGGTCAGCCACCAGTTGCTCCAGCTTCGCCCGCGTCAGGTTCATCACCAGGTGCTTGGGGCCACTGGCATCCGCCGTGATAAAAGGCAGATTGATCTCTGTCTGCATCGAAGAGGAGAGTTCGATTTTGGCGCGCTCTGCCGCTTCCTTCAAGCGCTGCAAGGCCATGCGATCCTTGCGCAGGTCAATGCCCTGCTCCTTGCGGAACTCGTCTGCGAGCCAGTCGATGATGCGCTGGTCGAAGTCGTCACCGCCCAGGTGGGTGTCGCCATTGGTGGACTTGACCTCAAAGACGCCCTCGCCCAGTTGCAGGATCGAGATGTCGAAGGTGCCGCCACCCAGGTCGTAGACGGCAATCGTCTCGTCCTTCTTCTTATCAAGGCCATAGGCCAGTGAGGCAGCCGTGGGCTCGTTAATGATGCGCAGCACATCCAGTCCTGCTATCTTCCCCGCGTCTTTGGTCGCCTGCCGCTGGGTATCATTGAAGTAGGCAGGGACAGTAATCACTGCCTGCGTGATCTTCTCGCCCAGTTTGGCCTCCGCGTCGGCCCTCAACTTTTGCAGGATCATCGCCGACACTTCGGGTGGACTGTACTCGCGCCCACCAAGCATCACGCGAGCATCGCCGTTCGCAGCGCGCGTAATTTTGTATGGCACGCTCTTCATAGTGCGCTGCACTTCAGGATCGTCGTATTTGCGACCCATCAGGCGCTTAATTGAAAAGACGGTATTTTCGGGGTTCGTGATCGCCTGCCGCCTTGCAATCTGACCAACCAGGCGCTCGCCACCTTTGGTCACTGCCACAACCGACGGGGTGAGACGTGACCCCTCGCTATTCTCAAGCACCGTTGGCTCGCCAGCTTCAATCACGGCCACCACAGAGTTGGTTGTTCCCAGGTCGATGCCAATGATCTTGGCCATAGTGTATACTCCTTCATCATGTTTGCCAGGTACCTTCTTTTCCCGCCTAGACGGGATGTCGGGCACTCTGCCAACATATCTTAATATTTTTTGTTAGTTTATCTAACTTATTCTGTTCGTTATAACAAACTCTCGAGAGAATTCTATTCCCAAAGAGGAAGGCAGTTGGAGAAAGACGCTACTCGTCCGTGGTATGAAAGGTTGCTTCAACGTGGTGCTCTTCCTGGTAACGTACCAGCGTTTGCCGTACGTCATTCACTTCTTGCTGGAGCACAGTCACTTGCCTGCGCATCTGGATGATATAGCGGATACCTACTGCGTTGACTCCCTGCTCGTATAATTCAGCAATTTCTTTGAGAACGCTCACATCTTCGTCAGAATACAGGCGATTCTTGCCTGCCTGGCGCGCCGGTTCCAGCAGTCCAGCCTCCTCATACCGCCGCAGCATCTGCGGAGGCATACCTACGAGCTGAGAGACAACCCCGATCGTATACTTTGGCAGACTCGCGTCACTCACTCGTGCATTCTGTGCGAGCCTCCTGGGTTTTCGTCTCATATATCATTTCCTTTCGCCTGCCTTCCGTAGTTATAATTAAAGATACATCATTTAACATACTTTGTCAAATAATGCCCCTTGAGGGTCAGACCGTTCGCCTGCACCGTCAACTCGATGTCCTCGGGTTTCACACCCGGCAACTGGGCCTTCACCTGATAGCCCTGCTCGTTCTCGACAACATCCATTGGAGCAAGCATTGCATTGCCTTCAAGCCAGGTTGGGCGCGCAAAATTCCGCTCAAACAGCCTGTTCATAGCTTGCCACATGCTCAACATATCCCGGTAAGGATCGTAACGTACAATGTTCATCGTAAACATTCACCTCTTTAAATGATGTTTGGTATTCTTTTTCTCTATAGCCCATCCACATCTGAGAGAGGCCCTACTTTGGACCTCAGGACCTCACCTCTTTTCCCCTCTTCTATTTACAGGTAACAAACAAGTCACCTGATATATTCCGTTAAGTAATAGAGGTTATATGAGGTAGGGGCGTGCTCGATGAATTCGGCACTCTACGGGTCCGCTACGTCGTGCCCTCATGGGAAGCGGAGCGATCGAGATGGCAAGCGCGGGCAGATGTGCCCGCTTGATACCACGTGATACAATGATAAGGCTGCATTATGCGCCCAGGAGTGGGCAGAGGCGGCCATCGCGATTGAGGAGGTACCTATGCGTTATGGAGTCTACGTCCCCAATTTTGGACCCTATGCAGATGCCCGGGTCCTTGCCGACCTGGCGTCTGAGGCGGAAGAGGCGGGCTGGGACGGCTTCTTTCTCTGGGACCAGGTGTCCAAGACGACCCTGACTCCGACCGTCGATCCCATGGTTGACCCATGGGTAGCGCTGACTGCGATCGCGCTCCACACGCGCACGATCCGCCTGGGCACGCTCGTCACGGCCCTGCCACGCCGCCGCCCCTGGATGGTCGCACGGGAAACCGTGTCGCTGGATCACTTGTCCGGGGGGCGGCTGATCCTGGGTGTAGGATCGGGAGGCGGCTATTTCGACTTCGAGGCGCTGGGGGAAGCCTCGAACCCCACAACGCTGGCAGCGCTGCTGGACGAGGGCCTTGAGGTGCTCACGGGGCTCTGGAGCGGTGAGCCATATCGCCACGAAGGGAGTGCTTATCATATCAAGGAAGCGCAGTTCCTGCCGCGCCCGGTCCAGTCTCCGCGCATCCCTATCTGGGTGGCGGGCATGTGGCCCGCCAAAGCGCCTTTGCGCCGCGCGGCCCACTGGGACGGCGTCATCCCCATCGGGGGCGACCTGCCCCTCACCGCGATGCTCACCCCGGCGCAGATGCATGAAATCATCGGCTATGTGGCATCCCAGCCCGGATACACCACCCCATTCGAGGTCGTACACTCGGGTATCACAGGAGGCGCGGACGCAGCCCAGGATCGCGAGGTCGTTGCTGCGTACCAGCAGGTGGGTGTCACCTGGTGGGTGGAAAAGATCCTGCCCCAACGCTGGGGCAGCTGGACCGACTGGCCCCTTGAGGCGATGCGCGCGCGGATTCGGCAGGGGCCGCCGAGGTAGTCGGAGGGACAGCGTGTCATTTTCACAATGGGGCCATACTTGATCAACACATCCGAAACACCTATTGGCACTCAGACTTGGCAGAAGCTTCCTCTTGTCAGGACAAAGTGACGTTAGTATAGCTGGGCTGATGGCCCAAAGCCCTCGATGAGGTCTAGAGCCTCTATGGACCTCGACACGTCCAGCTGTCTCCACTTCGACTTCGCACCTATTCAGGCTTGGGGACCAGTTGTTTGCCCGACCTCGATGATATAGTCGTCAGGGTCACGCATATAGCAGCGAATCTCCACACCGTGGTCCTTTGGCTCGGTAAGGAATTCGGCCCCTCTCCTTCGCCACTCCTCGTACGAGGCCCTGATGTCCGCGACACGTATATTCAGGAAGCTGGAAACCTCATTCGGGTTCTGAGGGGGACGAAGCGTCACGTTGGGTTTATCGTCGGTTGGGCCGCCACCAACGTTCAAAATCAGCCAACTATTGGCAATGTGGATGATGGTGGGTTCGCCGCTGCGAACAACGGTGCCTCCGAGAATGCGCAGATAAAACTCCGCGGAGCGTTTCACATCCGCTACGGTCAAGAAGTGTGTCAGGATAAAGCCTTCTTTGGGAGGCAATTGATAGTCTTCTCTTTTGATCATGATCTCTTCCCTTTCTTTCCTGTTGCTCTTGCGTTGATGAGTCTCACAACGATCAGGGTTCAACAGCCGTGGAACGCTGCCGTCTCCATGTTGTTTTGCTGATTCTACTCCATGTTCCTTTCTTCTGACAAGAGAAGTCTTCTGCCAGGTCTGAGTGCCAATAGGTGTACCGAATGTCCTGATCAAGTATGGTATCCTCTTTGCAGAGGATCAGTCACCAGAATCAGCGAGTTTGAAACGTCATGCGCCGCAAGCGCACCACTCCCCATGGAATCGAGGCTTCCAGAGGATACTGTTGGCGAATTGCCCAGGAATGCCGAGCGAAGCGATGGGAAGTCGCGTAGGGGCCCGATTATGAATTTTGACCAAATAAACCGGACACCGATGGAAAGCCGAGCGGAGCGATGGCGTGTGCGTAGGGGCCCGATTTATCGCGCCCGTGGGGGTGGGGTGGTCTGGCCCATGCCGGGAAGTCGACCGCATCCGCTCACACCCACAGGACGTGCTCGATGAATCGGCACTCTACAACATATCGTCTAGACTGCATGTCCGGATTTATTTGTCAAAGTTCATTATCGCGCCCGTGGGGTGGGGTGGGGCCAACGTCGCCGAGTTCGCCAACAGTATCAGTTG
>WNFT01004000.1_pt1 | contig 12899 bp, 10 predicted proteins | sample 5400191 | NCBI WGS metagenome assembly WNFT01 (sample SAMN13153359, study PRJNA577476) | soil metagenome | isolation source: 80 cm saprolite under Madrone tree | place: USA:California | collected 2016-06-14
CGCGAACGATTTCCTTGCTGCGAATGCTCTCCGGGAGCAGGTCCGCATCAACGCGCTCCTGCGTGGAGAGAACGACCGCGCGCTCCACCACGTTTTCCAGCTCACGCACGTTCCCGGGCCAGTCGTAATCCATCATGAGTTTCATCGCCGCCGGCGTGAATTGCCTCAACGGCTTGGCGTTTTCATGGCAATAGCGGTCGAGGAAGTGTCCCAACAAAAGCGGCACGTCTTCCCGGCGGTCGCGCAGAGGCGGAACCTGGAGGTGAATGACGTTTAGGCGGTGGTACAAATCCTCACGGAAGCGGCCTTCGCGCACTAGAGTTAGCAGGTCAACGTTGGAAGCGGCTACGATGCGCACATCGACTTTGAGCTGCTCGGTGCCGCCGAGCCGCATGAATTCGCGCTCCTGAATGACGCGCAGAAGCTTGGCCTGCGTTTCGGGACTGATGGTGGCGATTTCGTCGAAGAAAATGGTGCCTTGATCGGCGACTTCGAAGAGGCCCTTCTTGGATGCGATGGCGCTGGTGAACGCGCCTTTCACATGGCCGAAGAGCTGAGACTCCAGCAGATCGACGGGAATCGATCCTGTGTTTACGGGCACAAAGGCCTTGTCCGCGCGGGTAGAGGCCGAGTGAATCGCTTTGGCGATGAGTTCCTTACCGGTGCCACTCTCGCCGCTGATAAGAATCGTGGAACGCGAAGGCGCGACCTGGCTGACTAGGTTTAGAAGCACCTGCATTTTGTCGCTCTTGCCGACGATGTTCGGGAAATTGAAGCGCTGTTTCAGGGCGCGCTTGAGCTGGACGTTTTCATCGCGCAACCGTCGCGATTCCACGGCCTGCGCCACCTGTGCCAGCAATTCGTCGTTGGACCACGGCTTGGTGATGTAGTCCATCGCGCCATTCTTGAACGCGGCGCGGGCCATTTCGATTGAACCGTAGGCGGTGATCAGGACGACGGAAAGCTGCGGGTCGCGGCGGTGAATCTCCTTGAGCATGTCGAGACCGTTGCGGTCCGGCAAGCTCACGTCCAGGAGGAGGAGATCGTAAGGATGCTGTTCCAGCTTCTCCAGGCCAGATTCGCCCGTTTCCGCACTGGAGACGCCGTAGCCTTCCCCTCTCAGCAGGAGTTCGAGGCCCTCGCGGATTTCTGATTCGTCGTCAACGACCAGGATGGAACCCTTAGACATGGACCGCTTTCATGACCGCTGGAAATTCAACATGGAAGGAGGTGCCTTTGCCGGGCGTCGAACGCACATCAATCTTTCCGGCATGCTCCTTGATGATTCCGTAACTCACCGAGAGACCGAGGCCAGTCCCGCGTCCACTGGCTTTGGTGGTGAAGAACGGGTCAAAGATGCGATGAAGGTGCTCGCGGGGGATACCTGCGCCCGTATCCGCGACCTCGATTTCGACGCTGCCGTTATGGGCGGCGGTGCGAACTTCGAGCATTCCCCCGCTGGGCATAGCATCACGCGCATTCAAAAAAAGGTTCAAAAAGACCTGCTGTAGTTTGTTGGCTGAACCGCGAACCGCCGGAAGCGGTTCGCTGAGTTGCCTCACCACTTGAATCTGCGAGGCTTTGAGAGGGTGGGCTACAAGCGACAACGTCTCTTCCACAACGCGGTTTACATCAATGTCCGCGGCCTCTGCGGCCCCAGTGCGCGAGAAATTGAGCAGATTGTTGACGATTTCGCTGGCGCGGAAGGTCTGCTTGACGATTTTTTCAATGATCGACTGGCGCGGATCGCCTTCCGGCATCTGCTTCGCCAGCATCTGAATATAGTTGGAAATAACCGCTAGCGGCGTATTCACCTCGTGTGCCACGCCGGCCGCGAGAAGCCCAAGTGAGGTCAGCTTCTCCGTCTGCGACATCTGCTCTTCCATGCGTTCGCGTTGCGTCACATCATCGAAGAGCAGCAAACGGCCGATGCGCTCGTTCGATTTGCTTACCAGAGGAGTGATAGAGACGTTCAAGGTCAGCAATTTGCCCTGGTGGTGGAGCCTTTGCTTATAGATGCCGGTAATCTGTTCCTGGTCACCGCGCGCGGCAATTTCGCGCGCCAATTCTTCCGGCAACAGCGAGCTGAGCTGGCGTCCAACGGCTTCCTGACGCGACACTCCGAAAAGTTGCTCCATACGGGTGTTCCAGGATTCAACGATGCCCTCGAGGTCGACGGAGAGCACGCCGACGTTCAAGGATTCAACAATGTTTTCGCTGAAATCCTTGAGGCGGGCGATTTCGAGCGCTTTTTGTTCCAGCGAGCTGTAGAGCTGCGCGTTGTCCAGGGCGACCGCAACATAGCCGGCAATCGTCTCGACCAGTTCCACATCGTCGCTGGACAAGAAGTCTCCATCGACGGTTTTCCCGAGGCCGAGAACCGCGACGGTGTGCTCGCGGATGCGGCAGGGTACAAAGTAGTTGAGATCCAGCTGCTCCAGCGTTCGACGAACGGAGTGAGTTGCGTCCCTTGCCGCACGGGGCGACTCAAAAAAGAGCGCCCCGCGGGCGAACTCGGGCCGGGCCGAGTCGAGGAAACTAAGATCCAAGGATTCGGAGAGCCGCACGCCCATAGAGCGCGCAATGCGCATGTGCCCGGGTTGCATGGCGTTCTCCACGAAAATCGCGAGACGGTCGACCAGGAGCGTTTGCGAGATGCGGTCCATGACCGAGCCCAGCATGGGGTCGAAACGCACTTCGTTGGTCAGCGTGCGTCCGAATTCGATGAGCGTGCGCCGGTAATCAAGGCGGTCGCGGTAGAAGAAGCGGTCGAGCCGCGCCTGAATCCACTCGCGGAACGGCTGGAACAAAAACGCGGCTATGACGATGGCGATCATGCCGCCGGCGGGGCCGTTCGTGGGCGTATGGAAGACCAACGCAACCAATGCGACCAATGCGAAGTAGACCGCCGCCACCCCGGCTGTCGCCGCCGTGTACGCCAAGCCGCGCTTAAAGATGATGTCCACGTCCATCAAGCGATAGCGGATGACCGCATAACCGAAACAGAGCGGGATCAGCACCAGGCTTAATACCGATAACTGCATCCACGGGCGCAAGACCGCGCCCAGCACCAATGGAAGGATGTAGAGAATCGAAACGGGCAGCGTGCCCGCGAGAGTTCCACCGGTGAGCCATTTCAATTGCTGGCGCAGGACGCCGGAAGGAGCCTCACGGTAGCTCCGGTAGAAAACCAGTCCAGCCGCCAGGAAGCCGAGGGCGAGAAAGCCGAATTCGATTTTGGTGAGCAATATGTATGAAGCGAGCCAGGGCACCCAGCCGAAAGCGTTGAGCGCGGTGCTCAAATGGATCAGAAGCAGGGCGAGAGGCAGAAAATAGACAGCCAACAATTTCAAAGAAGAACGAACAGTTGTTTCAGACCGCCCCGGAAATACCAACGCAAAGTGAAGGAGCAAAGCCGGCGCCAGCAGCCTAGCCACAATTTCCGACCAATAAACTTCCCAGTCAAACGCGTCCAACTTTCCGCTGTAATGGAACGACCAGAGAATGAAGGATACCAGGCAAAAAACGTAAAAATGCACAGCGCGTGGCGCATTCCAGCGCCGGATAAAAATGAACAAGCCGATGAACAGATAGAGCAGTCCAACGATTCGGAGGTAGTTCTCGGTCGCCAGAGGCTTCTCGGCAGGTGCCGTGAGTAGCGGAGTTTCGAATTCCTCACCACTACGGGAAAGCTTGTAATGTACCTGGGTCCAGAGCCCTGCACGCTCCAGCCGGCGAGCCACTTCCGCAGCTCTCCTGACCGGGGCGCGGTTGAACGTCAGCAGGAGATCCCCAGAGCGAATCCCTGCGCGAGTTGCTGGAGAATTAGGGGAAACCTGGCTGGCCTGAATGCCGTGGTCGGTATCGAGCCAAGCTACTCCATCGTATACCACTTCAAAGCGGGTCCGTTGGTCGAAGTTAATCAGGGCAAAAATCACCGCCGCCAGCGTGGCTAGCGCAAGCACGACCGCACCGAGGCTGACTCGCAGGTTTTGCCTCATTGCTCAACTGGCAGGTCTACACCCCGCCACGAAAAACTAAGTGCAACCCAATGTCCATTCTTTGGTAGATGTCCATGCTAGAAACCACTTCATATTCAATAACTTACAATGACGGCAGGCTGGACTATCCTGCTTGCTCCTGTTTCTGGAAGGACAAATACAGCTTTCTAGAACCCGCTCTCTCCTAAAACTGAACGCTCAGCCCGCCTCGAAACGACCGGAAGGCAGGTACCAGGACAACTCGGCCATCCCTGCTATTGGTTGAGACATAGCCTTGCGCCAGGAGATTGTTGCAATCCGCAATGGCCTCCCAGCGTCCCAACGCGAACCTTGGCAACGGCTGGCGGACAATCAGATGTAGGTAAGGGTCCATTTGGAAGAGGGATTCGCCATAGCTGTCTACAGAGGAGACGGAGACGCCGCTTACCCACTTATATCCGGTCTGGACCTTCGTACCAAGGCGAGGCACCTTGGCCGAGATTGCCACTCCGAGAGAATGCCGCTGCGCATGGCGAAGCATATCGCGGAGGAGATCGTCCACATCAGCAGAAGGCGCCAGAGCTCCGCCGAAGGAATAAATCGCAGTCAGCTCTACATCATCATCAAGCCGCTCGCGAAAAGCGGCACGAGTTCCCCAACTGCCGGCGGACCCGCCATCGTACGCAAACGCGGAGGAAAAACTATCCTGAAAATAGTCAGCTGCGGGCAGATCGCTGCCCCGGCCGAAAACGGCCACGTGGCGATTGTCGTCGTGGAAACCGGCGACTTGGACCTTCCCGCGGGCACCGATCTTTCGTTCCGCCGACACTTCTTCGTGTAAACCATTTTGCAAAACTGGACGGCCCTGCCGCCAGAGCAGTGCGGGAAATGCGTCCAGTTCATTAAGCGCTGCCCCAAGCGCACCGCCGGGCTGCGCGTCGTTCGCCTCGAGAGGACCAGGCCCGTTGGGCAGGGAGGCGAAAATGAGGGCGGTGCTCCAATCATCGTTGAGGCGCACATCCAATTCTGCGCGGGGACGAAGCGAGGTAGCTGCAGCCCCAAGTCCCACGAGGACATACTCGCCGCCGTACCGAAGAGTGGCGCGATTTCCGAATGCTAACGCACCACCTTGATCAAGACGGATACCTCGGAAAGTCGGTCCGACAGGCCCCAGCTTGGCCTCGCGAAGGACTAGTGCCGTATGGGGACCGGCACCGAGCGTTCCCGTTGGCAACCAGACGGTAGCGATTCCACCTGCGGGAGCATCGCTGTCATAGCTCACTTGCCCGGCAAAGATCATCTTGCCGGCGCCACCTAACTTCTGATCGTAGGCGACGGCGGTAGTAGGCGAAGAGGCGATGCTGGAGGCGGAATTGGGCCGCCGGGCACCATCCGTAAATTCCATCCGCATTCTCGGTACGTTAGCCCTGCCGGATTCACCGGAAATCGTCGAGACGCTCAAAGTACCGCTGTCCACCCATTCCAGCACCGGGCGCATTGTCGAGGCTGAGCGCAACACCCATTTCCAATCATCAACTTCGGCGGTGCTGCTCGCGGGCATGCGCCGCAATTGATCGAGCGACGCAAACATGGATTCCAGTTCAATACGAATTACGGTTGTTAGATTCGACGTGACACGGATGTGCTTTTCAAGTGTTGGAAGAAAACCGGCGAGAGTTACGCGCACGGTGTAAAAACCCGGGGCCAGTTTGTCGCCCCGGAACATACCTTGCGTATTCGTCAGTAAGCCGCGGCTAGCGGCCACCCCCACAGCTTCGGAAATTAACTCCACGCTCGCGCCCAACTGCGGCGTGCCCGCAGCGTCGCGCACTACTCCCGCAAGCCTGCCCGGGACGGGCTTCGCTTGCGCGGCCGCCGAATTCGCCGCAAAGGACGAAAACATGACGGTCAGGATCAGGGCCCCCAGGATTCGGAGCCGTTCCTGTTTCACTTTACTTTACCTCCCCGGCGTAGCGGCCGCCGCGGTCTTCGTCTCCGGCGCCGCTTTCACCGTGAAATCCGCCGATTTCGAAATGGTCTGATTCGACAGCGCGTCGGTGGCATTCACTTCCAGGCTGTATTTACCAGGAGCCAGCGTTGCGAGCGGCAGCAGGCGCTCAATGGTGACCTGGTCGCCTGTCTGCTTCATCTCTTCGGAAGTCTCCTTGAACTGCATGATCTTTTCATTGCCCTTCTTGACGGTGAACTGGAAAGTCGCGCTGGACTTGTGGGTCTTGTCGTCGGGCTTCAGGTTATAAACCTGCATGTAGATGCCGAGCTTGTCCGCGGTGGTGAAATCACCCTCAAGACGCGGGCGCACCTTCGAGGATCCCAGCACGAACTGCCCCGAGCCAATCTGCTTCGCAGGAACCCGCTCGATTTGATCGGCAAGAATCAACGAACTTGCCTCCAGTTTGTCGTCCTCATATCGCGGCACCTGCAGACGCGAGTTCACTACGCCAATATTTCCGCTCTGCACATCCTTGATCACTAGATCCAGCCGGTAAAGGCCAGGGCGGAGAGGAATGGCTTTTTGATAGATCGATTGAAGCTTCAAGGATTGCTGAAACAGCGAATCGGGAAAATCTCTCGAGACGGGATCCTCAAAAGTCTGAACGACGCGTCCGGTGAGAGTGCTCACCCGCCCGAAGATATTCATCGTGGCAGAGTGAATTCCATCCTTCGCCTGGAATGAAAGCTGGCTGTTAGGAATCTGGATGGTGACGGGCACAAGCACGGTATCATTCGTCACTTTCAGGTAGTCGGTCCGCCAATTAAAGTGCACCTGATCCCTGACGATTCGCGAGGTTACCACCGCCTCAAGATCCTTGAATTTTACTTCCGGCGGCTTATTCACTTTGGCGTAGAGTTCCAGCCGGGAGAATTCGTTCATGCTGGCTGGTTCACCGCCCATGGTCTTCGGCAAATGGGTGCCGTCGGAACGCGTAAAACGGTCGGCCTTCGTCGACATACCCATCGATTCCATCAAACTCAGACCCGCACCGGGTACATGCAGCAGCGCGTCTTTTTCCGATGGATCCATCGTGAGGTGATACTCGCCCGAGCCGCTGGGATCGACGAATTCCAAAATAATGTTTTCGCCGATGCCTTCCAAGTAGCGCCAGCGCCATGTTTCCCATGGATACGTGCTTGTGGAACCGCCTCCCTCCTCCATCGGCCGGTCGTAAGTTCCCCCTGTGGGATGCGAGTCAATCTCGTCCGCCGGGCCCCACATGATGTACATGCGGCCGCGGTCGGTTTTCCATCCCGGGATGCCGGAAGCATAGTGTTCGTTGGCGTAGGCGATGCGGCGGTAATGCTCCTCTTTAAAATCGTTTTCCGGCAGGTCCGGGTTGCTGCTGCGCCGCAGCCAGAACTGCTCGATAAACTGTTCGCGCTCTTCGTTGGTATCCAGTTGCAGGAAAGCGTTGCGCTCCTCAGGAGAGATGATGTACGTGACGTCTTCCGTCAGCCATTGCTTGTAGGCATTATCCAATTCCTTCAGCGACTTCCTCATCTTCCGCTTTATTTCTTTGTCCAGTTTTCGGGGTGCTGGAGGAGCACCTATATCCTGCGCCTGTTGGGCCGATACTAATGGAATGAAGATGACTATCGAAAAAATGGAAACGAGTAGGGTCCGTACTACCCTTAACATGGAGACACCTCAAGCTCTAGGACGTTGTGATTCTAACCCCAGACTAGTTCCCCGTCAATCAGAGGAATCCCCTTCATTTTGTGACACTTGCCCCGCGAAATCGGTTAGATCGCAGCGAGCTCGGTTTGGTTGCCTGACAGTTTTTGACCTGAACGAAAGTACAGGAGAAATTGCAGCAGAGCAAGGGGCTAAGAAAGGCCGCATCGGGAATTCACCTGAGGGTAGTATGCAAGAAAAAAAAGACGTCACTGAACGCGCTGAGGGTGACCGTCGGAACCTACCAAGGTATCGAAGATCGCCAGCACATGACGCCGGTAATCCACCATGCGCGCAAAGATGTCGCGAAGTTGCGGGTCGCGTTCGGCCTCGCGGTGCCACTTGGCGAGCACCGGTGCGGGCACTTCGATGTCCTGCCGCAGTTTGTCCGCGGAATGGCCGCGCAAGAAGAGACCGTAGAAAAATGCCGCTTCTCGCTGCGGAAAGTCGAGATCATGCACGACTTCGGAGGGAATGAATTGTGGCATCGTGGCCATGGAGAAAATGCAGTTTACCGAAAAACCGGGCGGCGTCAAGTAGCACTGCCGTTTTCTTGCCGCGTTCCGGGTAACTCCCCCGCGCGAGGGATCACCCGTTTAACGCCCGCAGCACCGGCCTGCAACGCCGCGGTTGCCAAGCGATTCTAACCGCCTTAGGATGCTTATAGGCATGGCAAGGTTACTCAATTCGGTCAAAGGGTCTCTGGCGGGGCGAACCTTCAGCCGCTTTTTGCGGTTTGGAGTTCTCCGGGGACTGCGTTCGATCGAAATTGACCCGGAAGAGTTCCGGCGTCAGCTTGCGAACAAGCATCAACTGTGGGTTCCGAACTTCGCGCGCATGAAGGATGTTCCCACGGAACGCCTGGACGCCATCGCGACGGCGCTAATACGCGATGCGGAACGCCTGGCGCTTGCCGAAGGCGCGGGACTCGGCCTCGGTGGCATGATCACGTTTTTGCCGGATGCCAGCCTGCTCACGATTATTACCCTGCGGCTCATCCAGCGTCTTTCTCTGCTCTACGGATTTGAAGCTCACGGTCGCGACCAGCGGATCGAAATGTGGAAGGCGGCCGCGGCCGCCTCTGGCATCGATTACGGCAAGGACTTAGCTGAAAAACAGATCCTCGAAAAACTTGCCCCGCGCATCGCCGAACGTTTTGCCGCCAAGATAGGCGCCGAAACGGCGGAAAAGTGGGCTGGCCGTTTGATTCCCCTAGCCAGCTTGGCCATCGGCGGAGCGCTGAATTTTTCGTTTGTGAGAGGTTGGGGCCGTCGCGTCCAGCGCCATCTCCACGCGAAGCATCTCGAAGCCAAGGCTGCCATGCCCCCTCCTTCTTCAGCGTATGGTGCAGTCGAGGCTACAATCAACTAGCGACCGCGGCTTGAGACTAAGTTAATCGTGCCTCGGTGGAGCGGGGAACGGAGGGGAGTATGCGTGGAAGCGGAATTTGGAGATTCTTGAGCGCAATGGTGCTTTTCGGCTTTGCGCTGGGATTAGTTCTCGCGCCGCAGCAGGCCGCTTCGCAATCGCCCCAAGACGCGAACTCATCGCAGGCCGCAGCGGACGAGCCAGTGCCTGCGTATCATGCGCAAGCCCCGCAGGGAGAGCTTCCCGCTACCATGAATCCCGATCTTTTTACTGATGCGGTCGTTCAGAACGCGTACTCTGTGGCCGCAAAAATTAAAAAGGCGCTCTACCAGCAGCCCTGCTATTGCCATTGCGACCGCAGTCAGGGCCACAAGAGCCTGCTCGATTGCTTTGCCAGCAAGCACGGTTCGGGATGCGGCACCTGTATTTACGAGGACTTCTACACTTTTGAGCAGGTGGGTAAGGGTAAGACCGCCGCGCAGATTCGAGCTGGCATCATCAAAGGCGAATGGAAAGCGGTCGACGGGACCAAGTACAAGCAGCCCGTGCCGGCAGAGTGACTTTTGTCCGGTGGCCACGAGTGAATCCGAGGAACAGCCCTTAGAAGTTTCTTGCCACGCTGGGATGCAATTCGTAAACTAGACTTACCCGGCCAAACATAGGAGGAAGAATGCGTTTTCGCGTGAAGATGTGTGTGTCAGTGCTGGCGATTGCCCTTCTGTTTGGTTTGGCGGGAGTCCCAGCGGGGGCCCAGGACAAGCAGCATGTCGTTTCTCTGAACGACCTGAACAAAGACGCCGCGCGGCCGGCCCAGACGCGCCAATCCAACGAAGAAGCAGTTCGAACGCTTCTTTCTTCCGACCAGGCGCAAAAAGCGCTGAAGTCCGCCAACCTCGACTATCAAAAAGTGGATAAAGCCGTCGGCCAACTGAGCGATGAAGACCTTGCCAAACTGGCCGAACGATCTCGCCGGGCGCAAAGTGATTTTGCTGCTGGACGCATTTCCGATCGCGATCTGCTCTGGATCATCCTAATCGCCATCGGCATCATTGTTTTGGCGGTCGCGCTACGCTAGTTCTTACAATTGGGAGTGATTCTCTACGCGCATGAACCGGATCGCTCTCAGTCTGTTCCTGCTTCTTTTCCTGGGGCCTTCTGCTCGAACGGGGCCCCAGGAAAAAGCTGGAATCTGGCTGGACGTGCCATACGTTAAACAGACTGAAGATGGCTGCGGCTCTGCCGCGATCTCCATGGTCCTGCAATACTGGGCCGCTCATGGCGCGGACATTGACTCGCGGCGTGCCGACTCCACCGCCATCCAGAAACAGCTTTATTCGCGCAAAGTCCATGGCATTCGCGCTTCCGACATGGAGAGTTATCTCCAGGAATCCGGCTTTCGCGTATTTCCTCTCAACGGGGATTGGAAAGATCTGCTTGAGCAACTCAAACATGGCCGGCCGCTAATCGCCAGCCTTCAGTCGGGAAGTGCCAAAACCCCGCTACACTACGTGGTAGTGACCGGCATCGACTGGCAAAATGGTGCCGTTTTCCTCAACGATCCCGCGCGTGGAAAACTCCTCCGGGTGGCACGTGAGGATTTCGAAAAGCAATGGCGGCCGAACCGCAATTGGATGTTGCTGGCTCTCCCCGAAAAGGCTTCGTGATCCTTTTTCTTGCTGTACTGTTAGCGCTGGGGTCATCCGCGCTCGCCCAGGATGCCGTCTCCGATCAAGCTCGTCTCTCCGCTGCACAGAGTGCTTTCGATTCCGGCCATTGGGAGGAGGCCGCGAGACTGGCACGCGGGCCCGCTGACCAATTGGCGGAATTTGATTTTCTGGCCGGGCTGGCCCTCGCTCGTTTGGAAAAATGGGACGAGGCCAAGCTGGCGTTCGAAGCAGGCGTTCGAAAGGCGCCGGGCGATTCGCGGTTTTTGGTTGAGCTGGCCGGCATCGCCTACAAGCAAAAAGATTTTCGCACCGCAAAAAGCCATCTGCATGCCGCCCTGCAGCTGAACCCTCGGGATTCCTACTCGCGCGAATTTCTCGCCACGATTTATTTCCTGGAAGGCAATCTCGAAGCCGCTTTCAAGTATTGGAATCTCGTGGACAAGCCGCGCTTGCGAAGTGTTGCGTTCAAGCCCGCACTCAAGCTCAAGGAATCGCTCCGCGACCGCGCGGTTGCCTTCAATGCTCCTCAAGTTCTGACGAACGATGCTCTGCTCACGACGCAAGCGCACCTGGACAATCTGGGAATCTTTTCGAACCGACGAGTGGAACTCTCCGTCGTTGACTCCGGAGATTACGACGCAACACTCCACTTGGCAGAGAGAAATGGCTGGGGCGATTCGAAAGTGGAAGGCATCGTTTCGCTCTTGAGTGGCTTGCCGTACGCCACAATTTATCCCGAGTTTTACAATCTCGGCCGCGATGCCGTGAATGTGACCTCGCTCGTTCGCTGGGATTCGGAAAAACGCCGCCTCTCTCTGGCGATTTCCATGCCGCTCTACGGCAATCCCAGTTTGCGCTTGCGCCTTTACGCCGATGCTCGGAACGAAAATTGGAATTTGACGCAGACTTTTATTGGAACGGGCGCCCCGCTGACGGACTTGAACATGCGCCGCGCTGCGGTTGGAGCCGAAGTGCACTCCATCGTGAATGGCCGCTGGAGTTGGAGCGCCGGCGCGGAGATTGCCCGTCGGAATTTCCGAAATCTCAGCGGTGTCACTTCGCCTGCCGAGCGCGCGTTCTTCACTGACGCTACCTCCATTGCAGGGCGGCTCGGCGTCCAGCGATCTCTACTGCGCGTGCCGGAGCGCCGTTTCACGCTTGATTCATCGGCAGAAGCAAGGGCCGGCCGGGAGTATGCCAACACTCTCGGACCATTCGCCACAGCGCGCGAATCGCTTCGCGCGCATTGGTTTCCTCGTGCAACAGGCGACGACTATGAGGTGCAAGCGCGCCTCCGCGCCGGCGCGACTGCGGGTAAGGCAACGCTCGATGAACTGTTCCAATTGGGCATCGAGCGCGATAACGACCTATGGCTTCGCGGCCATGCCGGAACTCTTGACGGCCGCAAAGGTGCGGCTCCGCTCGGCCGCCGATTTTTTCTTGCCAATTGGGAGCTTGACAAAAACGTCTATCAAAACGGTTTCTTCACTGTGAAGCTCGGCCCTTTTCTCGATAGCGGCGCCGTGGCCGATTCCTCCGGACTTTTCGGCTCGCGGCGCTGGCTCTGGGATACCGGCGCGCAATGCAAGGTCCGCGTTCTGGGAAGTCTGACCGTCGCTCTCTCTTACGGAAGAGACTTGCGCGGCGGGCGAAACGTCTTCTACGGCACTGTTCTGCGCTGATCTTTAAGGACGGTTCTGCGCGGCATGGAAAATTTCAAAGCTGTGGTAACGCGAAGGCGGTTTCCTCCACGTCACAAAAAAGATCGCCTGGTGGCCGGGGTCCTGACAAGTCCCAACCTAGAAGTGGAAAACGAGTCCGCCCGCAAGCTCGAAGTTGTTCTGTGTACCCTGAAAAAAACCCGTGCGCACATAGTCAGCTTCCAGACGAAATGACAGGCGCGGGTTCCAGCGATAATCTGCTCCGCCGCCGGCTTTAATCTCGTAAGAGTTTCTGCTTTGGTCCGCGATCTGCGGCTGTTCGTGGGCGCCGCCGAAAATTCCATGTATCCAGGGTTCCCATTTTCTCCGACGCAAGGCGATCTTCGGGCCGCCGCCGTAAGTGGCGATCTTCACGTGCTCGTTGGCCAGAATCGTTGGGGCAAATACGGCAGTGATGTCCCCCTCGACTCCGAACCATTCGTTTGTGTAATAAACCACGGAAGTAGTGATGCCGACCGCGCTGGCGTTGAAG
>WNFT01004001.1_pt1 | contig 12899 bp, 12 predicted proteins | sample 5400191 | NCBI WGS metagenome assembly WNFT01 (sample SAMN13153359, study PRJNA577476) | soil metagenome | isolation source: 80 cm saprolite under Madrone tree | place: USA:California | collected 2016-06-14
CCGAAGGAGCGCTCCCATGCCGACACCGAATCCGCTGGCCCCTCAGATCGAGCAGTTCCTCCACGACAATCCGCAGGGTGTCCTCACCTCGTTCAGGCGGAACGGCATGCCGCAGCTCAGCATCGTCACCGTGTATCCGCGGGACGGTGGGGTGGGCATATCCATCACGGAGACCCGGGCGAAGTTCAAGAATCTCCTGCGGGATCCCCGCTGCTCGGTGCTGGTGTCGCACGTCGACTGGTGGTCGGGGTTCCTGGTGTTCGAGGGCAAGGCGGAGCTCATCCACTCCGGCAATACGGACCCCGAGACGCTCCGGCTGGCCCGCCGCCATATCTTCAGCGCCACCACCCGACGGCGCAGTGCGGACTGGGATCAATATGACCGGATCACGGCTGCCGACAAGCGCGTCGCGATGATTCTGCGGCCCGATCACATCTACGGCTCGGCGCTGACCCGGATGCGCGAGGCACTGGCTAAGTAGCTCGGCGACTGCTTCCTCCTACCGTGTCCCCTCGGTGGACACCCCAAACAGGCCATAGATGGACGCCTGAAAACCGGCCACAGGGAGTAGGTGCTCAAGACGTTGACGCGGCGGTAGGGACCGTGGTCCCTCCGCCGGCATGGCCAACATCTTGAGCGACGCGAAGAAGCAGCAATCATTGCCCTCGGGCAGTTGGGCTGGACGCTGCGCCGCATTGAGGCGGCGACGGGCGTGCGGCGCGAGACGGCCGGAGCCTACCTCAAGGCCGCCGGGCTCGCGGTGCGTCCGCCCGGGCGGTGGGGCCACCCGCCGGCAAATCCGGCCTCCCAGTTGCTTAGACGCAATGACCAACGGTGACCAACGGCCTTGCTCATCTCATCCCTTTTGCTTCCGCCTGGCGTGTGGGCTTCGGGCGCGGCGATGCCGCCACGCGCTTCTCAAGATCGCGGACCCTGGAGCCTTCGTTCTTCCGCGCCTTGGGCGCGACAGGGAGCTTGGTTACGATCCCAGCCTTCGAGGGCTTGGCACCCCGACGCATCGGCCTCTCCTTGCCTCTCGAGCGACGTTGATCACCGCGCAGAGATCGACGACAGGCTAGGCGAAGGCGCCCGCCTGGGCAAGTGGGACGGCTGGGCATTGGATGATGCCTGCGCCCGTCACCGTCCGTCGCTCGCTCACTCTACCAATGCTCGTCTAGTTGGAAGATACAAGACAGGAAAGCGAGACTCGGCCACTCGCATCCCGGTCGGGGTACCATCGACGGCTCAGGGGGTGTCGCCATGACACGCGACGAGATCGTGCGGCGCGCCTTCGAGGCATTTCGCGCAGACGTGGAAGCCGTGCCTCCTTTGACCCTCCGCGGTGGCAACGCCGTCGACGGCTACGACGAGGCCGAGCCCTTCGACCCCGCCCGCGATGAGCCGACCGACGCGTACATCGAGGGGTTCGCCTTCTGGGGGCTCGGCTACCTCGACGCACAATCGTGGCGGCACTATCTCCCTCGACTCATCCATTACGTCTGTCGGCGTCCGGACGATCCGGCGATGGCCGTGGAAGCGCTGATCCGTTCGCTGCGGCCGCCGGATCGGTATCCGCCCCGCCTCGTAACGTTGACCGCCGAGCAGGAAGCGGTCGTCGTAGCCTTTCTCGAGACACTTGCGCTCGGCGACGGCACCGGTCATGGGCGGGAGGACGCGCAGCAGGCGCTGGAAGAATGGTGGCTGCCCGGCGCACGTCACCGCCCGCGACCCGAAGATGTGGCCGCCCTCCGATCCGCACCGGTGACCTATCACGTCGTCGAGAGAGCTGGGTACCGCCTGACGCTGCCTGCAGCCTTCGCGAGCAGCGGAGCGCGACACATCGCGGAGGAGTCCCGCACCGTCGAGGTGTGGAGCGGCATGCTCTGTGGCGACGTGCCCACGATGATCGCTGTCAATCTCACGCCGCTGGCTGGTCGACATCTCCGTCAGATCATGGAGCGGGCGGCGGCGGGTCTCCGAGCCGCGAGCGTCGAGCCGCGCAGCGTGCGCGTGCCCGGTGCGACGCGATCAGAGCGCCTCGACGGTATGACTCGAGGCAACAGCCCGGCGGAGCCGGAACGCATGGCGATCGTCGCCGCCGTCGTTGGCCAAGAGGTTGTCCTGCTGACGGTTCGGAGCTGGCCGCGGGACGACGTCGAGGTCGCGATGGAGGGGATCGTCGGCGCATTCGCGATCCTCGCGCGTGGCGCGGAATCGGGCTGAATCAGGTGGAGGTCGTCGGTACGATTTACCTCGATCCTTCTAGTCGCCTCCCCGCTAATCGCCGAGGCGCAGCAAGGTGAGTTGAGAATCGATGGTGGTATGCTGGGGTTCCTGGGGCATCGTCCTCCAAAGGAGTAGAAGGAAAGTGAGAAGATACGCGGCGGTTTCGCTTCTGGCGGTCGCGCTGCTTCTCGTTCCTGCAGTGTTAAGCCACGCGTGGAACCGCGGGGGGCCCGGGCACCCGGGGTTCCGGGGCCACGGCGTCATCGTGGTTGGCCCCTCATTCTGGTGGGGTCCGTCGTATCCGTACTGGTGGGATTACCCGCCGCCTTACTACGTCTACGCTCCGCCCCCAGTGGACGTTCAGGAACCACCGGTGTACGTGCAGCCACCGGCTCCGCCGCAGGCGTACTGGTACTACTGTCCCAGCGTTCGGGCCTACTATCCGACCGCTCCGACGTGCTCAGAGGCCTGGGTCAAGGTCCCGCCGAGGCCGGAGTAGAGGTCGAACGAACGCTCCGCTGAGCATTCCCCCAGCAGACCGGCCCCTCTCATGTCTGAAGCCTCGGCCCTCCGGCCATTCGCGCACCTCACGACGGTCTTCCGGAGGACGCCAAGAGTCCTGCGCCTTCTACACCCACGCACGCCGAATCAGCCACGTCTTCACACCCTGCGTCAGCAGCATGTACGCGAGCAGTGTCAGCGCCAGGAGGAGCCAGTACAGCGGCGGGAGCGTCGTGAAACCGAGGTAGGGGCCGATAGGCGTGAACGGGATGAGTACGCCGACCGACATGATCACGGCCGTCATCGCAATCAGCGGCCCCGACGCCCGGCTCTGGAGGAACGGCAGCTTGCGCGTACGGATGACGTGGATGATCAAGGTCTGCGTCAGCAGGCTCTCCACGAACCAGCCAGTCTGGAACAGCGCTGCCTTCTCGATGGGCCAGGCCTTGAACACGTAGAGCATGATCAAGAAGGTCGTGTAGTCGAAGATCGATGAGCAGGGTCCGATGAAGAGGATGAATTTCGCGAGCGATCCCATGTCCCATGGACGCGGCTTGGCGATCTCCTCGGAGTCCACCTCATCGGTCGGAATGGCCGTCTGCGAGACGTCGTAGAGAAGGTTGTTGGTGAGAATCTGGATAGGGATCATCGGCAGGTAGGGCACGAAGATACTCGCCCCGAGCACGCTGAACATGTTGCCGAAGCTGCTGCTCGCCCCCATGCCGATGTACTTGAGGATGTTGGCGAAGACCTTGCGGCCTTCCAGCACGCTCTCCTCGAGTACCAGCAGGCTCTTCTCGAGCAGGATCAGGTCCGCCGATTCCTTCGCAATGTCCACCGCCGTGTCCACGCTGACGCCCACGTCCGCCGCCCGCAGGGCCGGCGCGTCGTTGATCCCGTCCCCCATGAAGCCGACCGTGTGCCGGCGCAACTGAAGCGCGTGGATGATCCGCTGCTTGTGCGCGGGGGAGACGCGGGCGAACAGCGTCGTGCGCTCGGCCGCATCGGCGAGTTCCTCGTTGGTCATCTCCTCGATCTGCGCACCCAGTAGCGTGTGTTCGGTGGGCAGCCCGACCTCCGAGCACACCTTCCTGGCGACCAGGTCGTTGTCGCCGGTCACCACCTTCACGGACACGCCGTGCTGCTGCAGCGCGCGGATGGCCGCCGCGGCGGTGTCCTTCGGCGGGTCGAGGAACGCGAGGTATCCGTTGAGAATCAGATCCTTCTCGTCATCGCGCCCGTAGCCCGCGTCCTTGGGTTCCACGTCTTTCGAGGCAATCGCCAGCACGCGGAAACCGTTCCGACCCAGCTGCTCGTACTCGTGGCGGAGCTCGTCGATGCGGACGTGCTCCATCGGCGAGAGCTCACCATCGAGCTCGAAGTTTTTGCAGCGCGGGGAAATCGCCTCGGGAGCGCCCTTGCTGATGATCCGATCCTTCCCCTCGGGTGCGCGGACGACCACCGACATAATCCGCCGCTCAAAGTCGAACGGGATCTCGTCTATCTTGGCGTAGTCGGGGATGTGCGCATGGTGGTGCGTTGCTTCTGAGTGAGCGAGGACGGCCCGGTCCATCACGTTCTTGAGGCCCGTCTGGAAGTGGCTGTTGAGGTACGCCAGCGCCAGCACGCCATTGTCCGGCTTCAGGACGACGTCGCAGTGCGAACTCAGGATCACGTGGTCCATCGTCAGCGTGCCGGTCTTGTCCGTGCAAAGCACATCCATAGCACCGAGGTTTTGGATGGCGTCGATCCTCTTGACGATGACCTTCTTGCGGGCCATGGCCATGGCGCCTTTGGACAGGCAGACCGTCACGATCATCGGAAGCATCTCGGGAGTGAGCCCCACGGCGACGGCAAGGGCGAAGAAGAAGGCATCGTGCCAACTGCCCTTGGTCAGACCGTTGATGAAGAACACCAACGGCACCATGACCATGATGAAGCGGACCATGAGCCACGTGAAGCGCGCCACGCCCTTGTCGAACGCGGTTGCGGTCGGCTGCTCCGCGAGCGACTCGGCCATGCTGCCGAGGTAGGTCTGTCGTCCGGTGGCCACGACGACGGCCGTCGCGGCGCCGCTCTCGACGCTCGTGCCCAAGAACGCAAGGTTGGCCAGTTCGATGGGCGACCTCTCTGGCGGGCCCGTGTCCACCTCGAACTTCTCGACGGGAAACGATTCCCCGGTGAGCGAGCCCTGGATGACGAAGAGATCCTTGGCGGCGACGATCCGCACATCTGCTGGGATCATGTCCCCGGCCGCCAGCTTCACGATGTCGCCCGGAACGAGTTGCGCGATGGAGAGCTCCTGAGGCTGTCCATCGCGCAGGACGGCCGCGGTCACCGATATCATCGCCTTCAGCTTCGCCGCGACCGTATCGGCTTTTCTCTCCTGGATGAGGCGCAGACCGACGCCCAGCACGATCATCAGGGACATGACGACGCCTGCCCGAGTGTCGCCCGTGGAGAAGGAGATCGCGGCCAGGACCGCCAGCAACAGCACGAGCGGGTTGATGACGGCGTGCCAGAGGAGCAGCCCGATGCTCTTACGTCGATCGGCGGCCACCATGTTGGGACCGTGCTCGCTGAGCCGTGCCTCCGCCTCGTCTGTGGTGAGACCCGTCGCCCGGCTCCCAAGCCGCCCATACACGAGATCGGACGTCAGCGACGCCGACTCGAGGAGGATCGGGGCGACCCGAATGGGGGGCGGCTGGCGCCGGAGGGCGGCAAAGATGCCTTTGGGGAGTCCCACCGAGGCGCCCGGCCTCCCGGGGCGACCGATGCGGTCTGGTGCGCGAGTCATCCGATGCGCACCTCAGTGGGAGTGCGTCCGCAGATCGTCGTGCGCGTGCGGTCCTTGTCGATGCTTCGACTCTCCTGCATTGGTCGCCGGATCGACGTGGATGATCGCGCCAGACAGGAACCGGAGGTGGTGCTGGAGCTGGTGCTCGACCTCCTTCGCGATCTCGTGAGCGGCATTGACCGCCAGCTCCGGACCCACTGAGATGTTCACCTCGGCCCGCAGCCGATGGCCCAGCCATCGTGCCCGCACCTCGGTGACGCCGGTGACGCCGTTCACCTCACGGGCGATCGCTAAGACTTGATCGATCAGCTCCGGCTCGACGCCGTCGAGCATCCGGGTGAGGACCGTCTTCACGGATCCCCAGACCACGCCGAGGATCGCCACCGTGATGACGAGCCCGGCGATCGGGTCCGCCATGGGATAGCCGAAGTGGACCCCCACGGCCCCGACGAGCACGGCCAGGCTCGTCCATCCGTCGGTGCGCGCGTGGTAACCGTCGGCGATGAGCGCCGCGCTGCCGATCTGCTTGCCGACCCGGATGCGGAAGATCGCGACCGCCTCGTTCCCCAGGAAGCCGATGATCGACGCGGCGACGATCGCGCCGAGGTGGGACACGGGCTGCGGATGCACAAGGCGCTGGATCGCCTCGTACGCCGCCACGGCGGCACTCGCGGTGATCGTCAGGACGACCGCGAGTCCGGCGAGATCCTCCACGCGACCGAACCCGAATGTAAAGCGCCGGCTCGGCGAGCGGCGGGCGAACAGGAACGCGACGCCCAGCGGAATGGCGGTCGCGGCGTCCCCGAAGTTGTGGATCATGTCGGTGAGGAGCGCGACGCTGTTCGACAGCATCACCACCGCGAGCTGGATCAGTGCAGTCACGAAGAGGGCGACGAAGGACCACTTGATCGCCCACAGCCCGCGCGCTGTCGTCCTGATCGTCGGATCCACAATGCCGTGGGTGTGTCCGTGGCCCGCGGCATGACCGTGTCCCCCGTGTGCGTGCGCGCCGTGCCCGTGCCCCTCCTCATGGGCGTGGCCTTCCTCCGTGAAGCGGGTCCCGTACATCCGCCTGGCAGCGTTGGCGCCGAGCGCGAGGGCGACATGAAAGTCGTGCGGCTCGGGGATCTCACTCGTGGACTCCAGAAACCCATCGCCGAGTCGGAAGGTGAACGTCTGCCGCTCGCCGTCAGGCCTGAGAGTCTCGATCTCGACGGCGCCAGGCGGTGCCGCAACAGCCTGCTGGCGCTCGTCGAAGAAGTAGAGGTGGAAGCGAGGCGGCACGTTCGTCTCGAAGACGCTGATCTCGACGAAGCCTCCCTGGACCGCGATGAGCCGTCCGCCGTGGGGGCCGTGCACCTCGGAGTGGCTGCCCTGACCGCTTTCTCGATGGACCATTGGATGCTGACTTGATAAACTCATCAACTATGATAACAAAGGCGAAGCGCGCGCTGCCCGAAATCATCAGCGCCGAGCAGGTCAGGGCGACCCGAGGCGGTCTCCCCGACCCGAAGGCGCTCGCGGAAGCCGCGGAGGTCTTCAAGCTGCTCGCGAACCCAGTCCGGCTCTCGCTCATGCACGCGCTCGCGCATGACGAGCTGACGGTCGGGGACCTCGCGCGCGCGCTCGATCTGTCGCTGTCCGGCACCAGTCACCAGCTTGCGCTACTGCGAATGATGCGCCTCGTCGCCTCACGCGACGAGGGCAGGCTCACTTACTACCACGCCACGGACGAGTTCGTAGGCCACTTGGTCCACGACTGCCTGGCTCACGTGGGTGAGAGGCTCGGCCTGCAGAACGCACCCCACAACCATGCGCACCGCCTGCCTCGTCCGCGGAAGAAGAGACCAGCGCCGGCGTCAGGTCGGAGGGGCGGAGGTTCTCCATAACCGCGGGCGGGCGCCTGCGGGCGCCGCCGCGGCTTCGACCCCAGCGACGCCGATCTGCCCCAGCCTGATCCGGTGGTCGAAGAATCCTCGGCATCAGTGGACGTGCGATTGTGAGAGACCGGATCGTCCTTGCTCGCCGTCAGCACGGCTATGTGACCACGGGTTTCTGGCACCAGCAGCAGGCTGCCCTTCGTGCGGCTCTGAAGGCGGCGCGTAGGCAGGCTCTGTCTAGACCATATCCTCCAGAATTCGGATTGCTGTTATCCGGCGCGGACCGGAATACCCTTTCTCTAGACCAGCGCACAGAGAGGATGGGAGTCGAATGCGTACGCAGCTATTTGTGGCGCTGCGGAGCGTCGTGCCGGCGGTGGTTCTGTGTGTCGGCTGTGCCTCCATCGATACGTTCAGCGCTAATCCGCGGACGGCGTGCGCGGGGGACGCCGTGACGGTGACGTGGGCGGCGGTCGGAGATGTGACGATCGGCTCGGAGCCGACGGTGGCCGACATCGGGCCCAAAGCGTCCGCCGGATCGCAGAAGTTCGTCGTCGAGCGGGACACGCGGTTCACTCTGAAGGCGAGCCGTCTGTTCTCGTGCAAGAGGACCGAAGCGGACGTCGTCGTGGCGCCCCCGGTGAGGGAGTACGGCGGCGTGGCGGCCTGCTCGACCGCCGAGCGGGCGATCGCGTTGACGGTGCCGCTGGGCGAACGCCAGGTCTCGTCGGCGCTGAAGGTGTCCTCCGTCACCAACGGCAACCCCCGCCCGATCGTGCTCGCCAAAGGCAGCGTGCGCGCGACCATTCCCGCCGGCGGGCGCTCGGCCGCATTCGACCGAGAGCCGGTCGCCGGCACCTGGACGCTCCGGGCCGACCTCGCAGCCGGCGAGAGCTGCGACGACGCGCTCCGCGCAGTGGCGAGCCGCCTCACGTTTCGGGTCGGCTTCGGGTGCGGCGAGTAGGCCATGGCAGCGCTCGACCAGATCAAGACCATCGTCGTCGTGATCATGGAAAACCGATCCTTCGACCACGTGCTCGGGTACCTGTCCTTGCCGCAGTACGGCGGCCGCACCGACGTCGACGGCCTGGTCAACCTCGACACCGACCCGCGCTTCGCGAGCGAGTACGATCAGCAGATCTACCGGCCGTTCCCCATGGCCGACGGGCGGCTTTTGCACGATCTGCCGCACGGCCGGCGGGAGGTCGCAGTCCAGCTCGCCGTGAGCGGCGGGACGCCGACGATGAGCGGGTTCGTGCGCGCCTACGTGGAAGCCAGCCATAGCATCGTCGAGCAGCCGCCCCCGCTCGGTTACCTGGCGCCCGATTCGGTCTTCATGTCGGATTTCCTGGCGCGGAACTACCTGGTCTGTGACCACTGGTTCGCGCCGTTGCCCACCGATACCCACCCGAACCGGGTGATGGCGTTCACCGGATCCGCGACGATCGACGATACGAAGTCGCGGATCATCCCCCACCGCAATCTGGTCTTCGATTGGCTGGCGAGACGTGGAGTGCGCTGGCGGGCCTACCACTGCGGGTTTTCGTTCTTCCCGTTGTTCGGCGAGTTCGATCAGATCCTGGGAGGCAACTTCCACAGCATGCGGCAGCTCGCGAGCGACATCGCCAGCGACGACGATGACGAGGTACCGCAGGTGATCTTCGTCGAGCCCGAGTACGGCGACTCGCCCGTCCACTTCGGCTTCTCGCCGAACGACAACCACCCGCCCGACCCGATCGGTCCCGGCGAGCACTTCCTGCGCGATATCTACACCGCTCTCAGCAGCAGCCCCCGGTGGGCCCAGACGATGCTCGTCGTCATTCACGACGAGCACGGCGGGTTCTTCGATCACGTCGCGCCGCTGCCGGTGAAGATCCCGGTTCCGGCGGGCGCCCTGTACCAGGAGCCGTTCGTGACCACCGGGGTCCGCGTGCCGGCGCTGATCGCGTCGCCGTTCGTGCGCGGCGGGACGTGCTACCGAGGCAACCTCGACCACACCTCGCTGCTCCAGCTGTTCGCCGAGAAGTTCGCCGGCGATCGGCGGGCGTACTCGGACGACGTGAACCGGCGCCTCGACCAGGGGATCGAGAGCGTCTCGAGCGTTCTGTCGCGGGAGGCGCGTCGGGACGTCCCGGCGGCGCCGGCAAATCCGGCCTCGGTGACGCGGGTGCTCCGGCAGACGCAGCCGGTCGTCACCGAAAACCAGAAGTCCTTGCTGCTGGCCGGGCAGAAGCTCCTCGCCCACGATCGCGCCCGGGCCATCCGTCAGTTCCCGGACCTGGTGCATCTGCAGAGCTGAGAGGGCCAAGAATGAAGAATGAACGTCGCCTCGCGTCGGCAGGTGTGCTGTTCCTCATCGCCCTCGTGGCCCTCGGTGCGCTGTGCGCCGGCTGCGCCGGCATACCGACCGGTCGATTCGATACGTTGGTCGCGGCGAGCAACGGCGTGGAGGCGAGGACGGCCCAGACGGACGCCGACCTCGTCAAGCTGACGCGGCGGTTCATGATGTTCTCGCCGGCCCCCGGGCCATATCGGGTCGACAGCTTCGCGCCGGTCGTCGAGGTGGGCGGCGCGCGACTGGACTTCGATTTCGGCCCCCGCCTCGAGCCGCGACAGGCGGCGCTCGGCGTGCTGGCCGCCTACACCGAGGTCCTCGCCGCCTTCGCCCGGAAGGACTACGGGGGCGAGCTGGACCGAGCGACGCACTCGCTCGGTGGAAGCGTCCAGCGGCTGGCGGGTCACGTCACGGCGTCGGCGGCCGCCAAGCAAGGCGCCGGTGTCCTGGCGACGGCCGTGAACGGCCTCGGTCACGTGATCATCGAGCGCATGCGCCGGGCGGCGCTTCGCAAGGCGATGGACGACGCGGCGCCCGGCATCGCGGCGATCGTCACGTTCGTGAAGGAGATCAACGTGCTCGGTGCCACCGCCGCCACCACCATGCGCGATCAGATGATCCGGAAAGCCAACAGCCTCAAGGTCGCCGACGGTGTGGCGCGGCTCCAGCTCAACGAGGCCGTCGAGGGCGTGATCGTCGAGAGCAACGCCATCCTGGCTCAGCTCAAGCAAGAGAGCACGGCGGTGGAGGCGATCGCGCCCGCCCACGCCGAGATCCGCGACGCGATCGACCAGGACGATCGGGCGGTGCTGGAGAAGCTCAAGACGCTCGTGGCAGAGGTCAAGCGGCTGCAGGGTGTCTACTCGTCGTTGAAGTAGCGCCTCGGCAGTCCGTCAAAGGGGATCGGAATGAGTGACCACGCGCTGGCGGAAGGCTTGGCGGGGCTCGCGTCGCGAGTCGACAACCTGTCGCATCTCACGGCGGGCGCCGAGAGCCGAACCCTCGAGGATCAGGAGGATCGGCTGGCGAAGCTGACGCTCGTCGCGATCGTGGTGGACATGGACGCGACGAACGCGAAGTACCGGGACGCCGTCAAACGGGTCCAGGCCGCAATCGACGCCATCGGTGACGCCGACAAGAAGATCCAGAACGTGGCCCAGGTCATCGCCGGCGTCGCCAAGGCGCTCGACGTGGCCGAAAAGCTCCTGGCGAAAGCCGCCGGCGTGTGACGCCGGGCTCGACGACCCGCCCTTGCGCGGCAGCTCGTCGAGAGGCGCCTTTGAGTGTGCTGTCGCCGTCCGCTTCGGTCCGTCTCAGTGGGCTCTCGCACACAGGAGGAAGCCATGGCCGCTAACCTCTTGCCTTCGAAGCGGGTGAACCGGCCCTCGGTCTCCTGACCCTGGTGGTCGTTCGGTGAGCGACGCGAAGCCTACCGCCGCGCGCTCGTCGGCGGCACGATTCCGTTCATCCGCAGATAGACCACGAGCTGGCCGTGGTGGTTGCGGATCTGGTACAGCGGGCCCTGCCAGAACGTGGCGCGGGTGACCGTGCGGTCGCCGAACGGGAACTTCACGGGCTCGAGGAGCTGGGCGTCGGTCAGCGGCGTGATCATCTCCTGCGCGCTCTGGAATGTCTTCTTCAGTAGGCCGATGACCTCGGGCTTCGCCATCGCGCCGTGATGGGCGGCTTCCGTCTTGGTGCCCTTGGCGGTGTCGATGAAGCGCTGGGTGATGCCGGCGACGTGCACGAGCTGGTCGCCGAAGCTCGAGACCTCGGGCGTCGGCTTGTAGCCGTACTTCTCAGCGGGCATCACTTCCGCGACGTCGAGGATCTCGGTGGCGGCGCGCTGGAAGCTCGCCGCGAGCTCCTTGGCCAGGCTCGGCGCCGGCGTCTGGGCCGAGAGCAACGAGGGCACGGCGGCTGCGACGACGGCGAAGAATACCACGCACGCGTAGGTCAGGGTTTTCATGGTCGCCTCCCGGCGAGATTCATCCCACAGCGTTCACTCCTGGTCAAGGTGACCGAGCCCCGCGCGCGTGCGTGGGCCGTCACCGGCACAACCGGCGGTAGAGCGCTTCGTAACGAGGCACGATGACCTCGGCGGAGAACCGTTCGCGCGCGCGGGCCTGCGCGGCGCGCCCGAGGGCGTGGCGTCGCAGCTCGTCGTGGATCAAGGCCTCCAGCGCCTTGGCGAGCGCGGCGACGTCGCCGGACGGCACGAGCAGGCCGCTCTCGTTGTCCTCCACCACCTCCGGGATACCGCCGACGCGCGTGGAGACGCTCGGACAGCCGAAGCACATGGCTTCGAGGATGCTGAGGCAGAAGCTTTCGGCGTCGGAGGTGTAGAGGCCGACGTCGGCGATTTGAAGATAGTCCTCGATGGCGTGGACCTTCTCGCGGACGATCACGCGGTCGGCGAGGCCGAGGCGCCGCACGTCGCCGACGAACGGCGCGAACGCCTCGCCGGCGAGAATGAGGAGCTTGAAGGCCTCGCGCGGGCGCACGCGCGCGGCGGTCTCCAGCAGGAGGTCGACGCGCTTGCCAGGGCGCAGGTTGGACGAGTGCACCACGACCACTTCGTCGCCGAGGCCGAGCTCGCGGCGGACGACCTCGGGCGCGCGGGTGGGCGGGCGCGGAGCGAAGAAGTTGTGGATGACCTCGATCGGGCCGTCGAAGTCGAGCACGCGCTGGGTTTCGCGCTTGAGCGACTCGGACACGGCGGTGACCGCGTCCGATGAGGTCAGCGCGTGCTTGATGGCGGGCGCGTAGCCGGCGTCGTGGCCGAGCAACGTCGTGTCCGTGCCGTGCAGTGTCGTGACGACGCGGGGCTGCTGGCCGGGCGGGAGCATCGCGCGCGCGAGGATCGCGGCGGTGGCGTGAGGCACGGCGTAGTGGACGTGGAGCACGTCGAGGCGGTGGTCGTGGCTCACCTCGGCCATGCGCACGGAGAGCGGCAGGGTGTAGTCCGGGAACCGGAACAGCTCGTATTCGTTGATCGCGACGGGATGGAAGTGCAGGCGCGGTGCGTCCGAGGGCAGGCGGAACGGACGCTCGTAGGCGATGAAGTGCACGTCGTGCCCGCGCGCCGCCAGGTCCTCGCCGAGTGCGGTCGCCAGCACGCCGCTGCCGCCGACCGACGGGTAGCAGGTGATGCCGACGC
>WNFT01013283.1_pt1 | contig 12898 bp, 11 predicted proteins | sample 5400191 | NCBI WGS metagenome assembly WNFT01 (sample SAMN13153359, study PRJNA577476) | soil metagenome | isolation source: 80 cm saprolite under Madrone tree | place: USA:California | collected 2016-06-14
CGTCTGGCAAAGGCTCATGTTCGAAAACGTCGAGCGCGGCGGCGGCAACATGTCGATCTTGCAAGGCGCGGGCGAGCGCGGCTTCGTCAACGAGTCCGCCGCGTGCGCAATTGATGATGCGGACGCCGCGTTTTGTTTTTTGCAGCCGTGCAAGATCGACAATGTGATGCGTCTCCGCCGTTAGCGGTGTGTGGAGCGAGATGAAATCGGAATTTGTCAGCAAATCATCCAGCTCATCGACGAGCTCGACCTGCAAACTGCGCGCGCGCGTCGCCGAGAGATATGGATCGTACGCGAGCACGCGCATACCGAAAGCGATCGCACGCCGGCTCAATTCGCTTCCGATCCGCCCCAGGCCGATGACGCCGAGGGTCTTGTTGTAAAGTTCGACACCTTCGAAATTCTTGCGGTCCCAATTCTTCTGCCGCACGCTCGCGTCGGCCTGAGGAATTCGTCGCGCGACCGAAAGCAAAAGCGAAAAAGCGTGTTCGGCGGTGGAAACGGTGTTTCCGCCGGGCGCATTGAGCACGACAATCCCGCGGCGGGTTGCTGCCTCAACGTCGACATTGTCGACGCCGACACCGGCGCGGCCGACAACGCGCAAACGCGTTCCGGCGCTCAAGATTCTCGAGTTAACTTTCGTTTCGCTGCGGACAACGATCGCGCTGAATTCCGGGACAAGATCGACAAGTTGCTCTTCGGTCAGGCCGGTTTTGATAATGACATCCAACGCATTGTCGCACGAAAGCTCTTCGATACCACGCGGTGAGATGGTATCGGCAATCAAGACCTTCGGTGCTTGCATGGCCATGCGGCAAGTTAACCGAAGATCAGCAATTGAATCGAGTCCGGCAATTGTTGGGCAACATTCGTGGCCACGCTGCCACGGAGGAGATTGGCAAGGGCGGTCCGTTGGGTCGCACCGATGACGAGAAAATCGATACCCATTGTAGCGGAAAGATCGACAATGGTGGCCGAGGCGTCCTGGCTCACCGCATAAACTGGCACGACGCAGACATCGCGCTCGGCGCCGAGTTTAAGCATGAGCGACATGATGGCGTTCGCTTCCGGATCGTCGTGCCAGCGCGCGCGCCCGAGTCGCGCCGGACCGCCGGAATAGTAAACGGCGACTTCTTTGACATAAAGCACGCAGAGTGTCGCTTTGCGCAATTGCGCTTCGTCGAGAGCAAAACTGAGCACCGGCGTAATGCCGCGTGCCGCCACCATGATCCTTTGTCCTTCCTCGAGTCGCGGCTGCATCGCTGCGACGAGATTGGGTGAAACCATTTCGGCAACTTGCCGGGTTACGGTGACCGTGGTGAGGCCCTGACGCTTCAGCGTGTAGGCGCGCAGACCCAATCCGCCGATCAATATGCAGGTGACGAAGAAAAGCGCGTCCGGTTTGGTGTGAGCAAGGGTGAATTCCACAGCGAACAAAACGACGAATGTGATGCCGAACAGGAGCCGGTCGTACCACGTGAAATCAATTGCCCGATTGAATGAACAAGAACCAACGTTCACGGTGATCGCGCCTACTACTCCAATCGCGTAAAGGCCGGCAAGCGCGGTAAAATTCGCAGCGAAGAGCAGAACGATTGCGGGCAGCCCGATACCGATGAGGAGCGGATACATCGGAACGCCGTGGCGGTTGAGGCGCTTGAATTGGCGCGGCATCTCGCGATCGCGGGCCATCATGTAGAGCAATCCGATGATTGCCACGATGGCGGTGTTCGCAGCGCTTAAAAGCAACAGGAAAAACACAATGCCAACGATCCAGCCGAATACGACGCCAACCGCGGGTGAGAATGTTGCGGTGGCGAATTGCTCGCCGATAAAACGCAACATGTCTTCGTTGCGTTTCTCCAAAACAGAGGCGATTTCCGCACGGCCGACAAGATGGAGCGTTTTGCCCAGCACCGCCGGCAGCGAAAGCATCGCCCAGCCAAGCAAAGCGGTGCCAAAGACAACTTCAATCGCAACCGGCGTTATCGCCTTAAACGACTCGCGAGCCACGCGCGGATGGTCCATCGACGAGTCGGGATCCAGTTTCATCACGCCGGTGAGGTTCGCGATCGCTTCCACGCCGCTGAGAGCGAGAATGACGCCGACGAATTGAACCCATAGCATCCCGAAGCTTTCATGCCGCGGCTCCAGAAAACGCGTCGTAAGATGCGGCGCGCTGATTGCGATCAGCGCGATTACCACGACGAGAGTCGGTAAGGACAGCGCCATTGCGACACTGCCGGAATGTTTAGGACCGAAATAATTGATCAACCCCATGATCAAGAGCACGGCGATCGTGGTCAGGGCAATGTGATCGCGCAAGAATTTGATCCAGATTACTTCCTCCGCGCCGGAAGTGATGTAGGTCAATGCCGACCAGCCGCTCAGTGCTGCGGTCACGGTTAGATCGGCCAGGAGGAGGAGCGCGCCGACCACCGCAAGCAATCGTCCCTGCGAGCGCGCGGCCGAATAAACACCGCCGCCATCGGGAAAATGGCGGCAGATCACCATGTAATTGATTCCGACCAGCCCGGTCAGCGCGCAGACGGCGAGAATAATCGGCAACGAGGAAAAACCGGCGGCAAGAAAGGCCAGACCGATGACATAGGCTTTGCTCGTGCCCCAGTCACCGTAGAGAAGCGCGGCCGCGCGCTTCCAATCAACGTTTCGAGGGCGATGCGCCGCCCCGCTCTCCGTGATAATCAAATCAGCCATCGCTTTGCCGTGTGACTGTTCAATGTCCGCTTGTTTCCTGGCAAGCTCTTTATGTTGGGTGCGCTTTCCGCTCCGTTCTCATCGGCAGGATCCTGATGCCACCACTTCGATCTCGGCGGTTTGCGGGAACATGTCGAGTGGCGTTACCGATTCGATTTTGAATTTGTCGCCTAATTCCTTCAAATCGCGTGCGAGCGTGGCGGGATTGCAGGAAACATAGATGAGTGTGGCCGGTGCAAGATCGACAATCACTCGCCGCGTGCCTGCTGAGAGACCGCTGGCGGGAGGATCGACAATCAACGTTGTCTTCGCTGTAGTGGTGCGTGTCCTCACGCGCAAATCACCAGAGCCTGCGGCTGAGACAGCCGCCTCTCCAGCATCCGCGTGTAGAAGACGCTCAAGTTCGACATCAACGTTTCCTACGATGTAACTTTCCTTCTCCATTGCATTCTCTCTCGCCGCTTCGATTCCGAACTTGTCCCAATCAATCCCGATAATTCGTTCAAACTTTTCGAGCAACGTCTTCGCGAAAAAGCCGGCGCCGCAATAGGCATCGACGAGCAATTCCTGACCGGATGGAATGAGTTGCGCGACCAAGTCGCGCAAGGCGTCCGCGACAGCGTCGTTTGCCTGGGAGAAAACGCGCGGGCCTGGCCCGGCGCGGAGAGTGTAATGACCGTCTCTCACTCGTCCGCGACGAAGATCGACAAGTGCGTCGTTCACTTCCGGCCTGGCGATGGGGCAGGTCTCGATGTCGATCAAGCGATGTGATTCGCGACGGAAAAAACATTGCGAACCTGACGGAATTTAAGCGCTAGTTGATGCTCGTAATCGATGTGCTGGTAACTGCATCCACCACATCGCCCGAAGTACGGGCACGGCGGTTGGACGCGATGCGGTGAGACTTCGACAAGATCGACAAGTTCGGCCTCGGCGAATTGTTTTTTTTCTCGAACGATTTTCGCCGACACGCGTTCGCCGTCGATCGTGAACGGAATGAAAACAGCCTTGCCGTTATCTCGCCCGACGCCTTTTCCGCCAAAAGCGACGTCTTTGACTTTTAGATCGACCGTGCGCAAGTGAGAAAGCCGGCGTGGTGAATCGCGGAACGCGCGATTTTAATTCGCAACAGATCCCGCTCCGACCGCCCGCTCCATCGCGGCTTGGAGTTTTTCAAGCTTCACCGGCTTCACCAAATGCTCGGAAAAGCCCGCCTGCAGACTTTTTTCGATATCGCCATTGTTGCCGAAACCGCTGATGGCAATTCCCGGGATGCCGCAGATGGCACGCAGCTGCATCATCAAATCCATGCCGGTTCCGTCTGGCAGCGCGATATCGCTAATGAGAAGATCGAATTGATTGCGGACGGCGGCCTCCATGGCCGAGCGCACATTATGCGCGGGCGCGACGAGATGACCACGCCGAACCAGCAATCTCTCCAGGGCGGTGCAGGTGTCCTGGTGATCGTCCACCAATAAAATGCGGAGAGTTCGGGTCTCGGGCGGCGCGGCCGCGGATTTAACTGGCCGCTGTTGCGGCGGAACCGTCTTCATCGTTAAAAGAAATGCCGTCCCGCGATCGCGCCCTTCACTTCGTGCGAGGAGCGTGGCCCCGTGGGCCTGGGCGAGCGATTTGGAAATGGCCAATCCGAGACCAAGTCCACCAAAACGCCGCTGGAACGAGACCTCGCCTTGCTCGAACGGATCAAAAATCCGCTCCATGATGTCGGGTTCGACGCCGATTCCGGTGTCGCGCACGGTGATGAGGACGGTCTGCGGCTCCGGGTTTGAGGAGGAGATGATGATTTCGCCGTCCTCGCCGGTGAACTTGATCGCGTTTTTCAATAAGTTCCAAATGATTTGCTGAAACTTCGCCGTGTCCGCTGAGACGTGGTGAGCACCGGCCCGCAAGTCGGGATAGACATGGAGTTTTTTGGCATTCGCTTCCGCCCGGCAGATTTCGACCACGTTCAAGATGGCCTCGTGCGCATCGATTGAGTCGAATTTCAATTCCAATTTGTCTTTGGCGATGCGCGTGAGATCAAGCAGATCGGCGATGAGCTGGCTTTCCAACTCGACATTGCGGCGGATCATCGCCAGCGAAGCTTTTGACTCTTCCGATTGCGCCGTGTCCGCCTCCAGCGTGTCCAACGCGGCAATGACTGGCGTAAGGGGTGTGCGCAATTCGTGCGAAAGCATGGCGAGAAACTTGTCTTTCGTCCGGTTCGCGGTTTCAACCGCGGCCTTCTGCTGCTCGATCGCTGCTTCGGCACGGCGTCGCTCGGCCATGGCTGCGGCCAGTGCCATTGCCGTGATGGTGAGCACGGCGGTCCAGGCTTGAAGCGTGAGAAGGGATTGATTCTCTGTTTCCATAACGAACGGGCCGGAGCCATGCAGCGTTCCCCAAATCGCGAGGGCCGAGAGAATAAAAATTCCGGTGGCCGTTTCGCGCTGCGAGAATCGGAAGGCAGTCCATATCACGACCGGTCCGCAAATGAATGCGATGGGATAATTCCTGGCCGAAATTGAAAACCATCCGCCAAAAACCGTTTCCCCGAGAATAAATAGCAAGAGGAGAAGGATGCCGACTTCGCCGGCGTCTCTGCGACTCCAACGCTGCGTTGAAGGGATGCTCCAGAGAAGAATGAGCGGAGCGACCACCAGGTCCCCGGCGTCGTCGCCCAGCCACCACGTCGTCCAGATCGGGACGTAGTTTGCCCAAGCAGCGAAACCGCCGAGCGCGAGAGTAGTCACGCCAAGAGTCGGGCTGACCAGAGCGCTCAGCGTCGCGGCGAGTGCGAATTTAAAAACACCTTGCGCGCGATCGAAGACACGTGTGCCGCCGGCAAAACGATTCACCAGCCAGGCGCCGCAAACCGCTTCCAGTGTGTTGCCAGCTGCGATGCCAAGCGAAGTGGCAATATTGCCCGCCGTGGTGGCGTTCACCAAAAATGCGCCGAGAAAAATGGCGGGCCAGACCCGATAACCGAGCAGCAGCAATGCGGCGAAGGCGATTCCCGCCGGCGGCCACACCCAGCGAATCGCCCTACCGATACGCGGCTGCTCGGTGCGGTCAACCTCAGATTTATGGCAATTTAGGATGACGACAAGATCGACAATTGCGGTCAGCCGGGAGTTGTAGCCGCCGCTGTCCTCAGCGGCAGAATTGATTTAAAACACGCCGCCGTGACGGCGGCAGCTACGACACGCTCAATAATCGCGCACGTAGGAATACTTCGATTCGTTGCCAAGCTCGGGTGGGAATTCCGGGTAGCCTGCGTGAATCCACGGAATATCGCTCGTGAGTCGCGGATAGTAAGTTCCGTGATGCGGAGACGCAAAGGTAAAAATTTCAATAAGGCCCGCAATATGCCGTTCCGCCGACCGCCCGACTCCGCGCACAACTCCATAACCAGCCGCGGCGGCATTACCTTCGTCTTTACTGATCTTCGCGACCGTGACCGGAATCTCCGCCGGGGCGAGAAAGAAGTTCGACAGGCCGCGGCCAAGTTTTCGCGTCGGCCCATAATCGTTCGAAGGCGGATCTTGAATATCGGCGAATGAACTGCCGGCGATGGTGAGAGCGAATGCAGCCGCGAAAAGCATTTTCATAAGGCAACTCCAAGTTAACCAGATTTCCAACGAGGAAAGCAACATTTATTTTCGGTTCTCGGCCGCGGCCCGGTTCTGTGTCACGATCATCGAGATAGCGATGGTGACGGCAAGGATGAACACGATCACGGCAAGTGAGATCGGCGTCGGCACCGGGAAATAGTCCACCACGATCATCTTGATTCCAACAAAAGCGAGGATAAGGGCGAGGCCGGTTTTCAGATAGATGAAACGGTCGACCAGGTTTGCGAGCAGAAAATAAAGCGAACGCAAACCGAGAATAGCGCAAACGTTGGACGTATACACGATGAACGCATCGCGTGTGATCGCGAAAACGGCCGGAATGGAATCGACCGCGAAGACCAGGTCCATCACGTCGATCAAGATGAGGACCAGGGCCAGCGGCGTGAACATCCAGCGATTGTCGATCTTCGCCATAAAGTTCGCCTCGTGAAAATCCGGCGTGACCCAGATCCATTTTCGACAGCTCCGCATGATGAAGCTTTTTTCGAAGTCGCGCCGGCCATATTTCCCGGGAAACATGCGCACAGCGGTGATCAATAAAAAGACGCCGAAGAAATAAAGGATGAAATGAAAACGCGCGACCAGGGTGACGCCGAGCCAGATCATGATCCCGCGCATGACCAGCGCGCCAAGAATGCCCCAGACCAGCGCGCGATGCTGCGCGATGGGGGGAACGCGGAAGCAGGCGAAGATCAGAACAAAAATGAAAATGTTATCGACGCTGAGCGAATACTCGATCAGGTAACAGGTCAGAAAATCGAGCGCGGTGTCCGGGCCGCGCAATTTCCAGACCAGCAGATTGAAAAGAAGCGAAAGCACGATCCAGATGGCGCTGCGTTGCGCGGCGGCACGCATGCTTAGGGCCCGGTCGCGCCGCTTGAAACTGACAAGATCGACAATCAGCGCGACGAAAACGCCTGCATTGAATGCGATCCAAAACCAAATGCTCGTCGGCACCGTTGCACCGTTTCATGCCACGAGCCTTGCGGCAATCGTAAACAACAACGCGCGTTCGAGTTTTTTCTCGCCATCCAGACCGTTCTTCGTAACTTGTGCGACCCTTGAATGGATGCGGAACTGCAAAAACTCGTCGAATCCGGGAAACTAACTTCAAAAGCCGCTGAGCAGCTCGATAAACTCAAGCCACGAACTTTTTGTTTACATAAAAGCTGGGGGTTTGGCCGCGTCGCCGAATGGAACCTGCTCCTCAACCAGATCATCATCGATTTCTCGGGTAAGAAAGCGCACCCGATGCAATTGCAGTATGCGGCGGAAAATCTTGCCGCAATTCCACCGGAACATTTTCTGGCGCGGAAAGCGAGCGACCTCGCCGCAATCAAAAAACTGGCCAGGGAAGATCCAGCCGCGGTCGTTCGGAATGTCCTTGAGAGCGCTGGCGGCAACGCCACGGTGCCGCAGATCGCAGAATGGCTGATCGGGGACGTCTTTAGCGAGACGGAATGGAAACGCTGGTGGGAATCGGCCAAGAAAGGTCTTAAGAAAGACGGGCATTTTTTTATTCCGACAAAGAAGAACGCGCCGGTCGAGCTTCGCTCCGCGCCGGTGTCGCAGGCCGATGAATTGCTCGCGGCTTTTAGCCAGGCGCGCCGGCCGAAGGAACAGGGCGCTGCTCTCGATCAGATCATCAAACTGGCCGATGAATTTAAGGAACCGGACAAACAGTTGCAGCCGATTATCGTTGCCATTGAAAACGCAGCCGCCCGCAATCAAAAGCTGCATCCGGAGCTTTCTTTTGAATTACTGCTCGGCCGCGATGATCTGCTCGCGCGCATTCCGCAACTGAGAACGACGCACGTCGGTTTGACCGTGGCCAAGATGATCGCGGCGGAAGAGCCACGGTTGATGTCGACCTTGCCGAACTTGCCGGCCGCCAAAGAAAAACGAATTCTGCAAGCCCTGCCTGAAGCGCTGGGGGAACGCTGGATGAACTACGCGCTGCGATTGATCTACGGAAGCGGCGCGCGGGTGGTTTCGCAAATCGCGCGAGTGTTTGCCGAGCTCGGCCAGGAAGCGGAGCTGCGTGCCGCTTTTGAGCGCAGCATCCGGGAACATTCCGCCACTAGCGAAATGCTTATCTGGCTGTGCAAAGAACGCGATGGCGCGTGGCGCGAATTGATCACGCCCGATCTTTTGACGGCGATCATGGCTGCAGTGGAACGCGATCGACACCAGGAAAGTCGCGCTAATCGGCTGCGCGATCTTGTCCTCGAGGATCGAGAGTTGATTGCAGACATGTTTGCCGGGGCCGATGTCGGTGTTGCGCGCGATACGGTGCGGCGACTCCTCATCACCCCGGCGTTCGACGAATTGACGAAACGGTCGCTTCTCGCGCGGATCGTTAAACTTTATCCAGAGCTCGAGATCATGATCACTGGCGGACAACGAGAGGAAAAGGCAGCGGCTCTCATTGTCTCATGGAGCAGTTTGGCAAAGCGGCGAGCCGAGCACGAAGAGCTCGTGAAAAAGAAAATACCTGAGAACACCAAGGAGATCGCGCTGGCACGATCGTATGGCGATCTGAGTGAAAATTTTGAATTCAAAGCAGCGAAACAAATGCAAGCCGTGCTCATGCGGCGCAAGGCGGAACTCGAGCAAGCGTTGCACAATGCGCGTGGCACCGCGTTTGAAAATCCGGACACGTCGCGCGTTTCCATCGGCACGATCATCACGTTGCGCGAGCCGGACTCTGGAAAAGAGGAAACCTACACGATTCTCGGCGCATGGGACGGTGACCCCGAGCGTCATATTATTTCGTATCAAACCGCGATCGGCCAGGCGTTGATGGGCCATAAAGTCGGTGATGTCTTAACACTGAATAAAGACGAGGGAGCAGGCATGTCTGAGATCGTTTCGATCTCGGCAGCTCCGATCGATCAGACCCCGGTTGAAGTGGGGGACGCCGCGACCGTCGACGCAGTAAGCGCCTGATGAGTTAGCGTCCGCCGTTCGCGCGCGACGCCCGGTCTTGACGCATGAAACTCTCACACAAAATCCGAAAGCTGGCTGATCCGGCGGTCGCGGTAAGCTTTAAACGCGCCGTCGCTCGTGCTGTGCGCCCACTTCCAGTCAGCCGCTTCATGTCGCAAATCGACCAGGCCGAATTGAAACGGATCCGGCAAACCTACGGAGTACCCGGAAGCCGTGACTTTCCGAAATACGTCGAGGCCGAGCGCTTTTTGAAATTAAACATTCGTCGCGCCCAGGACCTCGGGCTCGATCGGATGCCAGCCCAGCGCATTCTCGATCTTGGTTCGGGCGCTGGATATTTTCTGTTCGTGACGCGTGTCTTGGGCCACAGCGGGCTCGGGATCGACCTCGATAACTATCCGCTCTTTCGCGAAATGTTCGAATTGTTCGGCTTGCGGCGCATCATTCATCGCATCGAGAAATTCAGCCCGCTCCCGGAAACTGGTGCGCGCTACGATTGGATCACCGCGTTCTCCATCGGATTTTCCGGCCCTTTGCAGCCGACCCCATGGGGAGTGGAGGGGTGGGATTACTTTTTACAAGACGCAAAACGGCAGTTGGCCCCCGGCGGGCGGATCTATCTGGACCTGAACCCGACCCGTGATGGTTCGTTTTATACTAGCGAACTGCACCGATTTTTCCTAGAGCAAGGCGCAGTGATTGATCGCCGATCCAAGCTGCTCTTTCCGCCCAAGTGATGGCTCAAATGGCTTGCAATCCAAACTGCGGGCACCGAATAATCGGCCTTTCATGAGCAACAGAATCAATCATCTCGCGGTGTGGATTCTCATCATTGTTTATTTTCTCATCGGTTGGGGCTGGTACTCAATTTTCGGCGACAAGTGGCTGAACCTTCACGCCAAGACCATGACCGACATCGAGCACACGCATAACGTCGGCGCCTACGTCCTCGCCTTCGTCACCTCAATCATCGTCAACTACACCCTGGCGATACTGATTGCGCGCTTGAACGCGCCAAGTGCGTTCTGCGGCCTGAAAATCGCACTCGCGTGCTGGTTCGCATTTTTGTTCATGGAATACGCGTCCATTTCCGTTTTCTCAGCTTTTGAAACGAACCCCTGGCCGCTCATTTGCATCGACATGGGCCGCCCGCTCGTCGGCTTCGCCATTAGCGGCTTCATCCTCGGCGCCTGGCGCAAGAGCGCATAATTGGAGGGCGTCGCGCTGAAATGCCAGTCCGGCGCGGACCGCCCTAATTTTTGCGACACGACGGCGCGCGTCCCTCCATTATTCCGATCACGGAGTCGACGCGGGACTTGGCGAACTCGGCTCCGCTGAAGTCGAACTTGTTCCTATTTTCGTCGCGCTCATGACGTAGGTCACAGTGACGGTCGAGCCGACCTTTAGATCGGCCGAACCTTTCGTCGTCGGATCGAGATCAATTTCCAATCGCTCAGTTCCCTTCTGCACTGTCACCATGCTCCCGGTCGCCGCGACCACCGTTCCTGTGATTTGATAGCTCTTCGCACCGGCGGCGAACGCCGCACCGCTGAGGATTAAATTCGCAGCCGCGATTAAGCTAAGTGCCATTTTCGTTTTCATGAATCAATTACGAGCCGGGCAAACCGGGGCGCAAGATTTAAGAAGATGTCGATCTTCCAGAAACAGTAGGGCGCGACGGCCGTCGCGCCGAGGAACTCACCCATCGTAAGCCGCTTACGATGGATCGGGACTCTGTAGTTGGGCGTTGAAATACGGCGTGCTGGGAAGCCGCCGGATGGACTGCATTGGTCGCCTGCTGAGGCGACCGAGCGATCAGGAGATCGCGAGTCAACGCTCGACGTTTTGCTTTCTGACCTCTGACGTCTGGCCTCTGACTTCTGACCTTATTCCTTGGGCGGCTCCGGCATCGTCCGAAGCCCGACGCGAGCCAGATACTCATCGGCCTGCAAAAGATCGGTCCCGGCGCGCTCGATGATCTTGAGAAGATTATCCATCGACGAAACTTCCTCGAGCTGCTCCGTCAGGAACCACTGGAGGAAATTGATCGTGATATAATCGTTCTCCTTTCGCGCCAACCCAACCAGCCCGTTGATCTGCTGGGTGACGTGAATTTCCTGGTCGAGCGAAAGTTTTACTGCGTCCTTTGGGGTTTTGAAATTCGATTTGGGAGCGTCGATCGCCGGAATCACCACCCGTCCGCCGGCATCGACCACATATTTGATGAACCGCAGCGCATGTCCTTTCTCTTCTTCGGCCTGCTGGAAGAAATGCTGAGAAAGTTGCGGCAACGCCTCGGCCGCAAAATGCGCCGCGATCGCATAATACTGCAACTCCGCGCTGAATTCGTATCCGATCTGTTCGTTGATGGCGTTGATAACTTTTTGGCTGGTGAGCATGGCAAAACCTACCGCGGATTACGCGGATGCAAACGGATGAATTCCGGCTCGCTTCACGTGTTACCGCGAACCGACCACGCGGCCACCAGCTCCTCCAATTAGCCCGTCAGAAAACAATTCGGAAATCCATTGTCTCCGTTTAGGCCGTATGGGCAACAGTTTAGGTCCAAAGCCTCCGCGACCAAGCAGATCGCTCCGGCTCACTTCGACCTCTCAGCCTGCTCGTCTATCTCGCACGATTCCCTTACGGCCTCGGCCGTGCGTTCGTAGGACGCTAAACGCAAAACACCCAGCACCGTTCAAAGTGCTGGGTGTCTTGTTCTGGCGACGTCCTACTGACTCGCATCCATTCCCCGGATGCTCGGCCTCCGGCCTCGCCGTCTACGTCGCGCGTCCCCAACGCGCTCCGTTGACTCGCTTGCTCCCGCGAGTTCGCCAGTTCCTGGCTGCGGTCTATCTCGCTCGATCCCCATCGGCTCGATTCTCTTACGGCATGGCGGCGTTCCGCCGCGCCGCGCTCGAGTAGGCGACGCCCAGAAATGTAAAAACCCCACTGAGATAAACCCAGTGGGGTTTTTAGTTCTGGCGACGTCCTACTCTCGCGCGGCCTATCGCCGTACTACCATCGGGGCTGCAGCGTTTCACTGCCGTGTTCGGAATGGGAACGGGTGGGGCCACTGCGCTATTGTCACCAGAGTGCGGAACCGCACTGGCAGTTTCGCTGCTGTCGCAGCGACGCAAGCGCGAGGCCGAGTCTCTGGGGACGATGTCGATCTTGTGATCGACGATTCGCCCGGCGGTCATAGACCGCCGCTACACCTTCAAAGAACACGATTTCAAATCATCAATCTGAGATCTGAAATCTTCAATTCACCGGTTCTCTGAAATCTACATACAGGAAGTGAAAGTCCGCGTTTAAGGCTTCGTTTTGTTTTGAGATCATTTGTCTCCTCTGTGTGCCCCGCTACTTCAACGAAATAGCGGGGGTTAACAGAAAAGGAAATGATCAAGCCGAACGGGTTATTAGTATCTCTCAGCTGAATACATTACTGCACTTACACCGGAGACCTATCAACGTGGTGGTCTACCACGACCCTTCAGGGAGATCTCATCTTGGGATAGGCTTGGCGCTTAGATGCTTTCAGCGCTTATCCTTTCCGAACATAGCTACCCAGCACTGCTCTTGACAGAACAACT
>WNFT01004733.1_pt1 | contig 12893 bp, 13 predicted proteins | sample 5400191 | NCBI WGS metagenome assembly WNFT01 (sample SAMN13153359, study PRJNA577476) | soil metagenome | isolation source: 80 cm saprolite under Madrone tree | place: USA:California | collected 2016-06-14
TCTCCGCCTCCGCGCCCGAACTGTCCGCGACCGATCGCCGGCGAGCGCGCCTGGGGCGATAAACGGGGGCATGGCGCTTCTCTCAAATCATATAGTAAAATCGCATGTGAGCGATTCTATGCCAGTTTCCGGCGCGGATGAGATCGCGCCCGCGCGCGACAGCAGCCCGGTGCCCGGCGCGCCGCGGTGGCCGTATAGTCAAGAGCTCACTGGGAGGCCAAAGTCGTGAGAGTTCCGCTCATTCGTCATCGCCTTCATCGCCGTTGCATCCACTGCTCACGCGGAATGCCTTTCATCGGCACATGCTGTCCGGGCCGCGCATCCTGGATCGTATCCGATGTGGCAGCTGCAGCTGCCGGGACATGAGGGAACGAAGTGCTGGTATGCTCCAAGCAAAAGCAAGGTGATGGACGCTGACGCTTCAGCCGAGAGGGTTGCGGGGAACACAAAAAAATTTGAACATTACGCGACCAGTATCCAAATCATTCAGCGCAAAATGCTGGAACTGCGAGAGCCCCGAGATACCCCGCTCGACGCGTTGGTAAATCTGCATCTCCGCGAGGTCGACGACCTCTCCGGTGTAGTGAATGCGTCGGACGACGTACGGCGTCCCGGCGGTCTCCCGGATCACCTCGCGGCGGAGGTGGTAGAGCGCTGCGAAGATGAGTCGGAGCGGCTTGGCAAACGCGGTGGCTGTGTAGTCGAACCGTGCCGTGGGGCTCATTCCGCACGTCCATGTCGGCGCGGCACGCCGCGCGGCGCGCCGCAATCCGCGGCGCAGAACCCACGCCATCGCGGTGAGCGCGATGAGGAGCGCGGCCACCATCGTCATCGAAATGGCCGTGGCGTCTTCTCCGGACGCCGTCAGCCCCATCGACAGCACAAGCGGTCCCCGGGCCGTCACGACGGCGCTCGCCTCGGGGCCGTGGAGCAGCGCGACCGTCGGCGCGTCGAGCAGGCGCATCGCGTACCCTGGCGCGACACCGAGGGCCACGCACACCGCCCCGAGCCAAACCATGCCGGCGATCATCGACGGCGGTGCCTCGGTGGCGTGTTCGGCGTGGGGCGTTCGCGGGCGGCCAAGAAACGTAACGCCGAACGCCTTCGCGAAGCAGGCGGCGGCGAGGCCTCCCGTGAGCCAGCATCGCCGCGGAGAAGACGATGCCGAGCCCGGCGGGGCCGTGGAAGCGGCTTGCGCCGCCGAGGAGGGCCTGAAAGGTGAGCCACTCGCTGACGAACCCGTTGAGCGGGGGGAGGGCCGAAATGAACGGGATTTCTGCACCAAAAATTCGCGATTTCAATGAGTTGATACAAGATTCTTTATTTTTCCACCAGTCGGCCGGCAGGGCAGGCACTCTTTTCGCCACACTCGAACTGATGTATGTTTACGCGCAGCTCATGGGGCCAATCGGGTCGGCAGCGAGTCGGGGCCGAGTCCTTTTCGATTACGGCTCAATCCTTGGAGCGTCGGTGAGCAGCGTCCTCGAGCCGTAGGAGGTTTTCGTGCCACCTTCTTGTCGCGGTCGCAATAGGCGTCCTTGGCTGGCTTTGGCGTTCGTCGGGATATGGACGGCGGCGGCTGACGCGCAGATTGCGCCCGGTGAGCCGCTCGGCGTCAAATGCACCACGCGAATGGAATGCATGCGCACGGCCGCCAACCTACTGTGGAATAAATATATTAGGGAAATCGAGGTCTCCCAGGCCGAATACGATCAGGCTCTTGCGGAATACCGGAGGGTTCAGCAAGACCGCAACAGTTCGCCCGCGGATATCGCTAGAGCGAAACAGCAACTTGATCTCAAAGCGGCGAGTTATCGCCACGCGCATGCGGTTCTGCGCACAGTCGTGTCCACCGAATACAAGGGCGACCTGCAGGCCAACCGCAGCAAGGCAGACAAGGAATTGGGCGCCGCCCAGGCGACGCTGGCAAAATACAAGGCGGCTTTCCAGCGGCTGCAATCGACCAACGCCGTGCAGCGCGAAGCGGGCCGCCGGGAAATTGAGGGAATCCGGGAGGAAGAGCAGAATCTGCATCGGAGTCTCGCCCTATTTGGTGTGCAGGCCGCGATGGAAACCCTGGGAGTCGGGATGTCCCATCCGCCCGAGGCGGTCCAGCAATTCTTGACGGATCAGCTGAAGCGGCCGGACCTGCTTGCCGCCATGCATAGCTTCGGTCCGAATCTCGGAGCTTATGCGGCGTTGCTTGGCGTCGCCCGCAATCCCGAGCTTGAGCATGCGGCGCTGGAATTCGCACATTTTACTACTGTCACCGCCGCCGAAGCGTTCGGGACATTCTCGGCCCCGACCCTCGTCGCGATGGCGGCAGGGCCGGCGCTCCTGGAAATGGGATTCGATGCTGCAATTCTGCGGAATGAAATCAGGCAGCGCCACACCGCCGAACAGCGCCTCCAAGAGCTTGGCAACACAGAAAAATACTGGCGGGAGCGAGTCCAAATCTCGGAAAAGGAAGTCGAGCAACTCAAGTTCCGTCGCGAGATTGCGCAGTTTCTGATCGAGCAACAGGAAAAGGTATCGAGGGCTGGCGCGGGGATGCGCCCGTGACGCGGCGGATGGTCGTCACCGCGGCCGTGGTGATGGTCGGACTGGTTCCCTTCGCGGCCCTTGGCCAGGGCGCCGCGGGAAGTACTGCCGTCGCCGATTACGAACGGCTGTGGTATCAGGCGATGTGGTCGCTTCTGAAATTCCTTGAAGCTTCCGACTCAGCGGACACGGCAGCGCCCGCGATAGTGCTACCCCAGCTCACGTCCAACCGCGCGAGTTACGATGCCGCTCTTGTCAGACTGATGGTTAACGCTCCGCCCGACGAGCTGGTCCGGCGTCATCTCACTCTGATGCCGATCTGCCAGGAAATCTCCACTGCGATGCTTCTCATCACCGACGGCATGAAAGCCGATGACGTCGCTGCCGCGGAGGCAGCGCGCCGTTGGCTGGCGGAGCGGGTGGTGGACCTTCGGCTTGCCCTGCGAAAATTCGTGGGGAGCAGTAGATAGTTGGTAGGGGAATGATGATGCGAGTCCAGCCTCCCGCCTATCTCGCCATTACTGGGCTGGCGATTGCGCTGGCGATGAGCCTCGACGCTCACGGTCAGGGGACACCCCGGGGTTCACCCGGCCAGCCGTCTCCGCCTGCGGGGACGAGCAACCCGGCGGATCCCCTCGCCGACGTCCCCGCCTGCGAGCAGATGATCAACGAGCTCCTGAACCCTGCGAGCAAGGAGCCCGCTAATGCGCAGGACGGCGCGCAAGCGATCCTCAAGGCGCAGGAGGCGGCCAAGGTCAAGGCTTCGCCGAACGTCTCGCCCGCGCCAGCGAACCCCGAGCAGGTAACGGCAGCCCGACAAGCCGCCGAGATGATCGACGTGACCCTGCGCCAAAAGAGGATCCACGTTGACGCCGCCAGGACCGCCATCGATCAAGCCAAGCGCGAAAAATCCCCGATTATGCAGCAGTTCTACTTGAACGCAGCGAAGCGCGATCTCGACAGCGCCCAAAATTTTGCGCGCCGCGCGGAGGAGGATTTGGGCAGGGCCATGGACCGCTCGGTCGGGAGCAGCGTATCGGTGGCGCCGGCTCTGGCAGAGCGGCGGATCAACTTTCACAGTCCCACATTCGAATCTGCCAAGAGCGAGTATAGTCGTGGCGACGTGATATTGAAGCGGGCTTTCACCGGCGGCAACGATGAAACTCGAGGCGGAAATACGCCGGTCCCGATTTCCGTCGGTCCAGAGTTCTTCAAGGGCGTGCTGCCTCCGCCTCCGCCGCCATCATCGCTTCATTCCCAAGGTGCCGGACCCGTCAAGGAGCCCGGCGGCATTAAATTCAACGGCGACCGCGCAGACGCACTCCCTCTCCCGCTCGACGTGACCGCGATCGACTATGATCCTGCGCGCGGCCGAATGGTGCTTGTTGGCCCCAAGTCATCGGAAGTCTTTGATCTCGACGTATTCGCCGACGTGCTGCAATTGGCGACCGAAAGGTATGAACCGTTCTTTAGCCTTGACCCATCCAACACCGAGGATTGGGATTCATTGGGCGCGCGGGAATTTGAGCTCCTGCGCCAACGTTACCAAAGCGCTGACGACATTGCCCGCCGCATCCGTGCGATCAACCCCAAGCCGATTGAGCACGACGGCCGACAGTACTACTACGCGACGACCGAGCAGTTGGACCCCGATCTAGCAGCAGAGGCACGTCGCGGCCTCGACATCACCTCGAAGCTCGTTTTTTCGCCGGCTTGGCTGCGCTACTCAAAACTCGGCTGGATGCTGTATGAGGCGGATCTCGCAATCAAATCGGTAGCGAGCGGCTTCCTCAACCGGGGCTCGATTGTTGTGCCGGCGCCAAGCTGGCAAATTCCGGGTTTCGATCCGGAATGGATTCACCGCGACCAGTCGAACGCCGGCCGGGCCAATTTCGAGCTGGATGACGACGTTCCGCTGCCTCGCAAAGGAACCAGGATTGATCTCTCAAAGATTCGTCCAAAGCTCGACGTTGTTGAACGCAAGGCGGGCACGTCGATTGATGTCGGCCGCTCGGAACGAACGCGCGCCATCAGTGATCATTTCCGCGACCACTGGCAGGACTATGCCCGGGAAGTGCCGGAAATCGGGCGCTTGATGGTGATCTATCGCGCCTATGTGGCGGCGCGCTTCTTGGTAAAGGAGCATCCCGGGCTGGCTGCCCGAATAAGGGATACCCGAATAAGGGAAATGCCACCTCCAATCGGCGCTGACGATTTAGTTCCCCTGCGCGTTGTCCAGCCCCATGTGATCCGAGTGGCCTTTGAGAACGGGCAACTCGTTTCGATCGTCCCGGGTGAAAAGCTATATGTCGATCTCGGCGGAGGTTACGGCGGCGGCACTGCATTCAAGTTCTGCGAACAGGTCAGCGTAGACTGCCCCAAGATCAACATCAAACCGGGTACGGTGGCGGCCGTTGCTCCTGACGACTGGGTGCGCGGTGCGACCCGTACGGCGGCGGCCGGCGGATTCGGCTGGGTCGAGCAAGACAAGCAGGCCGCAGCGGTGCTTGAATTTGCGGCGAACGAGATGTCTAGCGCAACAATGAGGGCCGTGCTCGCTGTGTTCGGCCTCGTCGCTGCGACGGGCGGCGTCGCCGGATTGTTCGCCCGGCAGTTCGACTGGCAGCGCATCTCCCAGACGATGACCTGCGCGCATTGCGTTCGCGTGCACGCAACGCTGGGCTGCATCGCTCTTGTCGGCGACATCATTTCGATAACGACGGTCTTCTATCTCGCGGCACTTCCGCTGATGCTGGCCACGCAGGAGGAGGGGCCGGATCTCATGCAAATGGCGATGGCGGGCACGCTGCTCGGCGGGCTTACCGCGGCTTTATTCATTGCCGGAACGGTTATCCTTTCGCTCATCGCGTTTGCGCGCAACAACAAGCTTGTATCGACCGGCTTCGTGCCAAGTCTCTTTTGCGGCGCTCGCATTGTGGTCCTTGGTCTTGCGGTTGTGCTGCTGCACCGTGGCTGGTCAGGTGAGGCAGTTGCTGAACAGATATTTGCGCTCACGTCGCTGGAACTGGGCGAGCGCATGGTCGCCATGCTGGGCGGCCCAATGCCGATCATAATGGCGCTGACCACTGGTGCCTTCGCCGCGACCTTCGTCGCGCTGTTGCGCTGGGTCGGGCCGTTCCTATTCGACAGCCGGCCCCTCGCTTTTCTTCCCTCCGAGGTCCATTCACATCAAAAACATCGGAAAGCACACGCGTGACGGACACGCTGAACCAGGAGATCGCTGATACTGTCAGGCGGATGGCCAAGCCTGCGGCCGCCGGTGGCATCGGCGAACACACCGCCATTGAGGCGCTTGTTAACAACATCGCCAAAGTCATCTTTGGGAAGCAGGAGATCATTGAACTCGTTGTGGCCGCGACCCTCGGGCGAGGACATGTCTTGCTCGAAGACAAACCGGGTGTGGGAAAGACCATGCTCGCGCGTGCGCTCGCGCGCTCGATCGGCTGCTCGTTCAAGCGCATCCAATGCACGCCCGACCTGCTTCCCATCGATATCACCGGCTACGTCGATCCGCGCAGCACCGTGTTCAAACCGGGACCGGTCTTCGCGAACATTGTGCTCGCCGACGAGCTCAATCGCGCCACGCCGCGTACCCAGAGTGCGCTGCTCGAGGCGATGGGCGAGGGTACGGTTAGCGTCGAAGGCGAGACTCACGACCTGCCCAATCCGTTCCTTATCATCGCAACGCAGAATCCGATCGAGCATCGCGGTGTCAACGATTTACCCGAGGCGCAGCTCGATCGCTTTCATTTGCTGCTCACACCGGGCTATCCCAGCGCTGATGAAGAGAGACACTTGATGCTCGACCGGCAGACGCACAATCCGCTGGACGAGCTCGAGACCGTCATCAACATTGAGCAGCTTCGCGCGTTGATCGCGATCGTGCCCCGAGTACGGCTTAACGAGGATCTCATCGATTACATTCTCGCCATCGTCCACGCTACTCGCGCGTCGAAGCTCGTGGAATTGGGAGCGAGCCCCCGTTGTGCGCTGCAGCTGATGACGCTCGCGCAAGCCTACTCGCTGGTAAACGGCCGCGCTTACGTCATCCCGGACGACATAAAATTCCTCGCCCACCACGTTCTGCCACACCGCATCATTCCGGCCGTCACCTCGAACGAGGCGCTGGGGACAACGGACTGGAAACGGGAGTGTATCCGCCGTATTGTCGCCGAGGTGAAATTGCCAGGGCTGTGAACGGCGCGTCATGGAATTTCTGCCCCCCGCATCGATCAAGCCAATTCCCGATCCGCGCGGACTTGGGCTCTTCATTATGCTCGCGTCAATCGCCCTGCTTTGCCTTGGCCAGACCGCGCATGACCCGACCGCCGTGCTAGGCCTGTTTGGATCGCTCCTGGCGATCAGCTGGATGGTGATCGCGACGGTGATCACCTACGTGTGCAGCGGGGATGGCCTCGTGCTGCAACCCCCTGAGCTGACCGGGGATTTCCACGCGCTGTTGGAGTTTCCGGTCCGCGTCCGGCTCGGCAATGGGAGGCGGAGGCGTCCCGCCCTTTTTCTCACCATATGGCTCGACACTTTTACCGGAGGGCGCTTTATGCCGTCGCCGCCGAGAGTGCTCGCCCGACTCGACCCGCGGGCGAGCGTAGAATGCGCCTGGACGATTACGGCGCGCCGACGCGGGCCGCACGAGTTGAGAGGTGCGCGCGTGGGCGTCAAATTTCCGGGGAGCCTCGGCGGCTACGAGTACTATTTTCCATTTTTCGGCGAACTTCTCGCGCGACCCGCGTTGTACCGGCTCGACCGGCAAGCGCTACATCTCCTAACCCGCCGACGGCAGATGGCAGGCCGGAGGCACGTCACGCCCGCGGCCATGGAGGAATTCGCCGGCGTGCGCGACTATCGGCCGGGAGACAATCCGCGCAGCGTGCACTTAGCGCTGTCGATGCGCCAGCCAAATTACCCGATTGATCTGGTGGTTCGCGAATTCGAGGATCCGAGCGAAAACGACGTGTGCGTCGTGCTGGATACAGCGATCCCTGCCGCGGAGGAAATGGGGCGAAATGTAGCGGCGCCCCATTCCGTGGTCACTGTGACGCCCAAGCGACAGACCTCGTTGGTGCGTGAGGTAATTGCGCTATGACGTTGACACTCGCTGAGTTGAACCCGGGCCGCAAGGCGGCTTCGGTGAGCACAGACCCAGTGATCTCACTGCAGCATGAAATGCAATATAACTACGAGAAGTCCCTGTCGTTTGCGGTCGCGCTATGCCGCCTTCTGGTCGACCACCACTATCGGGTGCGCTTCCGCGCGGCCGGTCATGAGGGACAGAACGTCGATATTCTCCTAGATCGCACGCCGCAAAAACTGCCAGAACTTGAGGTTGCGCTCGCGCGGCTGAACCCAATTGCTGATCGTCAGCCGGTGCTAGACCTACTTAACCACGAATCCCGGCGCAGCCACTCTGCCGTCCTGTTCATCAGCCTACGCCAGGTTTCGGAAGGGATGCGGGACGCGCAGCAACAGAATCCGGTGGCGATAAAACCGCCGCCGCTGCGGGCACACAGTGATGAGCGTTTCCAGAATGCACTCGACGGGGATGCAATCTATCGGCATCTCGTCCTAGGCGCCATCGTGCTCGCCTTCTTCGCCGGGTCGGGTTTTGGCAGACTTGCAGTGTATACTGAATTGGCTCCCGCCGTGCTCTGGTGTCTCACGATCGGCGGGTTTGCGATACGATGCGTGGCGCCGCGTGCGGGCCTGCGGCCGGGAGTGATCGATGCGGCGGCCCTGCGATCGATGTTATATCTCATGGCCGGTACAATTGGGACTCTTGGCGTGGGCGCTCGGCGTTTTTTAGGCAACTTGGGCGAGAAATGCCCAAATTCTGTGTCCGGTTTGCAACACACCCGGAACATTCGACAGTGTCCCTTATTGGGACACCTCTGTTGAGGCAGGCCTGAAGTAGAGGTCACTTTCCGTTCCCGGTAAGGTGGTCTATGATGGCTTTTGAATGTTTTTCGTTGGGCGATACCAAGAAGAAGATTACCAAAAAGAAGGCGACGTGGTCTGCGACGGTAATGGCGGAATTGCCCCCGTTGTGGGGGCCTGATTGAGAGAGGTGCGAATTCATCACACATGCTGGGGGAGTGGGCGATGACGTATCGGGGGGAATCCGATCCTGTCTTTCTTCGGATCGAAGTCGTGAAGGCAGCAATTGCTTGGCAAGATGAACTTTTCAACAAATTGTGCCACAAGGTTCATTTTCTCGACCATCGGGATTGCGAAATCACCATACCGCCTGAATGGGTTCCAACCATCAGGGTATCAGACCAGGTCGTCAACGAAGCAATCGAAGAATTGCTGACCACCGCGCCAACAAGTCTTCAAGGCGTGGCGGCAATCCTCGATTATGTGGGTTCGGCCGATCTGGATATGGATGAGACAAGGTTATTTGAGTTTGCGGATTCCCATGTCCGCGACGCAGCAATGAAGCTTCCGAAATTGCTTGCCGAAACCATTCATCGGTTGATCACGAAACCATGCGGCTTGACTGAAGAATCTGAATCCCCCGCCACCAACAGTTCGGATGCTCCCCTATCTGGACTGACGGATTCTTCAGTCATTTTTTTGCGACGGGAGGGGGGAATGAAATTCCGGGTTGGCAGGTTCACCTGCGAGGTCTTGCTGGGCAATGACGGCAAGCTAGTGCTGAGATGGTTGCCAGAGCCTCCTAAGTATTTGAACCGGGCAGAACGAGTTCAATACCAAGCCGGCATTGCCGAATTCCTGGAAGAACTTGAACGGAAGTTGGGTATTGATCAGAGAGACCGCAGCAACCTTCCTCGCCTAAATGGCGGTGGTTGAAGCGGTGTAGGCCAGCAAACACCATGTAGCTTATGTTCCGAACGAGTAGCCTGTGCGTCCCTGGCTCTTTGTGAGAGAGCATGACGTAACGCTTTTATTGAAACGTCTTGAACAGATTAGCGGGATTGATCGGCCGTTGAAGTTCGTTCCTCGGACTACAACATTGGAAATGGTGCAACCTTGGCGCTATTGCTCTCCGCTCCACCCGACGCGTCATCTCGGCTGCGGCCCGGCGCGAGAAGGTCATCAGCAGAATGCGGCGCGGGTCGGCGCCATTGACGATAAAATGCGCGACGCGATGGGCGAGCGTATTGGTTTTGCCCGAACCCGCTCCGGCAATAACAAGAAGCGGCACGGTCGGCGTGCAACCGTGTTCGCGAACGCCGTGTTCGACCGCCCGCCGCTGTTCTCTACCCGAACGAAGGCGAGGCCCGCGCAACGGACGCGCCTTTGCCGCCCACTGTCTCGCCGAGCCGATCCGACGCTTTGAAGCGGCCGGCGGGGCGCTCGCCTATAACGTCGAGGCGCGCCCCGCCGTCTTTCACGATACGCGACAAGTCGACCTGGACCAGAGATGGTGGGGTGGCACGGTTATGGGGGAGTTGTTCAAAATCTTGTTCGCATTAGCGAGTCATAACCCAGAGCAAGGCTGGCTGGGAGTATTCGGCGCGCATTGTTGAGAAGTACGCTACCACAGTAAAAGTCTCCGGTTCACGGGCATCCATAATGGCGGCTAAGCGATGTTTTCTGACCGTTGCGCATCTCTGGGGCGCCTACAGTATACGCGGCAGAGTTCGCGCCACGTTGGTTCGATCGAGCATAATAGGGGTACGATGGTTCGGCTGAAGGCGTGCAGACTTTGCTGTTTCGCGACGTGGTCGAGGTTGAGACGGGTCAACCGCTCCGTGATCATGTTTGGCTACGTGAGGGTCCATGGTGGGCGACTGGCGGCCTCAACATGGTGGGTGTCACTGTTGACATGACTGTGACCATCGGACCTGTAATCAAGGGATGGCTGGGTGACCCATACTCTGCACGAGCGATCGAACTCGATTTACCGAGCCCGCTGGCTACTGATGGTTTCTCTGATCCTACTGACCTATGGTTTCCCGTCGATAGTGATGGTTTAGAGACAAACGATACATGGGGGCTGGGGTGACGATCATCGGCTATGCGAGGGTTAGCACAACCGATCAGGACCTCTCCTTGCGCGCCGCTGGCTGCGAGGCGATCCGCGCTGAAAAGCGCAGCGGTACGACCACTCAAGGCCGCGAGGAGCTGCGGATCGTCCTCGACTTCCTCAGGCCCGGCGACGTGCTGATGGTAACCCGCATCGATCGCCTGGCGCGCAGCATTGGTGACCTGCAGGACATCGTTCGGACCGTGAACGCGCGGGGCGCGTCATTGAGGGCGACCGAACAACCGATCGACACGGGCACGGCTGCCGGCAAGTGCTTCCTCGACATGCTCGGCGTGTTCGCCGAATTCGAAACGAACCTGCGTCGGGAGCGGCAGTTGGAAGACATCGCCAAGGCCAAGGCGGCTGGCGTCTATAGAGGCCGGAAGCCCTCCATAGAGCCTGCACAGGTGCGCGAATTGAGGGCGCAGGGGGGCGCTCGGCGCCACGGAGATCGCCAAGGCGCTCGGCATCGGCCGGGCGAGCGTCTATCGGGTGCTTGAAGCTCGCTACTGATTGGCCGTCTCAACGCTGCGGGAACGAGTACCCTAATTCGCGGGTTTGGCTCGCATGCCAGTCGAATTCCTACACGGTCGTCCCCTCAGCCCGGAAGAGCTTGAAATGATCCGGCGGCAGATCGAGGAAGGCTACGACAACACCGCCACCGTCGATGATGAGATACGTGGCATTGTCGCACGCAACTGGCCCTACTTGCTGGAGAAGCTTCCGCCAGAATAGGAATAATTGCAGCTTTGGCCCCGAACCGGTTCAAGGATTTCTGGCGGGAATAAGCTGGATCGGTGCCTGCGGCGACCGCAGAACGGGCTTGGACACCGTGGCAGGGGCCGGTCGCGGCGGAAGCGTTGAGATCCTGTGAAGAAGGTACTGTTCGAGTCGGTCTCAGCCGCAGTGCGCGTGGTGTTGAGTTCTTCGACCGCGTGACGAATTTGGCCTACGACAGGTTAGAGCTCTTGCGTGGTCAATTTCGCCGCTACAGGTTCGACGACGCACTCGGCCAACTTCGCAATCTCATTTTGCATGTCGAACCCTGAATTCATCACTTTCCTTTCTTCAGGCGTGCTGATCACTACCGTAGTGGGTGTGGTCTCGCTTCTGATGGCGCTCTTAGCTCGCCTTCGAGCGAATAGCAGCCGCCACAAAGACCGAAAGATGTGCTGAATACATTAGCCGCAGTGATGGCTACCAGGTAAGCCTATTCAACAGATACATGTTCTATTCAATCTTCATAATCACTCAATGTTTTCGAGGCCTGACGATCTTGATTGAACAACACTATTACTTCTTCATAGGAAGGCCTGACGATCTTGATTGAACAACACTATTACTTCTTCATAGGAGAGTTGCCGTCGAAGCCCGTGCTCAGCCTGTACCCAGTACTCATTGAACGCTTTGAGGTCTTCAGGCATTTGATATGGGCTGCTATCTTCAACCGGATCGGTGACCGGTTGTGCTTCAGGCGTTGTCGTGGGTGGTGCCGGTGCACTTGAAGATGTGGTCTCAACAACTCGAGGTGTCCATCTAACCTCACGCGTTGCTTGCTCACCCTTAACTGCAAGGCGTTCAGGCACTTGCTCAGGTGCCATTGGCGTTAAGGCAGCAGGACTAGCCCCTGCAGCTTTTCCCTCACTGTCGGGCTTGTCTGAGGCCGCTCGAGGTGTGCCAACACTGCCTAGCCCTACGTCAATCAGCCTGCGGATGGCTTCAGACAGGTTAGGCTGACCGGGTTGGTCCTTTGCCCATGCTAAAACAGCTTGTCGCATTTCTATTGGCATGCGCAACGCTACGAGCAGATCAGCCGCAGTGGCTGGTCCACCTTTTTCCCTTCTGCCTATAACATTTTCTTTGGGTTTATTGTGCTTCCTCATATTGACAATTTGACAGGTACCAACCAACCGTGACTCGGGTCTCGTGCCTCCTGGAGGTCGAGCCCACGTCCGCCTCCCCGTCCCTGACGTTTGCTAATAAACCAGATTGTCGGGAAAGTGGCGCTCGCCGGAATGCTGTGGATATGTTGCAAGCTGGACACAGGCGCGTGCCGACACGGCCTACCTTGTTCGGAATATGCTCGAGCGCAGCCGGAAGCGGTTGAACCTCCCTAAAACAGCTACTCTCCTCGGCAACGGGAAATATTCTGCAAGCTGGCTCCCAGAACGCCGCAGAGACCGCACTGGCTGGCTGACGACACAGTCCTGATCGGACCGGTCTCCCACTTCAAATTCCCTGCTAGCAGGGAATTTGCAGGGAATTTTTGAAGATTTTGGGCTCATTCGCCAATTTTCGTCTCCATTCAGCGAGTGAATCCATA
>WNFT01009680.1_pt1 | contig 12893 bp, 12 predicted proteins | sample 5400191 | NCBI WGS metagenome assembly WNFT01 (sample SAMN13153359, study PRJNA577476) | soil metagenome | isolation source: 80 cm saprolite under Madrone tree | place: USA:California | collected 2016-06-14
CTGTTCCAAACTCAGTGCGATTCCCGAGAGTTTATCCGCTACTTGATGAATGACTTGGGTCTCAAGAGCGACGGCGAAGATTTCGTGCGGATGCACTCAGAGCTTAACGAATTCCTGTTTCGCGAGACGCTCGCAGGAAGATCCGTCGTAATCTTCATCGACGAAGCTCAGAATTTAACTGATACCGTCCTGGAGACAGTGCGTTTGCTCTCAGACTTTGAGTCGGCAGAGAAGAAACTGCTCCAGATTGTTCTCGCCGGGCAGCCTGAACTAGCACAGCGATTGTCGCGTCCGGGTATGGCCCAGTTACGTCAGCGGATCGCTATCCAGGCGCGATTGGACGCGCTGACTGCCGCCGAAGTAGTTCACTACATCGGTCATCGGCTGCAAGTAGCAGGATACTCGGGCACTGAGTTGTTCACTCCTGGGGCTCTCGGGCTCATCGCGGAGCGCAGCCGGGGGATACCACGTCTCATAAACAATCTTTGCTTCAATGCACTGTCATTGGGTTGCGCCACGCAGCAGAAGCAAATTACTTCCGAAGTCGTACGGCAGGCTGCTTTGGACCTATCGTTGGAGACTCATACTCCAAAAATTCCGGTCCCACATCAGCAGACGGGATCCAAGGCTACTCACGGTCTGGGTCAGTCGTTGCAGTCTTTCTTTGCCTGGATCGCAGACAATCTTTTCAGGCGGCGGGTTCTTCAAATGTCGGTTCTTTCCCTCGTGTGCGGCGGTTTCGTGATCTACTTTGGGGTCCGTAGCGTGGCAGGGACGTTTCGACGCCCGGCCGCGGTCTACCAGGATACGCAAACGACTTCAGCATACGCAAACGACTTCAGCAGTCACCGGTCCCGAGTCCCAGCCCGTACAGCGCGTAACAGATCCCACTGCCGGCCAACAGTCTCGTGAGTTGCCGCAAGCCATCGCGCATGAGAATTCGTTGAATTTTTTCATTTATGTGGTGCAACCCAAAGACACGTTGCGCGACCTCTGTGTATCGGCTTTGGGGCGCTACGACAAAGCCGTCCTGTCGCAAATCCAGAAGCTCAATCCGGAATTGAGAAACGCCGACCATCTGGAGGCGGGACAAAAGATTCGGCTTCCGCTGAATGCCTCGAACTGAAGAGAACATGCCGCGATCGATAACTTGCTGCGATTTGATTCCCCTGGGCTTGCTCGTCAATTCCCGCCAGACATGCGTGTATGGCAGATCTTAGAGAATTCGACGCACGGCCAAATTCCCTACACACGATAAAAACAAAAGGATCGGCACCTCGATGGCAAATGCGCTAAAAGAAATGTCGAATTTTGCGAGCCTCTCAAAGTCCCCTTTGCGAGTGCGCATTTCTTCGAACCGGCTCCGGCACGAGGTCCTTGCCGAGGACGTGTTCCGGAGGGTTTTCTGCTGGGAACGGAAGAGAGCAGAGCGTTCCGGCAGGTGCTTTCTGTTAATGCTAGTGCACGCAGGAAGCTTTCTCCAGGCGAATCACAACGAAAGAGCGCTATCCGAAATAGTCTCAGCGCTCTCCAGTATCACGAGAGAGACGGACCTTGCCGGGTGGTATCGAGAAGGCGCCATTCTTGGGGTCCTCTTCACGGAGTTCCGCGAAGGGGACCGGAAAGCGCTGGAGATCTTGACGTCCGCCAAAGTGACCGCATCATTGCGGTCCAGGTTCAGTCCCGAACAGCTAAATAAGATGCGCATTTCGTTCCACTTCTTCCCGGAGAGGGGCGACAAATCCGGCCTCGGCCAACTGGCAAACGCGGAGCTTTATCCAGACTTGTTCGAGAGAGATGAAGAGAGGAAATTCTCTCGTTTTCTGAAGAGGTCGATGGATATTGCAGGAAGCTTGGCGGCTCTAATCCTTTGTTCTCCGCTATTTGCGCTTATCTCGGTGGCCATCAAGCTCACACCCGCGTAGGGAAGTTTCTACGAAAAAGCAGCCTGGACGAACTGCCTCAGTTCATCAATGTATTAAAGGGCGACATGTCTCTTGTCGGGCCGCGCCCTCCAATCCCCTACGAGTTGGAAGGTTACCAGATCTGGCATCGGCGCCGCCTGCTAGAGTCCAAGCCGGGAATCACGGGGCTCTGGCAAGTGAACGGTCGCAGCAGGATCAAGTTCGACGACATGGTTCGTCTGGATCTCCAATATGCGAAAACGTGGTCGCCTTGGCTGGATATCAAGATCCTATTGCGAACCCCAAGGGCTGTCTTTTTCGGGGCAGGCGCCTACTGAGGCGCTTTCGCCATGCAATCGGGTTTTCACCTTTCGCGCCAAGAGTTAAAAGTCAGAGCGGCTTCTAGAACGCCGAGGAAAACGACAATACCCAGTTTTTTTGGAGAGGGCTCAATGGCAACTCAAACAGATCCTGTTCGCTATGGATTTCCACGACCAACGGCACCAGAGATTTCCAAGAGGTTGAAATCCCACGCGTACCAAAGTCCGTCTAATCTCGTTCGTGTTGGTGTTATCGGTTACGGTTACTGGGGTCCGAATGTAGTCAGGAATCTGCACAGTCTCGAAAACTGTCAACTCGTTACAATCTGCGACAAGAATTCAGACTCGCTCCGACGCGCAAGCCGAGCTTATCCGGGTGTCGAGTTGACGATCGACTACTCGGAGCTCCTGACTTCGACTCAAATCGATGCCATCGCCGTGATTACTCCGGTCTGGACGCATTTCGAGCTGGCCAAAGCGGCTTTACAAAATGGCAAACACGTCTTTGTCGAAAAACCGTTCACCTCGACGCCGCAACAAGCCGAGGAGCTAATCGAGTTGGCGGATCGGAACAGACTCAAAATCATGGTGGATCACACGTTTCTGTTCAGTGGCGCAGTGAGGAAGATCCGGGAACTCGTCGACGATGGCACCTTGGGGGATCTGTACTACTTTGATTCGACGCGCGTGAATCTGGGCCTCTTCCAACATGACGTAAACGTCGTGTGGGATCTGGCTCCGCATGATTTGTCGATTATGGATTACGTTATCAAGGCGAAACCGGAAGCGGTCGTGGCAACGGGCGGAAGGCATTTGAACGGTCTGGCGGACGTGGCTTTTATTACGGTCTACTTTCCGGGCGACGTGATCGCGCACATCAACGTGAACTGGCTCTCTCCGGTCAAGGTTCGAAAGACTCTGATCGGCGGCGAGAAAAAGATGCTGGTGTGGAACGATCTCGAGGCCGATGAAAAAATCAAAGTCTACGATAAAGGCGTGCAGATGACGAGCGGGCGAGGCGTATATGATTTACTGGTGAGCTATCGCTCTGGAGATGTTTGCGCGCCAAGAATCGAGCAGACGGAGGCGCTGAAGGTCGAGCTTGAATACTTCATCGACTGCATACTGAACGACCGAACGCCACTCAATGATGGGGCAGCAGGTTTGCGGGTGGTCAAGATTCTGGAAGCGGCCGATCAATCATTGCAAGGGCGAGGAAGAGTCGTCTCCCTATGAACAAGTACCACTGTATCGCTCCCGATGTGCAATTGGGAAAGGATGTGAAGCTTTCCCAATTCATTAATCTCTATGGCTGCGAAGTTGGCGACCACACCAAGATAGGCGCCTTCGTAGAGATTCAAAAAAACGCCAGAATTGGCAAGAATTGCAAGATCTCGAGCCATAGTTTTGTTTGCGAAGGGGTGACCATTGAAGACAATGTTTTCGTGGGCCATGGCGTAACCTTCATCAATGACGCATATCCCCGTGCCACCAATCCGGAAGGCGAGCTCCAATCCGAAAAGGATTGGAAAGTAGAACCAACGCTGGTGAAAAAAGGCGCCTCCATTGGTTCCGGTGCGACGATCCTTTCGAATCTGGTCATTGGCGAAAATGCTCTGGTTGGTGCAGGCAGTGTGGTCACGCGGGACGTGCCTGACAATGCCATCGTGGCTGGGAATCCAGCAAAGGTGCGCCGCTTGATCGCGCCCGAAATGAGGGTAGCGTCATAATCGGCAACGACAAAATTCCTTTCCTGGACCTGGTGACGCCCCACCTAGAAATGGAGGAGGAACTGGTTTCGGTCTTTCGAAGGGCGCTGAAGACCGCCGGATTCGTCGGCGGACCGATAGTAGAACAATTCGAAAAGGAGTTTGCGCAGTTTTGCGAGACCGAATACTGCGTGGGGGTTGGGAATGGCACTGACGCACTGCGGTTTGCTTTGATCGCCGCGGGAGTGCAGCCGGGCGATACTGTTGTTACAGTTCCGAACACTTTTATCGCGACCACAGAGGCAATCTCCCAGGCTGGTGCGCGGCCGGACTTCGTGGACATTGAGGAGCGCACTTACAACATGGACGCGCGAAGGCTCCGCGAATACTTTGAAACGCAATGCTGCCTCGACCGTGCGACGGGAAAATTATTGAACCGGAAGACGCGAAGTCCTGTGACAGGAATTGTCCCCGTGCACCTATACGGCCAGATGACGGACATGGATCCCATTCTGGAGCTCGCGGAACGATACAAGTTGTTTGTGATCGAAGACGCTTGTCAAGCTCACGGGTGGCGGGTGCTTTCAGCTTCTATCCTGGAAAGAACTTGGGCGCTTGCGGGGAGGCGGGAGCAGTCACGACAAACGATTCAACGCTCGCCGGAAAGGTTCGCATGCTGCGCGACCATGGCCAAGTTGAAAAGTATCGCCACGAAATAGAAGGATATAACGGCAGATTGGATGCAATCCAGGCAGGGATTTTGCAGGCTAAGCTCAAGCACTTACCACGGTGGAACCAAAGACGTCGCACAATTGCCCGCCGGTACGACGAGTTGTTTCGATCGCACGCTGACGGAATTATCTTGCCCTACGAATCTCCCCGAACCAAGGCTGTCTATCACCTCTATGTGATCCGTGTTAAGAATCGGGATCGACTTCAGGTAAATCTCGCACAAGCCAACATCATGACCCAGGCCCACTACCCGACACCTCTCCACCTTCAGAAGGCCTATGCAAGCTTGGGGCACAAAGAAGGAGATTTTCCGGCCGCAGAAGAGGCGGCGACCGAAATCCTGTCGCTGCCAATGTATCCGCAGCTCGAACTTTGCCAGCAGAAAAGCGTCGTTCAAGAAGTAGTCAAATCACTTGCCGGGGAACCTGTGGGCCTCCGCAATCCGAATCTCGGGCCATTTGAGTCTGAAAGTCGTGCTGACTGAGACGAAATTTTATTCCGCAAGAGATCGACACTTGAGTTCCGATACAAAGCTGGGAACCCCCGCACAGGCATTGGCCGTGAGCCCAACATCGGCAAAATTGGAGAGAAGTGGAGCAGCGGCCGCCAAAGGAAAGATCTGGATTGATCTGGATAACTCACCGCACGTTCCATTCTTTGCCCCAATCATCGATGAACTCCAGAAGCGCAATTACTCAATTGTCGTTACCGCGCGCGATTGTTTTCAGGTAAGTGAGCTAGCCGACCTCTTTCATCTGAATTACAGACTCATCGGCCATCACTCCGGGAGGAACAAGTTCCTCAAGATGACGGGACTGTGTTTTCGTGCCTTGCAATTGATTCCGACCATCCTTAGGGAAAAGCCCGACTTGGCCGTCTCACATTGTTCGCGTTCCCAATTGATTGCGTCCAAGATTTGCGGGATTACGTCTTTTTTCTTAGGTGATTACGAATTTGCGACACGTTGGGCTTTCATCCGCCCTACCTGGCACATGTGCCCGGAAGTAATTCCGTACGCGGCCTTTCAATCCGATTCAAGTCGAACCCTGAAATATCCCGGTATCAAGGAAGATGTCTACGTCGGCCGATTTGTGCCGAAATCCGGCTTGAGGCCCAAACTTGGGCTCCTGGAGCAGGACGTGGTGGTGACCATCCGTCCCCCTGCGAATGAAGCGCACTATCATAATCCAGAGAGCGACGAGCTCTTCGAAGCGGCAGTGGAGTTTCTAAGTAAGAAGCCCGAACTGAAATTCGTGGCGCTTCCGCGGAACGAGAAACAGGCGGCTCGCTTAAAGGAGCGTTGGCCCGATCTCTTCTCAAGCGGCAAGATGCGGATTCCAGGAAAAGTCGTAGACGGTCTCAACCTGATTTGGCATTCGGACTTCGTCATCAGCGGCGGCGGCACGATGAATCGCGAAGCTGCCGCTTTGGGCGTTCCCGTCTATAGCGTGTTCCGCGGCAGAATTGGTGCAGTCGATCGCTATTTGGTCGAGCGAGGTCGGCTCGTAGTCCTCGAAAGTGTTCAAGACGTGGAAACAAGAATCCACTCAGTTAGTAGAAACCGATCCGCCAGGCCGCAAAACGGCAATGGTATTACCTTGAGCACCATAGTGAAGCAGATTGTAAGGGTGATGGACGGCAAATATCCGGCGCAGAGCGCCAGTGAAGGCATCGGTCTGAACCATTTGCCTCCTTGCGTGGGAGGAGAGTCGGGAAATTCAGCTGTCCCCAACAGACAAAGTGAATGCTCTGATTGATTTTGGCGCGCGCTCATTTCATGAAGGCTGTGCCGGTCATCGAGGCAATCAATACCCACAATGAGAGGCTTTTGGAAGATTCTGCCAACCGACCGGAGCGGCGCGGCGCGGCGAAGCGATCCCACACGTCCTCGTTCATATCGGTCGGCATTATAACGAGGTTATGTCAGGTTCCAAAGCCAGATATATGTCTCCGCGTCGATCCCGGATACACATGCCCCTAGCCCAGTTCATAACGCAAGACAATCAACTGGAAGCTAAGATCCGGAAGTTATTGTCTTGCTGTCAGGCAAACGATTGGGCCGGCTACGACCCGTACGATGCCTTGAACAGCCGGATATTTGCTGCCTTGCCGTTCTTCAACTCGAGACTTCCTCGGCTGGCTCTCACCCAGGTTTTGAAGAGGAGCCCAATTAACATTCGCCGACTCTTGTTGATTCCTAAAACCCAGAACCCCAAAGCCATCGCATTGTTCCTGTCGGCATTCCTCAAGCTTTCGAGAATCGGAGTGATTAATACCGGAGACTTGGTCGAGCCGATGATCGAACGGTTGATCGCACTTCGGTCACAAGGAGTTCCTCATTGGTGCTGGGGATACAGTTTTCCGTGGCAGACGCGCACGATAGTGGTGCCGCGTGGGGCGCCGAACCTCGTGTGCACCACGTTCGTGGGTAACGCGCTTCTCGATGCCTATGAGCAACGCCAGGACCGGCGATGTCTAGACATGGCGATGAGCACCGCCCAGTACATCCTAGACAAGCTCTATTGGACCGATGGTATGTCGGTCGCCGGTTTTAGCTACCCTCTTCCTGATCTCAGGAATCAGGTTCCCAACGCGAATTTCCTTGGTGCGGCTTTGTTATGCCGCGTATACCGACACACGAACGAACAGAAATTCCTCGGTCCGGCCCTCAGAGTGGCCCGCTACTCGGCTGCCAAACAGCACGCCGATGGCTCGTGGGACTACGGGGAGGGGCCGTCACAACGATGGATTGACAACCTCCATACCGGCTACAACCTGTGCGCGCTGCAGTCCATTGGCCGCTATGCCGGAACAATGGAGTTCGAATCGCACATCCGGCGCGGGCTTGAGTTCTATCGAGCCCACTTTTTCCGCGATGATGGCGCGCCCAGATATTTTCATAACCGCACGTATCCCGTGGACATTCATTGTGTGGCGCAAAGTATCATCACGCTCCTTGCGCTTAGAGAACTCGACCCGAGCAATGTCATATTGGCGCGCTCGGTGTTCCAATGGGCCATGAATCACATGTGGGATGAACGGGGCTTCTTTTACTATCGCGTACTTCGCTTCCATACGATCCGAATTCCATACATGAGATGGGCTCAGGCCTGGATGCTTTTGGCAATGTCCACGCTCCTGAGCGAATTGAATGTGCCGTCGAGATCTCCAGAAATAGAGGATTCAACAGCTTTGATTGAGGCTTTCTGAAGTTTCCGACCCACTGTTGCCAACCGGTAAGATTCGGAGGAGACGACCTCCCGAAAGCTTTTGAGAATCTCCGCTGAGTACTGCAAGCCTTAGTCAGTGGAATAGTCGAACCGACTGCCCCGGAAACGATCGGCATTTTACAGCATCAATCAGATAGATTCGCGCCCAGCTATAGCCTAAACCCGAGGTTTTCCTTGACAGTTTATACGTTGAATCCTCTGCACGATTCGCGCTGGGCGGACTTTGTCGAGAGACATCCACGAGCATCCATTTTTCATACACCAGGCTGGCTGGAAGCTCTGCATCGTACCTACGGATATGAGCCGATCGCCTACACCACTTGTAGCCCAGCGATCCCCTTGACGAATGGAATTGTCTTCTGTCGCATCCGCAGTTGGCTGACTGGACGCAGGATGGTTTCCTTGCCTTTTGCGGATCACTGCGAGCCGCTCGTGGACAGTCCCGAAGAACGCAACGAAATTTTCAGTTTTCTGCGATTAGCGCTCGAGAGAGAGAAGCTTAAATACATCGAGATTCGGCCGCTAAGCTCAGATTTGCGAGGCCAGCCCGCCGTGCAAGAAAGCAGTACGTCTTGCTTTCACATACTGGATCTCTGCCCCACTCTCGAGGACCTTTTTTGCAAGCTTCAAAAGGATTCGATTCAGAGAAAGATTCGACGGGCTGAACGCGAGGCTCTGTTCTACGAAGAAGGAAGATCGGAAACCCTTCTGAAGAAGTTTTATAGCCTCTTCGTCCTAACGCGCAGGCGGCACAACGTGCCACCACAGCCCATTGCTTGGTTTCGGAACCTGGTTACGTGCCTAGGCGATCGGATCAGGATTCATATTGCTTCGAAAGCCGGCCGCCCCATTGCCAGCATCGTGACCATGCGTTACGGCAACGCCATGGTTTACAAGTACGGCGGCTCCGACACGACATTCCACAATTTGGGTGCCATGCCGTTCTTATTCTGGAACGCGATTCAGGATGCGAAGGTGGACGGAGCCCAGAAATTTGACTTCGGCCGCTCCGACTACGACAACGCAGGATTGATTACCTTCAAGGACCGTTGGGGCTCACAACGCACGGAGTTGACGTATTGGCAGCTGCCGAGCCAGAGCGTATCTAGCCGCGGCCAGTGGAAGCGCAAGCTCAAATTTGCGGGGCCGATTTTTTCGCGCATGCCGGATCTCCTTCTGGTGGCAAGCGGGCGAATTCTGTACCGCCATATTGGCTAGCAGGGACAGCATGATCCAGACGACAGGCAGTGAAGCTATGACAGTGGACCTGGACGTGATGCCGAGTTCGAAGACCTTGCAATCAGCATCTCCAGACAAGCAGTGCGCCGGGGCCTTGGTGATGGACGCAGATTATCGTGGGCTGGCTGTCGTGCGCAGCCTGGGGCGCCATGGAATCCCAGTGTGGGTGCTGAAGCATGGGGATCAACTGCTCGCTACAAAATCCCGTTATAACCGGCGGACGCTGAGCTGGCCGAGCGAGGATGAAGAAGAAAAAGTACGCTTCCTTGTTGACCTGGTCGATAGCGAGGACGTCCACAATTGGGTGCTGTTTCCTACAGGTGACGAAGGCGCCGCCTTGGTTGCGCGTCATCACGAGGCGCTTGGCAAATGCTATCAACTTACGACGCCGCCATGGGATGAACTGAAGTGGGCGTATGACAAGCGACTTAGCTACAGGCTTGCCGATCGAGTAGGTGTGGATCATCCCTGGACGATGTATCCCACGAGCCACGATGAGGTGGCGGCGAGCGAATGTCCCTACCCGGTCATTCTTAAACCTGCTTATCGCAGCCGCTTCAATCGATTCACGGCATCGAAAGCCTGGCGCGTTGACAACAGAGAGCAACTCCTCGCTCGATACGACGAGGCGAAGACGCTGGTTGACGCAGGTACTTTGATGATTCAGGAGCTCATTCCGGGCGGAGGGGAATCGCAGTTTTCCTACACGGCACTTTGTAAAGATGGACAGCCCATCGTCTCACTTACCGCGAGGCGGGCCCGGCAGATTCCCATGGATTTTGGGCGCGCCAGCACTTTCGTCGAGACGGTCGACGACCCAAAACCTTCAGCGGCCGCGGTTCGCCTCATCGAGGCAATGCGATATACGGGCATCGTGGAAGTTGAATTCAAACGAGATCTGCGCGACGGGAAGCTTAAGCTACTGGATATCAATCCACGCGTGTGGGGCTGGCACAGTCTCTGCGGACCTGCGGGAGTGGACTATCCGTACCTCTTGTGGCTCTTGACGGTCGGCGAACCCATACCGACGACGAAGGCAGCGATCGGTGTGCGTTGGGTGCGGATGAGCACTGATGCGCCCACGGCGATTCGCGAAGTCATTCATGGCCGCATGTCATTGCGCGAATACCTGCGCTCCATCCGGCCTCCGGTTGCTTCGGCAATTTACGCGTCGGACGATCCCATGCCTGGGGTTCTTGAAATTCCGCTTCTGGCGTACTTGCTCGGCAAAAGGGTCTTCAGCGGCGGCAGGATCGCATGAACGAATGCCCTGAGTTGCGGCTTGAATGTCAGGAAAACCTATCTAAAGTTATGGAGGCGCACCGTTGAAAGCGACATGTGACGTGGTAGTTGTCGGGGCCGGCCCTTATGGATTGTCGGCGGCCGCGCATTTGAATGCGTGCGGAGTGAACGTCCGCGTCTTTGGGGAAACCATGGCGTTCTGGGACCGCAATATGCCCGCGGGCATGTGTTTGCGATCACCCTGGGAAGCGTCCCAATTGTCGGATCCTGGCAGGTCCTTGACCATCGACGCATTTCAAAGTGCGACCGGCGTGAGCGTGAGCCGGCCCGTCCCTATCGAACGCTTCGTGGCTTATGGCCGCTGGTTTCAGTCTCGTGCCGTTCCCAACCTGGAGCAGCGAAAGGTTGCCGAAATCGAAAAGAGCACAGCGGGCTTCCGCGTGGTACTGGCGGATGGGCAAGTTGTACGATGCGCGCGCGTCGTCATCGCGGGAGGGATCGGACCGTTTGCGGTGCGACCGCCCCAGTTTGCAGGACTCCCCCAGGACCTGGCTTCGCATTCCTCGGAGCAGCGGGACTTGAGCATCTTTCGCGGAAAGAGAGTCGTGGTGATCGGGGGCGGGCAGAGCGCTCTCGAATCGGCGGCGCTCTTGCACGAATCCCAGGCAGACGTTGAATTGCTGGTTCGCGAGACCACTGTTCAATGGACTTGGCAACGCCCGTGGCTGCACACGTTCCGGCCCGTCGGCGCGGTCCTCTACGCTTGGCCAGACGTCGGGCCGGCCTTCATCAGTCATGCGGTTGCTCGGCCGAATCTCTATCGAATGCTTCCGCGACGGATTCAGGATTCCTGGCGCGCTAAGTCGGTCCGTCCGAACGGCGTAGGGTGGCTGAAACCTCGACTGCGCGATGTAAACATCTCCACCGGCCTCGCTGTGGTTTCGGCGAACGCCCGCGGAGACCAAGTGGACTTGAAGCTGAGCGATGGCTCGCACGAGCTTGTCGATCACGTGCTGATGGCCTCCGGCTATCGCGTCGATGTCAGAAAGTATGAATTTCTTTCCGCATCCTTGGTATCTGCGCTGCGCCTTATCGGCGGACTTCCAGTGCTCGGGCGAGGCTTTGAATCCTCAGTTCCTGGGCTGCATTTTTTAGGCGCTCCGGCGGTATGGAGCTATGGCCCGCTTATGCGGTTCGTGGCGGGTGCGGACTTCGCCGCGCGTGCAGTGTCGCGGTCCGTGGTACGTGTTCGCCGACGCATCGTTGGCCGGCCGGTCGCGAATGCGCTCCAACGGCCACAGAGTGTTGCCGTGTCCCGCGGCCAGGAGGGGCAATAGAAGCTCACACCGAGACTGATGTCTTCCGGTTTTCAAGCCTTACCCAATGAATAGAACATTTGTGGAGTACTATCGCTGCCCGGAAGAGTTCGCCGGTTGTTTTCAGGATGGCGTGCCACCGGGGCGTTTAGGTCATTTCCGATTCGGGCCCGATGCGATCTGCTATGGTTCTATCAACAAGGGGGCAGTACACCCCAGCCCGGAGGGAGAGCTCCACGACGCTTTGAAGGATGTCGTGGTGGAGCGGGGGGCGGTAAGGCTCTCTTTCGACGTCGACCAGGTTGTCAACAATCTTCGATTTGAGCGCTATTGCAGCAGCTCGGCAAGACGATCGCTCCTCTCGGGAGGACTCGCTAACAAGTTGTACTACCTGGCACGGCCGATTCTAGGCGTGGCCGTGCGCCGGCACCTCCAAAAGCTCAGGCTCGCTGATTGGCGATCGATTCCGTTTCCGCGGTGGCCGGTGGATCAAACCGTCGAGCAGGTGCACGAGACGATGCTCCGCCTCTGCCTGCAAGCCCACGATGGCAAACGGGTGCCGTTCATTTGGTTTTGGCCCCAGGGTCTTCCAAGCTGCGTGGTTGTTACTCACGACGTGGAAGCCGTCAAAGGGCGTGATTTCTGTCCGGCACTGATGGACGTCGATGAGAACTTTGGCATAAAAAGTTCATTTCAATTGATTCCCGAAGAACGGTATGGTCTCAGTCCGTCGTTTGTCGAAAGCATCCGTTCGAGGGGTTTCGAGGTAAATGTTCACGACTTGAATCACGACGGACGGCTATTTTCCAGCGAGGCGAAGTTCTTCGATCGAGTCCGCCGCATTAACCATTATGGCAGCGCGCTCGGTGCGCAGGGATTTCGCTCAGGCGCGCTTTACCGGAATCTCTCCTGGTACGGCGCGCTTGAATTCTCCTACGATATGTCCGTGCCCAACACAGCACATCTGGATCCACAGCGCGGTGGGTGCTGCACTGTGATGCCCTATTTCATCGGCAAGATCTTAGAGTTGCCCGTCACCACTACCCAGGATTATTCCCTTTTTCATATCCTCAAGCAGTATTCGATCGATCTTTGGAAACGCCAAATTTCACAGATCATGGAGAAGCATGGACTGGCCAGCTTCATCGTTCACCCGGACTATGTTTTGGAGTCACGGACACGAGATACCTACAAATCATTG
>WNFT01016897.1_pt1 | contig 12893 bp, 8 predicted proteins | sample 5400191 | NCBI WGS metagenome assembly WNFT01 (sample SAMN13153359, study PRJNA577476) | soil metagenome | isolation source: 80 cm saprolite under Madrone tree | place: USA:California | collected 2016-06-14
CTTCCTATGCGGCGACGATGGTGGAGTACACGGAACGGATGCTGAGCGACTGGCACGACGGGGAAGATCGCGACGCGCATCAGGAGATGATGCGATTGACGCTTCAGATAGTGGGAAAAACGCTGTTCGACGCCGACGTCGCGCGCGATGCACAGGATGTCGGCAAATCACTGGAGCAGTTGCTGGAAATAGGCGCAAATTTCCGGCGGACCATTTTTGTTCCGCAATGGCTGCCCACGCCCACGAACCTGCGCATGAAGCGGGAAGTGGCTCAGATCGAGAAAATTCTCTATCGAATTATCGCAGAACGGCGTGCCTCCGGCCGCGACGCCGGGGACCTGCTCTCGCTGCTGCTCTCGGCGCAGGACGAAGACGGTTCACGCATGACGGATCGGCAGCTTCGCGATGAGACTATCACGCTGTTCCTGGCGGGCCACGAAACCACGGCGAGCACACTCTCCTGGACCTGGTGGCTTCTCGCGCAGAATTCCCGCGTGGAAGCAAAGCTGCATTCGGAATTGGACGCCGTCCTTGGTGGCCGCACACCAACACTCGCCGATTTGCCGAACCTCTCCTACACCGGACATGTCATCACCGAGTCGTTGCGGCTCTATCCCCCCGCCTGGGGATTGGCGCGTGTGGCCATCGAGGACCATCAAATTGCAGGCTATCCGGTCACTAAGGGAATGGGCGTAGCGATGGCCCAGTGGGTCGTTCACCGCGACCTGCGCTGGTATGACGCGCCGGAAGAGTTCCGTCCTGACCGGTGGGAAGGCGATTTATTGAAGCGATTGCCGAAGTTCGCCTATTTCCCATTTGGCGGTGGGCCGCGCCAGTGCATCGGAAATGCTTTCGCGCTGATGGAAGCGTCGCTGATTCTGGCGACGACTGCGCAGAAATTTCGGCTGCGGCTGGTGGCCGATCGTCCGGTCGAACCATTGGCCTCCATCACGCTTCGGCCGCGGCATGGAGTGCGTGTCACCCTAGAGCGCCGCCGTGCAAGCGACGCTCGCGACAGCGTGATGGGCGCGCAATCGGCTGTCGCGGATTAGCCGCATCCCTTGTCTGAAGAAGACGGCACACTCAGGAAGCCACGACCCATTCCGAATCGATCCGGTTAGCGTCCCGAGACTACCGGGCCCAACTCTGCCCGGTTTTGTACCACGCGCAGGATAGAATCGCGTGTAACCATCCCAACGACGTGGGAACCGCCATTCTCCGTCCCGCTCACGACCGGCATCTGGTTGATGTCGGCAGCCAGCAACCGCTCGAGCAACCGGAGGAGGGGTTCCTCGGGTGCAGCCCACAGGATACGCTCTCGTGGAATCATTGCGGATTGGACGGAATTGTGCGCCCACTCTTCACGAGGCACGGAATTGAGCATGTGGACGTTCATCATGCCGACGAGGCGCTCGCCGTGGAGAACCAGGTGGCAGCGGCGCCCCGTCCGCAGAACCTCGGCGCCGTATTCTTCCAGGGGGATCTGCCCCTCGACAGTCGGTATTTCATGGCTCATAACATCAGCGGCGTTGAGGCCGGAGAGCGTCTGGCGCATAGCGACCTGCGCAACGCTTTCCTGGGCCGCGTTAAGGAGGAACCAGCCAATGAAAGCCAGCCAGATGCCGGATTGCCAATCTCCCTTCAGAAAGAAGAATCCTCCGCCGGCCATCAATCCGTAGGCCACCAGCTTTCCGCTCGTGCCGGCGACGCGTGTCGCGCGCGAATGATCTTTCGTTATCCCCCAAACGATTGCGCGCAAAATTCTTCCGCCATCCAATGGAAACCCCGGCAGGAGATTGAAGAGGGCGAGCGCGGCATTGGTTTGCCAAAGCCAGGTGGCTAGTGCTCGCGTCATCTGACTGGAAGGAAAAAGAAGTGTCGTGGCAAAGAAAACGCCAGCCAGAAAACCACTGGCAAGCGGTCCAGCAATCGCAATGTTGAATTCCTGGATCGCTTTGGAAGGATCGCGCGCAATGCGCGCCAGTCCCCCAAAGACGAAGAGCGTAATAGAAACAACGCGGATCTTGTAGTGCTGGGCTACGACACTATGTGCGAGTTCGTGAAACAGGACGGAACCGAAGAAGAGCAAGCTGGTGAGGAGGCCGACACCCCAGTGCTGCATTGTCGTCCAGTGAGGGTACTTCTGGGTGAAGAGGGTCCCGAGGGAAAACGTACTCAACGCGAAAATCACAACCCAAGTGGAATGCAGGTAAATGGGGATTCCGAAAATCCGAGCGACTTTGAATCCTGAGCCGGGTGTCATCGAGGGTCTTAGCGTTTAGTCCGAGCGCGGATTTGCGTTGCGCTGGCGGTCTCTCCCACTTCCTACACTACCTCTAGATGGTTGAAACCGCCAAGCGGTGCGTGCCTGGGCCCACAGCGTGTAAGAGCCCACACGAAACAGTCGCCCTGGCTGCCTTGTAAGTCATGCATTATCAATATCTTGAGATTGGTCATGTCTGTGCGATACCCGGGATCGCAACCACGGAGGCCCGTCATGATCGCCATACTGCAGTTCGCCACACTCGTAATCGCCACACTTCTTGCCGCTGCGGCAGCGGCTACATTCCATTGGCTGCTCCTACAGGCGACCTTCTTGCTGATGCGGCCTGCCACGGCACGCCGGATTGCGCCACGCACGGAACTGGCGCGCGGCACCGCCGCCTTGGCGCGGGCTTTCACCTCACATCGATGAAGGCGCGCGACCGAAAGAGGACGGACTAAGGCCTGTCCTACGGGGATTCTCCGGCGCGACGCATTCGGCGAGACGGTTCCTCGACGCTCGGCGGAGCGACACCGGGAAAAAGTGAAGGGAGCAATACCATGCTGGCTTTGAAGTACCTTTTGATGATTCTGGGGGCTGGATTGTTTGGCAGTGCCGGGGCTCTGGTGGCCTACGATGTTTTTCTTTCCGCGCAGCTTCGCAGACTGCTGCACCGCAATACGATGGACGAATCCGGTGCGGAGGTGGGAGCGCTGGCGTACCGCCCTTTCCAGCGGGTGAGGTGGCGGCTGGCGCTGCAGTTGGCGGCGGCGGGCGCGCTGGCGATTCTGATTACGGAAAGCATCGTGGTGATTCCGGACGGGGCGGCGGGCGTACGCGTCAGCCAGATCTGGGGCGCGCAGCCCGGTACTTTGTATCCCGGCATACACATTGTTGTGCCACTCGTGGACTCGGTGGCCATCTTCGATACGCGGGAGCAAGTGTATTCGACGGTGGCGTCCGAAAACGCCAAGCAAAAGGGTGACCTGCTGACGGTGCAGGCGCGCGAGGGCTTGAACATCGGCCTCGCGGTTTCGGTGCGGTACCGGCTCGAACCCAAACGGCTGGATTCCATCCACACAAATCTTCCGCAACCGGTCGGTGAAGAAGTGGTAGCGCCGGTTGTCGCCACGATTTACCGGCAACTCGCCCCCAACTACATGACCCGCGAAATTTTCGCGACCAAGAGGGAAGAACTGCGTACCAAAGCCGCCGAAGCCATCACCTCGCGGCTGGCCAGCGACGGCATCATCGTGCGGGAAGTGCTGCTGCGCGATCTGCAACTCCCGGCTGAATATGCCAAGGGACTTGAGGGTCTGTTGCTCAAGGAACAAGAGAACGAGCGCCTTGGCACCGAGCAGGAGATCAAGGGAAAACAAGTCAAGATTGCGGAGCTGGAAGCAGAGGCTCAGAAGGCGCGCGACGTCAAGCAGGCGGAAGCGCAAGCCCAGGTGCGCGTGCTGCAAGCCAAGGCGGAATCCGACGCCATGCAGTACACGCTGCCGCTGAAGCAGAAACAGATCGAGCAAACCAAGCTGGAAGCACAGGCGCGCAAGGAATCGACGCTGCAAAACGCCGAAGCCGCCGCTCAAGCCAAAGTCATCGACAGCAAAGCGGAAGTCGAGCGGCAGAAAAATCTCTCCGATGCCGAAGCGAACCGCATCCGCGTGACGGCCGCCGCTGACGCTGAGCGAATGAAGTACGAAGCCTCCGTGCTGAAGTCCAATCCCATGCTCATCCAGAAGATCATCGCCGAACGGCTCTCAGACAAGCTGCAAATCATGATGGTGCCGATGGACGGCAAAAATTTCTTCGCAAATGACGTGATGCGCTCGGCGTTTTCGGGAGTGTCCGGCGGCAAAGATAACGGATCCTCCGACGACAACCCGGATGATCCGGCGCCAACCGCAACCGCTTCGGCGCAGCGCAAACCAACGAAGAGGCCCTAACGAGACGAAAAAATATGCACGGCCTGAAGCCTGTGCAACCGGGTTCCGCTAGCCAATACCCCTGTGGGTGGCCCGGGGCGCGATGCGGGAAGGAGGAGAGATCATGCGCACAAAGGCAAGCACCGCCGCGCTTCGCCAAGCCTGCGAAAGATTTTCTTCTCCACAGCGACGTGTTTCGCGCCACCCGGCTAGCGGTTGGCAGAAGCCAGCAATGGAAAAGGCTTCGGCAATGTTGGTGCCTTTTCTCCGCGTCACGAAATGAACGTCCGATCTTCTCTATTTCGGAGCCACAGGGTACTTTGGCCGGGGTGGAATTGGCTTGTAGTCCTTCAACGCTTCCTTTGCCAGTTCAATCGCTTTTTCGAGCTGTGGATCATGGCCGCGCACGACGAGATCGGGCCGCTGCGGCACGACGTAATCGGGATCGACGCCGTGCTGTTCGACGACCCACTCCCCGCCATTATCCACGCTCCAGAACCCAAACCCCGGCGCGGTGACGTAGCCGCCGTCCCGTAACGGCTGCACGTTTCCGATGCCGACCAATCCGCCCCATGTGCGCGTGCCGACGATCGGCCCGATTTTCTCCCGGCGGAAAAACCACGGGAACGCGTCGCCGCCAGAGCCTGCGAGCTCATTCACGATCATGATCTTCGGTCCGTAAATTGCCACCGGAGGCCAGGGAATGTCCTTGGTGTCCCGCGGTGCGACCAAAGCAAGAAGCTGGCGCTTCAGTTTCTCCGTGTAGAAGTCCGGAATCTGACCGCCCTGATTGTAGCGCTCGTCGATGATGATGCCGTCCTTGTCGAGCTGCGCATTGAAGGCTTTGTCGAACTGGATGATTCCCTCGATCGAAGTGTCCGGGACGTACATGTAGCCGATGCGCCCTCCGGTGGCTTCTTCGACTTTCTTGCGGTTGGCGGCAAACCAGTCGATATAGCGCGCTCCAGATTCATTTGCCACGGGCTTGACCACCACCTCCCATGCGCCGTCGGCCGAAGGCTTGCTGTTGATTTTCAGCGTCACGAGCTTGCCGGCAAGGTTCTGGAAGTGGAAGTAGACCTCTTGCGCCGACCTTGCTTCCTGTCCGTTTACCGCGATGAGATAGTTGCCGGCCTTTACCTTGATGCCCGGCTCGGTGAGCGGCGAGCGCGTCGCTTCGATCCAGTTCTCCCCCGGATAGATTTTCGCAAACCGATAGTAGCCGCCATCGGCTTCGAAATCGGCGCCCAGCATGCCGACGCTGATGCGCGCTTTCTTGGGGCTGTCGCCGCCACCGACGTAGGTGTGCGAAGTGCTGAGCTCGGCGATCAACTCGCCGATCAGATAGTTCAAATCGCTCCGATGGGCGACCCAGGGAAGCAATGCTTCGTAACGCGCGCCGATCTTTTTCCAGTCATGGCCGGTCATCGCGGGATCCCAGTAAAAATCTCGCTCGATGCGCCAGGCCTCGCGGAAAGTCTGCTTCCATTCTTCGCGGGGATCGATTCTCACTTGCAGGCCGGAAAGATCGAGCTTGCCTTCGCCGACCTTTTTGCCGGGAGCGGCATCGACCACGCCGAGCACGGGCCCCGCTTTGTACAAAACCTTCTTGCCCTCTTTGTCGAGAAAGTAGCCTTCGATACCAGAAAGCACTTCTTTGTCTTCACGTTTCTCGAGGTCGTAAACGTGGAGCACGACCTTGGGCGCGCCGTCCTGCTCCGGACTGAACGACCGCGATTCTTGAGGCTGCGCCACGTAGAAAAGCCTGCCCTTCCGCGCGTCCAAGCTGCCGTAAATCCCCGAAGGAATCGGCACGGGTGCCACGCGCGTCGCAATGCCGTTCAAATCGATCTGCACGGGCTTGGGAGGCTCTTCCTTCTTCTCCTCTTTCTTGGATTCATCCTTTTTTTGCTCGTCTTTCGACTTGGCATCGGCTTTCTTGTCGTCGCTCTTCTTGTCTTTTTCGTCTTTCTTGTCCTTATCTCTGTCGGCTTTTTCTTCGTCGCTTTCCGGCTTGAAGGGAGAAGCCTCGTCGGCCTTCAAGGTCAGCGCGAAGATTCCGTCGGCGCTGTAGTAGTTGAAGCGCTGGTCGAGCTGGCCGATGCTGGGGAAAAAGTAGCGTTGAGAGAAGAAGAAAAGATATTTGCCTTCGTGGTCGAAGACGGGATTCGTGTCGTTGTAAAAGCCGTCGGAGACTTTGGTCGTCTTTTTCTGTTCGAGAGAATAAAGGAACAATTGGCCGGCGCCGCGGCGGTCGGTCTTCGAATAGGCGATCCACTGGCTGTCCGGCGCCCAATTGCCATCGGTGATATCGCCGTAGTCGCCTTGATCCACCTGTATGGGTTTCTTTTCTTCTGCCGAGATCCACCACAGGCGGTGCAATTTGTCCCAATACAACAGCTTTTTGCTGTCGGACGACCAGGTCGGGCCGTAGCGGTACATGCTGCCATCCGTCGTGACGCGGACTTCTTCGCCTCCCATTTGAGGCGACCACATCGGATTCAATTCGTGAACGCCGGAATTGTCCGTCGTGAGCGTGCGGGCGCTGCCGTGCTCCGCGGGGACGGTGAAGATGTTGCCCCGGGCTTCCACCACGACGCGTGCAGCGGAAGGAGAGATTCCATAGCCGCCGATATTTTCCGCAACAGTTTTGAATTCCGGACGTGCCTCGACCTGTTCGGCATGGACCTGGATGGGGATGTTGTTCGCTTTCCCGCTCGCCAGGTTGTATTCGTAAAGCAGGCCGCCGTTCTCGTACACGATAGCGTCGGGACCAAGGCTCGGCCACTTGATATCGTACTCTTTATAGTCCGTGAGCTTTTTTGTTTGCTTCGAGGCAAGGTCGTAGCTGTAGAGGTTCATCACGCCGTCGCGGTCGCTGATGAAATAGACCGCGTTGCCGTACCACATGGGAAAAAGATCCATGCCCGCTGTTTTCGGCAGCTCTTCATAGGAATTGGTCTTCAAGTCAAAGATGGCGATGGGCAGGCTCCAGCCGCCGCGATAACGCTTCCACGTGCGAAACTCCTGCGAGGTTTCGAGGTATGCGATCTTGTTGCCGTCCGGCGAAAAACTGGTGAGGTCCGCGCGCGGCACTTGCAGCATTTTCGGCGTACCGCCTTGGGGAGAAACTAGAAACAACTTGGTGTAGCGGCCCGGAGGCGCGCTGAAGCGGTCCGAGCGGAAGAGAATGTTTTTGCCGTCGGGCGTCCAGCCAAGGACGATGTCATTTGACGGGTGAAACGTCAGCCGCTTTGGCTCGCCGCCTTCAGCGGACATCACGTACACATCCGGGTTGCCGTCGTACTCGCCCGTGAAGGCAATCCACTTTCCGTCCGGGGAGAATTTCGGAAACACTTCGTCGCCCACATGGGAGGTCAGCCGTCGTGCCGCGCCGCCTTCTCGCGAGGAGATCCACAGGTCGCCTGCATACGCAAAGACCACCCTGTCCTTAGAGATGTTGGCATACCGCAAGAGCCTGGTGGGGCCCTCGGGCGCGGCGTCGGCCGCTGCGGCTTTTGCTGGCATCGCCGCAAGGCAGGCCACCGCTGCCAGGCTTAGCCACAACCAGACATTCAACCGCATGGGCATGGGTTTCATTCGCAACACTCCTGAGTCTGAGTTTTAAGCGGGATCACTGGCTTCCTGGTATGGACGGCTGAACCGGGGATTCGTTTCGCCTAGGATAGGTACTTCCTTTTGCTCGAAAAAGTTCCGTGCCGCGAGCGATCTTGCCCGAATGCATCGACAAGAACTGGGGCGCCGCACAATCCTCATTTTGCAGTCGTGATATCATCAACCCGTAACCCCGTGTACGCCAAGCAAAAATTGTCCGTACCAAGTCATGCTCCGGAGACCTGCGCGGAACAGCGCGGCAATTCGAACGCCGTCGCGCCCGGAGCCAAGCCATGAGCTTCCGAACAAAATTGCTGCTGATCGTCCTGCTCACCATTTTTGCCTCCGTCACCGTCGTGGCGTATGGTGTAACTCACTACACGCAGGCTGCGTTTGAAGAGCTGGACGCCGAACGCACCGAAGCGCTGGTGGCGCAATTCAACAAGGAGTTTGCGCAACGAGGCGAGGAAATCGCCAGTCAGGCAAGAAACATTGCGGAAGCCAACTTCACTGAAAGAATGGCGATAGATCTTTCGCGTCCCAATGCCGATCCTTCCATTTTTTTTCGCGATGCAAACGGCGCCGCGCAGGGTCACGGCCTGGACTTCGTGGAGTACGTGAAATACGACGGCGTGCTGGTTTCGTCGGCGCAGTTTCCCGCCCGCGTCGGCTATAAAAACGACTGGGTCACGTCGGTCAAGGACTGGAATGATTCCCAGGCATTTCTACGAAAGGAAGAACTCCCCGACGGCGTATCGCTTTCGCTCACCGTCGTTCGTGCAAATAACACTGTAGAGAACAAGAGCTTGTACGTAATCGGGGGCCGGCGCCTCGACAAGAAGTTTCTTGACTCGCTGGTCCTGCCTGCTGGAATGCGGGCTCTGATCTACACCAATCTTGAGGCGGCTTTCGCTCCTGCATCGCTTCTGGCGGAGAAAATGGATGCAGAGCAAGCGGAGCGGTTTGCACCGCTTGTGGATCAGATCCAGAAACAGCCACAGCCCATGGTGCGAACAATGGAGTGGACTAGGGATCCTGCTGACGCGGAAACGTTTCACGCCATTCCCTTGGCCGGCCGCAACAATGAACTACTCGCCATTTTCTTTGTAGGCAGCTCGCGCAAAGAGCTCGTCCTGCTGACGAACAGAATTGTGAAGATTGCTGCCGCCGTCGGCGCGGGCGCCTTATTTATCGGACTGCTGATCGCTCTCTGGATTTCCGCGCGAATCACCAAGCCGGTCGAGGAACTTGCCGCGGCCGCGCGAGAAGTTGCCGGTGGAAGATGGGACACGCGCATCGACGTACGCGGCCGTGATGAAATCGGCCAGCTTGCCGCGGCTTTCAATGAAATGACGCGGACCCTGGCAGCGCAGAAGGAGAGTCTGGTGCAAACCGAGCGCGTCGCCGCCTGGCGTGAACTGGCCCGTCGGCTCGCGCACGAGCTGCGCAATCCGCTCTTCCCGATGCAGATCACCATCGAGAATTTGCAGAAAGCAAGGCAATTGGACGCGAAACAATTCCTGGAAGTCTTTCACGAATCCACAGTCACTTTGAAGGCCGAGCTTGCCAATCTCAATGCCATCGTTAGCCGCTTCAGCGATTTTTCGAAAATGCCCGCGCCGCAATTTGTTCGCGTGAACGTGAATGAAGCCATTCGAAACGCCGTGCGCCTGTTCGAACCGCAATTCAACGAAGTGGGCAAGCCGACCATTACGCCGGAATTGTTTCTGACCGATCCTTTGCCGGAAATTGATGCGGATCCTGACCTGCTCCACCGCGCGTTTCAGAATCTGGTCCTGAATGCGCTCGACGCCATGCCGGCCGGCGGAACTCTCACGCTGAAAACTTCGGAGCATGAAGGCAACGTTCGAATCGAAGTGGCCGATACGGGAAAAGGCTTGACGCCGGAAGAATGCTCGCGGCTTTTTACGCCGTATTACACGACGAAACTGCAAGGCACAGGGCTGGGACTCGCCATCGTGCAGTCCGTGGTCAGCGATCATCACGGCAGCATTTCCGTCACAAGCCATGAAGGCCGCGGCACCGCGTTTCGAATCGATTTGCCGCAGCGCCAGGCCGGCGTCACTACCGCGCCGCGCGAAACAGCACGCGAACCCAAGAGTAGTGCGCCCTCGACGATGGCCGCGGCTTCCGATTAGCGCATCGCAAAGGACCCACGCTTGCCTCGCAAAGCTCACTTTCTACTTGTCGACGATGATCCGAACACCCTGGCTTCGCTTTCGCGCGCGTTCCGCCTGGCGGGCCATGAAGCAACTGTCTGCGACAACGCCGCACGTGCCGTCGAACTCATTCGAACGGAATCCTTTGACCTGATTCTCTCCGACGTGGTGATGCCCGGCCGCAACGGACTAGAGCTGCTGGAGGATTTGAAAAAGGCCGGCGTGAAAGTTCCGATTGTACTGATTTCAGGCCAGGCCAATATTGAAATGGCGGTGAAGGCCACAAAGCTTGGCGCGTTGGATTTCCTGGAAAAACCGCTCTCGACGGAGAAATTGCTGGTCACCGTTGAAAATGCTTTGCGACTCTCGCGGCTTGAAGAGGAAAACCGAGAACTTCGTCACCGCTTGGGAAAGCATGAACTTGTAGGCTCCGGCCCGGCGATGAAAAAACTCATCACGCAAATTGATCGCGTGGCGGCGAGTGAGACGCGCGTTTGCATTCTTGGCGAAACCGGAACGGGCAAGGAACTCGTTGCGCGCGCCATTCACGAAAAATCGCCGCGGCGCGAACAGCCATTTATTACGCTGAACTGCGCCGCTGTTCCCGCGGAACTGATCGAATCCGAACTCTTCGGCCACGAAAAGGGAGCGTTCACTGGCGCGGCCGCCAAGCACCTGGGCAAATTCGAACAAGCCGAAGGTGGCACGCTGTTTCTCGATGAAATCGGCGACATGCCCGTGGCGATGCAGGCAAAGTTGCTCCGCGTACTGGAAGAGGGAGAAGTCGAGCGCGTCGGCGGCGACAAGCCTATCAAGGTAAACGTCCGCGTTGTTGTGGCGACGCATCGGAATCTGGAAGACCTGGTGAAACAGAACGCCTTTCGCCGCGATCTCTTTCACCGCGTCTACGTTTTTCCGCTGCTGCTGCCGCCGCTGCGAGAACGGCTGGAGGATTTTGCGGAATTGGCCGCCCATTTCGCGCGGCAGGTATCCGCGCAGAATGGCTGGAAAGAAAAGGTCTTTACGGAAGATGCCATCGCCGAATTGCGTAAATACGGCTGGCAAGGAAATGTCCGCGAATTGCGCAACGTGGTGGAGCGCCTCATTCTGCTTTCCGCTGATGAAAATATTACTGCCGCCGATGTTCGTCTGATTCTTCCAACTTCGGATTCGTCGGCGGGCGGATCCGCAAACTCCGCTGCGGGCGCCGCAGCCGGCACGCTGGCAGAGCGTACCGAAGCATTCGAACGGGAAGCCATGCTCGCGGAAATTCGGCGCCACAATTTTCATATGACGAATGTGGCGCGGGCGCTGGGTTTAGAACGTAGTCACTTATATAAAAAATGTCAGCAGTTGGGAATCGATCTGCAATCCCTGCGCAAACCGCATTAGGTTTGCGGCTCTCTCCTTGGCGCAACGGACTGGTTGGAATTCAAGTAACCCGTTTAATTTATTACAGTTACAGGAATCTAAGAGATTCGGTCGATTTTGCTTGACACATTGCTGATTGCTATATACACTTTGCATATTGCAATATTCGAAAGGTCGCCATGAAACTAGGTGACAAACTTCGCTCCCTCCGTGCTGTAGAAGGCTCGCTCCGGGGGCTGGGCCGTGCGATGACCCAGCAGGAGCTGGCCGCCGCGATGAAGCGCGAGATTGGCCGTGGCTTGAGCCAGGCGTATCTCTCGCAGATCGAGAGCGGCGCGCGGCCGCACCTGACGCACACGACGCGGGAGCTTCTGGCCCGGTTCTTCCGGGTGTACCCGGGCTTTCTGGTGGACGATCCGGAAGGATATACGCCGGAGCTGCAATCCGAATTGCGGGCGATTGACGCGAAAATCGATTCGTGGCTCTTTGCGGGAGCCGAGCAGTTCACGGCGGATCCGGAGCTGCAACGCGCACTGGTGGCCATTGCCGAGGTGGAGGATTCACGCAAGGCCGTGCTGCTCCTGGCGGAGATTCTCCGCACACCGGGGTTGGCTGACCGGCTTGGAGAAGTTTTGAATTTTGGGCAACGGCGCAGCGGGAGCCAAGAAGGCGGCGGCCTTCCGCCGCCCGCGTCGCTGCAAAACTGAATTGTAGGGTCTGCGTCTCGAATTCCAGCTCGCGCACGGGGTGCGCTCGAGGTGTCCAATGACCTGGACTGATTTCTATCTTCTCTGTTTCATCGTGGGCTTCACGCTCAGCGTGCTGTCTTTCCTTGGCGGTGCAGCTCATATCCATCTCCCTTTCAAATGGCACCTGCCGTTTCATGGGTGGCACCACGCCAGCGGGCTGGCCGGGCGGGGAATGCCGCATGTCCGGGGCGGCCTCTCGTGGTTTAACGCCATGACGATCATGGTCTTTCTCGCCTGGTTCGGCGGGATTGGCTACATCCTCTCCACGCATTCGCGGCTGGTCGCGATTGCCGCATTGCTTATCGCGGCTTCTGCCGGAGTCTTTGCTGCCGGAGTGGTTTTCAAATTCATGGCAAAGATTGTGAAAGTGAGCGACGCCCACATGTTGGATTGGGACTACCGCATCGAGGGGACTGTCGGCACGGTCAGCTCGCCGATCCGCGAGAGCGGCACGGGAGAAATGATTTTTGAGCAAAAGGGAGTGCGCAAAAGCGTCGGAGCGCGGAGCGAAGACGGCAAGCCACTTCCCAACGGCGCGGAAGTGGCGATCACGCGCTACGAAAATGGAATCGCCTACGTGAAGAAATGGGAAGACTTCACGAAGTAACCGACGGCAAGAGTTTCTCGGACTGACGAACGACGCAAACAGTCCGGAGCAGAGTGGAAAAGGGAGGTCTTTATGTTCGGTCTTTCCGTGCCCGTGATTGCCGGGCTGCTGGTACTCGCAATTCTCTTCGCGATGGCGGGATTTGCCACGCTTTTGCGTAAAGTCGGGCCGCACGAAGCG
>WNFT01004006.1_pt1 | contig 12884 bp, 10 predicted proteins | sample 5400191 | NCBI WGS metagenome assembly WNFT01 (sample SAMN13153359, study PRJNA577476) | soil metagenome | isolation source: 80 cm saprolite under Madrone tree | place: USA:California | collected 2016-06-14
TATGGAGAAATGAAGGCTGCAATGCTCAAAGCGGCGAAAACCAACATAGTGTTGGTTGAGGGCGTCTAGAGGGTGCTTAGGATCCTTGTTCATCAAGACGGCGGTGCGAGGCTAGTGATGAGGCATACGATTTGCGCGACGGCAACAATGGTAATTTGCGGTTTGTTCAGTGGAATTGCCCAGGCGCAGGTGACGCCCCAACGCCTGCTCGATTCCGCGAAGGAGCCGCAGAATTGGCTGACCTATTCGGGCGACTACGCGGGTCGCCGGTTTAGCACGCTCGACCAGATCAATACGGCCAACGCGCATGCGCTGGTGCCGAAATGGGCGTACCAGACCATGGCCGGCGGAAAATTTGAAGCCACGCCCCTGGTTGTCGACGGCGTGTTGTACGGCACGGGCCAAGACGACCGAGCTTTCGCGCTGGACGCACGCACCGGCAGGCCCATCTGGCAATACCAGCGCGCGCTGCCGGCCGACATTCGGCCGTGCTGCGGGCGCATCAATCGCGGTCTGGCCATTCTCGGCGATAAGGTTTTCCTGGGCACCTTGGATTCGCACGTAATCGCGCTCGATGCCAAGACCGGCAACATCGTTTGGGATGTGACGGCCTTCGATTACACCAAGGGCTACAGCATCACGCTCGCGCCGTTGGCCGTGAAAAATCTTGTCATCGCCGGGGTCAGCGGCGGTGAATACGGCATTCGCGGATTCATCGATGCGTATGATGCGAACACCGGCGAGCGCAAGTGGCGCTTCCACACCGTTCCCGGTCCGGGCGAACCTGGCCACGAAAGCTGGGAAGGCGAGTCCTGGAAAATTGGCGGCGCTCCTGCGTGGATCACAGGCTCGTATGACCCCGCAACCAACACGACGTTCTGGACGACGGGGAATCCATCCCCTTCCAATCGCGGTGAAGGCCGCGCGGGCGACAACCTCTACAGCAACTCACTGCTGGCCCTGGATGTGGACACCGGCAAGCTGAAATGGTATTTCCAGTTCACCAAACACGACGAGCACGATTACGATGCCACGCAAGTTCCGGTGCTGCTGGAGCGCGGCGGCAAGCACTTGCTGATTCAGGCTAACCGCAACGGCTTCTTCTACGTGATCGACCGCAGCAGCGGCAAATTACTCTCCTCGAGCACGTTTGCCAAAGTTACCTGGAGCAGCAGCAGGGACGCTGAGGGGCGCCCGGTCGCCAACAAGGAGGCGAGCCCCACTCCGGAGGGCAGCCGCGTCTGCCCCGGTGCTGCTGGCGCGACAAACTGGATGTCGCCGACCTTTGATCCACAAACTGGCTTGTTCTATGTGACCGCGCGCGAACAGTGCGACATTTTCAGCACCGCGGCACAACCTTACCATGCCGGGCATGCGTATTACGGCAGCGCGTATTTCCCCAACGATGAAGCCGAGCCGTTTTGGGGCGCGCTCCGCGCGATCGATCCCGACACCGGAAAAATCAAATGGGAATGGAAGCATCCGTCGCCGACATGGTCCGGAGTGCTCTCGACCGCGGGCGGGTTGGTCTTCACGGGCGATGCCGAAGGAAACTTTATCGCGCTCGACGCCGCGAGCGGCAAACCGCTCTGGCACTTCCAAGCCGGCGCGTCGGTGTATGCGTCGCCCATGGCGTACGCCATCGAAGGAAAAGAGTACGTCGCGGTAGCCGCTGGCTCCGCTCTATTCACATTTGGGCTACCCTAGGAGCATCCCCGGCAATATGAAGATTATTCTAGAACTTTCTAGATTTATGTGCCTAAGGCTGGCATAATCGACGTTAAAAGACATTATGACCAAAACAACGACAAAAAAGATCGGTCTGGAAATGGATGCGCGCCTGTATGCGGAGCTCTCCAAACTGGCCAAGGAAAACGGGCAGTCACGCCGATTCCTGCTGGAGAAAGCTTTGGAGCACTACCTTCGATCGGTGGTGCCATCCCAGGGAACGGTGCGGCCGGAGGTCATGGAACACTTCCGGCGCTCAACGGATAAGAATAAGAAACTTCACGAACTTCTCGCCAAATAGATGCCGCGGTTCCTCTATCCTACCGTTGCCGAGGCTATGGAGATGCATCGACAACTGATCCAAGAATTTGGTGGAATTTCCGGAGTTCGCGACCGAGGCTTGCTAGAAGCGGCGATTTTCCGCCCGCAGAGCGGTTACTATGATGACTTGCTGCACGAAGCAGCCGCCCTGATGGAGTCTCTAGCAAATAATCATCCGTTCATCGACGGAAACAAAAGGGCGAGCTTTGCGGTCACGGACGCGTTTCTGCGGTTGAACGGTTACTACCTCGAGATGGAGGCCCCTGCGGCGCATAAGTTCATAACGAAGTCCATTGGGAAGAGGCAGTTCCGAATCGGCCCGATCCGTACATGGCTTTCTGTTCACGTTCGGCCGCTGGAAGAAAAGTTGAAGTAAGGTAGCAGCGCGACGCCTAGGCGGTTAGCATGCTGGAAGCGGTCAGTGCGTAAATCGCGGCGCACTCGCGCACCTTTCGCAAATCTACGTATTCCTGCGGCCCGTGCGCCACCGATAGCAGTCCAGGCCCGTATGCGTAGGCTGGAATTCCCAGGGCGGCGTAGAAGCGAATCTCCAGCAGACCCGGACACATCTCAAATCGTGGTGCTTCGCCGCTTACCGCTTTCACGTTCTGCGAGAGCACGTGGCCGAGATTATCGTTTTCCGAGCAGGCGGCCGCGCGGCCTTCCTGCAAAATTTCCCAGTCCAAGCGAATTCCGTCATGCCGGCATTTTTCCAGCACCCTGACGAGCCGGTCTTTTTCCGCGTCGAAATCTTCTTCCGGGTTGATGCGCCGGTCGAGGGTGAACCAGCATTGCTCGGGGACGACGTTGAAATTCGCGCCGCCACCGCTCTCGCCGCCCAGCATCAAAATGGAGTTGCGAGTCTGGTCGGCGCCGATGGCGTGGGCCGTCTTGCGCTGCTCCACGTCGCGCTTCAGCTCCTGCAGGCGCTCCGCAACGCGCAACATCTGTTCGAACGCATTCTCGCCGCGATGCTGCAAGCCAACGTGCGCGGGCTTGCCCAATACCTTGATTCGCAAAGAGATCGCGCCACGGTTCGCGTTCCATACCACGCCGCTGGTCGGCTCCGGCAAAAGCATCCCGATCCCCTTGCGGCCAAGCTTCCCCTCACGCGCGAGCCACGCCGAGCCGCGAGCTCCGCCGGTTTCTTCGTCAGGAACCAGCGTAAGAACAATCTTGCCATTCAGCTCCACGCCGCATTCTTTCAGCGCGCGAACTGCAAAGAGTGCGGCGACGATGCCGCCTTTCATGTCGCAAGAACCGCGGCCAAATAAGAAATGCTCTTTACGGACGGGCTGAAATTGCGCCGGTGATTGCGCCGGCACTACGTCGTAATGCCCGTGAAAATACAGCGTGCGCGTTCCGCTCCCGAAACTCGCCATCAAGCTCACCGCTGTTTCGTCGCTTGCGCCAGCGCTGGCAAGGGAGGCAGGGAATACGTGCCGATCGCAAGTGAGGCCTGCCTGACAAAGGTTGTTCTCCAACAGATCCGTGCAAGCTCGATAATTTCTTCCAGGTGGATTTTCCGTGGGGACGCTGACCAGCCCTTCCAGCAGCGCGGCCATCTCGTCTTCGCGCGGCTCCAGCCACGCTCGCAAGTGCTCAGCGATGTCGGAACCGCCGCGACGTGGGGTACTCATAGGCAGGATGCTATGGAAATATGCGCGAGTCTCCAAGCTCCAAATTGGCGGCCATTCGTCGCTGCGCCGCCGATTTGCCTCGCGTTGACAGGCCTCCGTGCACTCCGCTACGCTTTTCAATTCGCGCATCCCGCAATTTCGTTGCGTGCAGCTTCGGTCACAAGATTTAGAAGACCCGAGCCAAACTGGACAAACCGCCGCATGGCTGAAGAAAAGCTTCCCACCCGCTCGCAAGACTTTTCCGAGTGGTACAACCAACTGGTCCTAAAGGCGCAACTCGCGGACTACGCGCCCGTACGGGGCTGCATGATTGTGCGCCCCTATGGATGGGCGCTTTGGGAGAATATGCAGCAGGCGCTGGATCGCCGATTTAAAGCCAGCGGTCACCAAAACGTGGCGTTTCCATTGCTCATTCCACGCAGCTTTATCGACAAGGAAAAGCACCATGTGGAGGGATTTTCGCCGGAACTCGCGGTGGTCACCATCGGCGGCGGCGAGGAGCTGGCCGAGCCGCTGGTCATACGCCCCACCTCGGAAACCATCATCGGCCACATGTGGTCGAAATGGATTCAGTCTTACCGCGATCTGCCCGTACTGATGAATCAGTGGAATAGCGTCGTGCGCTGGGAGCTGCGCACGAAGCTCTTCCTGCGCACTCTGGAATTTTTCTGGCAAGAAGGCCACACCGCGCACGCTACACGCGAAGAGGCCGAAGCCGAGACGCGCCAGATGCTCGACATCTACGCGGATTTCGCCGTCAATGACGCCGCAATTCCGGTGATTCCCGGCAGAAAGTCCGACGCGGAAAAATTCGCCGGCGCCGAGGTGACTTACGCCATCGAAGCCATGATGGGGGACGGCAAGGCGCTGCAATCCGGAACGTCGCATTTTCTGGGGCAGAATTTCGCGCAGGCCTTCGAGGTTCGCTATCTCGACCAAAGCGGCCATCTCCAGCATTGCTGGACAACGTCCTGGGGACTCTCCACGCGCGTCATCGGGGCCATCATCATGGTGCACGGTGACGATCAGGGCCTGGTCCTGCCGCCGAGACTCGCACCCTATCAAGTCGTCATCGTTCCCATTCACAAGACCGAGGAAGAGAAATCCCTGGTGCTCGACGCCGCGCGAAAATTAAAAGCGGAGCTCGCGAAGGCCAATATTCGCGTTACGCTCGATGAGCGCGAAGGCTCCAGCCCGGGCTGGAAATTCAACGATTGGGAAATGCGCGGCGTTCCTCTGCGCATCGAGCTCGGACCTAAGGACGTCGCCAAGCAAGCCGCGGTCCTGGCGCGCCGCGACCGTCCCGGGAGAGAAGGGAAGATAAGCGCGTCGCTGGCCGGTCTGCCCGCGGCAGTCGAACGCCTGCTCGCCGAAATTCAGCAATCGCTGCATGACAAGGCTTTGGCATTCCGCAAATCCAACACGCATGACGCGAAGAGCTACGAGGATCTCAAGAAAGCGGTCGAAACCGGTTTCGCCCTTTCTTATTGGTGCGGGAATCCGGAGTGCGAAGCCAAAATCAAGGAAGAAACCCGCGCCACCATGCGCTGCATCCCGCTCGAACAATCTGGCGGCCCCGGCATCTGCGTCTACTGTGGCAAGCCCGCCGCGGAGCGTGCGATTTTTGCGCGCGCCTATTGACGCGTTCTCGCGTAACCGCGACGCGCTCCAGAGCGTGCGCGACCCTGGTTCTGTTGCTCTTCCGGAACATCTCGCGTGGCGCCTGCTCGACACCCACTCTCTACCGGTGTTAGCGTGAAAATACAAACCGTTCAGCCGTTTTTAATTACTACGCCCGATTTGTGACGGGTTAGCCGTGGAGAGAATTCTGGTGAGCAAGATGGACAGCAAGCAGCGCTCTCGCGCGCGCGGCCAACGTGGCGAAGGCAGGCTCAAGGCCATTGCCTATACGGTGATTGCCGTTTTCGGCTTCTATGCGGCCTTCAAACTCGTTCCTCCCTACTTCGCCGAATACCAGCTGGCCGACAAAATGCAGGAGGAAGCGCGCTTTGCAGTGGTGAATCGCTACTCGGAAGAGCAAATCCGCGAAACCGTCTTCAAAGAAGCCCAAGAGCTAGAGATCCCCCTGAAAAAGGAAGAAATTAAGGTGCTCGCCTCCACGTCGGTGGTAAGAATTTCCGTCGATTACAGGGTGCCCGTGGACCTGATGGTTTACAAAATGGAGCTTCACTTCACACCTTCTAGCGAGAATAAGTCGCTATTGTAAACTCTCCGCTCCCGAGGGCCCTCGAAAAAATGCCCGCGTTCGCCGGCCTGTGCTCATTTCGCAACTCCGCGATTCATTCACTCGCCTTTCTTCCCGTACCCACTTGCGAGACAATGGAAATTCCAGCCAGTGGGAGCTAAAGCGTGCGCATCCGCATCCTGAAAGGTTTTTGGACCTCTAGTCTTGGTCTGACCGTTCTCGGAGTGTCCTTCGCGATTTTTCTCGCCGCCGCGGGCCTCTTCACGTACTACTACACAAAATATTCCCGCATGATCGACGCCCGGCTCTCCGGCCACGTCTTGCAGAACACCACGCAAATCTTCTCCGCTCCTGGGCACATTTCCGTCGGTCAGGCCATCGGCCCTGAAGAGCTCTCCGGCTACCTGCAGCGCGCCGGGTATCGCCCGGAAACGGATGAAAACGCCCTAGGCCAGTACACCGTGCAGCACAGCACGGTCGACATTCGCCCCTCCAAACTTTCTTACTTCGTTGGGGCCAATGCGCTGGAGGTGCAATTCACCGGCAAGACCATTCGCACCATCCGTCCGCTCGGCGGCGGCAACTCCCTCGATAACGCCGAGATCGAGCCGGAGCTCATCACCAATCTCTTCGACAGCTTGCGCGAGAAGCGCCGCCCCGTTCGCTACGATGATCTCCCTCCGCTTCTGGTGCACGCCATTCTCTCCGCGGAAGACAAGCGCTTTTTCGAGCATGGCGGCTTCGACTTCGTGCGCATCGCCGGCGCTGCCTGGGCAGACTTGCGCCACACGAGCAGCCATTTTCAGGGCGCCAGCACCATCACCATGCAGGTGGCGCGGACTTTCTTTCTCAGCAACGAGCGCACGTTACGCCGTAAAGTCGCCGAAGCCACGGTTACGATTGAGCTCGAGCAGCGCTTCACCAAGCCGCAAATCTTTGAGCTGTATGCCAACGAAGTGTATCTCGGCAACCGCGGCAGCTTCGGCATCCGGGGATTTTCGCAGGCCAGCGTCGCGTATTTCGGCAAGGACCCTCGTCAGCTCACGCTTTCCGAGTGCGCCTATCTAGCCGGTATCATTCGCGCGCCCAACTATTATTCCTCCGCCGACCGTCACCCGGAGCGCGGCGCGCAAGCGCGCGACCGCGTGCTCACGCAGATGCTGGAGAACAAATACATCAACGAGGAAGACGTTCAGGAGGCCAAGAAGGCCCCGCTGAACATCATCAAAGCCTCCATCTCCGGCAGCGAAGCCCCCTACTTCGTGGACATGGTCAAGGACCACCTGCTTGACAAATACTCGGAGAGCGACTTGCTCAGTGAGAATTTTCGCGTTTACACCACGCTTGATCCCGCCCTGCAGCGGGCTGCCGCGTCCGCGATCGAAGCCGGGATGAAGAATGTCGACATTCTTCTGGCCAAGAAATATGACCGCTGGCGCAAGGAGCAAACCAAGAAAGGTTCGACCGAGCCGATCCCGCAGGCGCAAGCCGCGCTCGTGGCGCTGGACCCGCGCACCGGGGAGATCAAAGCCGTTATCGGCGGGCGCGACTACGGCCAGAGCCAGCTCAATCACGCTCTCGCACATCGCCAGCCCGGCTCTGTGTTCAAGCCCTTCGTCTACGCCGCGGCGTTCGACAGCGCGGTGGACGGTGTGCAGCCTATCGTCACTCCCGCCACCACGATTGACGATGAGCCCACCACGTTCGAGTACGATGGCGTCGACTACACTCCCAACAATTTCGGCGAGAGATTTATGGGCCGCGTCACCGCGCGCGATGCGCTCACCAATTCGCTGAACGTCGCCACCGTGAAAGTTGCCGAGCTCATCGGCTATGGCCGCGTCGTGCAAATCGCGCGTCAGATGGGCTTGGGGAACAATATCCGAGCCACGCCCGCCGTCGCGTTGGGCGCCTACGAGATGACGCCGGTGGACGTCGCCGCCGGCTACACCACCTTCGCTAACATCGGCACGCGCGCCGAGCCGCAGTTCATCCGCAACATCATCGGCGCGGACGGCGAGATCCTGGAGAAAGTGACCCCGCAAATGCACACCGCGCTGGACCCGCGCGTGGCCTATCTGGTGACCAGCGTCCTCAAGGATGTCTTGAATCGCGGAACCGGCGCCGGCGTGCGCGCACGCGGCTTCACCCTGCCAGCCGCCGGAAAAACCGGCACGTCGCGCGATGGCTGGTTCGCGGGCTTTACCTCCAATCTCGTGTGCGTGGTGTGGATCGGTTTCGACGACAATCGCGATCTCGGGCTGCCCGGCGGTTCCACCGCTGCGCCCATCTGGGCGGACTTCATGAACCACGCCACCGCACTTCCCACCTATCGCGACGTGAAGGATTTCGACGCCCCTGAAGGTGTTCAGTCTGTCCTTATCGATCCTGAATCCTTGCAACTGGCCACGCCCAATTGCCCCACCACGCGACAGGAGGTTTATGTTGCGGGTTCCGCCCCCACGCAGTATTGCGAAATTCACGGCGGCGGCCACAACGTCTTCAGTTCCACGGGTTCCTGGCTATCCCACGTGTTCGGCGGAGGCCAACCCAAGGAACCTGCTAAGGACGCCGACGGAAAACCAATTCCTTATGATCCGAATCGTCCGCCAAACGCCACCGGCCAGGGACAGCCTCCTGTCCCTGTCGAGGCCAAAGAGAAGGAGGACGAAAAGAAAAAGAGTCCCTTGCAGAAGATTTTTGGTATCTTTGGAGGTAAGAAGAAGGACTCCGACAAGCCTAAGCCGGATGATTCATCGCAGCCGGACAAGACTAAGCCGGATAACAAAGGAGACTCGCCATGACTCGTCTTCGAATGGCGTTTTCCGCTAGTTTTCTCCTCGTTAGCCTGACCCTTCCCTCAATAGGCCAGACCAGCGACGACTCCGGCAAAAAATCATTCGTTCCTCCCATGCAAACGCAGTCTCAGGTTTCCAACGCGCCGGCAAACCCTGCCGATCGCCCGATCAGCGGGGAAGAAATGGGAGACCTGTACATGGCTCGCAAGCAATATCACGAGGCCATGGAGCAGTACAAATCGCTCAGCGAACAAAATCCTCACAACGCGGTCTACCTAAACAAGCTGGGCATCGCGCTGCACCAGCAAACCGCTTTAGGCGCCGCGCTGAAATATTACGAGCGCGCCGTGAAGGTTGACCCGCGATACGCCGACGCGGAAAATAACATCGGGACGATCTGGTACCAGCGCAAGAAATACAGCAAAGCCATTCGCGCCTATCAAAAGGCGATCAAAATGCGCGACGACATGCCTGTGCTTTACAGCAACCTCGGCTACGCGTATTTCAGCCAAGGCAAGTACGAGGACTCCATCGCCGCTTTCCGCACCGCTTTGGCGAAAGACCCGCAATTCTTCGAGCGCGGTTCGTCGCGCACCGGCTCCATCCTGCAGGATCGCTCCGTGCCAGACCGTGGCCGCTTCTATTTCTTGCTTGCCAAGTCCTTTGCGGAAGCCGGCAACGTCGAGCGCTCCGTCTTCTATCTGCGCAAGGCAAAAGAAGAAGGCTACGCGCAGTTCAATGAGGTGAAGAAAGACCCGGCCTTCGCCGCCGTGGTGAAAGATCCCGTGGTCATCGATCTTTTGGCTCCTAAGCCGGTTGAATCCACCCAACCCTAATCCGCAGCCTGGAGCGCCGTAGCGCCGGCATCTCGCTTGCCCGCAGTAACGCGCGTTTCAGTGTGTGACCACCGTTCAAGCGTTTACCAGTGGTCGGCATCTCCGCAAGCGTAAATACGAGCCCCCTTACGTCTGTTACAATGCGGAGGAACCATGTCCCCGGATCGTTTCATCCGTCGCGTTCTGCTTGTTTCCTGCGCGCTGATCTGCCCTGCTGCATCTGTCAACGCGCAACAGGTTCCCGCCCGCACGAATGGTTCGGCGCAATCCGGCGTCTACCTTGTTTTCCCCTTCAAAAACGCCGGCGCTTCCCCACGTCTTGACTGGCTTGGCGAGGGCCTTGAAGAGCTCACTATCCAGGCGCTCTCCGCGGGCGGCCAGCAGGTTTATTCCCGTGCCGGTCGCACCACTGAAATGGAACGCAACGGCCTTCCTTTCTCGGCCAAGCTTAGCCGCGCCAGCATGCTGCGCGCCGCGCAAGATCTCGACGCCGATTTCGTTGTGTTCGGCTCCTTCACTTCCGACGGCAAGACTTTGACGATCGATTCACGCGTCCTTCGCACCGATCCGCTGGCGCTGCTTCCGTCCATACGCGAAAGCGGTCCTCTCGATTCGCTGATGGAGATGCAATCCAAGGTTGTCTGGCGCCTGCTTTCCGAGAGCGACAAAGCGTACCACCCCACGCTCGCGGAGTTCTCCAAAGGCCAGCGTGCCTTGCGTCTCGACGCTTTCGAGCACTATGTCCGCGGCCTGCTGGCCAGTGAAGACGAGCCGCGCCTCCGCGAATTGCGCGAAGCTTCCCGCCTGGAGCCGTCCTGGCCCGATCCCTATTTCGCTCTCGCCGAAACGTATTTCACGCGCAACGACTGCGCCACCGCGCTCTCTTTCCTGGCGCACGTTCCGCCTGCTCACGATCGCTATGCCGAAGCGCTCTTCTCCACCGGCGTTTGCCGCTTGCAAATGAATCAGCCGGAGCGCGCAGAGGAAGTCTTTACGTCCCTTCAAACGGCCTTGCGCGGTGATGGCAAGCACGTGCCGCAAGCCGACGCAACGGGCGCGGAACCCCCTGAAATTCTGAACAACTTAGCCGTTGCGCGCGTCCGCCAGGGAAAGACCGCCGCTGCTCAGACCGATCTTCGCCGCGCCACCGATGTTGATCCCGACGAGGACGACTATCCCTTTAACCTTGGCCTGCTCGCCATGCAGACCGGCGATTTCGCTGCGGCTGCCGCCGCCTTCCGCGAAGCGTCCGAGCGCAAGCCGGATAATCCCGAAGACCGCGCGCTGCTCGTGCAGTCCCTGGAAAAGGCTGGAAAGAAAGCCGAGGCCGACCAGGAGCGCGAATCCGCCGCGGAGGCGCTCGGCCCCAATGCGCTGCAGTCCGCGCATGTGGAGGCGAAACCGGATGCGAGCTTCCGCCTCGCGCGCATCCGAACCGAGTTGGACACCACAGCGCTGCGCCTGGAAATTGCAGCCTCCGGAAGCGCAGCGAATTCCGCTGCCGTGAGCACCGCAGTCGACAGCTCCGCCTCGCACATTCGTCGCGGGCGCCAGGAGCTTGCTGCGGGGCGGCTCGATTCCGCCGAAAACGAATTTCGCGGTGTTCTGCGCACCGAACCTGCCAACGCCGCCGCGCACCGTGGCCTGGCGGAAGTCAATCATCGGCGCGGCAAGCTCGATGACGCTGTCAAGGAGCTCCAGGCATCGCTCGCGGCTCGCGACTCCGCTCTGGTTCGCACGATGCTCGCGCGCATCTACCTCGAGCAGAAAAAACCTGATTTGGCGCGTACCGAGGTGCAGCGCGCCTTGCAGCTTGCGCCCAACTACCCGGAAGCGAAACAATTGCTCGAACACCTCCAAAACTCCAAGCCCCACGGAGGCGCGCAATGATCCCGAATCTCTTCTCCAGCCTTGCACCAATTTCTCGGAGGTCGGAAGGTCAGCCCCGACCCAAACCCTTCGTGACCTATGGGCTTCGGCGTTTGAGAAAACATTTTATTCTCACCGCTCTATCGACCCTCGCGCTCTTTTCCTTTTTCCCCTCCGTCTCAGGCGATGAGCACGCTTCCACGCCCGTTGTCCTCGCTCTGGACCTGCACGGCGTCGTCGAACCCATCCTCGCAACCTATATCGATGAAGGCATCGCGGATGCCGAGCGCCGCCAGGCTGCCTTGATTCTCATCACCATGGATACGCCGGGCGGCCTCAGCGACTCCATGCAAGACATCATCAAGCACATCCTGGCTTCGCGCGTTCCCGTTGCCGTGTATATCACGCCCACCGGCGCTCGCGGCGCTTCCGCCGGTTTCTTCATTCTTCTGTCCGCGGATATTGCCGTCATGGCTCCCGGCACGCACACTGGAGCCGCTTCGCCGGTCATCGCCATCGGAGGGTGGCAGTTGCAAGTCGACGAAACCATGAAGCGCAAAATTCTCAACGACGCCTTGGCCTTCTTGCGAAGCTACGCGGAAAAACGCGGGCGCAACCCGAAATTGGCGGAAACCGCGGTCACTGATGCCAAGGCCTTTACCGACAAAGAGGCCCTGGACGGCAAGATGATCGATCTCATCGCCCCTACGGTCGACGACCTGATACGACAGCTCGATGGCCGGGAGATTACCCGCTTCGATGGCACCAAAACAAAACTTTCGCTTGCGAACGCCAGGCTCACGCCTTTTGAATTGTCCGGCAGGCAAAAATTCCTCGCGCGCATCGTCGAGCCGGACGTCTTTTTTGTGCTTCTGATCATCGGCGTGCTCGGCCTCTACACGGAGTTCACCCACCCTGGCGTGATTGCGCCGGGAGTCATCGGTGGTATCTGCGCCGTGCTGGCCCTCTACGCCATGCAACTTCTTCCCGTTAACCTCGCGGGAGTGCTTCTCATCTTGCTGGCTCTGGCGCTGTTTATACTGGAGGCGAAATACACCAGCCATGGCGTGCTTCTTGCCGGCGGTGTAGTTTCCATGTTGCTTGGCGCGATGTTTCTGATTCGCTCGCCGCTCACTGCCGGCGGCGTCAGCTTGGGCGTGGCCGTAGCCGTGACGCTGCCCTTTGCCGCGCTCACCGTTTTCTTGATGCGTCTGGTCTTGCGTTCCCGCGCCTGGAAAGCGCAGACCGGCCGCGAGGAAATGATCAACGCGCAAGGAATTGTCATTACTCCGTTGGCCGACGGCGCTGAAGGCATGATCCGCATTCATGGCGAACTCTGGCGCGCGATATCGAGTCAGGCCGTGCCTGAAGGCAAATCCGTGCGTGTGGTTAAAATGGAAGGCCTGAAGCTTTACGTAGAACCAGTAGCGTAGAAGCGTGCCATCGCCGAGCCATTTGCGATTTTCACGACCAAACTACTGCCAAT
>WNFT01004996.1_pt1 | contig 12880 bp, 8 predicted proteins | sample 5400191 | NCBI WGS metagenome assembly WNFT01 (sample SAMN13153359, study PRJNA577476) | soil metagenome | isolation source: 80 cm saprolite under Madrone tree | place: USA:California | collected 2016-06-14
GTTATGGGGCTCGTCCGCTGCGCCGGGCTTTGCAGAAGTATGTAGAGGACCCGCTCTCCGAGGCGCTGATCCAGGGTGGAATTCAGAGGCCGGCGACATTGCAGATTTACGTCGCTGGGGAAGGCCTTTCGTTCCGTCCGGTCGGCGAGGCAACCCCGGTCGTCCACTAGCGAATCTGACACAACGCAAGGGTGGTCCCGACTGGGTCGGGATCAACGCACGGCTGGCCCACACCGGGTCCAGCGGGAGAATAACAACTTGAGTTTGGGGGCGCGGCCATGACGACCTCATTGGCCGCTCAAAGAAGAGTCTGTTCGCCGTTTGGTTTTTTTGCGGCTCGAGTGACGTGGATGATCGCTCTTGTGTTTCTTTTTGCGATCGCGTCACCGGCGGCCCCGCGCGAAAACAACAGCGCCGACGCGTCCTCGCCTGCTTCCGTGGTTCTTTTCTCTGCTTCCTTTGATTACACTACGGGCAAAGACGTTATACAAGACCGTTCCACGGCGAATCCGCAGGCCGCGGCGCAGCAGCAGTTCGTCATCGACCGCATCGATTTTATCGGCAACCGCAGGGTGCGCAGCGACACGCTAAGCGCGCGCATCTTCAGCCGCAAGGGTGACGTATACAACGAAGAGACGCTGCGCCGTGATTTCCAGGCTTTGTGGAACACGCAATTCTTCGAAGACGTGAAGCTGCGCGTCGAGGACTCCCCAAACAACGCCCACGGCAAAATCATTATCTTTGACGTGAAAGAGCGTCCACAGATCCGCCGCATCCGCTACGACGGCAACCACTCCGTCTCTGAATCGGACATTCTCGACCGCTTCAAGGAACGCAAAGTCGGCCTCAGCGTCGAAAGTCAGTTCGATCCCACCAAAATCAAGAAAGCGGAAGTCGTGCTGAAGGAATTGCTGGGCGAACACGGCCGCCAATTCGCGAAGGTCACTCCGCAGTACGAACGCATCGCTTCCAGCAACGCCGTGATTCTCGTTTTCAAAATCGAGGAAGGCCCCAAGGTTAAAGTCGGCAAAATCAAGTTCACTGGAAACCACGCCTTTAGCGACCGCAAGCTCATCCGCGCCATGCGTCACGACCGCCCCTACTCGATTCCTCTCTACTTCTGGTATATCCCGGTGCTCACAAAGACTTACGACCGCGAAAAATTGAGCGAGGATCTGGAAGTTGGCGTTCGCGGTCTCTATCGAGACAGTGGCTACTTCAAGGTTTCCGTCGGCGAACCCATCCTCGAAAACATTGACACCACGCATTCGCGCCTCGGCGTTCCCCTCGTTACCGGAAAAGGCCACGGCAAGGCCGTCAATGTCACCATCCCCATCGAAGAGGGCGAGCGCTACCGCATGGGCACTCTCAAAATCGTAAGTTCCGACCCGGACAAAGCCCTGTCCCTCAAGGTTGATGCTCTGAAGGCCGCTTTCCCCCTCAAACAAGGCGACATCTTCTCCACTGAGAAAGTTCGCAAGGCTCTCGAGACCTACGGCAAAATTTACGGTGAATACGGATTCATCGATTTTACCCCCGAGCCGGACACGGAAGTCGATGACGCAAATAAAATCATTAATCTCACCATGCGATTTGACGAGCAGAAGCAGTATTTCGTCAGGCGCATCGACTTCACCGGCAACACCACCACGCGCGACAAGGTCATTCGTCGCGAATTGGCCATCGACGAGGGCCAGCTCTTCAACAAGCGCTTGTGGGAGATGAGTATTCTCCGCCTGAATCAGCTCGACTACTTCGACAAGATCGAAGCGGACAAGGCCGCCGAGATCAAGCGCAACAGTAAAGAAGGCACGGTCGACATCAACCTCAAACTCAAGGAAAAAGGCAAGCAGTCCATCGGGCTGCAGGGTGGCGTCAGCGGTTTGGCCGGCAGCTTCATCGGCTTGACCTATCAGACCAACAATTTCCTCGGCCTGGGCGAAACGCTGACCTTCTCAGCGAATTTCGGCGATCTCTCGCGCAGTTTCGTTTTCGGATTCACCGAGCCCTATCTCTTTGACCGGCCTATCTCTTCGGGTTTCACGATTTTTTCCAGCCGCTACAAGTTTGACCAGGCGCGCCAAGCGGCGCTCTATACCGGACAAGCCGTCAGCATCAACCCGCAGTTCATCCAGAATTACAATCAGGACAGCACCGGCTTCACGGCTTTTGCCAGCTATCCCGTTCGAAAGCTCTCCTTCACCCGCATCGGGCTGCAGTATGGGCTGACGCGCACCAACATTACCGCCTTCAACGATGCTTCCAAGCTGCTCTTCACCCAAGTTCAATTCCGCAGCATCGCCGGTCCCAGCGCGCTGAACGGAATTGTTTCGAGTACCATCACGCCGTCGGTCACCTATAACACAGTCAACAATCCAATTAATCCCACCGGAGGGAAAAGCTACTTTTATTCAATGGGTTTTTCAGGGCTGGGCGGCAACGTCAAGAGCATTAGCAACGTTTTTGATTGGAAGTACTACCATCCGGTGAATAAGCGCCGCAACGTTTTGGGTCTGCACGCTTCGGGAGCGTTCATCACCGGATTCGGCGGTGGCGAACCGCCCCCCTACAGCCGCTTCTACATGGGCGGAGAGTCGGACATCCGCGGGTTTGACATTCGCTCCATCACCCCGGTCACGTTTATTCCCGTCAAAACGGCGCAGCAGTTCACCTACACCTGCAATACCTGCCTGAACCAGTTTGGTCAGCCGACCCAGCGGACCATTAGCCTGCCGGTGCTGGGATACACCATCAGCTTCCCGGGTGGCGATACGCAAGGCTATGGAAACGTCGAGTACCGCATCCCCATCATCGGCAACACCTTTCAGACCGTGTTGTTTTTTGACGGCGGCACCAATGGGATCCTTCGCAAAGGGGCGTTGCGCCTCGATCCGACGGGCTTTAACAATTTGAAGGTCCCGCAAGATGGTACTCCAGGTTTTCCAAATGCTCCCAATCTTTCTCAGCAGCTTTCCATTGCCCCGGGAACGAATTTTCGGCTTCGCGGATCGACGGGCATTGAATTCGTCGTGCAACTGCCGATTATTCAGGCGCCTTTCCGGGTCTATTACGCGTACAACATCCATCCGCTGCATTCACGGATTATTGCTCCTAACAACTTCATCGAGCCCAGCTTGATTTGCGACCGGCAACACGATGGCTTGCCGGCTTGTCCCGCCGGCACCACGTTGGGGTACTGGCCGGCCCAGTTGCCGGACGTCTTTGATAACCAGATGAAGCCTATCCTGCAGCAATTGCTCCTCAACCCCGGGAGCCTTAACTATTTCGAGCCGAAGCGTACCTTCCGCTTTACCGTCAGCAGGACATTCTAGAGTGTGGGAATGATCGAGATTTTGGCAAAGACTTGGGAATTTAGCGGCGCAGCAGAGACGAAATCGTCGCCAAGCGCGCAAATGTGGGGGAGACAGTGGGTATGATGTGGCGTAGGAATAAGAATCAGAGAAACATCCTGTTGGCGATGATCCTCGCCGGCGTTGGGATGAGCGGGTGTGGCAGCAGCGGTGCCGCCAACCAGGTGGTTGTCACGGTCATTCCCAGCCAGCTCGTCTTGGTTCCCACTCAGACTCAGACGATGACCGCCAACGTCACTGGCGCAACTGATGTCTCTGCCACTTTCGACTGCTCCTTCACCACTACTCCCACCCCGACAACTGCCGTGCCGAGTCCCAAGCCTTCAGCATCCGCGGAGTGCAGTACTGCCAAGACCGCCAGCGGCGATCCTGCTGTCGGCACTCTCTCCAACATCGTGAACACTAGTACCACCGTCGCTTCCACCGCTACCTTCACCGCTCCCGCGGTTTTTCCGGATCAAACCAAGTTCCCCAACGTCCTCGTCACTATCACCGCAACCTCCAACGCCGACAAGAAGAAAACGGGTAAAGCCATCATTGGTTTCGATTCCGGTATCCGCATCACCCTTACTCCCGCCACTGCCACTTTGGGTACCGTCGAAACGCAGCAGTTCTTTGCCAAGGATTTCAACGGCTTAATCATTGATCCTACGCAGCTTACTTGGCATGTGACTTTCGAAGTTACCGCGAGGATCAGTAGTGCCGACTGCAGCACTGGGAGCAATAGTTGCGGCTCGATTGATAAGAACGGACTCTACACCGCGCCGGCATCTGTGCCCACGGCGGCACCGGCTTCAACCACTACCCCGGTGAACGCCGCTGGGATTGTCACAGTTTTCGCTTTTTCAAACGTCGACAATGCGCGCATCGCCCAGGCCGCCGTCACCATCGTCAAAGCGGGTGACATAACTTACAGCGACTTTTCGCCAAAAGTTGCGCCTCAAGGCGGCTTGCGGCAGGACATCTTCCTAGCCGCCACCAACGCTACTTCCCAGCTCGGCGTGACCATCGACCCCACCGATTCGAACTGCACCCCAGTCAAGGGTGTAAACACCATTGATCCTTCGCAGATCAAAGTTGTTTTTGCCCCCGGCGCGGCTTCTGCCTCCATCGGAGCTCGTGTCCGGCTGAACACCTTGCAGCATCCCGATCAATTAAGAACCCCTGGGTTTTATCAAGTGCAAGTCTCCAGCAGCAATACTTCGATTAACGTCAAGACTGTTCCACCTAATTCCACGTTTTGCCTGCAGATCGTGCCCGTGCGCCCCACCATCGTCAGCACCTCCCCGGATAATTTCCAGGAGTCCAGGCTGGGCCAGACCTCGGGCTTGCCCTTTGTAATGGACGGCGGTTACTTCGGTCCTCCTGGTTCACCTACGATCGCCGCAAATTTTGACGGACAAGCGTTGATCACCAACGCCTCATCATTAGCCGCTTCGACGGCCCGACGCCTCACGAGCTTCCTGCCCCCAGCGGCGGTCAGCGGAAATTTCGCCGGACTCTTCCCGGTGAGCGTCACTTACACGACTTCACCCGCCCCGTTCACTGCCCCGAATCCCGCCAGCGCTTTCAGTAATATGGCAGTGACCCCAGACTATGGCGGCTCGAATCCGCCCGTTGACATTACTACCAATCCGCCGAGCCCGTTGACGTTGAAACCAGTGCCAAACCCGCCTCCGCCGAACCCGCCGAAAATCTATATCGGTCCCGCCCCGTTGCTCTCCTTTGGCATGGGTTCCGCGCCCAGCAGCATTGCCATGGACCCCACAGACGGCTTGGCCATCGTGACCCTTGCAGGCGTACCTTCGAACAATGTGCAATTCATTGATGTGACCGGCGCGACGCCTGCCAAGACAATTTCGGTTTCCTCCGGCGGAAATCTTGCGACTGGCGTAGCCGTGGACGACCAGCTCACTCTTCTCACTCCGCCGCAGTCCAACCTTGCCGCGGTCGTGAATTACGCCAGTAAGTCACTCTCCCTTCTTTCGGTTCCCGCGGGCACGCCGATCGCAACTGTGGATCTCAGCTGCGTGATTCCTCAAAGCGATCCCCTATGCAAGGCGAGCCCGGAACCGTTTCCATACTCCGTGGGCATCGATCCGTTTGCGCATCGAGCGGTTGTGGCATTTGCTTCTACAAATGTTGGGCTAATCATCAATTTGGACAAAAACGCACCGGTCAGTTGTCTTCCAAACACTGTTACCCCATGGCAGCCGCCCTATTGCCCCATCGACTTCATTACACTGAATACCGGTACAAACCCTCAGGTTGCCTTCGAGCCCGGCGCGCGCTTGACCTATGTGACTCCCGGAGGAGCAGGCTTGCTTTCTGGCGTGGACTTGGCCAATCCATCTGGTGGAACGCCAATCGACATTCTCAGTGCCAGTCGCGCCTCCAATGCTGTCACCATTACTACAAAACAGAACCACAATCTCAATCCAAGCAATCCAGGCACCGTGCTCGTCAGCGGATTGCCCGTGGGAAAAACCGATTTCAACGGATCTTTTTCCGTCGGTCAGGTCCTCGATGCCACCCACTTTCAGTATTTCCAGGCCGCTCCAGACGATACGAGCACCTGCACCGCTACCTGCAAAGCCGGTTTTGGAACTCCATTTCTGACTTACTCCATCTCCCCTTCGATTGTCGGCATCTCTTTCAACCCCATTACCCGAACCGCGATCCTCGCCGACCCCAACGCCACCTTCAGCCAAATCTCATTCATAGATCCCAAGAGTCAATCTGTCAGCTCCATGTCCCTGTTTTCCGAACAGACCGGCCCGGCGACTACCGGCCTTCCGGAACTCGGCGCTGCAGAAGTGGCCTTCCAGCCCTTTACCAATACCGCGGTCTTATTGAATCCGAAGACCAACGAGGTTTCGCTGATCGATCCATCTATCTCGGAGCGTCCCGCCATCGTCACCACTGGCCAGACCGGTCTCGCCTGCTTTACCGCGGCGGGAGCGCCTTTAAGTTGCACTTCTACCAGTCCCACTCCGAGCGTTACCATCTTCGGAGCCATCGCTGTGGAACCTATCAACAATCTGGTCCTCACGCTGAATTCCGGCAGCGGCACGCTCACGGGCTTTAGACTTGGCACCATCAAGCCCGTCCACATCGAACGCGTGCTGACCCCCGCTATCGACGACTCGACAGTCCCCACTCCGGCGAACTTCAGCCCTGCTGCAAAAATCACGTTGGGCGCCGCGCCGAAGGCCGTCGGTCCTGTGAAGATTTTTGGCTCCGGCTTCAGCACCACGCCTCTGCACGTCCGGTTGGATGGCAACGACGTAGCTACGCTCGGTGCTACCGTTACGATCGTGAGCAACCAGGAAATTGATGTGACTTTTCCGGCCACTGTCCCTGGCTCGAACCCCGCCGTGCCATTTTTCTCCGGTCCTCATCACTTTGCTCTGGATGTTGTCACTTCTGCCGCTGCCGGCTTGAACAATTCGAACGTGGTGGACTTCACCGTGATCGAAGAAATTCCCATTGTTCCCTGCAACATAACCACTACCACGCCTCCGACCACCAGCCCTTCCGCTCCGGGGGGCGTGGCCATCGACGAAGTCCATGATCTCGCGGTCGTTACCAACACCGGCTCGGGCTGCAATCAGGTTTCCGTCTTCAGCCTGAACTCTGCGAACCTGAACCCCATGAACTCGCTCGCTACAGCCGTCAAGACCATTCCCACTGGCGCCACCCCCATAGGTGTAGCCGTTCTTCCCAGCCTTGCCTACATCGGGCAGCGTGCCGGAACCTCGGGCGTCGCCGTGGTCACCAACAATGGCTCAAATACTGTGTCATTGATTGATCTCGTGAACGGCGCGCAGGTCATGGACAATTCCGCCACCCCGCCGGCACCTATCGTCGTTACGGTCGGCACGGCTCCGAGCGGCGTGGCTATCGATCAGGAAACAAACCTCGCGGTCATCGCCAACTCGACCTCCAATACAGTTTCCACCATCGATCTCACGCCAATTGCGCAGGATCCCAACAATTCCAGCAAAACTATCGGCAAACTTGCACCAGGCGTTGTTGCTGTGGATCAAAATCCCACCGCTGTGGCCATCGACCCGGATCGCGGCACGAACGGCCGCGGGCTCGCCGTCGTCACTTGCTTGACCCTCAACGGCGGATCCTCATCGTTCGGGGCTCTGGACGGCGTCGACATCGGAGCGGCTACACCAAGCCGGTCCAGCGCTGCATCGACTTCTTTTCTTTCCGCTACCCCGACTGGGATCGTCTTTGATCCGTCCGTCTCTCCTGCGCTCTTTTATGTGGTTTCCTCGCAGGGCAACGTAATCACAGCATTCAATCCGGACGCCGGCCAGACACAAGCGATTAAAGTCGGCATCAATCCCAACGCCATCGCCTACAATTTCCAGACGGGCACAATTCTTACCGTCAATTCGTTGAGCAACACGGTTTCCGTCGTGGATTCACAGACCTTTACGACCAAGGCAACTCTCGGGATTGGCGCCACATCGAAATTTGCAGCCGCCATCCAGACCTTTACGAACCTGGCCGTCATTGCCGATCAGGCCAACAATCGCGTGATCTTGTTCCCGTTGCCGAAGTAAATGTTGGCCAGGAGAGTTGTCGATGTTGGCTATGAAGGGTGTCGATGCGGAAGCTTTCGTAAGTGTCGGTGGAGTCTTGCTTTCTGATTGCGGGAAGTAAACCGCCTCGGCTATACTTTCAGGTTTGCAATATGCTCGTAAAGCCCGCTGGGAGCGGAATCAATTTTAAGCCAAGCCGACTTGGCGCGGGTTCGTCCGGTCTAACCGTGGCGGACCACAACAAGGAGAGAAAAGTGAATTCTAGATTTGTAGTTCGGACCCTTGCCCTGGCGGTTACGGGCATCATGAGCACGGCAGCCGCTTGGGCACAATCACCGGCCTCGCCTGGCTCGGCCGCAGCCGGCAAGGTCGGCGTCATCAGCATTCGCCAGGCCATCGTTACCACCGCGGAGGGCAAGCTCGCTTCCGCCGAGCTGCAATCGAAGTTCGCTTCGCGGCAGAACGAAATCGAAAATCTCAACAAGCAAATCAGTGATTTGCAGCAGCGTCTTACCAGCAGCAGTGGCAAGCTCAGCCCGGAAGAAGAAGCCCGCCTCCGGCAACAGGGTCAGCGGCTCACCCAGCGCCTCGATCGCATGAACACCGAGTATCAGGAAGACGTTAACGCCGAGCAGGCCGACGTTATTGACCGCATCGGCCGCAAGATGGTGGATGTGCTCGACCGCTATTCCCGCGAAAACGGATACGTCGTCGTTCTGGATTCCTCCGCGCAGAACACTCCGATTCTCTTCGCTTCCACGCAGGTCGACGTTACACAAGACATTGTCCGCCTCTACGATCAGGCTTACCCGGTTAAGGCCGGGGCGACCACGCCGGCAAAGCCGGCTGCGCCAAAACCAGCCACGTCTCAGCCGCCTGCCGCCAAGCCATAACGAACGCATATTTCTCGTTCGTTTCCGGACTTTTTCAAAAGCGCCTCCGGTTGTGCCGGGGGCGCTTTTCTTTTGGTGCGGCCGCGTGGCGATGAATCGCGCCTCGAAATCCGGCGACAAGAAAACCTGAGCTTCGCCACGCTGGCCGTTTGGTCAGGTCGTGGAAGTAAATGGTCCTGTACCATTTCTCCGTTGCCTTCTTTTGCAGCAGCGTCTTATTGTTGTGGTGTAGCGCTTTTCTCCCGGGAATATGTCATCCATACTAGGCACTCGCCACACCATACAAAATTCCTCGCCCCTTGAGGGATCGGGGGCTTTCCGCGTACAGCAAGGGCAGCCTACCCTGAGGCAGCTCGCACGCCGCGAGTGGTGGCTTTGGGTGTCCGCTTCTCTCGTTGCCACGCTTTCGGCGGTGGCCTTCGTACTTACCTCTTTCCCTTCCTTGTTCCGGCATCGCGAGCATTTCTACGAAATGAGTCCCGAGCAGGCTCGCTGGGCCATCCTCTGCCTGCTTCTGCTGTTCAATGGCTGGATGCTTTACCGCGAATGGTTCTTCCGCCGCTGGAAAAGGCGATTGAGCGCTCAAACCGACCTCGTGGACGCGCAACCCGGCCAAGTTTTCGATCCTTCCGGAATCGATCCGGTCACCGGCTTGCACACGCGGGGTTTCATCGAGCAGCAGCTCGGCAAAGAGATTGCGCGCGCGCGGCGGCAGAATACGGCGCTGAGCCTGGCCACCATCCATCTGGACGAATTTACCGAGGTCACCAAACGCCATGGCCTGTCGGCAACGGACGCCGCTCTGAAAGAGCTCGCCCGGCGCATGAAAAAGGCCTGTCGCGGCTCCGATTTCCCCGCACGCCTTGCTGAGGACGATTTCCTGCTGGTGTTGCCTGAATGCAACTTGGGCGAAGTGAAATCGGTTTTGAACCGGATCGGCGCGCTTGAAGTGGTCTGCTCGGGCCGCAGGATCAATGTTGCCTACACCACCGGGTTTGTGGACTATCAACCCGGCGATATGCCCGGGGATTTGCTCAAGCGCGCCGCGCAACTCCTGCACCTCTACGAAAACGCCGCCAACGAAAGTTTTTCCTCCACGCTGGCTCCTCATTAGCCCTGAAAACCCACCAAGCCTAAACTTAGTGATGACTTGCCTAGGTCGGTCATTGCTTGCTGCTTGACGGGGAGAATAATCCGCTAGGCTGAACATTGTAGATACGGTAGGCTGCGCTCCATGTTCAAGCGGCTGGCCATTCTTGGGATCGCGGGGATCGTTTTCGTCCTGGGGGCCAACTATCTCTTGGTCTATACCCTGAAGCAGCAAGTCACGCGAGAGCGCGAGCGGCAAGATCAGAACTATTGGGGCGCTTACAATGCCATCGTGCAGTTCGGCCAGCATCCCGACAGTACGTCCGAGCAGAGGGCCAAAGCCGCGTTGGACGAGGCTTCGAGAAAAGGCCTGAGCAAGGCTCGCGCGAAAATTCTGCAAAATTATCTTGAGGACCTTGAGCGCTGTTATCAGGGCCAGCGTGATTCCTGCAAGCAGGTCAGCAGCGATATGAACGAAGCTCTTGGAGCGCCCGCCGGGCGTCAGTAGGCGATCAGGTAGCAAGACGTCCCCCACCCCCGGTGTTTTTGTGCAAAGAGTGTGGAAGTGATTGAAAAGAAATGAGTTGAGTTTTTGATCCTGCCAAAGAGTGCGCAAGAGTATGAAAGCAAAGAACTTGAATATAACGCCAGTGCTGACTGATGGCTGGCGAGTTCCCAGAATCGGCCCCCCCACCCCCTGGTTTTTCATAAGTGTCATTTAGGGCCTGCGGCCCGCGAAACCTCATGAAAATCATTCAGAGGTAAGTGTCGCTACCCTTCGATGGGGAACCCTACGGACCCGGGGATAGCGAGTACGCCGCTGGGCAGCGCTTATTGCGGCGGGTGATCGGAAGCGTGGGGAAACGCTTGGCGCAGTATGTGGTCGTCGATGGAGAATTCGCCACCGCACCGTTCCTGCATACCGCAGGAGAGCTCGGTCTCCGGGTGGTGGCACGGCTGAAAGACAACTTGCCGGAGTTATTCTCTACCGCCCAGCAGCGTTTTCCTTGCGGGCCTCCGACTGCGGTTTTCCAGCATGGACCGGATCGCGTGGAACTATGGGACGCGGAGGACTGCGATCCTTGGCAAACGCTCCACTGGGAAACCGTGCGGGTGTTCTTCTATCGCCAGCACAAGCCGAACGGCACAGTGGTGGAAGCCTATTGGCTAACGAATTTCCCCTGCTCCACAGTGGGCCCTCAGGCTCTATTTCGCATGGCCAAGAGCCGCTGGGAGATCGAGAACCAGGGCTTCAACGACGCCAAGAGTCGTCACGGCCTTGAGCATATCTGTCATCATCATGCCAACAGTCTGCTGATCGGCTGGCTCCTCACCATGCTAGCCTTGACCATCGAACGACTTTACCGACTCCGGTATCTCCACCGTGGCAAACATCCGGTGCACAGCAGCGCCCAGCTGCTGCTCTTCTTGTGGCTCAGTCTTTCCCGCCCGCGTGCCGCCGACAGCAGCTGACACCCAACAGGAAAAAACTGGATGTCTCCACTTCCCGCATACGAGCACGTCCCATAGCTAAAACCATTCGGAGGCCACAACCTCGAGCCAGAAGATCTGTCTGAAAATAGACTCGTTTCATCACCCTCAGCGCGTGTGCAAAAAATACTACTTCCGCCACCCCTTCTTTCCTGGCGTCCTATGAAGTTCCGAAATCGCTGAAAAATACTACTTCCGCCACCCCTTCTTTCCTGGCGTCCTATGAAGTTCCGAAATCGCTGAGGGATAAAGCCGTGTCTTGCCCAGCCGCGCGCATGGGCCTAAACTGAAAGAGATGATTCCGGCGCGCTTCCAAATTCGCGACTTGACCATCCGCCCGGCGGCGGTCCTCGCCCCTATGGCGGGCGTGACGGATACGCTTTTCCGCCGCGTCATTCGCGGCCTCGGCGGCTGCGGTTTGCTGATGACGGAGTTCACCAGCTCCGAAGGAATCACGCGCAGCGCGAAGAAAACTTTGCGCTATCTCTATTATCAGGAAGACGAGCACCCGATTACCGCGCAGCTTTTCGGCGCGAATCCCGCCGTTATGGCCGAAGCCGCGAAAATGGTCGAGGACCTCGGATACGACGCCGTGGACATTAATCTTGGCTGCCCCGCCAAAAAAGTCGTCAAGTGCGGGGCTCCGGCTTGCTGCGCGATTTGCCGCTTCTCGAAGATATTTTCAAAGCCGTCCGCGCGGCGGTGAAAATCCCGCTCACCATCAAACTGCGCGCCGGCTGGGATGAAAACTCCATCGTTGCTGTCGACGTTGCGAAAATGGCCGAAAGCATCGGCGTGGAAGCCGTCGCTGTCCACCCCCGCACGCGCACGCAGGGTTATGCTGGCGCCGCGGACTGGAGCCTCATCGCCGCCGTCAAGCAAGCGGTAAAAATTCCTGTTATCGGCAACGGTGACATCAACAAGCCCGAAGACGCCGCGCGCATGGTCCGCGAAACCGGCTGCGACGCCGTTATGATCGGCCGTGCCGCCGCCACTAACCCGTGGATTTTCTCCCAGATGCAGCAGCACGCGGAAACCGGTCGCTACGACATCCCGGCTGACGAGGAGCGCTACCGTTTACTGATGGGCTACTATAGGCAAATTAATGCTGCCCACCTGCCCGATGGCGTAGGCAAAATGAAGCAGTTCGCTTGCTGGTTCACTCATGGCGTGGGAAACGGCAGCGAACTTCGTGGCCTTGTACATGCGGCGCGCACACCCGCGGAAATTCTCGAAAGCGTCGAACGCTTTTTCGAGGGCCGGGCCGCTGCGGTCACGGGAAACGTCGGACCCGATCCAATTGGAGCCGCCAGAATCGTTGACTCCGACACGGTCGGAGTCGCCAGAATCGAGGACCCAGCCCATGGTCCCGCTCGCGAGCACCACCGTTTCGAAGCAACGCTCGGAACGTAGAATCGCTGTCCGCCTGCCGCTGAAAGTTCGCGGGCGCGACGCCCACGGCTTCGCCTTCGAAGAA
>WNFT01004007.1_pt1 | contig 12878 bp, 9 predicted proteins | sample 5400191 | NCBI WGS metagenome assembly WNFT01 (sample SAMN13153359, study PRJNA577476) | soil metagenome | isolation source: 80 cm saprolite under Madrone tree | place: USA:California | collected 2016-06-14
ATGGCGAAGGCGAAGTACGAGCGGACGAAGCCGCACGTGAACATCGGGACGATCGGGCACATCGACCACGGCAAGACGACGTTGACGGCGGCGATCACGAAGGTGCTGCACACGAAGAACAAGGCGATCGCGGTGCGGGAGTACGGGTCGATCGATAACGCGCCGGAAGAGCGGGAGCGGGGGATCACGATCGCGGTGGCGCACGTGGAGTACGAGACGGACAAGCGGCACTACGCCCACATCGACTGCCCGGGGCACGCGGACTACATCAAGAACATGATCACGGGAGCGGCGCAGATGGACGGGGCCATCCTGGTGGTGGCCGCGAACGATGGCCCGATGCCGCAGACGCGCGAACATGTCTTGCTCGCTCGGCAGGTGAACGTCCCGTTCTTGGTCGTGTTCATGAACAAAGTCGATATGGTTGACGATCCTGAAATCCTCGACCTGGTCGAACTCGAGGTCCGTGAGCTTCTCAAGAAGTACCAGTTTCCGGGGGACGAGGTGCCGGTGATCCGGGGCAGTGCGCTGCAGGCCAACGAGAAGCCGGAGGACCCGAAGGCGGCGGAGGCGATCTTCAAGCTGATGGCGGCGGTGGACAGCTATATTCCGACGCCGCCGCGGCCGGTGGACAAGCCGTTTCTGATGCCGATCGAGGACATCTTCTCGATCACGGGGCGGGGGACGGTGGTGACCGGGCGAGTCGAGCGAGGGATCGTGAAGGTGGGCGAGGAAGTGGAGATCGTGGGGATCCACGCCACGCGCAAGAGCGTGGTGACGGGCGTGGAGATGTTCCGGAAGCTGCTGGACGAAGGGCAGGCGGGGGATAATATCGGGGCGCTGCTGCGGGGGGTGGACAAGGACGAGGTGGAGCGGGGGCAGGTGCTGGCCAAGCCGGCGTCGATCAAACCGCACAAGAACTTCAGGGCCGAGGTGTACGTGCTGACGAAGGAAGAGGGGGGGCGGCACACGCCCTACTTCAACGGGTACCGGCCGCAGTTCTACTTTCGGACGACGGACGTGACGGGGGTGTGCACGCTGCCGGCGGGGGTGGAGATGGTGATGCCGGGGGACAACGTGACGCTGGCGATCGAGCTGATCCAGCCGATCGCGATGGAGAAGGAGCTGCGGTTCGCGATCCGCGAAGGGGGCCGCACGGTGGGCGCCGGCGTCGTCACCGAGATCACGGAGTAGTGGACGGCCATGCGCGACATCATCTCGCTCGCATGCACCACGTGTCAGCGTCGGAACTACTCGACGACCAAGAACAAGCGGACCCATCCCGACCGCATGGAGCTGAAGAAGTATTGCCGGTGGTGCCGCAAGCACACGCCGCACAAGGAGACGAAGTAGTCGCCGCCGCACGGAGGGGTGTAGCTCTAACGGCTAGAGCACCGGACTCCAAATCCGGGGGATGGGGGTTCGAATCCCTCCACCCCTGCCACCATATATTGGACCGAGGGCAGTGACATGGGCTCCCTGACGCGGGCACGAGAATTCATCCGCGAAGTCCTCGTCGAATTCCGTAAGGTGACCTGGCCCAGCCGGCAGGAGCTCGTGAACTCGACGGCGGTCGTGATCGTGGTGACGGTCGTCCTCGCATTCTTCCTCGGCGCCGTCGACATCGGGCTGGCGAGAATCGTGGAAAGGATCCTGAGATGAGCGCAGAGGGTGCGGCCACGACGATCAAGCAGTGGTTCGTCGTGCACACCTACTCGGGCTTCGAGAACAAGGTGGCCGAGGCCATCCAGTCGCGCGCCAAGATCTTCGGGATGGGCGAGAAGGTCTCGCGCGTCCTGGTCCCGACCGAGAAAGTGGTCGAGGTGCGCAACAAGCAGAAGCGGGAGACCGAGCAGAAGTTCTTCCCCGGCTACGTGCTCGTCGAAATGGAGCTGAGCGACGAGACCTGGCAGCTCGTGCGCGCGACGCCCAAGGTGACCGGCTTCGTCGGCTCGGGCACGCGGCCGGTGGCGCTCAGTCAGGATCAGGTCGACGAGATCCTGCGTCAGATGGAAGCCGGCGCGGAGAAGCCCAAGCCGAAGTCGGTGTTCCAGCGTGGCGACAAGGTGCGGGTCATCGACGGACCGTTCGTGAACTTCCAGGGGACCGTCGAGGACATCAACCCGGAGCGGGGCCGTATGAAGGTGGTGGTGCCTGTCTTCGGACGTCCCACGCCGGTCGAGCTCGAGTACTACCAGGTGGAGCGACTGTGAAAAAGGTCCAGGCCGTCGTCAAGTTGCAGATCCCGGCGGGGAAGGGGAATCCCTCGCCGCCGGTCGGCCCGGCGCTCGGACAGCACGGCGTGAACATCATGGAGTTCTGCAAGGGGTTCAATGCCCAGACGCAGGGGCAGGAAGGTCTGATCCTTCCGGTCGTGGTGACCATCTATCAGGATCGGTCGTTCACGTTCGTGGTGAAGACGCCACCGGCCGCGGTCCTCCTCAAGCGGGCGGCCGGGATCGCCAAAGCGTCGGCGATTCCTCACAAGGACAAGATCGGTAAGGTGAGCCGCCAGCAGGTCCGGGAGATCGCGCAGACGAAGCTGGTGGACCTCAACACCGAGAACATCGACGCCGCGATGCGGATCGTCGAAGGCACCGCCCGCAGCATGGGCATCGACGTCGTCTAACGATCAGGAGCGCAAGCCATGGCGACGGTTCTCACGAAGAAGGGTGGCAAGCGGTACGCGACGGCGACGGCCAAAATCGAGCCGGAGCGTGAACACACGGTGGAGGAGGCGGTCGGCGCGCTGAAGGCGATGCCGGGCGCGAAGTTCGACGAGTCCGTCGATCTGTCGCTCCGGCTCGGCGTCGATCCCAAGCACGCCGATCAGATGGTGCGCGGCGCCGTCGTGCTGCCTCACGGCATCGGCAAGTCCATCCGGGTTGCCGTCTTCGCCAAGGGCGAGAAGGAGCGGGAGGCGCGCGAGGCGGGGGCGGATGTGATCGGCGCCGAGGACCTCGTCGAGAAGGTCCAGGGCGGCTTCATGGAGTTCGACACGACGATCGCCACGCCGGACCTCATGGGTCAGGTCGGCCGCCTCGGCAAGGTGCTGGGCCCACGCGGCCTCATGCCGAACCCCAAGCTCGGTACGGTCACCTTCGACGTGGGACGGGCGGTGCGCGAAGCCAAGGCGGGGAAGGTCGAGTTCCGCGTCGACAAGGCGGGCAACGTCCACGTGCCGGTCGGTAAGCGTTCGTTCAGCCCCGAGAACATCGTCGCCAACGCGCTGGCCGTGATCGAGGCGATCGTTCGCGCCAAGCCCGCGGCGGCCAAGGGCACGTATCTCCGGACGCTCACGCTGTCCAGCACGATGAGCCCCGGCATCAAGATCGATCCCGTGCGGACGGCCAACCTGTTCAAGAAGCAAGGAGCCTGAGCGTGCCCACGGAAGCGAAGGTCAAGGCGGTCGACGAGCTCAAGCAGCGCCTGGACGGCGTGAAGACGGTCGTGCTCACCGAGTACCGGGGGCTGACCGTGCGGCAGCTGTCCGATCTGCGCAAGCAACTGCGGGCCGTGTCCGCCCACTACAAGGTCGTGAAGAACCGGCTGGCGAAGATCGCCGTCGACGCGACGGATCTGAGCGCGCTGGCCCGTCACCTCAACGGCCCGACCGGGATGATCGTCTCGAACAGTGACCCGGTGGCCGTGGCCAAAGCGCTCCAGGCGTTCACGAAAGCGAATCAGGCGCTCACGATCAAGGCGGGCTACGCCGATGGTCAGGTCCTGGAACCGGCCGGACTGAAGGCGCTGGCCGATCTACCCTCGCGAGACGCGCTGCGCAGCCAGCTGCTCGCCGCGCTCCAGGGACCGCTGGCCCAGCTCGTCGGCTTGCTCGCGGCCCCGCAACGCGAGATCGCCTACGTCCTGCAGCAGCGCGGGGCCCAGGCCGCCGCCGACGCGGCCGCCGACTCGAACGGACACGCATAGCGGAGTGATGGGGCCGTGGTCGCGCGGCGCGCGACGCGGTCGATGAAGCGGTAAGGGAATATCGCGGCGGGGCGCGCCGGGGGAGAACGAGGGGGGCGTTGCCCCCCTCAGTTGAACAGAAGCGACAGCCCGGGTGCCCGCACCCATTACAAAGGAGAGGCCATGGCCACGATCGAAGAAATCGCCGAACAACTCGACAAGCTCTCGCTGCTCGACGCCGCGAAGCTCTCCAAGCTGCTCCAGGAGAAGTGGGGCGTGTCGGCGGCAGCGCCCGTGGCCGTTGCGGCCATGCCGGGCGCGGGGGGTGGCGGCGGCGGAGCCGCGGCCGTCGAGGAGAAGACCGACTTCGACGTGGTTCTGATGGCGGCCGGCGACAAGAAGATCCAGGTCATCAAGGTGGTGCGCGAGCTGACCGGTCTCGGCCTCAAGGAGGCCAAGGATCTGGTCGACGGCGCGCCCAAGGCGGTGAAGGAGAAGATCGCCAAGGCCGAGGCCGAGGAAATGAAGAAGAAGCTCGAGGAGCAGGGCGCGACCGTCCAGGTCAAGTAGACGCCGATTCCGGGGCGGCGATGTGATCGGGGCGAAACCCTTAATCCTCAGGAGAAGCCATGGCAGGGACCATTCAGTGCGGGCGCCGCAGCCGCAAGGACTTCGGCAAGATCCCGTCGATCGTGGAGATCCCGAACCTCATCGAGGTGCAGAAGCGGTCGTACGAGACGTTCCTCCAGAAGGACATCGAGGTCGAGCGGCGTGAGGACATCGGCCTGCAGGCCGTCTTCAAGTCCGTGTTTCCGATCGCCGACTACAACGACAACGCCCTGCTGGAGTTCGACTCCTATCACTTCGGCGATCCGAAGTACACGGTGGAGGAGTGTCACGATCGCGGGATGACGTTCGCCATTCCGCTCAAGGTCACCCTCCGTCTCGTCGTCTTCGATCACGACAAGGAAGCCAAGACGAAGACGATTCGTGAGCAGCGGGGCCAGGAAGTCTACCTGGGCGAGCTGCCGCTCATGACCGACAAGGGCACGTTCATCATCAACGGCACCGAGCGCGTGGTGGTGAGTCAGCTCCAGCGCTCGGCCGGCGTCTTCTTCGACGACGACAAGGGCAAGACCCTGGCCTCCGGCAAGTCGCTCTTCTCGGCCCGCGTCATCCCCTACCGGGGCTCGTGGGTCGAGTTCGACTTCGACGCCAACGACGTGCTCCACGTGCGCGTGGATCGGCGCCGGAAGATGCTGGCCACCGCGTTCCTCCGCGCGTTCTGGTTCCTCGAGAAGAACCACATCCTCTCCGACGAGGAGATCCTCAGTCACTTCTACGAGACGGAAGAGGTGCTGTCGTTCGAGGAGGGCAACGCCTGGGTGAAGTTCAACCCCGAGGCCCACGTCGGCGCGAAGGTGGCCGAGGACGTCAAGCCGCCGCGGCACCGCGAGCCGCTGGTCGCGGCCGGCAAGGTCCTGAACACTAAGCTCGTCGAGAAGCTGCTCGAGGCCGGCGTCGAGAAGATCGCCGTCCGCGCCGAGGCGTTGGTCGGCCGCCACACCGCGTCCCGCATCGTCGACACCGAGAGCGGCGAGGTCGTCCTCGAGCCGAACGCCGAATTCACCTCGACCGTGCTCTCGTCGGTGATGAGCCGGCGGGTGGCGCCGTTCAAGCTGCTGGTGATCAGCCCCGGCAAGGTCGACAGCTCGGTCTACGAGACCCTGGCCAAGGACCACTTCAAGAATCCCGACGAGGCGCTGGTCGAGATCTACCGCCGGCTGCGGCCGGGCGATCCACCGACCATCGATTCCGCGCGCGCGCTCTTCCGCGGCATGTTCATGGACGCGCGTCGCTACGACCTGGCCCGCGTCGGGCGATTCATGGTCAACGAGAAGCTGGGCATCAGCGCATCCGCCAACGCCAAGACATTGCGGAGCGAGGACGTGGTGTCCGTCATTCGGCACCTGCTGGCCGTCAAGCTCGGCAGCAAGCCGACCGACGACATCGACCACCTCGGCAACCGGCGCGTGCGCTCGGTCGGTGAGCTGCTGGAGAACCAGTTCCGCGTCGGCCTCACTCGCATGGAGCGGGCCGTGAAGGAGCGTATGTCGATCTCCGACATCGCCGCCCTCATGCCCCACGACCTGATCAACGCCAAGCCGGTGTCGGCCGTCGTGAAGGAGTTCTTCGGCTCGTCCCAGCTGTCGCAGTTCATGGACCAGACCAATCCGCTGGCCGAGCTGACCCACAAGCGCCGGCTGTCGGCGTTGGGACCGCGCGGCTTGTCCCGCGAGCGCGCCGGGTTCGAAGTGCGCGACGTGCACCCGACCCACTACGGCCGCATCTGCCCGATCGAGACGCCGGAAGGCCCGAACATCGGCCTCATCTCGTCGCTCTCGACGTACGCCCGCACCAACGAGTTCGGCTTCATCGAGACGCCGTACCGGCGGGTGACCGAGGGCCGCGTCACCGACGAGATCGAGTTCCTGACCGCGTTGAAGGAGGAGAAGTTCGTCATCGCCCAGGCGAACGCCGAGATCGACCGCACCGGCAAGTTCGTACAGGAGCGGGTGTCGGCGCGCAAGGGCGGCGAGTTCCGGATGGTGGCCCCGGAAGAGCTGCATTACATGGACGTGTCACCCAAGCAGCTCGTGTCGGTGGCGGCCTCGCTCATCCCGTTCCTCGAGAACGACGACGCCAACCGTGCCCTCATGGGCTCCAACATGCAGCGGCAGGCGGTCCCGCTGCTGCAGCCGGAGGCGCCGCTGGTCGGCACCGGCATGGAGCACGTGGTGGCGCGCGACTCCGGCGCCGTCATCGTGGCCAAGCGCCCCGGCGTGGTCGAGTACGTGTCGGCCGATCGCATCGTGGTCCGGGCCGAGAGCCGCTCGAAGAAGGCGGATCCCGTTCAGGACCTGCCGCTCGACATCTACAACCTGACCAAGTACCGGCGGTCGAATCAGAACACGTGCATCAACCAGAAGCCGGTCGTGCGGAAGGGCCAGCGGGTGTCCCAGGGCGACGTCGTGGCCGACGGGCCGGGCACCGATCAGGGCGAGCTGGCGCTCGGCCGGAATGTCCTCGTCGCCTTCATGCCGTGGGGCGGCTACAACTTCGAGGACGCGATCCTGGTCTCCGAGCGGCTCGTGAAGGACGACCGCTTCACCTCGATCCACATCGAGGAGTTCGAGATCCAGGCCCGCGACACGAAGCTGGGCAAGGAAGAGATCACGCGCGACATCCCGAACGTCTCCGAAGAGGCCCTCAAGGACCTGGACGATTCGGGCATCGTGCGCATCGGGGCCAAGGTCAAGGCCGGCGATATCCTGGTCGGCAAGATCACGCCAAAGGGCGAGACGCAGCTCACGCCCGAGGAGAAGCTGCTCCGCGCGATCTTCGGTGAGAAGGCCGGCGACGTCCGCGACACCTCACTGATGGTGCCGCCCGGCATCGAAGGCACCGTGGTCGACGTCAAGGTGTTTTCGCGGCGCGGCGTCGACAAGGACGAGCGCGCCAAGTCGATCGAGGAGGAGGAGATCGCGCGCCTGGAGAAGGATTACCAGGACGAGATCGCCATGGTCGAGATGGAGCGCGACCAGAAGCTGAAGAACCTCCTCGTGGGCAAGACCTCGGTGGCCGATCTGTTCGATCCGACCAACAAGGTCCGGCGTGTGACCAAGAAGAGCGACCGCGTCGAGCGGCCCGACCTCGACAACTTCTCCTGGAACGAGCTGAAGAAGATCAAGGTGAAGGAGGACGAGGGCCTGGCCCAGATGATCCGCCGCATCGAGGAGCTGGCCGAAGAGCAGATCGCCATCTACGACTCGATGCTGGAAGACCGCATCGGCCGTCTGCGCCGCGGCGACGACCTGCCGCCCGGCGTGATCAAGATGGTCAAGGTGTACGTCGCCGTGAAGCGCAAGCTGTCGGTCGGCGACAAGATGGCCGGCCGCCACGGCAACAAGGGCGTGGTGTCCAAGATCATGCCCGAGGAGGACATGCCGTACCTGCCCGATGGCACGCCCGTCGAGATCGTGCTGAACCCGCTCGGCGTGCCGTCCCGGATGAACGTGGGACAGATCCTGGAAACCCACCTCGGCTGGGCGGCCCGCGCGCTCGGTCTGTGGGTCGCCAGCCCCGTGTTCGATGGGGCGACCGAGGAGGAGATCAAGGAGCACCTGAGGGAGGCCAAGCTGCCGCAGTCGGGCAAGACCATGCTTCACGACGGACGAACCGGCAAGAGGTTCCACCAGGAGGTGACGGTCGGCCAGATCTACATCATGAAGCTGGCCCATCTGGTCGACGACAAGATGCACGCCCGCTCGATCGGGCCGTACTCGCTGGTCACCCAGCAGCCGCTGGGCGGCAAGGCGCAGTTCGGCGGGCAGCGGTTCGGCGAAATGGAAGTGTGGGCGCTGGAGGCCTACGGGGCCGCGCACACGCTCCAGGAGATGCTGACCGTGAAGTCCGACGATGTGGAGGGGCGTAACCGCATCTACGAGGCGATTGTCAAAGGCGAGAACTTCCTCGAGCCCGGCACACCGGAGTCGTTCAACGTGCTGGTGAAGGAGCTCCAGAGCCTGGCCCTCGACGTCGAACTGGTGACCAAGGACGGGAAGAAGGCGTCCTGAGCCCCCTCGACAAAGGAGAAGACTGAATGCTGACGGATCGGCCTTTCGGCAGCCTGATCAGAGAGGAGAAGCCCACCAAGGACCTGTGGGGCATCCTCGATCGGCATGCGAAGCCCATCACGTTTGACGCGATTCGCATCAAGCTGGCCGCGCCCCAGAAGATCCGCGACTGGTCGCACGGCGAGGTGAAGAAGCCGGAGACCATCAACTACCGGACCTTCAAGCCGGAGCGCGACGGCCTGTTCTGCGCGCGCATCTTCGGCCCGACCAAGGACTACGAGTGCGCCTGCGGCAAGTACAAGCGCATGAAGTTCGCCGGCGTCGTCTGCGACAAGTGCGGCGTCGAGGTCACGCGCGCCCGCGTGCGCCGCGAGCGCATGGGCCACATCGAGCTGGCCTCGCCGGTCAGCCACGTGTGGTTCTTCAAGGGCCTGCCCTCGCGCATCGGGCAGCTCCTCGACATGTCACTGCGCGAGCTGGAGAAGATCCTCTACTTCGAGGAGCACGTGGCTCTCGAGTCGAAGATCCCGGCCATCAAGAAGAAGGATCTCGTCTCCGTGGACAAGGCGCGCAAGACGATCGACGAGCACGGCCCCGACAGCCTCAAGGTCGGCATGGGCGCCGAGGCCATTCGCGAGCTCCTGCGCGACCTCGACCTCGACGCCCTCGCCCGCGATCTGCGCGCTCAGATGCTGGGAGAGACCTCGGTCCAGAAGCGGAAGAAGATCGTGAAGCGCCTCAAGGTCATCGAGGCGTTTCTCAAATCCGGTAACCAGCCGGACTGGATGATCCTCGAGGTCGTCCCCGTGATCCCGCCCGAGCTGCGCCCGCTGGTGCCATTGGATGGCGGTCGCTTCGCGACGTCTGATCTGAATGATTTGTATCGGCGGGTTATCAATCGCAACAACCGGCTGAAGCGGCTGATGGACCTCAAGGCGCCCGAGATCATCATCCGCAACGAGAAGCGGATGCTCCAGGAAGCCGTGGACGCGCTGTTCGACAACGGCCGGCGCGGCCGCATCATCACGGGACCCAACAACCGCCCCCTGAAGTCGCTGTCCGACACGCTCAAGGGCAAGCAGGGACGCTTCCGCCAGAACCTGCTCGGCAAGCGGGTGGACTACTCCGGGCGCTCGGTCATCGTGGTCGGCCCGTACCTCAAGCTCTACCAGTGCGGGCTCCCCAAGAAGATGGCGCTCGAACTGTTCAAGCCGTTCATCCTCCGCAAGCTCGAGGAGCGCGGCATCGCGTCGTCCATCAAGGCCGCCAAGAAGTACGTCGAGAAGGAGCGGCCGGAGGTGTGGGACATCCTCGACGACGTCATCAAGGAGCACCCGATACTCCTGAATCGTGCGCCGACGCTCCACCGCCTCGGCATCCAGGCCTTCGAGCCGATCCTGGTTGAGGGCAAGGCCATCGAGATCCACCCGCTGGTCTGCACGGCCTTCAACGCCGACTTCGACGGCGATCAGATGGCGGTCCACATCCCGCTGTCCATGGAGGCGCAGCTCGAGGCCCAGGTGCTGATGCTGTCGGCCAACAACATCCTGTCGCCGTCGAACGGCGCGCCGATCGCGGTGCCCACGCAGGACATGGTCCTCGGCATCTACTACCTGACCAAGGAGCGGCTCTCCACGCCCGAGCACCCGGTCCGCGGCGAAGGCCGGCTGTTCGCCGACGCCGAGGAGGTCCGGATCGCTTACGACAACGAGGACGTCGACCTGCAGGCTCGCATCCGCCTGCGCTGGCGGGGCGAGATCATCGAGACCACGGTCGGCCGCACGATCTTCAACGAGATCGTGCCCGAGGCGTTGCGCTTCGAGAACCGCGAGCTGAAGAAGAAGGAGGTCACCGCGCTGGTCGGCCGCTGCATGAACACGCTCGGCAACGAGCAGACCGTCCAGTTCCTCGACGAGCTCAAGGACCTCGGCTTCCGTTACGCGACGCTCTCCGGTCTCTCCATCGGCATCGACGACATGCACATCCCGTCGTCGAAGGAGCGTCACATCGCTCTCGCGCGCGAACAGGTCAAGGAGGTCGAGCAGCAGTACCAGGACGGCGTCATCACCAACGGTGAGCGTTACAACAAGGTCGTCGACATCTGGGCCCACACCACCGAGGTCATCTCGGAGCAGATGTTCAGCGAGCTGGAGGCGGGCGAGCAGGGTGGCGAGTTCAACCCCATCTACATGATGGCCGACTCGGGCGCCCGCGGCTCGCGCCAGCAGATTCGCCAGCTGGCCGGCATGCGGGGTCTCATGGCCAAGCCCTCGGGCGAGATCATCGAGACGCCCATCACCTCGAACTTCCGCGAAGGCCTCACCGTGCTCGAGTACTTCACCTCGACTCACGGAGCACGGAAAGGTCTGGCCGACACCGCGCTGAAGACGGCCGACTCCGGCTATCTCACGCGGCGTCTGGTCGACGTCTCCCAGGACGTGATCGTCAGCGAGTACGACTGCGGCACCGTGAAGTACATCGAGGCGACACCCCTGGTCGAGGGCGGTGACATCATCCAGTCGCTGCGCGATCGCATCGTCGGCCGTGTGGCGGCCGAGGACATCCGCGATCCGCTCTCGAACGAGATCATCGCGCAGGTCAACGGCGAGATCACCGAGGAGCTGGCCCAGAAGATCGAGGATGCCGGTATCGAGCGCGTGCGCATCCGCTCCACGCTGATCTGCGAGACCAAGCGTGGCGTGTGCGTGATGTGCTACGGCCGCAACCTCGGCTCGGGCCGGCTGGCCGAGCTGGGCGAGGCGGTCGGCATCATCGCCGCGCAGTCCATCGGCGAGCCGGGCACCCAGCTCACGATGCGGACGTTCCACATCGGAGGAACGGCCAGCCGCGTCGTCGAGGCCTCCAAGCACGAAGCGAAGGGCGCGGGCACCGTCCGCTACCACAACCTGCGTACGGTGCAGAACCGCGATGGGGACCTGGTGGCGACCAACCGTAACGGCGAGATCGGCGTCGTGGACGAGCGCGGGCGGGAGCGCGAGCGCTACCCCGTCGTGTACGGTGCCAAGATCAAGGTCAAGCTGGACCAGAAGGTCAAGCCGCGCACGGTGCTCGTCGAGTGGGACCCGTTCACCAACCCGATCCTCACCGAGTTCACCGGACGGGTCGAATACCAGGACATCGTCGAGAACGTGACCGTGCGCGAGGAGTTCGACGAGGTCACCGGTCTGGCTCGCAAGGTCGTCATCGAAGATCCGGACGGGCGGCTCCAGCCCGGCGTGATCATCCGCGGCCAGGCGGGCACGGAGACGGGTGAACGGCATCGCTATCCGTTGCCGGTGGGCTCCAATCTCACCGTTCCCGACGGGGCGGAGATCTTCGCGGCCGACATCATCGCGAAGATCCCGCGTGAGACGACCAAGACCAAGGACATCACCGGCGGTCTGCCGCGCGTGGCCGAGCTGTTCGAGGCGCGCAAGCCGAAGGAGCAGGCGGTCATCACCGAGATCGATGGCCGTGTCGAGATGGGCGGGTTCGTCAAGGGCATGCGCAAGATCGTCATCCGGGCCGACAACGGCGAGACCAAGGAGTACCTGATCCCGCGCGGCAAGCACATCAGCGTTCACGAGGGCGACCGCGTGAAGGCCGGTGAGCCGCTCATGGACGGCTCGCCGAATCCGCACGACTACCTGGCCGTCCTCGGCGATCGCGAGCTCCAGAAGTATCTCGTGAACGAGGTCCAGGAGGTCTATCGACTGCAGGGCGTGACGATCAACGACAAGCACATCGAGATCATCGTGCGCCAGATGCTCCGTCGTGTCCGCATCGAGGAGGTCGGCGACACCGATTTCGTCGTGGGCGAGCTGGTGGACAAGTTCGCCTTCCAGGAGGAGAACGAGCGCGTGATCGGCCAGGGCAAGCGGCCGGCCACGGCCAAGCCCGTGCTGCTCGGCATCACCAAGGCGTCGCTGTCGACCGACAGCTTCATCTCGGCGGCGTCGTTCCAGGAGACCACGCGCGTGCTGACGGAGGCCGCGATCTCCGGCAAGACCGACGATCTGCGCGGTCTGAAGGAGAACGTCATCGTCGGGCGGCTGATTCCGGCCGGCACCGGACTCAACAACTACACGCGGGTGGAGGTGCTCACGCCGGGCGGCGAGGCGGTGAAGCCGCTCGACAAGGTCCTCACACTCGAGCCGCCGCCGAGCGACGGTACCGAGGAGTCGGATGGCTCGGTGGCCGCAGCCGGATGAGCGCTGGTGAGGCCTAAAACTTTGACACCGCGGGGTGTTTCAGATATAAAGTTAGAGTTTTGTCGCCGGACCCGGAAGGTTTGGCGTCAGGAGAGCCATGCCGACCATTAATCAACTCGTG
>WNFT01004011.1_pt1 | contig 12872 bp, 5 predicted proteins | sample 5400191 | NCBI WGS metagenome assembly WNFT01 (sample SAMN13153359, study PRJNA577476) | soil metagenome | isolation source: 80 cm saprolite under Madrone tree | place: USA:California | collected 2016-06-14
CGGGCGGCGTACCCTACCATGATCGTGCGCGGAGTTGTAGCAGCCCGGCGCCGGCCTTGTCTCCTTCCGACCCGCTCACTCCCGGGCCGGGCGGCTCGACCGTGGACGAGGTCCTGCCGGCGCCCGACCCCGCCCCGGATCGCCGTCTTCCCCGCCGCAGGCGGGCGCGCTGGACCACGCCCGGTCGACCTATGACCCCATCAGCCCGACAGCGATGGCGATGCCGCCTCCGCGCATGCCGCTCGGCTCCATCCCTGCGATTCGATCAGGTCCTTCACCGCGATGAGACCCCCGGGAGGAACTATGCGGTCCGCCGTCGTTGAGCGGATGGCTGGGGGCGTCCGCGGATCGGCTACAATCGAGGAAACCGCAAACGAGGTCGTGGTCGCCGGGCCTGGGATGCTTCGCCTGTCGGCATCGAGCACCGTCCCTACTGTACGAGTGGACGATAGCCATACCACGGCGTTGGTGACTGTGACGCTGGGGTTCGCCGAAATCACGGCGTCCGTACGACGCGACTTCGCCCTCGTAAGGACGGAACCGGACGTCCCCAGCCGACCCGGCCGATTCTCTTGGGAGTGGCAGTCTGACTCCTAAGAAAGCGTGGTGCGTCACAACGCGGGCCGCTCCGTGCTGCGCTCGACCTTGACCTGCGCCGCTATGCCGCCTTGGCGGGGACGGCCTTGGCGAGTTTTCGCGCCAGCTCAATGGCCTTGGCGACGCCCTCCTTGCGGGCCACGGTCTTCACACGGGCACGCTCGACACCCTTGAGCCTCTTCAGGGCCGCGAGATACTGACCCTGCCGCCTGCGGGCGGCGCGGGCTTTCGCCGTCATCGTGAACTTCCGCTTGGGCCTCTTCACGGCGGTCGCCCGAGGACCCGCGGGGTGACCCGCTGCCTTGGCGGCCGCGTGCCCTGCCCTGAGCGTCGCTAGTTCCCGGTCGAGCGCCGCGATACGAGCCGGTCGCTCCTCCGCGAAGCGCCGAACCTCTGCGAGTGATGTCTTGCCTTCCTGGATCAGCCGATTGAGCGCGTAGGCAAGGTCAACGGCGGGAATCTTGCCAAGCTCGGTCGTTCGCGGCATCGAACCTCCCCGCCGCCGTCGATACCAGGAGCCGCGCTCACGGGCAACGTTTGCCGTGGCGAGCAGCCAGCCGTTTGCAACCGCCCTCGACGTGCTCGCACACAACCCGGAACCCTCGCGTGCGCCGAATCACCTGGCCTCGCGCCACGATGACGGCGCAGCGACAGCGGAACTCCACGAGGTAGACCTCCTGATCGGCGGGACCGAGCAGCAAGAGGTCCGCGATCCCGAGGTCGAATCTCCCGTACTCTCTGGTGGTGTCTCCAGACTGGAGGGTCTCCAGCTACGTCTCCCGTTTCGCTTCCGCCGGAGGCGTGGGGTTCTTGGCCGGCGCATCAACCTCCGGCGGCTCGCGCAGTCCCTTCTTGAACTCCTGCAAACCCTTGCCGAGGTGGGCCCATCATCTCGGGCAGGCGACCGGGGCCGAAGATCAGCAGGACGATCACCACCCGGATCACTTGCAGGTCCGCCCACCCGACTTTCCGCGACAGGTGCCCGAGCAGCACTCCGACGCCTGACTACACGTGGCGCCGGAGTGCAGGCACGTCCCCAGCGTCGTGGTCGTGGTGCTGCTGGTCGTCGTGCTCGTACTGCTCCTGGTCGTGGTGGTCTTCCGCGGCCTGGTCGTGGTGGTGGTGGTGCTCGTCGTGGCAACGCTGGTGCTCGTAGAGCTCGTGGTCGTGGCGGTCGTGCTGGTGGTCGACGTCGAGGTGGTCGTGGTCGGCGGCACGAAGTCGAAGCTGCCGAGCGAGGTCAGCGGCGACAGGTTGCCGACGTGGTCGACGATCTGCACCGCCAGGTACACGACGTGCCCCCCGAAGCCGGGATCGCCAACGACCAGCGACGTGCCGCCATCGTGGTTGCCGCGGGGTGGCGTCGGCGGCGCCGCCACCGGCGTCGCGACGTCGAATGCCGCCTGCGTCGTGATCGGTCCGGCGAGGGAGAAGCGGAAGTCGAAGCGCGCGGCAGTCCCGCAGTAGAGGTCGTCGCCCGGGATGCGCGAGGTCGTGATCGTGACCGTGTTCGAGCCGAGATCGCGGCTCGTGGAGACGACGTCGCCCGGCGCGAGGCGCGCGGGCGGGATCGTATCCTCGCCGAAGCGGTTGTTGTTGTGGAGGTTCACCTGCGGGTTGTAGGCGCCGTCGCGGCCGTCGAGGTTGGCGGTGTTCGCCGTGTTGCACATCGGCGCCGGGGTGTCCCACAGGAAGAAGTTCCCCTCGCGGGTGGGCCACGCGATCTCCAGGAGGCCATCGTCGTCGACGTCCCCGGCGGCCGGGGACCCGGTGTGCCAGCCGCCCGTGAGCTTCGGCCAGTTCGCCGGCTCGCGGCCGGTGAAATCGAAGGCGTGGACGAGGTAGAGGCCGTTGGCGGAGACGAGCTCGGGGAGGTTCAGCGTGTCGCCGGGGTCGACGGTCGCGCCCACGTTGGCGAGCAGCGGGACCGTAGTGAGCCCGAAGTCGTCGATGACCTTCGGGAAGCCCTCCAGGGGCTGGCCGGTGGCACCGGTCCACGCCTGGAGCACGTGGTGGAAGGGCTCGTTCTGCCCGACCAGGACCAGGTTCACGAGCCCGTTCAGGGTGACGCCGACCTTGGCGAGGTCGAGCTTTCCGTCGCGGTCGAGGTCGCCGATCGCCGGATACTCGAACAGGTTGAGGACACTGCTGTTGTCCTGCGCCGTGTCGGAGAGCGCCCCGTGCGCGCTCGGATCCATGTCGCGGAGACGCGTGCCGTCGGGCCGGAAAAGGACCAGGTTGGAGGTGGTGAGGCTCGCCGCCACCTCGAGGCCGGGCGATGGATCGAGGTCACCGACCGCGACGTTGTGGCCCGGGCCGATGAGCGGCAGGATGTTGATCGCGAGGCCGTCCAGCTTAACCGGCCAGCCGGGCACGAAGGGGCCGCCGCTGTGCAGGTTCCCGTCGTGCTGGAGCGCGTAGATGCGGCCCGAGCCGCCGGCCGCCGCGAAGGCCGCCGCCAGCACCGTGCCCGTGTTGAGACCGGGGATGGAGGTGGGGTTCCCCTGGTCGTTGGGGAAGAACTGGCTCGCGTCGCCCGTCGCCTTGTAGACCTCGTTCGTCTCGATGACGACCTCGAGATGCCCGTCGCCGTCCAGGTCGGCGAGCACGGGCGTGTTGATGCTCTCCGCACCGACCGGCGTCTGCCCGGCGCCCGGGTTCGGGTCCTGGATCTTCACCGGCCAGCCGGGGAGGAGGGTGCCGGTGCGGTCCCAGGCGTAGACGTGCTGGTCCATCGCCGCGACCACGATGTCGAGGAAGCCGTCGCCGTCGAGGTCGCCCAGCACCGGCGAGCCGAGGATGCCGGTCTTGACGTGGTTCGTATTGGTACGCAGCACGGGCGCCGAGAACGCCGGATTGATGCGCACAGGGAAGCCGGGAAAGGGCGTGCCGTCGTGGCGGAAGACGTACACGTCGCCCTCGATGTTGGCGTAGACGATCTCGGGGTAACCGTCGTGGTCGAGGTCGCCGATCGCCGGCCGTGAGGTTGTCGTCGGCGAGGGCGGCGCGATCCGTCCGCTTGCGAAGGCCGGCGCTGCGAGATGGGTCGCCACGTTGCGGGCCATGTTGGTCGTCACCGGGAAGCCGGGGAGCTGCGACCCGTCCGCGCGGAAGGCGTAGATGCGCCCGGCCGCGGTCGCCTGCACGATCTCCATCCGGTTGTCGCCGTCGAGGTCGACCATGTGCGGGGGCGGCTCGCCGCCGCCGTCGATGAGGCCGTCGCCATTGGCGTCGATCGCGATGGGCCAGCCCGGATGAATCGTCGGGTCGTGGTGCACGAAGAAGACCTTGCGATCCTCGCCGAAGTTGGTCGGATCGTCGTGGTCGAAGACGCGCAGCCGGACCGTGAACGCGAACTGGTTCGAGGGCACGTTCGCCTGCCCCTGGACGACGACGCCCGAGGGCGGCGCGGAGAAGTCGGTGCCGGCCGGGAACGCGTTCATCACGTCGGCGAGACTCAGGTTGGCGAGAAGCGCCCCGGGGCGTCGGGGCGGTGTCGTGGTCGCGTCGAAGCCGATGCGGCTCGGGCCCGACCCGCTAGCGAACTGCCTGAAGCTCGTCGGCTCGATGCCGATCCCGAACTCGAGTGCCCAGGTGAAGGGGCTGGTCGGGTTCCGGTCGTCGGCGGCGGTGCCCTCGACCGGCACCTGCGCCGGCCCGGCGATCGGATCGAGGATCTGGAACCACGCCGGGCGCTCGAGCGTCGCCTCCGGCGGGATCTTGGCCGGAATGTTGAGCTCCGGCATGCCGAGCCGCTCGAGCGCGGCGCGCAGGTTGACCCTGCCGTAGCCGAAGTGCTGGTCCCAGCCCACCTGCGACGGATCGGGGTCTCCGGTGCCGGCGGTGTCGCCGGGGAGGACATCGTCGGCGGTGAGCGTCAGTATCTGCTTCACCTCGTTGGCGGTGAGCGGGCGCGTCAGCAGGTCGCGCTGCACCAGCTGCTTCGCGTACGACATGAGGAGGCCAGCCGCGCCCGCGGCCTGGCCGGTGCATTCGGAGCCGGTCACGCCCTTCATGTCGATGTGCGCATGGCCGCCGTACTGCGTGAGGTTCGAGTCGCGGAACCAGGTGCCGACCGGCCCGGTGAGGGCGACAGCGGGGAACGGGGGCCGGTTGGGATCGACGTCGCGGCTAACACCCTCGAGATCGGCGACGGTGCCCTTCACGAAGATCGTGTTGTTGAAGTTCGTCGGCGAGTTGTGGTCCGCGGTGTTCAGGTCGGAGGACACGTCCATCTCCGCGACGCCGTGCTCGTAGGCATATTGCGTCGCTGCCTGGGCGAACTCGGTGGTTGTGACCGCGCCGATCGCGGCCTCGGTCACCTCGATGCCATTGTCGGCAGCATAGAGGAGGCACAGCGCGAAGTTGTTATTGTCGGCGACGAAGGTGTCCCAGATGCGGATCGGGACGAGCCGGCACTGGGGGCAGAGACCAATCCCCGCGAGGCCGTTGTTGCCTTCGGCGAGGGCGTCCGAGGCGCGGCCGCTGCCATGGTTGTTCGCCGAGCTGTACGAGCTCGCGTCGAAAGGGTTGTTGTCGTCGTCGAAGAAGTCCCAGCCGGCGATGTCGTCGACGAAGCCGTTGCCGTCGTCGTCGACACCGTCCGAGAAGTGGACCAGCACGTCTTCGGCGTCGAGCTTCGTCGGGTCACCGTGCGGGCCCTCGTCGGGCCGCACCTGGAACTGCGGCTGGGCCGCCGCCCCGTAGTCCTCGGCCGTGAAGATCCCGTCGCCGTCGCAGTCGTACTCGGCGAGCGGGCGGCCTTTCTGCCCGGCGGTGGGGCCGCACGGGACGGGCAGCTCCCCCGTGTTCAGCCGGACGCGCCGCCTGAGCTCTTCCCGGTCCCACTGGATGCCCGTGTCGCAGATGGCGATGTCGGTCGTCTGCTCGCCGATCGAGAGCTTCCAGGCGAGATCCGCGGAGACGCCGGATATCTGGGGCTGGTTGAGGCGGTCGGGCCGCGATGGATCGTGGTAGAGCGCCGTGGTCTTCGTGCCGTTCGGCGCGAAGCCGAAGAGGCGATGCTGCTCGTCGAAGACGCCGCAGCCGCCCGACGGGCAGGCCACGGCCTTGTCCGGGTCGTCGGGTTCGGCCTTGTCGAAGTCCGGGTCGTTCGGCGTATTCGCGCGCGGATCCGTGTCGGTGGGTGGGCCGGGGAAGATGCGCGCATCGCCCGCAACGAGGGCCGCCATGCCCCCCACGAGGAGGAGCGCGAAGAGGACGGTGCTCCGACGGCGCATTCCGCCTCAGTGCCCCCCCGACCGATGCAGTCGCGACTGGTTGCTCGTCTGCCCGGGCGGCTCCTCGTAGTTGCCCGTGTTGCGGAGGTCGTGCCGCTTCTTCGGCCACTCCTCTCGCCCGGCTGTAGCTGCCGTGTCCCAGACGAACAGGTTGCCCTCGCGCGTGAGGACCACCACCTCGTTCATGCCGTCACCGTCGACGTCGCCGATGGCGGGGTTGGCGATGTGCCAGCCGCCGGTGAACTTGGGCCAGCCGGTCGGCTCGACCCCGTTGGCGTCGAAGGCGTGCAGGTAGTAGCCCGCGCTGCCCTCGACGACCTGCGGCAGCGGCGTGGCCCCGACGTGCGCGATCGAGGGGCCGGTCAGGAACTGCAGCTCCTCGATGTGATGCGGATAGGCCGGGAGGTACTTGCCGGTGAGCGCAACCCAGGCGCTGGTGTGGTCGTCGGCGGTGAGCTGTTCCTCGGGCAACACCACGGCGAGCGAGCGCCCGAGGCCGGCCGCGGGCGCCGCGAACGCGAGCGCCCCGGGCGCGGCGAGCGCGCCGAACGCGCCCTCGCCGAGCGCCGCGAACGACGGCGTGTCGGGGCTGTTCGAGGCCGGGTACCCCTCCGTCGCCATGACCAGGTAGTTGCCACTTGGGTCGGAGCCGTAGAACGAGGTTCCGTCGGACGCGAGCAGGTAGGCCGGGCCGGCGTACGAGAACACGCCGATCTCGAGCGTGCCATTGCCGTCGACGTCGGCGAGCGCGGGCGAGGCGTTGATGCCCTCGCCCACCACCGGCAGGAGCTCCTTCGAGAGGATGCCAATCTTGGCCGGCCAGCCCGGCAGGAAGGGGCCCCCGGCGTGGTTGTTGCCGTCCTCGTGGATGGCGTAGACGCGGCTGTTCGCCGGGCTGAGCAGCGGCGCGAGCGCCGCGGCGGTGGTGCTCGTGAGCGAGAAGTTCGGCGGCTCGTCGTACTCCTCGTTGGTCCCAACCACGATGTCGGGGGCGCCGTCGTGGTCGATGTCGCCGACGGCCGGCGAGTCGATGATCTTGCTGCCGCGGAAGGCGCCCGGCTTCGGGGTCACCTTGTGGGTGTTCGGGTCGATCGACACCATCCGGCTCGCGTCGACCACCAGCACCGGGAAGCCGGGCCGCGCCACGCCCTGACCGTTCCAGACGTACACGTGCCGGTCCGCGGCACCGACGATGATGTCGAGCCCGCGGTCGCCGCCGAGCGCGGCGAGCACGGGCGAGCCGATGATGAACCGGTCGACCGTGTTGGCCGGATCCCGCACCGCGTGGCTCGAGTAGAGCCGGTTCACCTGGACGGGGAAGCCGGGCTTCCGGTTACCGCGATAGTCCCAGGCGTACACCTTGCCCTCGACGTCGGCGGCCACGACGTCGAGCAGCCCGTCGCCGTCGATGTCGCCGATGGCCACCGAGGCGAGGACGGCGGCGCGGATCGGCGTGGGGATGGCCTTCGAGGCGTAGGCCGCCGAGCCGGTGACGATCGCGAGCGGGTCCGTCGCTACCGGCCACCCGCGCAGGTTCGACCCGTCGGCGTGCTTCGCGTAGACGAGGCCGTTCGACGTGCCGAAGACGATGTCGCCGACGCCGTCGCCGTCGAGGTCGGCGATCGCCGGCGACGAGGCGCCGTCGGCGCCGAGCTGGAGCGGGTACTGCGCCTTCAGGTCTGGGTCGTCGTGGATGAAGATGGTGCGGCGGTCCTCGCCGAGCTGGTGGCCCGGCTGGTCGAGCACCTGCACCCGGAGCGTGTAGGTGAACTGGTCGTAGTCTCTGGAGCTCGGGTCGGCCACCTCGGCCTGCCGGCGCGCGATCTGGGCCGCCGTCGGCTGTGGGATCTTGGCCGGCTTGATCGTCGCCAACACGCCGTCGAGCGGGGCGGTGCGCGTCGCGCCGAAGGGCACGATGTCCACCCACTCGCTCTCGAGCGGGTTGACACCGTAACCGATCTGGACGCGGTAGGTGTAGCCGCTGGCGCGCTGGGCCGCGGCGCGGCCCACGACGCCGATGTTGCCGTCCCGCATGGGATCGAGCGGCTGGAACCACACCGGCGAACGGATCTCGGCCTCGGGCGGGATCTTGCCGGCCAGGATGCGCGCCACCGCGGCGTGGGCGTTGATGCGGCCGTGCCCGGTGAACTGGTCGGTGCCGGCCTCGGAGGCGTAGCGGATGGTGTCGGGGAAGGTGATGGCGCGCTGATACTCGAAGTTGAGGTCGTCGGCGGTCTGCTCGAGCACCTGCCGCAGCTCGTTCGCCGTGAGCGGACTGCCGAGCGTGTGGGCGGCCACCGCATCGCGGGCCGCGGACACGAGCAATCCCATGATGCCCGAGCTTCGTCCCGTCGCCTCCGAGGAGCACGAGGTCGACGACACGCTCACCGAGATGTTGCCGCCGAAGTTGGTGCAGCCGTCGATGAACAGCCACGACTGCGGCTCGACCGTCTTCAGCCCGAAGTCGCGGATGGAGTTCACGACGATCGTGTGGACGTAGTCGGATGGATAGTTGTGGTGCCAAGAGTCCTCGTCGGCGGCCGACGCCATCACCGGGACGTTGTGCCGGTAGGCATAGTCCACAGCCTGTTGCCCGAAGCCCGAGTTGTTGAGGGTGCCGAGCGCCTCCTGGATCACCGCCGCGCCGGTGTCGACCGCGAACACGACGCCTTGGGCGAAGCGGTTCACCTCGGCGACGAAGCTGTCGCCGACCCGCACCGGCATGACCATGCAGTTCGGGCAGGTCCCGAGGCTGCCGCCGTTGTTGGCCTCGGCGGTCGAGTCCTTGGCCTCGCCGGTGCCGTGGCCGAACTGCACCTCGTCGAAGGGGTCGTTATCGTTCTCGAAGAAGTCCCACCCGGCGATGTTGTCGACGTAGCCGTCGCCGTCGTTGTCGACCCCGTCGGAGAAGGTCAGGATCAGGTCCTCGGGATCGATCACCCCGTTGCCGTTGCGGTCCGACACCCGGGGGTCGTTGTCGTAGTCGGGCGCGTTGAAGACGCCGTCCCCGTTGCAGTCGTAGGGGTCCGGGCCCGGAGGGCCGGGCGGCGCGCACTGCGGCACCGGCAGTTCACCGCGGTTCAGGTAGAACTTTTTCCGCAGGTCGTTGAGGGCCCCGAGATCGTTCCACTTGATTCCCGAGTCGAGCACCGCAATCACCACGTCGGACCGCCCGGTCTCGAGCCGCCACGCGATCTCGACGCTCATGCCGCTCACGCCGAAGAGCTCGTTCGGGCTGATCAGCACCGTCGGGTCGGTGGTGCACACGCTGGTGCTGGCGAACTTCCACATCTCCCCGTTGCAGCCGCTCATCTCGTTGGGCATCGGGATGCAGCCGGGTGGATTGCCCGAGGAATCGCAGCGGTTCGCGTCGGTGCGGAACGGGAACTCGGCGCGCGCGGTCAGCGCGACGAAGAGCGTCAGGCTGCCGGCGACAGCGAGCGAGCAATAACGCATCGACGGGACCCCCTCGGCGCGCGAGGCACGCCATCCAGACCCAATCCGTCGGCGCCGCAGAGACGCCGTCGGGTCGCCACTACCGGGCGACGGTGTAGGTTCCAGCGGCGGGCAACGGGAGACAAACCTGCGATGGCGGGATTTTGCGCGCGGACATAAGGTAAAGGTCCGCTGGCTACAGGCGGGCGGCACGCCCGGTCAGACGGGATGCACGCAGCGGCGCCGACGTACGGGGTAGGTGCGGCCGTGCGGGTGCAGTAGTTGAAGTTGGGCGACCGCACGGCCCAGTCATCCGAGGTGGAGATGGAACGCGTTCCCGATCACCCTGGGCGAGATCGAGGGCCTGCGGGGGGTAGCTCGCGCCGGGTGGGGTCGGGCCGAGCGCCAGCAACTGGGTGGCGCAGAGCGCCTCCACCGCCAGCGGCCCCACGTCGCCCGCGTTCGCGCGCCCGCACGGGTTGTAGGGCGCGCTCTGCAAGTTGGTGTGGGTCGGTGGTCAGGCCAGCCGGGTCGGTGTTCGCGTTGAAGCAGTTGCCCGGGTTGTGAAGCGTGGTGGCGAGACCGATGTCCCCGTTGGTGGGGTGGCCGAAGAACCCGTTGTTCGAGAACTGGTTGTCCCAGACATGGTTGCCGAAGGCCTGGTAGTAGCAGGTCTGGGTGTTGGGGTCATACGGCAGCCCGCCCTGGCAGTTCGCGCCGGGGGGGCGCTCCTGGTCGGGCAGCTCGGGATCGCTGGACTCAAAAGGGGTGCCTGTTCTTGTTAACCCGCAAGCTCTGATGCTGTCCCCGCTCTCTTGCGGTCGAAGAAAGCACGTTCGCCTTCACGCCCTGACGTAGAAGGTGCCAGTTGGAGAGCCGCAGCCCGTCGTGCACTTCGCACTCGTGCGAGGAGCTTCCGGCGCACCTTCTCGCCGGCTCCTCCGACTGGTCGCGTTGCCGTCACGGATTCTCCCCGAGGAAATGTTGAAGCTGGCCCCCTATTTTTGGACGGGGGCTCACCTCTCGACGGGATTCGGAGCGCCTCGGCAAGCGTGTATCCAGACAGCGTTCCCGCACAAAGCTGACCCGCGCCGCTAGCTTCGGAGAACAACCCGGGGACGAAAGCGAGGCTTCGACCATGAGACAAGCAACGGTGCGTAGGGTCGGACCTATCATGTTACTCGCCATTTCCTGCCTGTGGACTTCTTCGGCGCGGGCCGACGGAGATCTGAGCAAAGTCAACCACATCATCATCGTGATGCAGGAGAATCATTCCTTCGACAACTACTTTGGCGTGCTCCCCTACGCCAGCGGCACGCCGTATCACCGTGGCGGCGGAGCATGCGCGCCCGCTGATCACACCTGCGTCGATGGGCTCAGGTGCAAGCGGGATTCCGCCGGCAATTACACCTGCACCAACTCGAATGTTGACGACGATGGGAGCCCCGTTTTCGCCTTCCACGATGCCAACTACTGCACCGGGCCTGACCTCCAGCACAACTGGCAGGGCAGCCACAGCGAAGCCAACTTCAACAATCCCGCAGCTGCGTTGGCATCCAGTCCCAATGACGGCTTCGTCCTGGTGAACGACGCCACAGAGCAGACCGACAGTGGCGAGAGCCCGACCGACGACGATACGATGGGCTTCTACAACGAGAGCGACCTGCCATTCTACTACGCCCTCGCCGAGAGGTTCGCGATCGACGACCGCTACTTCTGCTCGGTCGTCGGCCCGACCTTCCCGAATCGTTCCTACGAGATGGCGGCGACGTCCTTCGGCCATCTCACGACCAACGAGATCATTCCCCCGCCGGGCGGCTACAAGCCGATCACCGGAACCATCTTCGACCTGCTCGATCGGAACGGCGTGAGCTGGGTCAACTATTTCTCCGACCTGCCGACGTCGGGCATCTTCCGCCAGTCCGCATCTTCCCATGTGCAGCCGGTGAGCGCCTTCTCCACCGCGGCCGCCGCCGGGACGCTGCCCGCCGTGTCACTCGTCGATCCGTCGTTCATGAAGGACCAGACCATCAACGGCTCGGTGTTCGAGACCGACGAGCATCCGCCCAACGACATTCGGGCCGGCCAATACTTCGTCTCGCAGATCGTGAACGCTGTACGGAACAGCCCGAGCTGGAGCGACTCGATCATCTTCATCACCTACGACGAGCACGGCGGGTTCTACGATCACGTTGCGCCGGCGGCGGCTCAGCAGGGGGGCGCCCTGAATCCCGACGGCATCAACCCCGGCCAGTGCGAGGATCTCTCGAACCCGCCGGCCAGCGAACAGCCCGGCGGCGGTGCGCAGTGCGGGATCAGCCAGTCGGATGCGGCTGCGATCTGTCCAGGGTTCACCGCGACGGGTTCGTATCCGGCGAATTGCGCCAACTTCAATCAACTCGGCTTCCGGGTGCCGTTCATCGCGGTGTCGCCCTTCTCCAAGCCGCACTACGTGTCGCATACCGTGGGCGACCACACGTCACTGCTCGCCCTCATCGAGAAGCGCTTCTTCAGCCTTGCCGGCGGTGGAGGTACGCGGCCGCACCTGACCGCGCGTGACCAGTACGCGGCCACGCTGGAGGACATGTTCGATTTCAACAAGGTGCCCTCGAGGAACACGAGCGTTCCGGCGGCGCCCCTCCCGAGCGCCAGTGATCCTGGCTGCTGATCCGGGCTGCGCCTCCCATATAAGTAGCTCGGTGAATACCTGCCACCACGCAATCGCGTTTGCATCAGCACCCAGCTTCTTAACTTCCCGTCGATCGTGATGTTTGCAAGAAGTACTGGTGATCGGCGTGCCACCGGCAGACGCGATACTCTCGCCGCCAAGCGACGTGGATCGGCCGCATCCAGATCGATGATGCCGTAGCGCCGGAGCATTGACAGCGTGCGGTGTCCGCTGAGCGCCATGGTGGTATGCCGATCCACGCCGGAGTCGATCAGATGCTGAGGCGTGAATCGTCGCGCCCGGCCGCGCCACAATCAGGCTCACTTGTCGCGCGCCCACAGGAAGCCGGGCAGGCGGCGCGCTGCGGGGTCGTGCGCGAGGGCCAGCGCCTTGCGGACCGCAGCCTCGAAACCCTCGCGTCCCGGTCCGATCGGCACGCGATGGCGGAAGAAGTCGGCCCACAGGAACTCCGCGAACGCGGTCTCGGTCTTCACGTAACCGCCGGCATCGCGGACGTACCCCGCGAGGCTGCGGTAGGGATCGTCCACCAGCCCCTTCACGTGCTTCGGAAGCGCGTCGACGCCGTGGCGTCGGCCCTCGGCATCGATGGGATGCACCCAGTGGCGGGCGTCCATCTCGACCCAGAACGCCCTCGGATGCAGCGTCGTGAAGTCGGCGTCGACGAGGAAGAGGCCGGAGGCGATGCCCGCCTCCAAGAGCGCGCGCGCCAGATGGTGGTGATCGGTGATGTAGAGCGCGCCTGCGGGCCCGAAGACCGCGGGAATGGGATGGGCTTCGAGGTAGTCGCGGCGCGCGTGATGTCCGAGCTGCTCGAGGTGCTTCCGCTTGTCGCGCACCTCGATCATGCCGACCGTGATCTGGGTGGGGCACAGGTCGGCGACCGTGCACTCGTGCAGCTTTGGCAAGTGCCC
>WNFT01011885.1_pt1 | contig 12865 bp, 6 predicted proteins | sample 5400191 | NCBI WGS metagenome assembly WNFT01 (sample SAMN13153359, study PRJNA577476) | soil metagenome | isolation source: 80 cm saprolite under Madrone tree | place: USA:California | collected 2016-06-14
AGCTTGCTGATGCCTCGCACGATGCTGCGCGGAGACGGCACGTACTCGAGGGCGAGGTACTCGTCGAGGGCGATGGGGTCGAGCGCGCGTCGCAGCCCAGGGTCGCAAAGGAGCGCCTTGAGCTCGGAGGCGAACACGAGCCGGCGGCCGTCGACAGCGTAGTGCAGCGGCTTGATGCCCATGCGGTCGCGAGCCAGCAACACGCGCCCGCGGCGAAGGTCGAGCACCGCGAACGCGAACATCCCGTTCAAACGCTCGACGACCGCCTCCCCCCACTCCTCGTAACCGTGAACGAGGACCTCGGTGTCGGACTGGGTGGTGAACGAATGGCCTGCCGCCGCCAGCACCTTGCGCAGCTCGAGATGGTTGTAGATCTCGCCGTTCTGCACGACCCAGACTCTCGAGTCCTCGTTGTGGATGGGCTGGTGGCCACCATCGACGTCGATGATCGAGAGGCGGCGAATGCCTAAGGTCACGCCGTCGAGGTGAACGCTCCCGTCCTCATCCGGACCGCGGTGTGCCATCGCCGCGCACATGCGTCCGACCAGCTCGCGGCCCCCGGCCGGCTCGCCGCCGGCGACCCCGCAGATCCCACACATTTATTTGTTACGAATGCGGACTGCCGGTCTCCCATTCGTCGCCGCCTGCTTGCGCGGTGATTGGCCTTCGACCAGCTCGCGCACGACATATACCGCCTTGCCCTGCGACTCGTGATACGTGCGGATGGAGAGCTCGGCCAGCAACCCCATGAGGATGAACTGCACGCCGACGATCGCCAGGAAGACAGCCAGCAGCAGGAGCGGGTTGTTGTGCGCGTATGGATACGGCGGCAGGAGCTTCTGGATGATGACGATGGCCGCGAAGACCAGCGCCAGCCCCCACAGGCCGAAGGCCGCGAACCCAAAGAAGTAGATGGGTTTGGTCGAGTAGCTGCCCAGTAGCTTGACGGTGATCAGGTCCAGGAGCACGCGCGATGTGCGCGCGAGCGAGTATTTCGAGCGCCCGAACACCCTCTGCCGATGATTGACGGGCAGCTCGGTGATGCGAGCGCCGACCCAGGACGCGTACACCGGGATGAAGCGATGCATCTCGCCGTAGAGCTTCACGTCCTGGATCACCTCGCGGCGGTAAGCCTTGAGCGTGCACCCGAAATCGTTCAGCGGAACGCGCGTGACGCGAGCGATGATCCAGTTGGCGATCTTCGAGGGCAGCACGCGGGAGGCGTCGTCCTTGCGGTCCCGGCGCCAGCCGCTGACCACGTCATACCCCTCGTCTATCAGACCGAGCAGGCGGGGGATGTCGTGCGGGTCGTTCTGCATGTCGCCATCCATGAAGACGACGATCTCGCCGCGGCTGTTGTCGATCCCGGCCTGCACCGCGGCGGTCTGGCCGAAGTTGCGGCGGAAGCTGACCACGCGCACGTGCGGGTCGTGGAGCGCGAGCTGGGCCATCTTCTCGGTGCCGCCGTCGCGGCTGCCGTCGTCGATGTAGACCACCTCGTACGAGACATCGAGTCCCTCGAGAACTTCGCTGAGCTCGTCGTGCAGCGGCTCGATGCTCTCCGATTCGTTGTAGACCAGCACCACCACGGACAATCGAGGATCTGCCATTTTTCCAATCATGGCGGACTCGGTGAGAAGGTGGCGACGCAGATCGTGTTGAAGCAGTCGTAGCGGCGCAGGTCGTACCCGGACGGCGGGACCGGCAGCTTATGGCCGGCATCGTCCACCCAGTAGATGGTGCCTCCCTGCTGGATGGTGCTCGCCGGAAAGTCCTGCGTCAGCGCATTGGGTGGATACGCAGCCGTACCCCAAAACCAGGCGATGTGGTGGGCCACCACCTGGGTACGGGCGCGCTCATCCGCATCGCCGTAATAAAGGAGGAGGAGGTAGTCGCCGGCCGACGCCCAGATGAAGTCGTTCTCATGGAACCGCGGCTCGAGGTACGCCGTCAGGGCGGGCGTGTCGGGGTGCGTGACCGCGATCGAGAAGGCGGCCGTGGGCGCCACCAGCGCAATCACCATGACCACCCGCATGAACAGTCGATTCAGGCCGGCGATCGCGACCGCCAGCAGAGCGAAGAGCGGCCCCCACAAGACGCCGGCGTACCGAGCCTCGAGGATTGGGTGCCAGACGCTGGCGGCGGCGAGCATCCCCACCGGCACGGCGCCGCACAGGGCGATGAAGCCGGAGGCGCCGTCAAGGCGTTTGCGAGCCCGGAAGATAAGGAACGCGCACACCAATCCGGCGATCACCGCCAGCAGCTGGACGGCTTGAATCGCAAGTTTGCCCTCGGTGCCCGGTTCGATCGCGGGTCCCGACAGAAACTGCGCGAGCGTGCCGCTCACGCTTATCACGTTCAAGGGCGGCACCCAGAATGGAGTCTCGGCATGCCTGAACTGGGGCGCCGCGTACACCAGCCAGGGGACCAACGCGACACCCGCCAGTCCCGACACCCCCGCTGCCGTGGCCACCGTCCGCCAGGGCGAGTGCAAAGCGAATCGAAGGGCGACGAGCTGCGCCGGAATCGCAAGCAGCACGAAATACTGGGTGTAGAGCCCCAGCAGCACGGCCACCCCGTAGACAGCCCAGCGCACCGGCGAGCCGCGCTCGGCCGCCCGCCACAACGCCAGGGTCGAGATCGCCACCAGGGTCGTGGCCATCGCGTACATGCGCGCGTCGCGACCGCTCATCACAAGCGCCGGCACCAGCGCGAATATCGCGGCGGCCCACAACCCGCCGCGATCGCCCGCACAGCGACGTCCCAGCGCAGCTCCGACCGGGACGATGAGGGTGCCCGCGATTGCCGAGGTCAATCGGAGGGCCGTCGGCGTCGTCCCCAGGACAGAAACCGAGATGTGCGTCAAGAGGTAGCTGAGCGGCGGCGCTGAGTCGTTATGAATCGCATCGAGCATTCCCGCGACGCCGCGCTGCTCGACCACGGCCGTGAAGGCTTCATCGCGCCAGATCGGTTCGTGGCTCAGCCACAGGATGCGCACAGCAAGGCCGACGCCGGTCAGCAACACCACGCCGCGGGCGTAGGCGCTCCGGACGACAGCGTTGTCCACGTCCACCCTATTCTCCTGGGATTCTGAGGTCGCCTTGATTGCGCGCTCTCGCCCTGCCGCCAGGCTGCTGCCGGCTGCCGCGGCGCTCGCCGTCTTTTTCATCATTGCCTGCGCTGCGGCGGTCAGGCTGGTGCCGCTGCTCCACGGGCAGCCGGGCGGCCTCTATCCCGACGAGGCCTCCGAAGGGATCTCGGCCCTTCGCATCCTGGCTGATCCGGCATACCGGCCGGTGTTCATCGACGAGAACGGCGGGCGCGAGGCCCTCTTCGCGTATCTGGTCGCGGTCACATTTCATTTCGTCACAGGGCCAACGGTCGTTGGCATTCGCGCCACCTCGTCCGTGGTCGGGCTGGCCGGGATCGCAGCCGCGTGGCCGCTGCTGCGGAGATACGGCGTAGTCGCGGCACTCGCCGGAATCGCATGGATGGCGGGGTCGCCCTGGCTGATCGCAACTTCGGTCCTGGGACTGCGAAATGGCCTGACCGTGCCATTCGCCGGGCTCGCCGCGGCCGCGCTGCTGGCCTGGGCGGACCGCCCGGGTCGGCGCATTGCGTTTCTAGCCGGCTTCGCCGCGGGAGCGGGACTGTGGACGTACCAGCCTCTGAAGCTGACGCCCCTGCTGGTCGCCGTGTGGCTGCTGTGGCTCAGACGTGTCGACCGTCCTCTCTTCGATCAGCTCTGGGCCGGCCGGCTCTGGTTCGTGTTCGGATACGTGGTGGCCGCGGCGCCGTACCTGTGGACGATGGCCACCGACCCGCTCAATTATTTCGGTCGCATCGCGGGCGTCTCGGCACTGAGCCCCGGCATGCCTCACACCACCCTCCTCACACATAGCCTCCAGACCCTGGGGATGTTCTTCGTCGCCGGCGATCCCAACCCGCGTCACGACATTTCCGGCCTTCCGCTGCTGCTGTGGCCTCTGCCGCTGCTGGCCGGTCTCGGCCTGTGGCGGGTGATCCGTGAGCGCCGGGACCGCGTTTCGGGGCTGGTGCTGATCGGGCTGGGCGTCTACCTGCTGCCGCCCCTGTACGCGGTGGAGGGCGGCGCGCCCCACCTGCAGAGGAGCCTCGCCCTCGCCCCGTACGTCGCGGCGCTGGTCGGGGTCGGCGTGGTCGAGGCGGTGCGGCTGGCGCGCCGCGCGGGACGCGGGTATGCGGCCGCCGCCGCCGCAGCGTGCGCCGTCGCGATCGTGCTCACCGCCGTTTATGCCGGTCTCGCCTTCGCCTTCCGGCCCCTCCCTGAGCGGTATGCGGCCTTCGACTTTCACACCGTGGCGCTGGCTGCGGCCGGCGTCCAGCCGAACACTGCGGTGATCGTCAACCCGTATGACGCGCAAGCCGTCCGCTTCCTCGACGGGCCCGCCGTTCCGATCCTCGCGCCAGGCTCACAGGCCCCGCCTGGTTACGGCCTGGCCGCCTTGAACCTCAACGACCTGCCGCCGGACGTTCGTGCTTCGGCCACTGTGTACGCGCGAGCTCCCAACGGCGATCCGGCCGTCTGGGTCGTGCCACCGTAGGCGCTCCTCGTACTCTTAAGGGTCCAAATGGCGACCGCCACCTCGGCACCCTCCTCCATCCGCGAGCGTCTCGATCGGCTGTTCAAACAGCGGATCGTGATCTTCGACGGGTCGATCGGCGTGCTGCTGCAGAAGCAGGGCTTGACCGAAGAAGACTGGCGGGGCGAGCGGTTCCGCGACCACCCCAAGCTGCTCAAGAACAACGTCGACATCCTCAACCTGTCGCGACCGGACGTGGTCAGCCGCATCCATCGTGAGTACCTGGAGGCAGGCGCCGACCTGATCACGACGAACACGTTCACAGCGACCCCGGTCTCGCAGGCGGACTACGGGCTCGAAGACCTGACGTACGAGATCAATGTCGCAGGCGCGCGGCTGGCGCGGGCCGCCGTCGACGCCCACGAGAACAGGTTCGTGGCCGGCTCGCTCGGCCCGACCAACGTCACCCTCTCGCTTTCGCCCGATGTCGACGATCCCGCGTATCGCGCCGTGACATTCGACCAGCTTCGTGACGGTTACGCCGTGGCCGCGCGCGGGCTGCGCGACGGAGGCGTCGACTTCCTTTTGATCGAGACGATCTTCGACACCCTCAACGCCAAGGCGGCGATCGCCGCCGTCAAAGAGGTGGCGCCGGAGCTGCCCCTTTTCATCTCGGTCACGATCGTCGATCGGAGCGGGCGCAACCTCTCCGGCCAGACCGTCGAAGCGTGGTGGAACTCGATCGAGCACGCAGACCCCTTTGCCGCCGGCATCAACTGCTCGCTGGGCGCCACGGAGATGCGCCCGTACATCGAGGCGCTGTCGCGCGTAGCGCCGGTCTACGTCACGTGCTACCCGAACGCGGGCCTGCCCAACTCGTTTGGCGGTTTCGACGAGGACCCGCCGATCACGAGCCGGCTGCTGCGTGAGTTCGCCACCAGCGGGTTCCTCAATGCGGCCGGGGGCTGCTGCGGCACCACCCCAGACCACATCCGCCAGATCCGCAAGGCGGTGGCCGGCATCCCGCCCCGCCAGGTCCCCAAGCGCGTCGGACGCGCGAAGTTCAGCGGCCTCGAGCCATTTGAGATCGGACCCGACACCAGGTTCGTCGTCATCGGCGAACGCACCAACGTCACGGGCTCGATCAGGTTCCGCCGGTTGATCGAGTCCGGCGACTTTACAGGCGCGGTGCAGGTGGCGCTCGACCAGGTGCGCGGCGGCGCGAACCTGCTCGACGTGAACATGGACGCCGACCTCCTCGACTCCGAGGCCGCGATGACCCGATTCCTCAACCTCATCGCGACCGAGCCCGAGATTGCGCGCATCCCGATCATGGTCGACAGCTCGAAGTGGACCGTCCTCGAGGCGGGCCTGAAGTGCCTGCAGGGCAAGGGCGTCTGCAACTCGATCAGCCTCAAGGAGGGCGAGGAGTCCTTCCTCGAGAAGGCCAAGCTGGTTCACGAATACGGCGCCGCCGTCGTCGTGATGGCCTTCGACGAGAAGGGCCAGGCGGACACGCTCGAGCGCAAGGTCAGCATCTGCCAGCGGGCGTACAAGCTGCTCACCGAGAAAGCCGGCTACCACCCGGAGGACATCATCTTCGACCCCAACATCCTCGCGATCGCGACAGGGATCGAGGAGCACGCCGGCTACGCAAAGGCGTTCATCAAAGCCACGACGGAGATCAAGAAGAAATGCCCGGGCGTGCGCATCTCGGGCGGCGTTTCCAACCTGTCGTTCTCCTTCCGTGGCAACGACCGGGTGCGCGAGGCCATGCACTCGGCATTTCTCTATCACGCGATCCAGGCCGGCCTCGACATGGGCATCGTCAACGCCGGCCAGCTCGTCGTTTACGGGGACATCCCCAAGGACCTGCTCGACCTGGTCGAGGACGTCATCTTCGACCGGCGGCCCGATGCGACCGAGCGCCTCGTGGAGTTCGCCAAGAACGTGTCCGGAGGTGGCACGAAACGGGAGAAGGACCTCACCTGGAGAGAGAGTCCGGTCGAGGAGCGGCTCGCCTACGCGGTGCTCCACGGCGAGGTCGAGTTCATCGAGGCCGACACGGAGGAGGCTCGTCAGAAATACGCCAAGCCGCTCATGGTCATCGAAGGTCCGCTGATGGACGGCATGAAAGTGGTGGGCGACCTGTTTGGGGCGGGCAAGATGTTCCTGCCGCAGGTGGTCAAGAGCGCGCGGGCGATGAAGCGTGCGGTCGCCTACCTCCAGCCGTTCATGGAGGCGGAAAAAGAAGCGTCCGGGAGCCAGCAGGTTCGAGGCAGGCTGGTGCTCGCGACCGTCAAGGGCGACGTCCACGACATCGGCAAGAACATCGTCGGAGTCGTCCTGGGCTGCAACAACTACGAGGTCCACGACCTCGGAGTGATGGTGCCCGCCGAGAAGATCCTGGACACGGCCATCGAGCTGGGCGCCGACGCGGTCGGGCTGTCCGGTCTCATCACGCCGTCGCTCGACGAGATGGTCACCGTCGCCAAGGAGATGACGCGGAGGCAGTTCACGATCCCGCTGCTCATCGGCGGCGCGACGACCTCCAAGCAGCACACGGCCGTACGCATCGCGCCCGCTTACAGCGGCGCCACCGTGCACGTGCTCGACGCGTCGCGCGTGATCGGGGTGGTCTCTGACCTGTTCGACGACGAGCGCCGGCTGACGTTCGATCGCGACAACCGGGCCCTGCAGGAAAAGCTGCGCGCCCAGCACACGACCTCGAAGCGTCCGCAGCGGACGCTCGCCGAGGTCCGGGCGAAGCGCGCACGACTGGACTTCACCGACCTCCCGGTGCCTCCATTCACGGGCCTGCGGGTGATCGAGCCCAAGCTGACGGAGCTGCGCGAGTACATCGACTGGACGTTCTTCTTTCACGCGTGGGAGCTCAAGGGCAAGTTCCCCGCGATCCTGGAGAGCCCGTCGTACGGCGCCGCAGCGCGCGAGCTGTTCAGCCACGCCGAGGAGCTGCTGGACGAGATCCAGACCAAGCGGTGGCTGCGCGCGAAGGGCGTTTACGGATTCTGGCCGGCGCGCGCCGATGGCGATGACATCGTCCTGAACGGCGGCGTTCGCTTTCCGATGTTGCGACAGCAGGTCGACCACGGCGACGACAAGCCCTATTACTCGCTGGCCGATTTCGTGGCCCCGGAAGGCGACCACATCGGCGCGTTCGCGGTCACAGCGGGGCTGGGAGTGGATGAGCTGGCCGCGCGATACACCGCCGAGCACGACGACTACCACGCGATCAGCGAGAAGTACCGCGGCATCCGCCCCGCCTTCGGGTATCCGGCCTGCCCCGACCACACGGAGAAGCGGACCCTCTTCGAGCTGCTGGACGCGCGCTCGATCGGCATGGAGCTGACGGAGTCATTCGCGATGACGCCGACCGCCGCCGTCGCGGGCCTGTACTTCGCCCACCCCGACTCTCGGTACTTCATGGTCGGCAAGGTCGGCCGCGACCAGGTCGAGGATTACGCGAGGCGCAAGTCGATGCCATTCGCGGAGGCACAGCGGTGGCTGCGCCCGATCCTGGGCTACGAAGAAGAGTCATAGTCGGTCCCGTCCCTCACCGACGGCCCAAACCGGACAGTGGGCAGGATGGCCAGCATGCGACCGTCATCGGATCGGACCAGCTGCCACCTGCCTTCGTGGACCATCCAGTGATGCCGGTGGCAAAGAAGGATGAGGATGTCGAGATCGGTCGTGCCGCCATGGACCCAGTGCACGACGTGATGCGCGGCGGTCCACGAAGCCGGACGGTCGCAGCCCGGCCAGCGGCACGATCCATCGCGGGCGTTGAGCGCACGGCGAGCCGGTCCTGACACCACCCGCTTTGCGCGCCCGACGTCGATCACGCTCGAGTCCGAGCCGAGCAGGACGCGCGTCACGTTGCAGTCGCAGGCCAGTCGCTCAACGATCTTGGCCGAGATCGGCAGCGAGAACTCCATGTCCGCCGCCGCAGCGCCGGCCAGGCCGAGCAGCGTCTCGACCGACGTCGTGACCTGCAGGCTGGCCCGATCCGGCCCGCCTGACGCCAGCTCGACCAGTGCGTCCGCCAGCCGCTGCTCGCGTTCGCGGCGGTCGTGGTCGCCTGAGCGGTGGGCGAGCGGCTCGAGCGCCGCTCGCAGCGCGGCCCCCCCGAAAGCGTCGAGCACACCGCTCAACACCATCGAACCGTCGATCCACGTGCTGAGCGACAGTCGCCGCTCGTGAACCTGGTCCGCCTCTTCGGCCGCATATTCGTCAGGATCCGCGGCATGCCTGGCGTGCCGGCAGAAGAAGTGGAACTTGCCGGGCGAGTTCTCACGCGCGAACTCGATCAACGGCCGCTCATCAAAGCGGTCCTTGAGCGCCTCTGCCGTCCTGGCCATCACCGTCACGTGCGCCAGCCCGATTTCCCCTTGGCCCACAGCCTCGACGCTTCGCGGCAAGCGATTCATGGTCTTGCCCACCGCGACTCGGTCGGCGGCGGCGCCGCTCGTCATGTGGCAGTTGAAGCGGATCCAGTCGATCGGGCTCACAAAGCCCAGCTCGTCATATTCGTCCGTGGCCGCAAAACGAGCCGCGTCTTCGGCAAATGAGAGCTCCATAAGGTCGATGGCCTTGCGCTTGCGGATCATCCGCTCGCGCAGCTCCTCGCCCGAGACTTCCGGTTCGACTCCAGCCTTGTCCATGAGGTCAGATTACGAACATTCGTTCGAGCCGGCAACCCAGCCTGTTAAGCGGCTTGGAACCCGTTTCACCGTTGTGCGGCTAGACTTCAGTCTCTGTTCAGGTAGGGGTTCACCGGGGAGGGACATGATGGCTCGCAAGCCGGCATTCCGTCGGGTCTGGGTCGTTGTCGCCTCATCGCTCGCGGCATTGTCGGCCCTGCTTCAGCCGCTGCCAGTCGCCGCCTCATCGACCGGCACCCTCTTCGGCATCACCGGCCCGGACCGGTCCACCGTGTCCTCGATCAATCTTGGCAGTGGAGCGGTCACGCCGATTGCCCAGCTCGGGCTCCCGCCTGACTTCAACGCCCAGGTCACCAATCTCACCGGCGACGCGGCCACTCACCGCATCTTCGCCCTACGGATATCCGTCATCGCCCCTCCTCCACCCGCGAACTTCACGATGACTTTCGAGATCATCACGATCGACAGCCAGAGCCACGCCTTGATCGCCGACACACCGGTGAACGCTCCCATCGGCGACATCCAGTTCGATCCACTTGCGAACACCCTTTACGCCCTCGTCCCGAGCGGGTTCCAGGGCCCAAACGGTGTCGTGCGCGTCGATCTGATCACTGGTGGCATCTCACCTGTCGCCTCCATCGGACCACCGGGTCCGTTCATCGACTCCATGGCGATAGCCCCTCAAACGCACATGATTTATGTCAATCGCGAGGATGTCAGCCTTCCGAGTCCGCCGAATCCCCCCACCCACATAATCGCAATTGACTCCCTCAGCAACGCCGTCGTGTCGACCAGTCCCGTTCTGACCAGGGCGCAGAGGAGCATCAGTTACGACACCTCATCAAACAGGCTGTTTGGCGCCACCGACTGCTGCCCACAGGATCTGGTCGAGATCAATGCCTCCACCTGGGATCAAACGTTTGTGAGCAACGTCAACAACATGACCAATCAGGGCTTCAAGGTCCACCAGGCGGTCGACCCCCTTTCTCACACCGTATTTCTTCCATTCGACTTCTTCGGCACCTTCCCCAGCGAAACCCACATCTTCTCCGTCGACACTCAATCAGGGGTGACGACCCAAAGCCCTCCAATCGCCACTGGCGTCGACTCGCTCTACTTCCAAACCGGCACAACGCCGATCGACACCTCACCACCGAGCACCTCAATAACTATTTCTCCTGCGCCTAACGCGGCGAGCTGGAACAAGACCAACGTGACCGTGAATCTCTCCGCCACCGACCCTGACGGCGTCGCGGATGTCGCCACGATCCAGTACAGCGCAACAGGCGCGCAGCCCATCGCCCCCACCGTCGTTGCTGGCAGCTCGACGTCTTTCACAGTGACTGCCGAGGGCGTCACCACGGTCACCTACTTCGCCAAGGACATCGCGGGCAACACCGAGGCCGCCCACACCCAGGCAATTCGAATCGACAAGACGCCTCCCACCATCACCTACACCGGCAACGCCGGCACGTACACCGTCGACCAGACCATCGCCATCACCTGCACCGCGGCCGATCCACACAACGCGAATGGGACGCCCGGCTCCGGTCTGGCGTCAACGACATGCGCGAACGTAAACGCGCCTGCCTACACCTTCCCGCTCGGCCCCAACACCCTCATGGCATCAGCCACCGACATCGCAGGCAACGTCGGCATCGGCTCGACGACCTTCACCGTCCAGGTCACCTCTTCGAGCCTCTGCACCCTGACCGCGCGGTTCATCCAGGGCTCACCCAACGCCCAGACGTCGCCCGCCCTCGCCAAGGCGCAAGCGGACCGGCTTTGCACGCTGCTCATCAATGCCAAATCCGCGCCCGATTCCGCCAAGAAGGCTCTTGTCGACGCATACCAAAACGGACTGACGACCCTGGTCGACCTGGGTCTCCTGACCCCAGCCCAGGCCGCCATCCTGCTCACGCTCTCCCAAGCTCTGTAGGGTCCAGGGCTGGCGCGGCACAAACCGCGCCAGCTCACTTCTGAGCCGCCCGGATCGCCTCCCACACCCGCATGGGGTGCATCGGCATGTCGATGTGCCGCACACCGAGGTGTGACACAGCGTCGATGACCGCGTTCTGCACCGCCGGCGTCGAGCCGGTGGTCCCTGACTCGCCGACTCCTTTCGCGCCCAATGGGTTGAGCGGCGTTGGCGTCTCCATGTGCAGGGTTTCGATGTTCGGAAGGTCGCCGATCCCAGGGATCGCGTAGTCGATGAGGCTCGTAGTCAACGGGTTCCCATCAGCGTCATAGATGAACTCCTCATACAGGGCCTGCGACGCCCCTTGCGCGACGCCCCCATGCACCTGGCCCTCCACCAGCATGAGATTGAGGATCGTCCCGCAATCGTCCACCGCCACATGCCGCACCAGTCTCGCGTCACCCGTCTCGACGTCGACCTCGGCCACCGCGACATGGCATCCAAAGGAATAGGCCTGGTCCTCCTGCGTGAAATCGTGCTCAGCGACCAGGACCACCTCCGAGGAGGCGAGCTCCGCCCAGCTCAAGGCCGAGCCGGGCACGCCGCTGACCCCGAACCGCCCGTCATCGAAACGAACGATGTCCTCCACGCCGGCCTCGAGCCGCCTCGCCGCCTCCTCGCGGGCCTTCTCGACCAGCGTCACGCAGGCACCCCGAATGGCGCTGCCCCCCAGCTGCAGCGAGCGGGATCCGAAGGTGCCTCGCCCGCTGCTCACCTCGGCCGTGTCCGACTGGACGACGCGGATGCTGTCGATCGGCACCCCGAGGAAAGCTGCCCCGAGCTGTGCATACGCCGTCTCGTGACCCTGGCCGGTCGAGGTCGTGCCGACGCTGATGACTATGGTCCCGTCCCGGTCCACGCGCGCCGCCGCGGACTCGGAGGGCGGAGGGACCGCGGTCATCTCCACATACGCGCCGATACCGATTCCAAGCTGCACGCGTTCGCCGCGATCACGGCGCCGCTTCTGCTCGTGCCGCAGATCGTCGTAGCCAGCCGCCTCGAGCGCCATCTCCAGTGCGCGACGATAGTCGCCCGAGTCGTAGGTGACCTCCGTGGCAGTCGTATGCGGAAATGGGCCCGTGATCATGTTGCGGCGCCTCAGCTCCGCGGGGTCGATGCCCAGCTCGGCCGCAAGCATGTCCATCGCGCGCTCGATCAACGATGCGGCCTCGGGTCGACCGGCGCCGCGGTATGCCGACATCACAGTGGTGTTGGTGATGGCGACGCGGGTGCTGAACCTGATCCTGGGGATGTCGTACACGCCTGAGCTCATCTGCCCGGTGGTGAAAGAAAGGATCGCCCCCAAACCGGGATAGGCGCCGGCGTCGCCGATCACTGACACCTCCAGGCCGACCAGCTTGCCGTCGCGCCTCGCGCCCAAAGCCACGTCCTGGATCTGCCCGCGGCCGTGGGTCATCGCGACCATGTTCTCGCTCCGAAACTCGAACCAGCGCACGGCGCGACCGAGCTTCAGAGCCAGCGCGCCCAGCACGCTCTGCTCCGGGTAGGTCATCAGCTTGGCGCCGAAGCCGCCCCCGACGTCGGGCGCGATCACGCGCACCTTCGCCTCCGGGAGCCCGATTGCCGACGCGACGTCCATCCGCACGCTGAAGGGCACCTGGGTCGAAACCCACATTCGGATT
>WNFT01015747.1_pt1 | contig 12862 bp, 9 predicted proteins | sample 5400191 | NCBI WGS metagenome assembly WNFT01 (sample SAMN13153359, study PRJNA577476) | soil metagenome | isolation source: 80 cm saprolite under Madrone tree | place: USA:California | collected 2016-06-14
TTTCCTCTGGAAAGACTTGGAAGTTAATACCATTCAGAACAGTTATACCGTTGGGGTAAGTTTTGACTAAATCGATTACCTCGAGAACCGGCTCGACTGTTTTTGGGGCATCCGGCTGCTTTTTTTCGGACTCTAAGGCGATCCCTTTCATTGGCCAACCAGTTGAAGCGTGGTCACGATCGCGTTCGCCAGAGTAACGACGATCACCGAACTGACTACTGATTGTGTTGTGGCTTCACTAATCTCGCGCGATCCATTCCGAACGTTCAGACCTTTGTAGAATGCGATGGTTGCTACCAGGAAGGCAAAAAGCGCGCTCTTAGCAATAGCGAGCAGCACGCTCGAAAAACGTGCTCCATCCAACGCGTAGTAGATATAGTCGCCCAAGCTCATTTTCAGAACTGTCCCGCACAACAACCAGCCACCAAAGAGGGAGGCATAAATCCCAACTAACGTTACGATCGGTAGCATGATTTGAAATCCCAGAAAACGCGGAAGTAGCAGGTAAGGCACTACATCAATTCCCATGGTAAAAAGGGCTTTGATCTCCTCGGACACTTGCATCGCTCCTAACTCCGCCGTCACCGCGGAAACGCTCCGACCGGTGAACACCAGTGCGATGCCTACCGGCACAACCTGCTCGGTAAGAATGATCCACAGCATACTCGGAACTAGCGCCGCCTTCCCGATCTGACTCAGCTGAAGTTCCAGGACTAGCGCGAGAACATAGCCGGCGGTAATCGCAATCAGAGTTGTGGTCGGAATCGCACCTACACCAATCGAACGAATCTGGGTAATAACATCGCTAAGCGAAACGGTCGATGGGCGAACTAGGCTTCCCAAGGTGGATCCGAGCAAATCAGCAACCAGCCCAAAATAACTGACTCTGCTGGTAATCATCCTTCGGCTTGGAGACCGAGCTCCGCTCGCGCAAGTTCAGCAGAATCATAGGTCTGAAGCTCTCGATGAAGCCCCATCATCTCAAAGGACCCCTTGATTCTCTCTGACATTCCCACGATGGCTAGACGGGATTCATTACTCTTTTTCCGCGCGTAGAGAGTTATCACTGCCCATACCGGGCTGTTGATGAACTCAGTCGCCGACAGATCAATCACAACGAGTCGGATCTTCTCTTTTCGATAGCGATTAAGCAGATCTTGCATCGTCGGCATGCTAAGGATATCCGCTGAACCCCGGAGACTGAGGACTCGATCCGGGCCCTCGACCTTCTCTTCGATGGTCAGCTGTGCCGATCGCTTCATCTTACCGAACCGTAGCGCCCACATTTCTTGATAGCGAGCTTTTTTGGGCTGGCGCGCTTGCCTGATCTCGCGCCGGAACACTCAACGTCTACCGTCAATAAATAGATGATCCCGGTAGCTCAGGAGGTAGGAAATAGCATAAACTCGCTCGTTTCCAGGTTCACTCTCGCTCTTTCCGGGCCAGTAACCAAAAAGAGACTGCGAACGCAGCCAGTGTCCATGAGATGAGTGACAGGTAAGCGACCCAAAGCGGGCGTTTCTCGGTGTAGACCGTGCCGGTCTTAAGAGTTTCCCCGGTCCTCGATCGGTACCAGTTGTCGATGTTATCGTAAGGAGTTGGATAGTCCTTAAAGAGGTCTCCCGTGATCTTTCCCAGAGCACCGGCTGCGACATATCGTGAGCCGGGGGACTAAATCCAGAAAAGACAATTTGTGGGATGAGGAATAAAGGGACCAACATCACCGCTTGAACGACGGATCTGGCAAAAGCTGAAATAGTTAGCCCGATTCCCGTGGAAGCGAACGCCAATAAGATTAGCCCGATCACTTGCCACTGAACGGCGCCGTGAACGCCCAGCCTCAAGATGGCGATCGTGGCATACAGCAGCAGGGACTGGATTACGGTCAGCCCACCCAACCAGAGAAATTTGCTGGCCAGATAGCTCGATCGACTCAATCCAACCAGTCGTTCACGGCGATAGATCGGTAGTTCTCGAATGATTTCTTGTGCTGAATTACTGGACCCGAACCAGAGCGTCGCGACATAGGCATAAAACTGTGTCAGCGCAGCGTCTTTGGTCGCCCAAGCGACCAATGCTCCAATGATGATCGGCTGCGCTAAGAGCATGACGAAATTCTTAATGTCCGCCCGGAAGATTGCGATTTGGCGTTGTAGCAAAATGGGGAGCGAAAATGCTCTTCTCGTCTTGTCCGGGGGCACCACAGCCAGCTTTTCCTGCTTGGATTCGTCCGGCAGTGACGACTTAAAACTGGGGAGCGCCTGTAGCTCACTGGCCTGGAGAGCGCCGTACAGAGAGGCCAGCCGTGAAACACCGAATTTGGAGTATGCTTCCTCTGGTGATCCTTGGAATACGACGCGACCGTTTGAGATGATCGCGATTTGATCCATCAAGTAGACGTTTTCCATCACATGCGTCGTGCAGACAACGGTGCAGCCGTTGTCGGCAAGACCGCGTAACAACTCCATCACTTTGAATTCGGCCAGCGGATCTAGACCAGATGTGGGTTCATCGAGAAACAATATCGGCGGCCGGCTGAGCAGTTCTACGCCAACACTTACTCGTTTTCTTTGACCACCCGATAGCCGAGCGATCTTTAGATTTGCCCGGTCTGAGAGCCCCAGATTGGCGACGGTACGGTTGACCAGTTTAGCAATTTCCCATCGCGGCGTCCTCGCCGGCAGTCTAAGGCGGGCGGAGAACGTCAAAGCCTCGGAAACAGTGAGGTCTGAGTGGACGATATCATCCTGCGGAACGTACCCAAATAGCGAGCGAAGCCGATCGATGTGTTTGTAAAAATCGGTTTGATCGATGAAAATCTTTCCGCTGTCGGCCGGCCGGAGGCCGCTCAGCGCGTTGAGCAACGTCGTCTTTCCCGCCCCACTGGGGCCGAGAATTCCAATGAATTGGCCTGGTTCCGCGAGGAAACTAGCTCGCATCAGGATGGGGCCGTTGCCACTTTCCTTTGTTAGGTCAACCGCGACGATTCGACCGACGGAAAATCGGCGGACACGATGAAGGCTTCTTCCATCGTAAACAAAAAAAAAGGGTCCCAATTGGATCTGATCGCCGATGACGAGATCATGTTCCTCAAAGCGCCGGCCATTGACGAACGATCCGGCTCTACTCTTGAGATCAAGTAAACGATAGCCATTCGGTCCGGCTTCGATCTTCGCATGCCGGCGCGACACAGCAGGATCATCTAGTTTGACATCGATTTCGTCGCCGCGACCAAATACCAGATTCGTGTTCAGCGGAATGATCTCCGTTGGCTTTTGCTTATACAAGACGGCACCGATAGGGTTCGCGATGTCCCACATTGCCGGAGTTTCCTTGCGACCAACGCCAAAGGCCAAGATGACTGGGCCGACATGGATCTGGTCCCCGGCCCGAAGCGCGGTTCGGCCGGAAATGCGGTTTCCGTTCACGGCCGTGCCGCGCCGGCTCGCGAGGTCTTCGACCAACCAAGTCTCACCTTCACGCGATATTCGACAATGTCGTCGTGACACTTCCGGATGATTCAAAACGAGGTCTACGTCCGGAGCGCGTCCGACGACGATACTCTCACCCGGAAGGACTTCCGAGCGTAATGGAAGACCCGAGAGAATGGAGATCTGCATTTCCAAGTCTTTTCACGGTTGCCCGGCCCACACCTCCACGGTTCGATTCCTTGCGAAAGCGCGTGGGTCGAACAGATCGGTTCCGCCCATCGGAACCGCGTACATCGTATTCAGTACGCCGCACTTGTCCCGCAGAATTCGTAACACTGCTTGAGCGCGGTCGTCAGAAAGGGTAAAATTTTTCTGATCATCACCCTGTAGATCGGCATAACCGAGTATTGCTAGTTGGATTTTTGGATCCTCCAAGAGCTTCTTAACCTGAGGCTGGTTCAACTGTGATGCGATCGACGCCACGTCTTGAGACGGGGACGATGCGTTAGTGTTAAAGTGGACAACGGCAATCCTTCCCATGGATTTGGCGCTCTGCACCGCTTCGCGAATCTTATCCTTCTGAGTTCGCGTGAGCGTCGGCTGGAGTTCAATTCGCTTCATGATGGCGTTCATGGCCTGTTCAAGTCCTTCGCCGGTCAGGTCCAGATTGATCGGTGTCCCGGAACTCTCAGGTGTAGCCGTTGGGGTTGTTGGCGGGGTCGGAGTTGGGGTCTCAGTAACCGTTGGGGTCGGTGGTGGCGTGGGAGTCGGTGTGGGCGTTGGAATCGGAGTTTGCACAGGGCTAGGTGTGGCCGATAGCTGCACGATAGTCACTGGATGGGTTGGACGGCGCATCAGCGTCCACACGATCGCACCGATACCGACCGGTTCCAACGGGGAGCCGCACTCTGGGCAGCGAAATTCCTTGGTAACGACATTAATTTGTTCGTTCCGATAAGCTAACTTACAGCCCGAGTAATTTGTGCACTTGCCGACGCGTTTAGACATAACAAAGTTCATGGTATAGCGCTGTAAAGAAGGTAGGGTCAATCGTTGAATCCCACGCCTATTTGAACTGCCACCACCGTCGAGATCGCTCGTTGGACGAGTGGATCGATCCGAGTCCAAATGATCGTAGATAGACTTTGGCTTCAAGTTGCACATCGGCCAGGTGTTTGTCCCCGGTCGCCGCCGGTGTCATCGGAAGACGCGCCTCTGCCGCCCGCAAGCAAAAGAAATCGTTGGCCTCAGGTTCTCCCGCGATAATATCTACCGGCCCTAGCCCGGCAGACGCTATCGTCAAGCAGGGAAGGCGAAGATCGAGGCGGGTTTCCAGGTAACCCGCCCAGAACTCAAGGCTCGCTTTAGGGTGCGGCGAGATCGCCGGCAGGCGAAAATGCACGCTTCTAACCCCTCTGCGGACATCCTGCTTTCGATATTTTCTGACGCCTTGGGAAAGAGCGATCATTCCGTTCAGGATAGCTTCTTCTCTCGGTGCGGATATATCGTCGGACTTAGTCTCTGAATCCAAATTCGAAAACGCATTAGAGCTGAGTCTGAGCTGCGTTTCGGTGAACACGTCGCGAAATTTTTGCTGATCCTTGGCTTTCTGACAACGGCCTCCAAGGGTTTCCACCGGCTCCAGAAACCGATGAATCGCTCGCCAACCATTTACCCCGGTCTGCAGACAAACAATGATCGGGAAACGCCCTCGTCCCTTTCCATCGCTTGAGGCCCAGATTCCGCCAATCACCGATTGCGCTTCCCGGCTCCAGACGAAGCGGTGATCGAACTCCAGAACTTGCGCGTTCTCTTCAAGTCGGTTCCAAGCGCCAGAAGAGAGTTGGCTGGCGATTCCCTCGGAGTACAGAATGCGCCTGGTGATAACCAGCGTCTCGGTAGTGAGTCCGATGTCGTCAATGTGGTCGTCCCAGGCCGGATGTTTACCGAACCCCGCCAGCCGGACTGGTTGATCCAGCCGATCGCGAAGGAACACCTTGAGAAAACGAGTCATTGCCCCGCGACCTCCCGGAGACTCAGGCTATCAACAGTCGGCCATGCTTCTAAAGCAGGAAGCGGTGACTCGAAAGAGACCTGAACCCAAACGGCATTGGGCTCACCCGGTTTCAGCGAGATGCGCCAAGTCTGACCAACAACATCCATCGGTTTGCCGGCAAACCGACCTAACAGACGCAAGGCCGACCAGTTTTCGCCACAGTCAATCGTATCAGAGCTGCCACCTGTCGGAGCATGAAAAACTCGAAAATGAAAGGCGTCATTGACTCGAAATGTTCCGAGAAGGACGTCATTTTGGGTATTGAGTCCCACTAGACCGCCAGCTCCGGATGAACTGCGGGATTTTCCGCCCGTGATGAGCTGGATGCCGTTCCAGTTCCGAGGATTGTAACCTAGGGTTGGCAACGGGGTTTCCACTGGGGTTGCCGCCTGCTGATCACTGGTGAACAGTTTGCCGATAAGCGAGCGATTAGCGGGGGTCGCGGTCGGCACCAGTGTTGGCGCCGGCGTTGGTGTCGCATAGTCGGGCCCGGATAGTTGACGCTGGGCCTGTCCGTTCAGGAGTTTGAGACTGACTGTAGACGCCGAGCCGTCAGGTTTGATGAGAGCATCCAGCACTGCATAAAGCGGGTTGAGACCCTTCGTAAAGTCCGCCAGCGGTTGGCGAGACGCTGCTGGCATTTTGGTTAACGTGTCCGATTGTAGATCTTTGCGGATGGTGGCGAGGACCGCCTTGACCTGTCGTACCTGGTCAACGTTCAAGGAAAGATTGTCCGCCCCAGGAGGCCAGAGGAGGGGGAAACGCACCTGAGTTCGCAGAAGGGCCCTGGCCTGCCGCAAATATTGGCGCGCGAAAGTCTCGCGCTGCGTATCCTCGGTTCTCCGAAGCAAGTAGGTACACGTCGTACTAAGTTGCTCCTTCAGTTTACCCTGATAATCAGCCACCTTTCCGCGAATCGCGCCAAGCGCGACCGACAATTGTTCGAGTGGCTTCCAGGTCTGGCCGATCAGAGCCATCTTTTCTGAGAAGTGATACTCCGGGGCCGCTGCTCTACATTGCTGATACAAATTCCAACGCCAGAGATAACTCGGCTGTTTGTCTGGAACGGGAGTAAGCACCAACTCATCCAGCGTCTTGAACTCGTCCACCTGCTGTTGGCTGATGGTGCTGGCTACCTGTGCTTTTAGCTGTTGAGTCATCTCTGACAGTTTTGCCTTGATGTCCCGCAGCAGCGCATACTTGCTTTCGTCTTGGCGCTTTAATTCGAGCACTTTTGCCACCGTCTTCGTGTTGGGATCCTGTGACGGCAAGACGCGTTCAATTTCGGCAAGGATCGCGGCGATCTGATCAAACCTGGACTGATATCCACCACTTAGTTTCTGATAGGCAGCGGACAGAGTTTCGGGACCATCCTCGAAAAGACCGGACTGCCGGGCTGTCGCCAACTTTTCCTCCAGCGCAATCTTGGTTGCCTGGAGCTTGTCCAACATCGTCGCTACTTCCTGGTCGCTCGTTGCGGGGTCGTCCTTGATGCTAGCTTTGGTGGAGAGTTCGGTCTCCCTCGCCTGGTACTCTCGCACTGTTGCGGCTATGTCCACCAGCTGCTGCAGGTCGTTGGTCCGGTTTTGGATTCGGTTGTGGGCATCGACAAGCAGGCGGTCCAGCCCGAAGCGGATAGCGGTATTGTCGGAAAACGTAGTTCCGCCGCTGGCCCATTTTGGAGGCCATTTACCGCGACCGTCACGATTTTCGGTATAGGTCCAATTCATCGTTTCGACGAGTTGCCCGGGGTCGTGCTGATCGGCCACATACTCCAAAAGCGGCGGGATGAAACTTTGTCCCGGAGCATTACTCTCTCCGGTTGCGTCTGGCCGCCGCAGAATGCCGACTTCGATCTGAACTAAAGCGGCCAAAGCTTTGGCTTCCAAAGCGTGAACCCGTTCAGGGGGACGAGGATCAGGTTTGCCGTTGGTAGGTGATTCCGGATTGCTCTCGCTCATCTTGCGGCGCGTGGCGTCCAGGAGCGGTTTGACCACACTATCTTCGAAGAGGACCCGTTGCGCGCGTTGACGGTCCCGATCGGGATCACTGCCGGCGTATGAGAAAAGCCGAAAGATCAAAGGGACATCGAGAGATTCCGCTGCTAATTCGCGCAATTTGGAGTGATATGAGGCCAGACTCAATGTTTCGTCGTGAAAATCCCGAGTCTGTTCGGTCAGACCCGGGCCAACCGGTTGGTCCCCTTCATAATGAAACAGCAAGCTGCCGTCAGGATCAGCGACTACGATCGGATGCCAGATCCCATTGCTCCATCCTTCAGTGGCGCGAACCCAAGAACCGCTTTCTGCCAACACCCGCTGCTGCAAAGAGTTGTAGCCCAACAGCCCAAACAGCAACAACGCAGCCAGCGCAATCACGCCACTCCCAAAGAGCAGCAAGTTGCGCCGTAGAAGCAACTGATCGGTCTTGCTCGCCCGAGTGACGAGACCGTCTTCGCGAAAGATTTTGTCGAGGAACAGATCGCGAAGGAAGTAGGAGTGCTCCCTTTCCCAGGCGCGGCCGGTTGGCAGCTGATCGACCGGTAACCCCATCACCTGGGCGAGTTCCTCGTCAAGGGCTGATCCCTCTCGCATGGAAGAGGTGAAGTAGATCCCTCGCAGAAACAATGGACGGGATGTCCATTCGCCAGCCACAAAGATTGTTTCCAAATAGTGACGGAGCCGGGGTGTTAGCGCATGTAGGCTGTGCGGGAACTCGTAAAGACGATCTACTTCGTCGGCGCGACGGACGCCCGGCTCGCTAGCGACCGGGTCTAACAAAAGACCTAGACGTCTGCGCCAGAGCCGCTTAACCACGTTTTGTAAGTGGTCGTCGACCAGTTCCGGCCTGAACGGAGCATCCAGCGGCGCCGGGTTGGACCATCCCAACATCTGCTGCTGGGCGCGAGCATCGTCGAGGTTAGCAAAAAACTCGCGAAACCCATTGATCAGATCGCACTTTGTGACCAGTACAAATACCGGAAAGCGCACATCGAGCTCACGCTGAATCACCTCAAGTTGACGGGCGATTTTCCCGGCCTTTTGCTCCATCCTTTCGGGAGAGTCGCGGATCAGACTTTCCACCGGGATAGTCAGCAGCAGTCCATTGATCGGGCAATTTGGCCGGTGCTTCTTTAGTAGTTGCAGAAACGCGTTCCATTCGCTGGTGTTCCCAGGCTCGACCTCGTCGAAGACCAGGCGTCCGGCGGTATCGAGGATCACGGCGTAATTGGTAAACCACCAATTCATGTTGATGGTTCCTCCCACTCCTTGGAATTCGTCCTGCAGTCCAGGAGGGAATCCGGCCTGCGAATGGCGAATTGCTTCCGTTTTGCCCGAGCCCGGCTCGCCAACCATTACGTACCAGGGTAGGCCGTAAAAGTCTTTTCCGGCCGTCTCAAACTTCTCGATCCCGCGGGAAAAGTTGCGCCGTAAATCTTCTAGTCTGCCCCGCAGAGCGGCGTCAGTGACTCCTCGATTCGCCGCGGTTGCAACCAGTTCGCCTCGCATTTCGGCCGCTCGGCGGCGACGTACCCAAAAAACCAGGAGCAGATAAACCGTCAAGATCAGGGCGAGGAAAACGATTCCCAGCGCGACGATCAGCGCGACACGAGGGCCAAAGAACCCTGCGATGCCGATGATCGTGGTCGCCACCAAAAACAGGATGACCACCTTGACCCAGGTCGCTAACCCTAAAAACGCGTTAAAGAGATAGGCAAGCTCTTTCACACCAGCTCCTGCGGCCAATGAAAGGATTGCTCACTTGGAGATCTCCTGTGAGGCAATCGCAGTTAACGAATCTGTCAGCGACAGCGAAGCTGCGCGGAACAGGTAGATTTCGACCGTGAAAACGATCAGGCAAAGGCCGAGAAAGATTACCGCGATGGCGCCAATGCCCAGGCCGGGTCGTTGAATTAAATCGCGGGTATCGACTCCGGCGTAAGCTTCCGGGCAGATCCGGGTGGCTTGATCGGTATCCATCGCGGGTCGAATTCGATGGCTGAGGTCAAGCATCTTTCCTCGTAGGTATTCACTCTGACCGGCATACCAACCAGTGAATCCAAGTCCGAGACAGGTATAGAAGATTTGCAACCGATCCGTTGCCTCTTCGCTTGGATCGTTCAGAGTCTCGTCAAGCAGATCGAAAAACTTTTCGTCACCGGCCAATTCTTTCCCCTCGTACGCAAGCCGGTTCTGGTGCCATCTGGCGGACACGATTAGTCCGCTTTCAGCAATCATTGAATCGACAAAGAAAATGAGTGGCAACTCAATCTTCTGCCACTGGGCCTTTAGCCCCGGTTCCGCACTCGCTCTTTTTTCGATGTCCGCGAAAAGTTCTTTGATTTCCAAACGGAGCTTCTCGTACTCAGTCGCTCCAGATACCCCGGCCCCCTTGCGTCCGAGTCGATTGAGTAGGCAGACCTTTTTGAACAAAGGTTCACAGAGTTCAAGCAGAGTCATATTATTTCGCGGTTAGGAAACTAAGTCGGAGCTCTTGGCAGAGTCATGTAAAGAGCGATGTCATAGTCCGCTGACTCGTTGCCAGTCCATCGAACGACAGCGACTTTCTCCGCTTGGATCTGTTGCCAGCTTCGCGAGCTCTGGCCTCGGAGCAGCCGGAAAAAATAAAGCCCCGATTGGGCAGGCAACTCGAGCGGCGGAAATCGTTCCTCCTTGAGTACGACACCGCGAATGGCCCGACTGGCCAGACTTTGCGGCATTAGTTTGAATCGATCCGCATCCTCGACCAATCGGGCGAGTGTTCGAGGATCTTCTTTGGTGCGAACGCCGAGAAAATAGTCGGTTGGCCGCTGCAGGTGTTCGTCGGTGAGCATTGCACTGAGTAATCCATTTACGTCGGTAAACGGAGCGCTCATGAAGCTTGGCGCAACACTACCTCTCAGCAGTTGGCGAATTTTGGCCGCCAGCTCACTGAAGACTGGGTAGGGATTATCATGTTGATATGGGGCAGTTTCGAATAGGTCCCGGTCTGGATGGAGTGCAGCCAACTCGCCCATCAGTTCTCGCAACAAAACATAAATCTCAAACGGCGCGATATTTGAGGTCTCGATCAGAGTTTCCAGACGTGCCCCATACCGGTTCAAGCTTCGCAGTCGCATGATTTGTTCGAACTGGATACCTCGCATTGTATCGATGCTGAACCCTCCGCGCGTTACCTGCACTACCAGCTCTTGCCGGCTAGCCAGGACTTGACTGCTCAAGTCGCGGACCAAGTCGCGGAGTATCGCCGAGCCATTTAGCACTAAACAGGGTCCCACAAATTCAGGATCCTGTTGCGGCATCCCGACGTCCTCGCCCGCCGCTCTCGTAACTCGCAAGAGTGGAATTACCTCAAGATCTGACCGATCGTCATCTTCCAGCAGCAATCGAGCATTGAGACGCCGCTGCAACATCGCTTTGGCGTTTTCGCCGGTATTTTCGTCAGCAACTTCCGTCTCGACAACTCGGTAGAGGATCTTTGCACGGCCATCCACTGTCTGCCCCGGAGAAACGCAGTTGGCTCGGGCGTCAAACCAAAGTGGCAGTCCCAGGTAAACCACAAATCGGCCTCGCGATTCGAACGCCTGTTTGATATCGACGGCTGGTAGCTCTGCGTCTCGCGGGAATCGAACTTCCTCGCCGCTTGGCATTATGGCGTGAAGATGGTCGAATAGGTCGTCACTGGAAAGACGAGCCTCGACTAATCCGTACGGATGCGCCCAGTTCAGACGCCGCTCCGCCGCATCGCTGTCGTTCAGACTTCGCTGGAAACGCTGGAGATGATGCGGCAACAGAAACAAGCCTTCATGCCAATGAACCTGCATAAGAATATGTCGCCTAAATTACGGTCGGGCCGAACGTGACGGCTCAGTGCCTCCGGGTTTCCGTCCTAAAACGATCTCTTCGGTGTAACTGACGATTGCGTCGACAATCTGCTTTTCTATCGCTGGACCGTTCAGTTCGCTAGCCAACGCCACATATCGGCGCCAGCACTTCTGCTCCACATTGCTGAGAAATCCGGAGGAACCTGCTTCTACCGTTACCCGAATCTTTTCCGGCGCGAAAGTCTCCAGGTGGTGTCGTGCATAGGTCTCCCCCATGGGTCCAATTGCCGATAATAGGCCAGCCAAAAGCTGGCGTGTCTTTTCCAGCATTTGAGTTACCTGGAGGGTAGCGACTTCCCGATCTCCCGCCACATAATGCCCAACCGTTCGCCGGAAACCTTCGCCGGAGTCCCGGCGTACGATGGATTTCGGTGCGATCGTTTTCCACAAATTCCAAATCAGGTTGTCTAGGATCACGACCATTTCCAGCAGTGCGGCAAACAGCTTGTTCAGCCGCTCTTCATCCAGTGGTTGATCGGGAGTCAAACCAAGCTTCCCGCGAAGCTCCGGCGGTAGATTCAGGCCACCGCTCGGTGGAGGGGCTAACCCAATCGCCTGGAATCTCTCCGCCAGCTCGGCTTTGCGTTCTTTGGTCAGTTCGGCAGCCCGACTGAGCAGTTCCTCTGCAAGCTCCTCCGCCGTTTTCTTAGCGGGCTCCGCCGGCGTCGGCGCTGGACCTTGCAAGGTTGCTTCGATCCGTTCCGGTCCAGGAAAGCGGCGCGCGAGTGCATCCAAATATTCTGCCCGTCTGCTGTCGGCAACATCTTTCAACGAGCGTTCAATCTCTTCGACCAAATATTCCTGGCGCGCAGCCGGCGGATCATCAGCGAAACTCGTCTGCAGCATCCGCAACCGTCCGGCTACCTCTTGGGCCCAGGAAGAAGCCTCAGATTGCATAAATCAAAGATTATACCGACCCTGTCTAGAATTGTTAACCACGATAATACTCACCACGTTCTTTCCAAGGCAATTCAAAAGGATGCCCCGGGGAAGGCAGAGCGACCGATTACATTCGTGAGCGGACGGCACCGCCATTAGCCTCGCTTTTTCGAATTTGATGTTACAACGACGGCACAGAGTCTCGCCGCCTGGGGTGATTGACGGACCGGAGCCTCTTGCGGGATCCTGACATTTGGCCCTAGAACCGAGTAGTCAGTTCAGACGACTATACAGCTGGGTTAAGTTATGATTGTCGGCAACGGTGCTAAGCTGGTAAGGCCCAAGGAAGATCGCGGATCAGCGTCGACAGTTGAAAGCGGCAATGTTGGAACCAGATCTTCTGTATTAAACACCCTCTATGCTCTAGATATATTTTTGTTAAATTGATCAGCGAAAATTGGATTACCCACGCGCGGGCCGGAGAAGGTATAGACGGTCAGCCTATCAGGCGTAACGCTTTTATTACCGATCAACTGAGCGGCGGCGAGGTTGGCTAGCGCAACTTCCAGGCTGTGGCCAGTTACAAAAAACTGATCTGGTAAATACATTTTC
>WNFT01004015.1_pt1 | contig 12861 bp, 9 predicted proteins | sample 5400191 | NCBI WGS metagenome assembly WNFT01 (sample SAMN13153359, study PRJNA577476) | soil metagenome | isolation source: 80 cm saprolite under Madrone tree | place: USA:California | collected 2016-06-14
CGAGAAGATCCTGCATGCCGATTACAGTGATGCCGCGATCTTTAAGCTCCTTCATCTGCGCTTCAAAGGCGGCGGGCGTAATCTCGGTATCTGGGCGCCGCACGTTATCGACGAAGCGGTGATAACCGAAAATAATCACCTGCGCCGTTTGATCGACAACCGGTTTGGTGGTCGGCCGGGCGGGCGAGCTGGCAGGGGCACTGGCGGCCGGTTTTGTTTTCGGTGGTTGCGGGTTGGCGGCAAAATTCTCCTTGCTTGTGCAGATGAATAAGCCGAACACGAGCAGTAATGGAAGAAGGACAGGTCGATTGAGCATAATCAGGGTAAACGCCTTTAATTCCAGTCGCCTAAAAAACAAGCGGTTTTTGTGCCTTTGTCGCGGTAAAGAAAACCCTCTATTAGTCGAGCGACTTAACTTTCGGGTAAAAATTTTTGGCGAAAATGCGACTTTTAAGGTAAACGAATTAGAATGCCGCAATTGATCCGGCGCGTCCTCGCCTTTGTTCTGCCAGGTTTACTCGCTGCCTGCGCGACTGCTCCCACAGGCGTGACAAAAAACACGAGTAAAACTTTTACGACGGTTGTTGTGGACGCGGGTCACGGCGGGAAGGACAGCGGCGCTTATCGTCGTTACGGCGGCGTGGAGAAGATCGCCACGCTGGATGTGGCTCGGCGCCTGGAGCGGAAACTGCGCGAGTCGCAATTAAAAACAGTCATGACACGATCAACGGACGTTTTCATTTCGCTGGATCAACGTGTCGCAATCGAGAACACCCAGAAAAATTCAATTTTTGTCAGCATTCATTTCAACGACTCCCGCAAACGCGGCATTCACGGCTTCGAGACCTACTACCATTTCGCCAATGCAGCCGAGCTGGCCAATCGGATCCAGGCGAAGTTAATGACGATTCCCCGTTCCGCGAACCGTGGCGTCCACACGGCTAATTTCCACGTCCTGCGTCTGGCGATTTACCCGGCCGTTTTGGTCGAATGCGGTTTTTTGAGCAATCGCCGCGAAGGTGGCGGAGCTCGTGACGCGGAGTTTCGCGAATTACTCGCGGACAAAATTGCGGAGGCGATCGTCGAACAACGTTACGGTCCGGGCGTCTACCACGCGTCGGCTGAAGCGGCCGCCACACCACAACCGCCCAGTGAAGGGCCACGTTTGGCGCCGGCCGCTCTTCATCACGATTAAAATTCCTTGCCCCGCTCTTCGCGTCCAATCGCCGCGAGGAAAATGATGGCGAGAAACACCACGCTCTCGACAAGCGCCATCGTCAACGCGTAGTTCGGCTGTCCGTTCGCGCGGCGAAAATGCTCGGCCAGCCAGGCTTGTTGTTGTGCCGCATAAGCGGCGGCGAAATTTCCCAATTGATAAGCCAAACCCGGGAACGTCCCGCGAAAATCCGCCGGCGATAATTCATTCAAATGCACCGGTACGACGCCCCAGGCCCCTTGCACCATGAATTGCATGAGAAAGCCACCCACGATCAGCAAAGCCGTGCTCGGCGCAAAAATCCAAATCGGAATCAGAAGCATTCCGCAGATCGCCGATAAAATAATGGAGCGCCGGCGTCCCCATCGTTGCGACAGAAAACCGATCACGGTTCCGCCGCAAATCGCGCCCAACGAGTAAACGATCGCGATCATCGATTTCGCGCTCACGCCGAAGCCGCGCTGTTTCTCGAGAAACGTTGCGTAAAGATCCTGCGTGCCATGTGACATATAGTTAAAAGCGGTCATGAGCAGAGCGGCATAGATAAACAAACCGCCGTGCTGTCTGATCAAGGCACGGACGTTTATCTGCGCGGCTTGTTTTCTTTCGTGATTGCGTTGCCAAACCGGCGACTCCGGAACGCGCGCGCGAATGTAAATGACGAGCAGTGCGGGCAGCGCACCGGCGATGAAGAGACCGCGCCAACCGAACATTGGAAAGACAATCCAGTAAACCAGCGCAGCGAGCAGATAACCGAATGCATAACCCTGCTGCAAAATCCCGGAGAACAGTCCGCGGGCTTGTGTCGGTAGCGACTCCATCGCGAGCGAGGCGCCGAGGCCCCATTCGCCTCCCATTCCGATTCCAAACAACGCGCGCAGGAGCAGGAAGATCGTGAAATTCGGGGCAAACGCAGTCAGCAATTCCATGACCGAATAGAAAATTATGTCGATCATCAACGGGATGCGCCGCCCGAATTTATCGCCGAGTAACCCGAAAATGAATGCGCCGAGCGGGCGCATCATGAGCGTCACCGTGATGGCGAAGGCCACTTGCGGAATGGTGTGACCGAAATCGTGCGAGATCGGTACCAACACGAATGTGACCAGAAAAAAATCAAGAGCGTCGAGCGCCCAGCCGAGAAAACAGGCAACGAACGTATTCCGCTGTTCGGAATTGAGCGACTTGAATAATCGGATCGCTTCCACGCTTCAGATTTAATTGTCGATCTTGTGATTGAAAAGCCCGCGTTGTAGTTGTCGCCGTCTCTGGCGGCAGAAGACCCGCCGTGCTAATATTTTCGCCAATGCGATACCTTGTAAAAGCTCGCATCAAACCGGGAAAAAAGTCCGCTCTCATCCACGCGATTGACCAGCAAACCCTCGGCCGCGGCTCGATCGCGGGCGATGAATACGTGCACAACATGCAGCAAGCGCGTGTGCACGATGCGGGGGCCGCGATTTGGGTTGAGACTTGTTTCTCTGATCCGCCGCTGGCGGAAGAACGCCCATCCTGGGAAGAATACTTCGATTTGCTAAGCGTAAAGAACGCGCATTCGCGACGCAATTGCCGGCACGAAAATGGAACAGAACCATGGGCCTGCTGCGATTGCGATTGCACGCAGCGACTGGAAGAACGGCTTCGCGGTCAAGGCGACTCATTTCTGCAACGTCTTCGCGAGCAAGATCGACACATGAAAATGGAGGGACACGCGCCGTCGTGTCCCAAATATTAGGGCGCCGACAGCGCGGCGCCCTCAAAAACCACCTAACATATCTACGTATCATGATGCGTTAATTTGTTCCTTGATCATTGGCACAAACGCCGCTTAGTTCTCAGCCATCATGGCCTCGGAACCTCATCCGCTGGAAGCATTGCTGCGCGAACGCATCGTTCTGCTCGACGGCGCCATGGGCACAATGATCCAGCGCTACAAACGGTCCGAGGCGGATTATCGGGGAAAACGGTTTCGCGATTGGAAAGGCAAGGATCTTAAAGGCAGTCTCGAACTTCTGCAGTTGACGCAGCCGCAAGTTATCGAGGAGATCCACGCGCAATATCTCGAAGCCGGCGCGGACATCATTGAGACAAATACATTCAGCGCCACGACCATCGGGTTGCATGATTTCCTCTTTACCGGCGAGGCAGCCGGCAGTCACAAGGATCAGGAATTTTTTCAGCGCGTCGTGGACGATGTCGATCTTCGCAATCTGGCGCACGAGATAAACTGTGAAGCAGCGAAGATCGCGCGAACCGTCGCGGATCGCGTCACAAATGAAACCGGGCAACGTCGCTTCGTCGCGGGTTCGCTTGGTCCCCTCCCCGTTACGGGTTCGATTTCTCCTGATGTAAACGATCCGGCTTTCCGCGCGGTGTCGTTCGATCAACTGCGCCAAACATATTTCGACCAAGCGAAGGCGTTGCTTGAAGGAGATGTCGATCTTCTGATTGTCGAAACGATCTTCGACACGCTCAACGCAAAGGCGGCACTTTTCGCCATTGCTCAAGTTTTCGAAAAGGCAGGGAAAGAAATTCCGTTGATGATTTCCGGAACGGTGACCGACAAGTCCGGTCGAACTTTAGGCGGGCAAACAGTGGAAGCATTCCTCACCTCGGTCGCACATGCCGAGCCGCTCATCCTCGGGCTGAATTGCGCGCTCGGCCCGGACGAGATGGAGCCGCATATCGAAGAGTTGGCTCGAATCTCCCCTTATTATTTAAGCGCGTATCCAAATGCAGGTTTGCCTGATCCGCTCTCTGAGACCGGATTTCCGGAAACACCGCAAAGCCTTGCCCCGAAGCTGGCGAAATGGGCGGAGAACGGCTGGCTGAACTTGGTCGGCGGTTGCTGCGGCACGACCCCAGATCACATTCGTGCTATCAAAGCCACGGTGAAAGAATTGAAGCCTCGGAATCTTTTCTCTCAAAATGGAACCGGATAATTTACTGAAACTTTCCGGGCTCGAGCCGCTCAACATCACACCGGAAATGGGGTTCGTCGTTGTGGGTGAACGCACCAACATCACCGGTTCGCCGAAATTCTCGAAGCTAATCATGGCCGACGATTTTGACGGCGCGCTCGCCGTCGCCCGTCACCAAGTGACCGGCGGTGCCAACATTCTCGACGTCAACATGGACGAAGGAATGATCGATTCGGAAGCGGCCATGACGCGGTTTTTGAATTTGATCGGGAGTGAGCCGGAAATCGCACGCATTCCGCTCATGATCGACAGCTCGAAATGGAGCGTGATCGAAGCCGGCTTGAAATGCGTGCAAGGAAAAGCAGTCGTGAATTCGATCAGCTTAAAAAACGGCGAAGAAGAATTCTTGCGCCAGGCGCAGTTGGTTCGTCGATACGGCGCTGCGGTTATCGTGATGGCGTTCGACGAAAAGGGACAGGCCGACAATTTGCAGCGCAAGATCGACATCTGCTCTCGCGCCTACAAACTTCTGACCGAGCGCGCGCACTTTCCGGCCAGCGACATCATCTTCGATCCGAACATCCTCACCGTCGCGACCGGACTCGACGAACATCGCAACTACGCGGTCGATTTCATCGAAGCAACGCGTTGGATCAAAGCAAATCTTCCGGGCACGCACGTCAGCGGCGGCGTGAGCAATATTTCGTTTTCGTTCCGCGGCAACAACACCGTGCGCGAAGCGATGCACGCTGCGTTTCTCTTTCACGCCATCCGCGCCGGATTGGACATGGGAATCGTCAACGCCGGTCAGCTCGCCGTTTACGAGGAAATCGAACCCGAGTTGCGTGAGCGCGTCGAAGACGTGCTGCTCAACCGTCGCGACGACGCGACGGAGCGGTTGGTTGATTTCGCCGAGCGAGTAAAAGCAAAGGGCAAAGCGCCGGTCAAAGATGAAGCATGGCGCGCGGAGCCGGTGGAAGAGCGATTGAAGTACGCGCTCGTTAAAGGAATCGTCGATTACATCGACACCGACACTGAGGAGGCGCGGCAAAAGTGTAAGCGACCGCTCGACGTGATCGAAGGTCCGCTCATGGCCGGCATGAGCGTGGTTGGCGATTTATTCGGCGCAGGAAAAATGTTTTTGCCGCAAGTGGTAAAGAGTGCGCGTGTGATGAAGAAAGCGGTCGCGTATTTGATGCCGTTCATGGAAGCGGAGAAATCGGCGGGCGCAAAACCGCAAGGTCGCATCGTCATGGCGACGGTCAAAGGCGACGTGCACGACATCGGCAAGAACATCGTCGGTGTCGTCCTGCAATGTAACAATTACGACGTTGTCGATCTTGGCGTGATGGTGCCGGTCGCAAAGATTTTGGAAACCGCACGCGAGAAAAAAGCCGACGTGATCGGCTTGAGTGGATTGATCACTCCGTCACTGGACGAAATGGTGCACGTCGCGCAGGAAATGGAACGTGAGGGATTTAAACTCCCGTTGTTGATTGGCGGCGCGACGACTAGCCGCGCACACACTGCCGTAAAGATCGCGCCGAATTATCAATCGAGCACGGTGCATGTTCTCGACGCGTCGCGTGCCGTCGGTGTTGTCAATTCATTGTTGAACGAAAAGCAAAAGGTCGCGTTCGACGCGAAAACGCGCGCCGAGTATGCATCGCTCCGAGAGCAGCACGCGGCCAAGACTCGCGAGAAAAAGCTGATCCCACTCGAAGAAGCACGGAGAAATCGAACAGCAATTGATTGGAACGCCTATCAACCTCCGAAGCCTGATTTCCTTGGGCCGTGCGTGGCCTGCCCCGCGATTGTCGATCTAACGAGCTATATCGATTGGTCGCCCTTTTTCCACACTTGGGAATTGCGCGGCCGCTATCCGGCGATTTTCGACGATCCAACGATCGGCACCCAAGCGCGCGAGCTCTTTGATGATGCCCAGAAACTGCTCGATGAAATCGCGCAGAACAATTTGTTCAGGGCGCGCGGCGTTTACGCTTTCTGGCCGGCCAAGGCTACAGGTGACGATGTCGATCTTTATGTCGACGAAGAACGAGCGAACAAGTTGGCGACGTTTTATTTCTTGCGGCAGCAGATGCAAAAAACGACTGGTCAGGCAAATCATTGCCTCGCGGATTACATCGCGTCCGCCTCACTCGATTATCTGGGCGGCTTCGCAGTTAGCATCCATGGCGCCGATGAGCTGGCCGAAAAATTCAAAGCGGAGCACGACGATTACAATGCAATCATGGCCAAGGCTCTGGCAGATCGATTGGCCGAAGCGTTTGCTGAGTATTTGCACAAACAAGCGCGGATTGCGTGGGGCTTCGGGCGCGATGAGAAATTGTCCCATGTCGATCTTCTCCGCGAAAAATATCAAGGCATTCGACCAGCTGCCGGTTATCCGGCGTGTCCCGATCATGCGGAGAAACGGACGTTGTTCGATCTGCTGGAAGCCGAACGCAAGATCGACATCAAATTGACCGAATCATTCGCCATGCATCCGGGTGCAAGCGTGAGCGGTCTTTATTTCTCGCATCCCGACGCGAGATATTTCGGCGTCGGACAAATCGCGCGAGATCAGGTGATCGATTATGCGACGCGAACCGGCGAGACGATTGCGGCGGTGGAAAAGCGGCTGGCGCCTAATCTGGGCTACGAACCTTGAAGCGACGTTGCCGCTTTGGTCATGGCCGGCACGAATTTTATCGCTTCGCTTGAAGCAGCGACCAGATCTTTTTCCTCGGAGTCGATTGCGACCGGCCAAACCACGTCCCAAGCGAGTCCGCATTTCTCCAGCAACCAGATGACGTAGCGGGTGACGTCGAACTCCCACCAACGCAAGCCGTGCGCGGCGCAACGCGGCTGAGCATGATGATTGTTGTGGTAACCCTCGCCAAAGCCGACGACACCGATCAGATAGTTGTTTCGGCTGTGGTCGGAGGTGTCAAAGCTGCGATATCCAAAGCGCGGCATGTGGCAGATGGAATTGACCGCCCAAGTGACGTTGTAAATCAAGAGCATCGGCACGTAGATGGACCACAACATTCCCGCGAAACCGAAAGTAAGGAAAAGAGCCGTGGCCACCGCCAGATGAGGCAGCACGTAAAGGGCTGAATTTTCCCATAACCGGCAGTACCAGATTTTGCGAACATCGGCGGCGTAACGTTTTGAACGCTCTCGGAATCCGGGTGGCTTACGAACCAGCCACATCATGTGGGCGTAAGGAAATCCATGCATCGGACTGTGGATGTCTTCGTCAGTATCGGATTTCAAATGGTGATAACGATGGTCACCAACCCACATGACCGGATCGCCAGCGAGGGTCACAGCCGAGCCAGTTGCAAAAAGGAACTTGAGCCACTCCGGCATTTCGAAGCCGCGATGTGTCAGATACCGATGCAGATAAAGTGTCGTACTGATTCCGCCCCAGAAAAAGACCACGAACATGACGGGCAGATAAGATAGGTGAAAACGATGGAGAAGGCCGAGCACGCCCAAAACCTGCAATCCGATTAGGACAACGAAGATCAGTAGCTGGAGTTTTTCGTGCTTAAACATACGGCGGCGGAATGAAGAGAAAACGAAGCAGCCAACCGGGCGGCAGCTAAATCCGAGGACGAAATACTCGCTGAAAACGAGAATTGTGCAACGTGTATTTCCAAATGATGTATTTTCAGAGTGTTCGCATTTGTTGGCCGGGAGCGGTCGCGAAAATTGCATGCGCGCAAGGAGAACGCATGTTAAGACTCCGCACGGATGCGGGGTGTAGCTTAGCTTGGTAGAGCGCGTGGTTTGGGACCACGAGGTCGCAGGTTCAAATCCTGTCACCCCGACCAAGTCAGGGAACAACGAGAATGACATTGATAAGGCTGCTTATCTTGGCGGCAATTAGCGGAGCAACGCTAACGTTGTCCGCGCAAGAGGCAGTGCGGCCGGATGTCGATCTTACCTTAAAGAGAAATGAGCAGAACGCTCCGACTGCAACACCATCAACTTTGCCCGATCTTCCGGAGTTATCGCAACTCGACGAAATCTTCAAGCAAACCTCGCTTGGTAAGACGGCGGATGATTATCGACTGCACCTCGAATGGAGGCGGCTCCGCAATCAGGTGACTAATAATGCAGACGTCATGGCCGCGAAGAAAGCGGTTGAATCGGCGCACACGGATTTGGAGAAGCGGGAGCGGCTTCGGCAATACTATGGCATTTACTACGCTCACATGCAGGCGCTTGCCAAAGATCCGCAAGTAAAAAGCGGACTCAATGCCATGCAGGCGGCGCATCTGGCGTCGCTCGCTCAATCCCGAGTGCGCCCGTCGCCGTCGCCTTCGCCCGCGTCAAGCGCCTCTCCCATCTCAAGCCCTGCCGAAGAGAACGATCATTGATACGCCTTCGCGTTCGACCCATCGTTACGCCTGGGAAGACCGGCTTGCCGACAAAGAACGGTGCCTTTAAGATCATTGGCGCGATAACGGCGCGTTCGTCTAGTGGTTAGGACACAGCCCTCTCAAGGCTGGTGCACGGGTTCGACTCCCGTACGCGCTGCAGCGTTCGAGAGCTTTGGTATTTAGAGAGCGTCCGATTTTCGGACAAAGCCGGATTATTTTGCACGGTGGACGCCCGGTCGATAGATTTAAACCCTTATGCCGTTCAAAGACATTACGCCGCCAGCCGGCGAGAAAATTTCAAGAACCGACAAATTAAACGTGCCGGATCGGCCAATTATTCCGTTCATCCGCGGGGATGGGACCGGACCGGATATTTGGGCGGCAAGTGTCCGCGTCTTTGATGCGGCGGTTGAAAAAGCATACTCCAGTAAAAAGAAAATCTCATGGTTCGAAGTCTTTGCTGGCCAGACTGCCAAGGACAAGTTCGACAATTGGTTGCCGGAAGACACGGTCGAAGCATTCCGCGAATTTTTAGTCGGCATTAAAGGTCCGCTGACGACCCCAGTTGGCGGCGGCATTCGCTCGCTCAACGTCGCGCTCCGGCAGCTTCTCGATCTTTTCGTCTGTTTGCGGCCGATCCAGTATTTCAAAGGTGTCCCCTCGCCCGTGAAGCATCCGGAAAAGGTGAATATGATAATTTTTCGCGAGAACACGGAGGACATTTACGCTGGGATCGAATATGCAGCCGGGACTCCTGAGTCGCAGAAGATCCTCGATTTTTTTGCTAAAGAATTTCCGAAAGAGTTCGACAAGATCCGCTTCGGCACACGCGAGAAGGCGGCGGATTTTTGGAAAAAAGTGGGCGCGCCGGAGAAAGACAATGTCATGGTCGGTCTTGGGATCAAACCGGTCAGCCGGCACGGCAGTGTGCGTCTGATCCACAGCGCGATCAGTTACGCGATTCTAAACCAGCGCAAGAGCGTAACGCTCGTGCACAAAGGGAACATCATGAAATTCACCGAGGGCGCGTTTCGCGATTGGGGTTACGAGATCGCGAAAAGTTATTTCGGCGCGGAAGAACTTGACGGCGGCCCGTGGTGCAAGATTCCAATGGGCAAGCCGGGCGCTGGCATCATAATCAAAGATGCGATCGCAGATATCACACTGCAGCAAATCTTAACGCGCCCGGAAGATTTCGACGTCATTGCGACCCTAAACTTGAACGGTGATTACTTGAGCGACGCGCTCGCTGCACAAGTCGGCGGAATCGGCATCGCGCCTGGCGGCAACATCAATTACATCACCGGCCACGCCGTTTTTGAAGCAACACATGGCACGGCGCCAAAGTATGCAAATCAGGATAAAGTGAATCCCGGTTCCGTCATCTTGTCGGGGGAAATGATGTTCCGCTACATGAATTGGACAGAAGTCGCCGATCTTATCTTGAAAGGACTAAACGGCGCGATTGCGAGCAAGCGTGTCACTTACGATTTCGCGCGCCTCATGGATGGCGCGACGGAGATCAAATGCTCGCAGTTCGGTGACAACGTCATCGAGCACATGTAAGGATAATCACGAAATCCGAACGAATGAAGCGGATGTCGATCCCGCATTTCGGATTTTTGACTTCGTCATTTGATTAAAGAAAACTTATGCGCCTAATCGTAACCTACCTGCTTGTTTTCGTTGCTGGCATCGGCAGCGTCTTCGCCCAGAAACGAAACATTACCGAGAAAGATCTTTGGGAATTCGTGTGGATCGGCGATCCGCAAGTCTCACCGGATGGATCGCGGGTTGCCTTTGTGCGCGTGACCGTGAACGAAAAGAAGGAAGGTTATAACACTTCGATCTGGTCAGTACCGACGGCTGGCGGCGAAGAGCCGCATCAATTGACCAAAGGCAACCACGATTCAACGCCGCGCTGGTCGCCAGATGGAAAGTACCTGCTCTTCCTGCGCGCGACCGAAAAGGACGGCAAGCCAGAGCCGCCGCAACCGTCGATCTTGCCGATGGCCGGCGGCGATTCGTTTTCGTTCACCGATTTGCCCAAAGGTGCAGGCAATCCTGTGTGGTCGCCGGATGGAAGAGCGATTGCGTTCACGAGCGACACGAATGCGGATGATCTGGCAAAACAGGAAAAGAAAAAGCGCAAGGAAGAGGAATTGAAAAAGGCGGTGAGCGAAATCTCTCCCTCGCCTTCAGCCGAACGTTCAAAGAAACCGGCGGAGAAAAGCGGCCTGGCCAGGGATGAAGGCGAGAAAGCTGCCAAGAAAGTAGAAGTCGAAGCTGAACACGAGAGTGACATTCACGTGGTCACGCGTGCTGTGTATCGGGAGGACAACGAAGGCTACGCCGACCCGAAGCGCAGGCAGCACGTCTGGGTGGTCCAAGCGCCGCACAGCGCAGAGGAAAAAGTGCAGCCGACGCAACTAACGTTCGGCCGGTTCGACGAACGCAACGTGACGTGGGCAAAAGACGGCGCGCAAATTTATTTCACGTCGCTGCGGATGGACGAGCCATATTACGAATTGCCAAAGAGCGAGCTGTATTCGATCGGCGTAAACGGCGGCAGCGCGACCAAGCTCAATTCAATCGACATGGATGTCGATAGTTTGTCGCTCAGCCCCGACGGCAAACAAATCGCGTTTATTGCATCGGCGACCCAGCCGGTTAATTCGTACACGCAGCCCGATCTTTGGATTGTCGATCTAACGCCGAATGCGAAGCCGCGAAATTTGACCGCAAAATTTGATTTCGATCTTGGCGACGGGGTGTTCGGCGACAATGCCGCGCCGCGCGCCGGCGGCCCGAATCTTCCGACCTGGGCGGCCGACGGAAAGAGTTTGATCGAGATTTACGGAAAGGAAGGCCGCACGATCCTGGCGTCATTCGATATCGGCACCGGAGGAGCAACTGATCTCACGCGCGGCAATCAAGCGGTGCTCCGGTTCCGTGCCTCAGCCGATGGTTCGACAATTATCTACGCAATCTCGACGCCGACACGGATCAACGACCTGTTTGCCGTCGATCGCAAAGGCGGCGAACCGCGCCAACTTACCGACATTAACAATGAAGTTTTCTCGAAACTGAATCTGACCGAGCCAGAAGAAATTTCCTACAAGACGTTCGATGGCAAAACTATTCAGGCGTGGGTGCAGAAACCGCCAAATTTTAATCCTGCGAAAAAGTATCCGCTCATTCTGAACATTCACGGCGGGCCGCATGCAGCCTACGGATATATTTTCGAACACGAATTCCAGTGGATGGCTGCGAAAGGTTATGTCGTGCTCTATCCGAATCCGCGTGGCAGCACCACCTACGGTCAGGATTTTGGGAACGTGATTCAGTATCATTATCCAGGCGACGATTACAAAGATTTGATGGCCGGCGTGGATGACGTGATTCGGCGCGGTTACATCGACAAGAACAAACTAGGCGTGACCGGCGGGAGCGGCGGCGGATTGCTTACCAACTGGGTGGTCGGACAAACGACGCGCTTTGCGGCGGCCGTGGCCCAACGCGACATCGCCAGTTGGACGAACTGGTGGTACACGGCCGATTTCACCCTCTTTCAACCGACCTGGTTCAAAGCGCCGCCTTTTGACAACGAGCCGGAGTTCAAGGCACGATCGCCGCTCACCTACATTAAGAATGTGAAGACGCCGATGATGTTCATTCTGGGCGAGAACGATTTCCGCACGCCGCCGGGCGCAGGCGGTGAAGAAATGTTTCGCGCGCTCAAATTTCGCAAGGTCCCAACGGTAATGGTGCGTTTCCCTAACGAATCTCATGAGCTTTCGCGTTCCGGCCAACCGTGGCATCGCGTCGAGCGATTGGAAAATATTGTCGGCTGGTTCGATCATTGGCTGATGGGCGTGCCCAAGCCGGAATACGAAGTTGCGCGGCAAGAGGAAGTGCCGATTCGGCCAAATGCCGTTCCCGGAAAACAACCGACACCGTCGCGATAGTTGTTTCAAGGCGCCCATTGCGGTTAGCTTAATCATGGCCTCCTCCTCACTCTGGCAACGTTTCCAGCGATATTTTCTCCGCTACGACGAGCTCGATTTTTCCATCGATGTCAGCCGGATGAAATTTTCGGATGATTTTTTTGGAAAAATGCGGTCCAAGATCGACATGGCGTTTGCTGCCATGCGCGAATTGGAAGCGGGCGCGCTGGCCAATCCGAATGAAAAGCGAATGGTTGGTCATTATTGGTTGCGCAATCCGGCGCTGGCACCGAACAAGCAACTGCGCGCCGATATCGAAGAAACGAACAAGCGCATCAAGAAGTTCGCGACGGATGTTCACTCAGGAAGAGTTGCTGCGGCGA
>WNFT01035581.1_pt1 | contig 12858 bp, 14 predicted proteins | sample 5400191 | NCBI WGS metagenome assembly WNFT01 (sample SAMN13153359, study PRJNA577476) | soil metagenome | isolation source: 80 cm saprolite under Madrone tree | place: USA:California | collected 2016-06-14
CGACAGGCCGGTAACCGGTCTGGAGCAAGGTCCAGAAATCCTGGCCGGAAAGGTCCGAGGTGAATGGCATGCCGTGTGCATTGCGAAAGGGCTGACCATTGCGCGAGCGGATGGCTGTGCCGATGGCGACAAATTCTGCCAGCGATTGGCCCCATTCATGCCGTGTAACCTCCAGGCGGACGCCGACAATACCATCTGCTCCAAGCGCGTCGGCCTCCTCCTCCATACGAGTCATGGCCAATTCACGTGCATGATACATGGCCTGGCTGAGGACATTCACTTCCTGGTTCTGTCTCCAGCCGACAAACTGATAGCCGATGTGGTAAATTGAACTTCCTATTACAAGTCCAACGGGATCAAAACCAGCCTCGCGTACAAGCAAGAACTCGTTGACACTGAGATCGCTGGTGAAAAGGCCGTGATGTTTGGCATCGCCACGCATAGAGCTGAGTCGCTCACGCGCGTGAACTGGCAGGTCACTACCCTGCTGCGGTGGTACTTGATCAGGCATAATAATATTCCTTCTAGCACTATTCTCGGATTGTAAGCTCCCGCACATTTCCACGCTGCCCCGGTCGGAGATCGGTAAAGGTGAGCGTGGGTTTTGGGGATGGGATCACGTGATCCGCTCTGCGTGCGATAATGGCGGTTCCAATGGCTGAGAAATGTATCATTAAATCACGATACGTTGTCGGATCATTTTCGCGTTCGTACTCATTTTCTCGCCTATCGAAGCCGATATGCACGCCGACGACCCCTACGGCATTGAAGCTGCGTGCCATGGCTTCAAGTCGGCTCATGGCGAGGTGGCGAGCGGTATAGATGGCCTGTGTGTAGTCAACAACCTCAAGATTGTTCCAGCTGCGAAGTACCTGGTTGAGTACCCAGCCGGAGGAGACGCAATAGGAGCAGTAGCCCATCACAATGCCGACGGGCAAATATCCTGCCTGGAGCAGTGTCCAGAATTCCTGGCCTGAGAGGTCGCTGAGGAAAGGACGCGGGAACAGGGGTGCATTGGGAAGCCGGATGGCTGTGCCGATGGCGGTATATTCCACGAGATCGGACCCCCATTCGTAGTTGCGTAATGAGAAGCGTACGCCGATGACACCGTGGGCCTTCAGTAGCGCGGCCTCCTGCTCCAGCCTGCCGAGGGCAAGTTGGGCGGCATGCATGTGGGCGTTGGTAACGGTTGTCAATTCATAGGAGGCGGTTACACGTGGATAGCTCAAGGTGTATTGCCAGCCGACATGGTAGATTGAACTGCCCATGACCTGGCTCAGGGGCTGGTAACCCGTATCGAGTGTGAGCGCGAACTCCTTTGTGCTGAGATCGCTGCTGAAGAGTTTATGACCTGCCTCTGTCTCTTCGCTTAGACGCCGCTGTGCCTGGATCGGCAATCCTCCAGCTTCCAGGGAGCGCAGGCTGGCCTCCATTTCCTGTTGGGCCTGGATTCGCTGCTGTTCTTCCTCCGGCGAAGAGCGTTTCCAGAAAGGCATATGAGTCTCCTTCCGTCTAAAACAAGGGCCTTACTGCCTGTATCTGCATAATTAGAGTAAGAAACGTTCAAGGGCGGCACGCGCCTGTGTACTTTGCCCGGCCACCTGGACGAGGGCCTCCGAAAGATCATCTATCCATTGATCTACTGCAATCTGTTCGGTCTTCAGGACGATACCACGCACGATTTTTGCTCGCTGTGCGACCAGTGGCCCCTGTCTATCCCTGCCAATACGATATTGATATTCGCCCAGCGATACCGAGATTTCCTTCACGGGGTGTTCACGCGCAAACATGCCGCCCTGGCGTGTAATGGTGGTAAGGCCCGGCAATGCACCCTCCAATTTGACGGCCAGGGCCTCTAGAAATGCTTTGACGTCCGTGTTATCAGCACGCAGTGACGCGGCGAACATTTCCACGCGTAGCGGCTCGCTGAGTTCGTCATGCATATGTGTCTCCTTTTTATATGTACGTTTAGAACGCGTTGGAATAAAATATGCGGGATGAAAGCAATAGCATCATCTACAATTTCGCATTCATATGATATCATAGCTGTGGAAGTGGCATTAATAACTATTGATCTTATTCCGACCGGCAACGAACTTCGTTCTTGATTGAAAGACATCTCTGCAACGAACTTCGTGCTACGCTTCGCGTCAGCAGAGATGCAAGGTGTGCGCTTCGCTCAGCCGGTCGGAAAGGTAGTATTGAGGACAACAAACAGGAGCTACCTGTTAGAAGGATTTGTTCCTGATTTAAAAGGAGACAGACAGATGGGCTTTTTTTCACGCCTCGCCACGTTGTTTCGTATTCGCGCTAATGCGGCCCTGGACAAGGCTGAAGACCCCGGCCAGGTGATGGATTACTCATATACTAAGCAGCTCGAGCAGCTACAGCAGCTGCGGCGCTCTATCGCAGACGTGGTAACCAACGAAAAGCGGCTGGAGATGATGCAGTCCCAGATTTTGCAGCAAAGCAATAAGCTTGACGTGCAGGCGATGCAGGCTCTGCAAGCGAATCGTGAGGACCTGGCGCGTATGGCTTTAGAGAGGAAGGAGACGCTGCTGGTCCAGATCAATAGCTACGAGCAGCAGATTGCGCAGCTAAAGGAGCAAGAAGAGCGGTTGATCAATATGGAGCGTACGATCTCTGCTCGTGTTGAGGCATTCCGTACCCAGAAGGAGATGGTAAAGGCGCAGTATGGTGCGGCACAGGCGCAGGTGAAGATTAACGAGGCCGCGACGGGCATTTCTCAGGAGATGACCGAGATGAATATGGCGATGCAGCGGGCGCAGGATAAGGTGCTATCGATGCAGGCACGTGCCAACGCGATGGAAGATTTGATCGAGCAGGGTACACTTGGCGAGCAGGGGATGCTGGGACCAGGACAGGGCGATACGCTTGATCGCGAGCTGCGGCAGATCGGCGCGCAGCAGAATGTGGAGGCGCAGTTGCAGGCGCTGAAACAACAAATGCAACTCGGCGGGCCGGGGGCGGGACAGCGACAACTGCCGGGTCATTCGTCCGATGACGAACTAAGGAAATAAATGTTCTATAAGGCCATTGCCGCGGCAATGGCCTTATAGAACATTTATTTCAGGTAAAGACGGCATCAGATGCGGCCTCATACTTGAGAATTTGCTCGGGGGTCGCAATATCCTTCGTGAGCCAGGTCATATCTATGGAAATACGTACGGCCTGCCATCCTTCACGCAGAGCCTGGGCAATAAAAGTCTGGTGAGAAGAGAGTAAGAAATAAGGATCAAAACGTTTGCCATTTGGCAGAAACATCTCTCGTTCCTCGTGTAGCACCAGCTGCCCTGCCTCAATTGCTGCATCGACATCGATTTGTAATTTCAGAAGCTCTTCGCGGAATTCCTTCACCTGCGCGGGAGCAGCGGCAAACATACACTTCTCAGAAAGTGAAAGGCCCACTCGCATCAAGCGTGCAGTCACGCCCGGAATCTCAGTCACTTTACTATAGAGTTGACAGATATGTGAACCAGGGGGGATACGTTCAGATTTACCTTCAACGCTAAGATCCATAGCAACCTCCACGGTCATTACTGACCTCTTTCGGCTTTCCATGCCTGGCGAATACGAGCAGCCCTGTTGCTCATGCTTACAACTACCCAGCCCAGCAGACCAAAGATGAAGACGCCCGAGAGAAACGCGACCACGAAAAGCAGGATGGTCCTATACAGCGTGAATGACCCGATTGCTGCTATCACTAACGTGATAAGCGACATGGTGAACGGGAAAAACAGCATCCATGCCGTCAATACGCGTAATCCTTGCTTGCGGGTGAGCGGATACTCTCCACTATAAGGGAAGAGAATACGCCGGAAGGGCGAGTAATGCCGCTGGTCTTGCATAGGTCTATTGGTGTCCTTCCCTGTCCTTGCGCTGATCCTGTAACCAACGTTGCAATACTTCTTCCGCTTGATAAAGGATATTCACCTCATTCTGGTAGGTCAGGCGGCGGCTGGCTTCAGCAAAAGAAAACCATTCCACGACATCATACTCGTGGTCATGCAGAGCCGTGTCGCCTCCAATAGGCACCTGTAAACCGGTTTCTTCCTGCACCTCTCGTACGGCTACCTGTTCGATGGTTTCTCCAGAGCGTGGGGTTCCCTTGGGCAAAGCCCAGATACCAGGATGACTACGCCCCACGAGGGCTACCTCTACCATTGTATCATCTAACCGCCCAGACCCCCACAAATCTGTCATATCCCTGCTCTTCGTGGTATCTATCGGAACAAGACGAAAAACAACCCCTCCTGCGGAGTAAGCTCGCATTGTTCGATATCGCTCCATAATTCTCGAAATCTATCTATCTAAAAGAATTGGGCGCGACCCCTTGTCGCGCCGCGCACTTGTCATCACTGCTGCTGTGTAGACCTATGATGACTCAACACTACACACATCATACCACTTTTTCTCTGTCGAAAGAGTATAGCTAATGCATTTAAGTGTGTCAAGAGAGCGCGCTGCGAATGGCAAGCAGGTTCTCCGCAGGGGTCTCCGGCGGAATAGAGCAGCCTGGGGCAAGCAGGAAGTGTCTGCCGCCCGTCATCTCCAGCGCCTTCTCGACCTCCTCGCGCACCTGTTCCTGTGACCCGTTCTTGAGCACGGTTTTCTCACTGATCCCGCCCATTACTGCTTTGTTGGAGCGCAATTTGCCCTCGCGCAAATCAGGATTGCCCTCCAGCGTGGCTGCCCAGTTGATGGCCTGTACCGGGTAGGCCTCGAGGAGGTCGAAGTAGATGTGAGAGCCGCAATTGTGCAGGATGTTGAACTTACTCCTGCTCTTGATGGCGTCCAGGAACTCCAGGTCGTATTGCTCGCCAAACTCGCGATACTGGTCCGCAGTTAACATGCCCTCGGTTGCCCAGCCATTTGTGGCATAGAAGATGCCGCTGGCACCTTCTTCCAGGCAGGCAATGGCATAGTTGATGAATGTTTCGGTAATGACTCGTAAGGCGGTGTGCATGGCACTGCGGTCTTCGTGAATGGTCTGAAGCACAGGCTCGCTTTTGTTTCCCACCAGGTACTTTGCTATTCCCAGGGGACAGAAGATAGTCTGAACAAAGTAGGCATCGTAGCCGATGGAGTGGTTGATCAACTGTAATGCCTTCAATTGCTCGGCCAATACGCCTTGATCAGGTTCGAGTGGACGCAGCCGCTTCCAATCGGAAGCGCTCTTGATGGGAGTATTTTCGATGATGGGCGCTTTGTACTTCTCACCCGATGGGCGTACTTTAACGCCCCATCCTTCTACATGGTAGGAAGCACGCGGGTTGACCTTCATGTAATCCCAGTCATAGCGTGTGAAGTTCTCAACCATCGCTTCGGTAAGCGATTGTGGATTCCATTCTCGTTCAAAGTCATGTCCCCACATGCTTGCCGGAACTCGATCAACCTGGTCACCCCGTAGGGCAGCATCTACACGTTCCTTTTTGTTCACGGTATTTCCTTTCCTCTTAGTCCTGATATCGTTCTAGGTCTTCGTCTTTCCGTAGGGGCTAGATTTATCGCGCCCCACCGGGGGCGCGATAAATCTAGCCCCTACGAGATTTTCGCAACAAGTTGGTAGTGTGCCAGGAGCGTCGTCTCAGGCGCGTCGGCCGAGACAATCAATACAACATGGGTGACTTGTGTGCCAAAGCCTGGAATGGTCAATGTTCCCTGGCCGGTTGCAAGATCAACGGCCATGGGCGTGACGGTAAACGTTGAACCCGCATAGATTAACGCCTGAACATCGTAGTGTTCAGGCAACACGTTATTCGAACGTATGAAACCATTGCTTACCCAGCCATTAGCGCTGCCGGCAGAATCTTGAAAGTTGAGTTCCGGTATACGAATTTGATCGACGGCAAACCCTTGTAAATTTACGGCGTCATCTGTGACTTCCTCAAAGCGCACCTGTATTTTTTTGCCGGTATAGGGCGTCAGGTCTACGCTCTCCTGTACCCAGGAGGGAGCATTGCCGCTGCCGCTGCTGCCCGTATAGCCATTCCCCCAGTTCAAACCGTTTGGATTGGTATTCATCGTATAGTTACCCTTGAGTGTCGTCCAATTCACGCCATCCGTGGAAACTTCAACGAAGGCATAATCATAGTCTTTTTCCAGGTCGAACCAGGTGGCGAATTGTAACGTGGCGTGCTTTCCCTTGAGACCCGCCAGGTCGAAGCTATGCGTCAGGGTACTATCCATATTATCATAACGGTTACTCCACCATTCGTCAGCCGACCCCAGGGGGTCATTACCAATAACACGTACGGTAGAGGCACCCTTGAGGCTGATGGTCAGTTTTCCACGCCGCCTCTGGGGTTGGAGATCATAATACTCGGCTGCATACTGATGTACCGAGTCCCCCTCCGATGTTGGGTAACGATTGATAGTGTGCTGCGGAGTTACCCCAGGCAGTTGTATGCTGGGATAGCTATATTGCCCCTGATCGAGGTTGGGATCTTCCACGTAATTCGCAATGAACCACTTGTTCAACACGTCCATGAAGTGATCCTGGTAGCCGTGCTTAGCCAGGACATGATCGAAATTAGCGGGGGGCGAAGCAGGGTCCTGCAATAGTTCTTTGAGAACGCTGTAGCCGCCATAGTGTTCGGCAAAGTAGTCCATGAAGAGGTAGCCCGCTCCATAATGGGGCACCGCGGCATTAATATCATCAGTCCAGTCGTTGAGCTGGGTATCGGGCGATTGTATGAATGCCAGGTCTACTCCTCCTGCTGGATATCCATTGATGTGCTGTGCCAGCACCGACATGCCTTCATTGGTCCAGCTCAGGTCGACGGGATGCAGGTGCCAGTGGATCATATGCTGGAATTCGTGCGCCAGCGTGCTATTGTAGTCGGCGCTGCCAGGAGTGGTGCTGTCGATGCTCACATAGAACATTTCGCGCTCGTTGCTATAAGGGTTCACGCTGGTTGGATACTCGTCCTCTGAAGAGAAGTAGCCACCTATATTACTACCCAGGCCAACGGCATTGAGGATGGTGAGATGGACATCGTCGTCGATGCCGGGCGTCCATTCGCTCCCGTAGGTTGCGCGGTCGGTGGGATAAATCTGTTTTTCGAAGATGTTGGCAGACGATTGAAGCGCTGCCAGATTTACCGGTTGTCCATCTTCTACATACATGTAGACGTGAGGTGTGATATAAACGAGCTTCGCGTGGATACGCGAGTAAGTACGGCTGTCCGAGTTATTGAGCCAGAAAGCATCTTCCTGTCCGAGATGGGCATTCAGCGGCGTTGTACGCCCAACATGCGGGATAGGCGACGATGTGTGCAGTTTGAGCCTCTGCGCGAGGCTGTACAGGTTCCGCATGGGATGCGGCGTCATCAATAGCAGTTGTTCCGTTTGCAGCAGATTCGGAAAATTCCCTGTTGTTGGCGATGGCAGATTGCTGCCCGGTACCTGGGTAACCGTTGGTGTGGCATCGCCGGTTGGTGGGCCACCTCCAAGCGAACAGGATGAGAGGAGGAGTAACATCAAAAGCAGCACAAGGTACCTGGCACGCGCCCCATCCCCGCCCACAGGGTACCCGGCGCGCGTCCCATCCCCGCCCCCAGGGTACCCGCAAGGGGCACCCCTACCATACACGAGACGGTGCCACCGTCGTGTATGGTAGGGGTGCCCCTTGCGGGTACCCTGGGAGCTTTGCTGCTTTTGATGTTTCATGCTATTGCTCCTCAATCTCTTTGAAGCGATAGCCCACGCCACGCTCGGTCAGGATGTATTTGGGGTGTGCGGGGTCAGCCTCGATCTTTTGACGCAGGTAGGTGATGTACAGGCGCAGGTAGTGCGCCTCGTCACGGTATTCGCGGCCCCATACTTTGGAGAGCAGCGTTTCGTGTGTCAGCAGGTGACCCGCGTTGTTGACAAGGTGATAGAGAAGACGATACTCAGTTGGGCGCAGGACAACTTTTTCGCCTCGTACAATCACTTCTCGCCTTGAGAAATCGATCTTGAGATCGGGATCAACGACGATCTCTGTTTTACGGGCTGGAGGTGCCATGAGAGAACGACGCAAAAGCGCCCGGATGCGTGAGAGGAGTTCACGTGGGCTAAAGGGCTTGGCAAGATAATCGTCGGCACCGAGATCGAGCCCGCGGATCTTATCATGCTCGTTCTGGCGCACGGTGAGCATAATGACGGGTACAGTCGAAACTTCGCGAATGTTGCGCAGCGTTTCGAAGCCGTCCATTTCGGGCATCATCACATCCAGTACTACCAGGTCTGGGAGATGCTCGCGCAGTTGCTCCAGCGCCTCGATGCCGTTGCCAGCCTCCAGGACATGATAATGTTCTAATTCCAGATTCATGTGTACAAAATCGCGGATACGCGGCTCATCGTCTACGATGAGGATGGTCATATCCCGCGAATCGAAAACTTCCTTCTCCATCAAAAAACCACCATTGGTAAATATGCTTTTTCTTCACGTGGTAAACTAAACGAAAATGTCGATCCCTGGTGCAGGGTGCTTTCGACCCAGATGTGTCCCCCGTGTGCCTCTACGATGGCACGACTGATATAGAGGCCAAGTCCGGCTCCTTGCGTTGAACTCGTTGTGCCGCCTCCCACCCGTTGGAAACGTTCAAAAATTTGCTCCTGTTCGCGCAAAGAGATGCCCATGCCGGCATCACTCACGCTCACAATTACCTCGTCGGCCTGGATACGCGAGGCGTAGAGCAAGTTGCCCACCAGCTTATTGAGGCGATCAGCCTCTTCTTCTATGGCATTCAACCGGGAACGCAGCGCTTCCTCGTCAAATACGGCGTCCGTGCGCGCCAGGGTCGAGGCGTAGCCCTTGATGATGGCGATAGGCGTCTGCAATTCGTGCGAAATCACGGAGATAAACGTCGAACGCTGTTCCTCCTGTTCGCGCTCGCGCGTGATGTCGCGTATGGTAAGAATACCGCTGGTCGGCTCACCTTTCGCTGACCCTACATAGGATGCCGTGACGCTGACGTCGAAACGCTGCCCGTCGCGAGCCGAAATGACCATTTCCTGATTGACCACGTTTTGACCGGCAAAAGCCCGCAAGATAGGCGAACCCACCAATCCCACTTCGTTGCCTTGACGATCTCTCGGGCGCAGGACTTCATAGTAAAATCGCCCCAGGACTTCACTTTCATGCCAACCGGTGAGCCGCTCCATGGCCGGATTGAAGTCGATAATACGCAGCGCCGTGTCCACAGTCAGGATGCCCTCGTCGCTTTGCTGAAAGATGGCAGCCAGCCTCCGCTGCTCCTTTACCAGGGATTGTGATTTCAAGGCTGAACGCAATCCGGCCGCAAGGTGCGTGATGAACAGATGCATCGTGCCATCGGGCTCTTCAGGATGCTCAAAGCACGAGTATGCTCCTGCCGGGCGCACATAATGCAGCATGCCCAGGACGCCCGCGTGATCGTACAGGAATAGCGAGCAGCGTTCGTACTCAGATGGTTGCTCATCTGCTTCCATGGCATCATCAGCTATCCCGAGTTGCATGACCAACGCTGCTGGCAGGCTATCGACGACCAGTGGACATCCCGAAGTCGGCTGTTTGCGTTCGCGTATATACGCTAATAGATGTACGCAGGCCGACTCTGTCAGGTTGTAAAGCGTATATTCGGTACTACTCTGTGGATCAAAAGCTTCGTTGGATACGACGAAGACACCAGCGTCACCGGCAAGCAGCCGAATAGCGCTGCCGGTGAGGATAGTAATTTGATCATGCAAATCCTGGGATTGTTGTGTTTGGGACAAGGACATCGATGGCTCCGTAAGGGCTTGCCAGTAATTCCAGACAGTGCTATTGTAACACACGGGCGCTAGAGTTGATACCTGCCCAAAATTGCGAGGTTTCCGATGCATTTTGATATTTTTACGCTGTTTCCCGATATGTTCCAGGGACCATTTTCTGAAAGCATTCTCAAGCGCGCGCAGGAGCGAGGGCTGCTCAGCATTGCCCTGCACAATATTCGGGATGCCACTACCGATAAACATCACGTTGTCGATGACTATCCTTATGGTGGCGGGGCAGGCATGGTGATGAAGCCGGAGCCGATTTTTACTGCCATCGAAGCTATATACCAGGGCGGGCCAATTATCCTATTGTCTCCGCAAGGTCGGCTATTCAACCAGCAGATCGCACACGAACTTGCGCAGGAACCGCGAGTAACATTGATCTGTGGGCACTACGAGGGCATTGACGAGCGCGTACGTGAACACCTGGTGACCGATGAGCTTTCAATTGGCGATTACGTGCTGACGGGCGGCGAACTGGCGGCCATGATTGTGGTCGATGCCACGAGCCGCCTTATTCCCGCCGTCCTGGGAGGTGACGAGTCGACTTTGGAGGAGTCGCACAGTGGGAACCTGCTGGAGTATCCGCACTACACGCGCCCGTCAGAGTTCCGCGGATGGAATGTTCCTGGTGTGCTGCTTTCGGGAAATCATGCCGAGATCGCAAAGTGGCGCAGGAAAGAGTCCTTGCGCAGAACGAAGCAGCGGCGACCCGATCTGTTTGCGAAGCTGGATTTGAGTAGTAAGCTGGATACGAAGCTGGTGAGGGAGTTGGAAGAGGAGGGGTAGTACCGGGTATTGATGGCTCCATCATCCATCTCGTATTTCGCCAGGAAGTTCCTCCATATGTACCCTAAAACCTTTCGGGAAGCAAGTAAGCCTCGCATTATGGGGTAAAAGTGTCTGATTTCTAATAGACCACTGTAACGCCTCTGCCCAAGCTGCTTCCTCATCTTTTGCATACAGAAATACCAAATTACTCCAACCACCTTTATCATAATCCAGCACCCACAGCAGTTTCCTCGTGTCCATTCAAGTTGCCCATTCTTAGTAATTACTATACAGTAATTACTATATAGTAATTAAGTACGTGTTGTCAAGCAGATCTACTTGTTACAATCATCCAAAAAGGGATGAAACATGGCTAAGCTTCGAGTAAAAGAAGTGGCGAAGGAAAAGGGGATCAGTATGGGGAAACTTTCGAGAGCAGCGGATGTAGATATGAATACGTTGAGGCGCGTCTATGACGATACTAAGTACAGCCCAACCCTTGCCACCCTCGAAAAGTTAGCGAAGGCCCTGGGCGTGAAGATAGCTGATCTTATCGAAGAGAATGAAGCTCAGCAATAATGTGCGATTTGTAGCGTTTACGCATGGGGACTACTCACGACTTTTTCTCGTGTTCATTGGTTGGAGGCATTCCATTCCCCTGCATCGCAGCCACCTGGTCCTTAGGAATGCCTGAAGCTTGAAGCAAGTTTGTGAGCATGTAGGACTGCTTCAGCAACTCCGCATCCTGCGCGGAGAGGTGCTCCATGATCTGCTCAATGTCGTGATAGGATTTGATCGTCGTATTGAACTGCTCTTCCGCTTGAAGCTCCTGTTGACGTCCCAGCAAACCCTGACCCACCATAATGACGATCATGAGAGGCAATTGTGGGACGGAAGCGAGACAGAGCAGAAGCGGCCAGGGCATCGGGTCGAAGTGGACGATGGTCGCGTTGGCTGCAATCCACAGAACAATCCAGGCTGTGATCAACCAGAACGTGGGCATGGCGGAAAACACCTTAGTCATACCGATGGCTACCTTCTGGTTAAAATTGCTCGCCGCTCTCTCTGCCGCTATCAGCACATTGACATTGCGTGCCTCCTGCACGTATGGCTTGTTATGAAACAGGCTGCGTGTATTATGCTCTGGTTTCGGCTGAAAAGTTGCTGATGACGTCTCTCCTGCCATAGCAAAACTCCTTCTTTTTCAGTTTGTGATGCCGACATCCTATGCTTAGGCATGGTTCAAAGTAAGCACAGATCAATGTGACAGTTTGAACAGTGAAAATAAAATGTCACATGGCTCTACAAGCCCGTTTATGAACATCTGCTTTTCACCAATTGTCACATAGATTTGAACCTTGCCTTACTATAGCATGCCATCAAGATGACGCAAGGGCGAACATTTCATCACTTGAGATTGAGGGCTCTCCTTACGATCGTGGTATAATGCGGAAGAAGCAAGAGATGGAGTGTGAGCTTTGTGAAAGAAAGGGACGGGAGGTCATGGAAAAACCCGATGAACGATCTACATCACTCCCATATGGTGAAGTAGAAGCCTTGCAGCCCTATTATCAACAGTTACAGGACCAATACCAGACCTTTATGGACCATCACAAACGGTTACAGGACCGGTACCAGGCCTTTGTGAACCATCATGACCTGTTAGAAAAGCTCTACGGCACCTTGATGAATCATAGATACCGTTTGCAAGACCAACACCAGGTCCTTGAAGACTATCACCGAGCTTTACAGGATCATGACCGCATGGGACAGGACTATCTTCAAACGTTACGGGAGCATCTTCAAGCTTTACAGCAACTCTCTCGTGATAGGGCTTAGGGAGGGAAAAGTCTCAAGCAAAAAACTGCTCGACAGACACTGGAAGGTCTGGTACTATACGCGATGGCAATGTTTCTAACCCCTGAAAGACCCCCAGCGAGCGATACTTCCCATCCTCTAATGCCAACACTTCCACAGCGCGACTAGCAGGCTTGACAATCCAATACTCCGCTACTCCAGCACGAGCGTACACTTCGTACTTGACCAGCCGATCAAAAACAGCAGTACCTGGCGATGCAATTTCAACAACTAAGTCAGGGGCACCAATAATCTTTTTCGCTTGAATCCTGTCCAGATGCTCATTCAGCACAACAACAACATCTGGTTGAAACACATTTTTTTGCCCCAGATCTACATCGATAGGAGATGTGAATACGCGCCCAAGGCCAGCGAATTTGACGTGTATCTGTAGGTAGGAAACGATCCCAACTACAATGCTTTGATGCT
>WNFT01004016.1_pt1 | contig 12857 bp, 7 predicted proteins | sample 5400191 | NCBI WGS metagenome assembly WNFT01 (sample SAMN13153359, study PRJNA577476) | soil metagenome | isolation source: 80 cm saprolite under Madrone tree | place: USA:California | collected 2016-06-14
GTTTCCTCCAATCCATAGCGCCCGAGGGCTGCCTGGTAGCCCCGCCAATTGAGCGGGCGATGCCGTTTTGCCATAGTCCGGAAGAATCGGTCAAAGAAGTAGAAACCGATGCCGAAGTTGGTGTCCATGAAGCCTTCGCTGTCCACGCTGCGGTGATGAATGTCGTGCAGCCTCCTGGCTTTCAGGAACCACGATCTAAGAAAAGGAACTCGCGTCATCCAGAAGTTCTTGGTGTGCATCCTGTCGTGCAGGTAGCTGAACATCAGGATTGGCCAGCCGAGCAACGTGCACAGCGCGAGCACCTGGTATACAGGCGGCACGCCTAGGAGTGCCATCACTCCCCAACAAGACAGCAGAATGATCGCGGAGGGCCCCAGCCACTCAATCCCCACATTGCCGACGGAAAGGCGGTTGTCGGTCGCGTCGCGGTACTCCCCGGCGCGCATGGGCTGCCGGGGGCCGTAGATGAGGAAATGGTGGATCAGATGGCCTCGGCTAAGGGAGGGGAATTTGTCGCTGTGCAGAAGTCGATGCAGCCAATAACCGGCAAACTCCGCGACAACCACGGAATCCACCAGCGTCGCGACGACTCCAACGAAGGTGACGTGCAAGCGTTCGTAGATCATGGGTGCATCTCCATCCGATCCTTGCTGGCGGCTCCCCAAACGAAAGGCGAAACCGTCAATGAGATCACCCTACGCAGAACGTTAACGCTCCTCAAGCGACAAGGAACGCCAAGGCGCTCCAGAATAGAGATGTCGCACCATGTCGTTGAGGGCGATTCTCACCAGGCTGAAAGCAAAGGACTTGCGGGAGAGAGCGAGAGACTTATTGGGCACCGGGGGGAACAGTTTTCAGCCCGGTCCCTATGCCGGCCAGCAGAAACAGCGAAGCGCCGCAGCCCGGGCAGGCGCGGCGCTTCTAGGTATCTTGTAAGAAAGCGAAGTTTTCCAGGAGGAATGAGGACTACTTCACTTCCCAGGTGTCGCCCGCGCGAAGAAGCTTGCCTAGGTCGCCGGGACCACGCTTGGCGATAACGTCCTTGATCTGCTGGCTCATCACGTCTTCGTAGCGCGGGAGATCATCCCACGCGCGGAAAACGCCGATCGGAGTGGGGAAGCCCGGCCGGTGCTCCATATGCGAGAGCAAGAAGGCGTAGGAGGGCCGAGGATGGTGCGCGTCGTGCACAATCAGGTCGCTCTCCGTGATTCCGTTGCCGAGCTGGACGACTTCGATGTCGCCATCCGATTTCCGGCGGATGCCCTTATCCTTGTTCTTGCCGAAAACCAGCGGCTTGCCGTGCTCGAGCTGCATCACGTGTTCGCTACGTGCGTCGCGCTCGGTCAGGGAGAACCATGCGCCGTCGTTGAAGATGTTGCAGTTCTGAAGAATCTCGACGAAGGCGGAACCCTTGTGCGCCGCGGCGAGCTTCAGCGTTTCTTTGAGATGCCCCTGGAAGACGTCGACGGAGCGCGCAACAAAAGTGGCTTCGGAACCGATGGCCAGGGAAATGGGGTTGAATGGCCGGTCGAGTGAGCCGAACGGCGTGGATTTCGTTTTCTTGTTGAATTCAGAGGTCGGCGAATACTGGCCCTTCGTCAATCCGTAAATCTTATTGTTGAAGAGCAATACCTTGACGCCGACGTTGCGCCGCAGCATATGAATTGTGTGATTCCCGCCGATGGAAAGCGCGTCGCCGTCGCCAGTGGCCACCCAGACTTCCAACTCCGGGCGGATCGCCTTGATGCCCGTGGCCACAGCCGGCGCGCGACCGTGAATCGTGTGAAAGCCGAAGGTGTTCATGTAATACGGGAAGCGGCTGGAACAGCCGATCCCGGAAACAACAACGAAGTTTTCGCGCTTGATGCCCAGCTCTGGAAAAACGGACTGCACGGCGGAGAGGATCGCATAATCTCCGCAGCCGGGGCACCACCGGACTTCCTGGTCGGTTTGAAAATCTTTCTTGGTCAAAGGCGGCGGCAGCGTTGCGGTTCCCATAGTCGATTCTCCTAGAGTCCCAACATCTCTTCGATTTTTTGTTCCAGTTCAGCTTGCTTGAAGGGCCGGCCTTGGATCTTGTTCAGGCCGACGGCGTCCACGAGATACTTGGCGCGCAGCACCCACAAGAGTTGGCCCATGTTCAATTCCGGTACAAGCACCCTTTTGTAGCGCTTTAGAACGTCACCCAAGTTAGACGGCAGAGGATTGAGGTGCCGCAGGTGCAGATGGCCGATCCTGCGTCCCTTGGCGCGTTGCGCTTTTAATGCCGCGGTGATTGAGCCGCAGGTCGAACCCCAGGCGACGATCAGCAAATCGCCTTCCCGATCGCCATCGGGAAGCACGTTGGGAATGTCCTGAGCGACCGCCGCGACTTTTGCCGCCCGGACGCGCACCATATTTTCGTGATTCAGCGGTTCGTAGTTGATGTTTCCTGTAGGATCCTGCTTCTCGAGGCCGCCGATACGATGTTCAAGCCCAGGAGTCCCTGGAACTGCCCAAGGCCGGGCCAAAGTCTGCGGGTTGCGCTTGTAAGGCAGGAAGGTGACGGGATCGGTCGCAAATTTCACGGGGATTTCCGGAATTTCGCTTAGCTCCGGAATTCGCCAGGGCTCCGCGCCGTTTGCCAGGTAACCGTCCGAAAGAACAATGACCGGCACCATGTATTTGACGGCGATCCGGCAAGCCTCGATCGCCACCCAGAAGCAATCCGCGGGCGTCGAGGCGGCCAGCACCGGAATCGGGGCTTCGGAATTGCGGCCGAAAAGCGCCTGAAGCAGGTCCGCCTGCTCGGTCTTGGTCGGAAGGCCGGTTGACGGGCCGCCGCGCTGGATGTCGCAAATGACCAGCGGGATCTCGACCGCAACGGCAAGGCCCAGCGCTTCTGTTTTTAGCGCCATTCCAGGGCCGGACGTTGTTGTGATGGCCAGCGCGCCGGCGTACGCAGCGCCGATCGCCGAGGTGATGGCGGCGATCTCGTCTTCGGCCTGAAATGTCATCACGCCAAAGTCTTTGTACTGGGAGAGCTCGTGCAGAATATCCGAAGCCGGAGTAATCGGGTAACTGCCTTGAAAAAGCGTCAGCCCGGACTTTTGCGCCGCGGTAACAAACCCCAGCGCCAGCGCCTGATTCCCGCTCATGCTGCGGTAGAGCCCGGGGGTGAGCTGAGCCGGCGGAATCTCATAACTGACCTGAAATGCTTCCGTCGCTTCGCAGTAGGAATAGCCGCCTTTCAGCGTGAGCTTGTTCGCTTCCACGAGCAGAGGCTTGTTCTTGAACTTCTCTTCAATCCAGCGGACCGTCGGGTCCATCGAGCGGTTGTAGAGCCAGTAGCACATGCCCAGCGCGAAGAAATTCTTGCAGCGGTCCATCGATTTGGCGTCGAGACCAAGATGCTCGAGCGAACGCCGCGTCAGCCGCTCCAGCTCGACCGAAAACAGCCGGAATTTATCGAGTGAATGATCTTCCAGAGGGTTCGAGGTCATCTGCGCTTTGCGCAGATCGCCCTCTTTGAAACTATCGCTGTTGACGATCAAGATCCCGTTGGCTTTCAGATCGGCAATGTTCACTTTCAGCGCCGCCGGATTCATGGCAATCAGTACATCGATCGCATCGCCCGGCGTATAAACCTCGTTCGACGAGAAGTGCAGCTGAAAACCGCTGACGCCCGGAATCGTTCCGGCAGGAGCGCGAATTTCCGCCGGATAATCCGGAAACGTGGCAATATCATTGCCATAGAGTGCGGCGGTATTCGTGAATTGGCTGCCGGTGATCTGCATGCCGTCCCCGGAGTCGCCCGCGAAACGGATTACCGCCTGATCAAGCACTTCGCGCTTGCTTTTTACTGGTGGAACTTCTGCGAGCGTAGACATTCTTGTCCCAGGCCTCCGCTTATCGATGAACTCCCCCTACCCCAGGGTGTGTGGCTCAATCTTAAGGATGAGGCGGTGCGGTGAAAGGATGGCCTCTGAGGCAGCCCGCCAAGAGCCAACACCAAGAGGATATCACATCGGCAATCGCGTGGCGGGTAGAGGGCGCCTAGTGATGCAGTGTGTCGTATCGAGAAAGACTTATGGGAATCGAATCAATCGCAATTGTAGGCGGGCTGTAAGTTGACAGTGAACAAATCGGGTGCGAGCGGCGGTGATTGGTTTCTGTGCGTGATTACCGGAGATACGCGACCCCGTACTCTATCAAACCCTTTTCTGCTCCCTTGCGCGAACTTACGATCCTGGCTAATGAGTAGATATTCGGAGCCCTGGAAGCGTAGGGAACCGCCATTTCCATGCGCGATCCCTCGGGGTAATGGTTGGAACTGTAAAAGCTTAGGCCGCCGCGCGCCAAATCCCTGACCAGCACCACTTCGCTTCCCAGCGTAGAATGCCGGACGCGTCCAACCACCTCTACTTGAATTCGATCATGTGACCGCAAGTTTTTCTTGCCGCCGGCTAAAAGCTGCTGTGACCCTTGAAGCTTATTATCCAGTTCAACCGGGACATGCGGATCCGTGGAAGTTTGGCCGAAAGGCCGCGTCCACGTGGTCCAGCCACCGCAATTCGTGCAGGTCCGGGAGATGCAGTGGTGGCGGAGAAAGAGATCCGCCTCAAATTCGCCCAGGTACGTCACCTCCAATCGGCAACAAGCAATACACCGGAGCAAGGCCCGCAAAACGGCCTTCTCCGGATCGGGTTCGGCAGGAAAAGCAATGTCCCACAGATTGGCTGCCGGGTCGAGTAAAGCAACCCCAAACACACGGGCCTCGGACCACCCTGCGAGGCGGCCCACCACTCGAGCCAAGGCCTCTCTGCCAGCTCCGACTCGCTGAATCTTGATGTTCTGGCCCGCGTAAAGCCCCAGGTCCACCATAATCGCAGCGCCCCGGCGGCTGACGTCTACTGTACGTCCTTCTTCCCACAAATCCTTACCGTGTTCTGTAATGCCGGAAACACGAATGTGCAAAGACAAAAAGACACGATCGCTCTCACGTTGATTCTTGTCCACAGCTGGAAAACGGGCGTGCCCCGCGCCGAGAGCATCCCTGGTAGATTCGCTGCTGGGGTAGTCCGCCATACGTCATCACCGCCAATGGAAGAATTCAAGAGACTTCCAGTTCGTCTTCCCGCCAAAAGAGAGCCCTCTTCCCCAAGTCGCAGAACGGACCAACGTGGGCGGACTCCCAAGCTACTCTCGGTGGGATACATGGTTACGACAATCAGGTAAAGAACCGAATTTGGAGAGAGTAATTCCCCCTGCCAAACGAAGAAGAGTGGATGGTTGCAGCAAGCGCAAAATTTGGCTTGACGTTCGCTTTCTTTTCGCCTAAAGTGACTGTGGATTTCTTTAGCGAGTGGAGGCGGCACATGGCTCTGACCAAACGGCAAAAAGAAGTTCTCGATTACCTCGTGGCGTTTGAGACCAAACATGGCTACGCGCCGAGCTTCGAAGAAATTGGCAAGGGCCTCAAACTCACTTCGCTAGCCACCGTGCACAAGCACATCACCACGCTCGAAAAAAAAGGTTTCATTCGCCGCGGCTACAACCAGAGCCGTTCTATCGAGATTATTCAATTGCCGAAGTCAGTCAAGGAGCAAGTGACCGATCGCAAGATGCAGGAGCTTCCTCTGGTGGGCAGGATCGCTGCCGGGCGCCCGCTGGAGGCCGTCGAAGAACGCGAGACGATCTCGCTGGGGGATTTCGCGCGAGGCGGCAATTCCTTTGTCCTGCAGGTCAAAGGCACCTCTATGATCGAGGATCACATCATGGATGGAGACTATGTTGTATGCGAACAAACGCAGGTCGCTAATGCCGGTGACATCGTGGTGGCGCTGATCGGCGGCGAAGAGGCGACTCTTAAGCGCTTCTACCGCGAGGGCCCTGGCAAGATTCGCCTGCAACCGGCCAACTCGGAAATGGCTCCCATCATGGTGGCCGCGAACGACCTCAAGATTCAGGGCCGCGTCATCGGCGTCCTCCGCAAATATTAGTTGTGAATTATCCAGATTTCCTGCAGACCACCAAGTATTGGTCGGCTTGATCCCCTCTCCCACGCATTTCCGCGAATAAAATGTATGTGTCAGAATCCAGTGGCGTGCATCTGATGAGTATTACGGCTATTCTTGCGAAGCCCTCCGAGAGAGTGTGGCAGGGAAGATGAAGCCGAAGGAAGTCTCGACGAGATACTCAAAATCCCTGAGGTTGCGAACTTGTCTGAGAGCCGCCAAACCATCCTGATTGTCGATCCCGACTCGGCTTCGCTGAGCGGTCTTGAGGAACTGGTGCGTTCAGCCGGCTATGAGGTTGCCACATCCTCCTCCCAGGCAGAAGGATTCAGGTTTGTAAAGGACGCCAGCATCGACCTTCTGCTTCTCTCTGCCGACCTGGCCGACATCCAATGCTGCGATGCCCTCACCGAAGTCAAAGGCAATGCTGCCACGGCGGGGACTCGCGTGATTCTGCTTATTCAGGGTGGGGGAGCGGAGCGGGCTCGGGGCCTCGATCTCGGCGCGGACGACGTGCTGACTTCACCATCGGAGCCGGCGGAATTGCTCGCCCGTATTCGTGTCCAATTGCGCGAAAAACACGGCTTTGACGAACTCCGGGAAAAGACTCGTATTGCGGACGAGGGCCGCGAAATGGCGCAGACGGCCTTCCAGGCTCTCGCTGTGACCGAGAAAATGACTCGCGATGCTTTTTCCCTAGAACGGGCCTTAAAAATTGGCGTGTCTGCCCTGTTTGCGGTGGCCCTATTGATCGCTGGAATCTTTGTTCTTTACTCACGGCGTGCCAACAAGGAAGCGAATCGAGCGTACGCCGTGATCGCGCAACTCGAGCGCGGCGCACGCCGCCAGGAGCAATTGATGGCGGATGCTCGCAGTGCGCGAGCCGATCTTCAGCGATCCGACGTGCTCACGCAAAAGGAGCAGCTGAAGCAGCAATCGGAGGAGTTGCGCCAGAAAATATCCGGCGCAGAGCCCGGCGATGTTGCTTCACTTCGCAGGGAGCTCGAAGAAACCACCACGCGGCTCAAGCGCGTTGAGACCGAATCGCAATCCGCCGAGGAAGTGATTCGTGCGTATGCGCCAAGCGTGTGCCTTCTCCACGTATCTGTCTCCTTCGTCGACCGAGCTACGGGCCGTCCATTGCGCTACGGGGGAATCAATCCGGATGGCGAGCCGCTCCACGATAGCGATGGCAACCCGGTGTATACGCTGGAAGGCCGCGCACCCGAAGTTCGCGCTGATTTCTTCGGCACTGGATTTATCGTTCGAGAAGGCCGCATTCTCACTAATCACCACGTGGCGCAACCTTGGTGGAAAAATGACGAGCTTGCCACCGTTTCCGCTCAAGGGCTTAGCCCCTCCATCGCCGAATTTACCGCTTATTTCCCCGATTCGACCGCGGGAGTTCCCGTGAGCGTTTCCGAGATCTCCGAGCAGGCCGATCTTGCCGTGCTCAAGGGTGATTTGTCCGGCTTGAAAAGACCCATGCTGAAAATGGATGCTCGCAAGGATGCGGCGGTCAGCGGCCAGCCGCTGCTCTCTCTAGGCTATGCCACAGGCATCAGCGCTATTCTTGCGCGTGCCGGCGAAGATGCCGTCCAAGACATCGCCAAAAAGACCGGGGGAAATCCGACGGAGATCGTCAACGAACTCCTGCGCCGTAAGCTCATCCGGCCCCTGGTGACTCAGGGCCATATCGGCGACGTTCTTCCGGACAAAATTGTCTATGACGCGCAGACCACTTCCGGCGGTTCCGGCGGACCGCTATTCAACCGCGATGGAGAGGTAATTGGCGTCACGTTCGCTGTCGTCAGGGGTTTTGGCGGTTCTAATTTTGGCGTCCCCATCCGCTTCGCCCAGCCTCTTCTCAAGCCATGAAGGCTCGTTTTGTCTTATTCTAAGGCGTGGAGCCTAAACGGCGTCTTCCGTCGTCAACCAGAATCATGGATCATCTTCTTGCTCGCGTGATCGTCGTTTGCCTGATCGCCGCTCTGCTGGCATTGCCGGCTCCCATTCGCGCTTACGCTGTTCTCTCTCACGAAGCCATCATCGATGCGGCTTGGGAAATGCACATCAAACCGCTCCTCCTGAAAAAGTTTCCGCAAGCAACCGAGGAAGATCTCAGCAGGGCGCAGGCCTATGCCTACGGCGGCGCCATCATTCAAGATATGGGCTACTATCCTTATGGCAGCCCCTTTTTCAGTGACCTCACCCACTACATCCGCAGTGGCGATTTCATTTTGGCTTTGCTGCGAGACGCGAAAGATCTGAATGAGTACGCTTTCGCCGTCGGCGCGCTCTCCCATTATGTCGCGGACAACATCGGTCATCGCGTCGGCATCAACCGGACTGTCGCGATTCTGTATCCGGGCTTGCGGAAAAAATACGGCGATAGCGTTTCGTTTGAAGACAACCGACTGGCGCACGTGAAAACCGAGTTTGGTTTTGACGTTCTCGAGATCGCCAGGGAGCGTTACGCTCCGGAAAGCTACCACGATTTCATCGGTTTCGAAGTTTCACGTTCGGTTTTCGATCAAGCATTTCGGGAGACATATGGCCTTGAGTTAAAAGATGTGCTCGTGAGCGAAGAGAAGGTTCTCAACTCTTACCGCCGCGACGTCAGCAAGCTCATCCCGAAAGCCACCCGCATCGCCTGGCACCTCAAGAAAGATGAGATCAAGGACGATATTCCAGACGCAACAAAGAAAAAGTTTCTGTTCAACTTGTCGCGGGCAAATTACGAGCGCGAATGGGGCAAGGACTATCGCAAACCCAGTCCTGGCGAGCGTTTTCTGGCCTTTCTCTACAAATTGGTTCCCAAGTTCGGTCCACTCAAGATTCTCCAGTTCAGGACGCCCACGCCACAGACCGAGCAGATGTTCGAGTCCAGTTTCAATGCCACGCTCGACCACTATCGTGAACTCTTGACCGACCTTCGTGAAGGTCGGCTGTACCTGCCCAACCATAATTTCGATGTTGGTGAGAACACCGGTCCTGGAAAATACCGCTTGAATGATGAAGCCCACGCGGAATTGCTCGATAAACTTGCGGACACCAAATTCGCGAATGCCACATCAGAACTCAAGGCTGAGCTTTTACATTTTTTTGCGGAACCAGATGCGCCGTATGCGACAAAACACAACGCCAAAGCATGGACGAAAGTTCAAACCCAGTTGCAACAGTTGAAATCGTCAACGGTCACTTCTGGTCTTGCCAATTGTAGGCGGCAGACGAGGCCCGGGGGATCAGCCACGCTGTAGTTTTTAGGCATGCGCTTCGTGAGGCGTCTTCTCCTTCCACGCACAAAAATAATTTGTTCCTCAAATCGAAAAACTGCGACTGAGTCGCGTCGTCACCATGAAACAATGTAGAATTTCGCGCGACGCTTTGACCGCCTCTGAGATGAAGAAAACCATACCGATCCGCAAACTACTTGCTGCCAATCGCAGCGAAATCGCCATACGCATCTTCCGTGCCGCCAACGAACTTGGTTTGCGCACCGTGGCCATTTATTCACAGGAAGACCGTCTCGCCCTGCATCGTTTCAAAGCTGATGAAGCGTATCAGGTCGGCGCGGGCAAAGGCCCTGTCGAAGCCTATCTGGACATTGCAGGAATTGTGGCCCTGGCCAAGGAAAAGGGCGTCGACGCCATCCACCCGGGGTACGGTTTCCTCTCCGAGAACCCCGCGTTCGCCCGCGCCTGCGAAAAGGCCGGCATCACTTTCGTTGGTCCTCCGCCGAACCTTCTTGAATTGCTTGGCGACAAAACTGCCGCTCGAAGATTAGCCACCTCCGCGTGGGTACCCATTCTGCCGGGAACCGACACTCCAGTCACGTCGCCTTCGGAAGCGCAGAAGATTGCGCGGGAGATCGGCTATCCCGTCATCGTGAAAGCGGCGATGGGCGGCGGTGGCCGGGGCATGCGCGTTGTTCATGACGCCGCGCAGCTCGATGCTCTTCTCGAAGAAGCCCAGGGAGAGGCGCGGTCCGCATTCGGCGATGCTTCTGTTTTCCTGGAACAATATTTACCGCGCGCGCGGCACCTGGAAGTCCAGATCCTTGCTGATCATCACGGTAACCTGCTGCATCTTTACGAACGCGACTGCTCTGTCCAGCGCCGCCATCAAAAAGTCGTCGAAGTTGCTCCCGCCGCCAATCTTCCCGTGACTATTCGCGGCGAACTCTGCGATGCGGCGGTTCAGCTTGCACGCAAGGCTAACTATCAAAACGCCGGAACGGTTGAGTTTCTCTACGACGTTGATTCGCAGAAGTGGTATTTCATCGAGGTCAATCCGCGCATTCAAGTCGAGCACACGGTAACCGAAATGGTCACAGGCATTGATCTTGTGCGCTCGCAGATTCTCGTCGCGCAAGGCCACGAACTGCACCAGCCGCCGATGGCGCTGCCGCAACAGGCAAATATCCCCTTGAACGGCGCGGCTCTCCAGTGTCGCGTAACCACGGAGGACCCCGAGAGAAATTTCGCTCCCGACTACGGAAAAATTTCCACCTATCGTTCCCCCGCCGGTTTTGGCATTCGCCTCGATGGCGGCACTGCTTACGCCGGAGCGATGCTTGCCGCCTACTACGATTCGCTTCTCGTCAAAGTCACGGCCTGGGGCGCGAATCTTCCCGAAGCCTGTCAGCGAATGGACCGCGCGCTCCGCGAATTCCGCATTCGCGGCGTGAAAACGAATATCCCGTTCGTCGAAAACGTGGTCAATCATCCGAAGTTTCGCGCCGGTGAAGTCACCACCTCTTTCCTCGACGAGTCGCCCGAACTCTTCCGTTTCCCCAGCCGCGGCGACCGCGCCACCAAGCTCCTCTCGTATCTTGGTGACGTCATCTTAAACGGCAATCCCGAAGTAAAAGGGAAGCAAGTCCCGAAAGAAATCGAGTCAGCAGTCCTCCCGGCAACGCCGGCAGGCAAACCGCCAGCAGGCACCCGCCAGCTCCTGCAAAAACTTGGACCGAAGAAATTCGCCGCCTGGGCAAGAAAAGAAAAGCGCCTGCTGATAACCGACACAACTTTCCGCGACGCTCATCAATCTCTGATGGCCACGCGCGTCCGCACCTTCGATCTGCTTGCCACTGCCAGTGCTGTCGCCCATCGCCTGCCGAATCTTTTCAGTCTCGAAATGTGGGGTGGCGCGACCTTTGACACCGCGATGCGCTTCCTCCACGAAGATCCCTGGCAGCGACTTCGCGGGGTGCGCGAGCGCGTCCCCAATATCTGTTTTCAGATGCTGCTTCGCGGCGCCAACGCCGTCGGCTACGCCTCATATCCCGACAACGTCATTATTGAATTTGTCCGCGAGGCGCATGTCCAGGGCATCGACATTTTCCGCATCTTCGATTCGCTCAATTCCATCGAAAACATGCGCGTCTCGATCGACGCTGCGCTCGAAACCGGCGCCGTTTGCGAAGCCGCCATTTGCTATACCGGCGACATTCTCGACAAAGGCCGCCCGAAATACTCGCTCAAGTACTACGTCACAATGGCCAAGCAACTGGAAAAACTGGGCACGCACTTTCTCGCGATCAAAGACATGGCCGGTCTTTGCAGACCCTACGCGGCATTCGAGTTGGTAAAAACTCTGCGAGAAGAAGTCGGCGTTCCCATCCATTTTCACACCCACGATACCAGCGGCATCAACTCGGCCTCTGTCCTGAAAGCCTCCGACGCCGGTGTCGACGTCGCTGACGGAGCCATCGCCGCCATGAGCGGCGGCACCAGCCAGCCCAATCTCAATTCCATCGTCGAAGCCCTCCGCCACACCCCGCGCGATACACAGCTCGATATCGAAGCGCTCAACGAGTGCTCCGACTATTGGGAAACTGTTCGCACCTATTATCTTCCGTTCGACTCCGGTCCCAAGGCCGGTTCCGCGCGCCTCTATGAGCACGAAATTCCCGGCGGCCAGTTTACCAACCTGCGCGAGCAAGCCGCCGCGATGGGTCTTGGCCATCGCTGGCGCGAAGTCGAAAAAATGTACGCCGAGGTGAACCAGCTTTTCGGCGACATCGTCAAAGTCACCCCTTCCAGCAAAGTCGTCGGCGACATGACTCTTTTTCTCATGGCCAAGGAAATGCAACCGGAGGACATTCTCGCTCTCGATGAGAATCACGACGTGTCCTTCCCCAATTCCGTCGTCGAACTATTTTCCGGCGTCCTCGGCGTCCCTCCTGGCGGCTGGCCGAAAAAATTGCAGAAAATTATCCTACGCGGCCAGGCCCCTCTTCGTGGCCGTCCAAGTGCAAACCTGGAACCCGTGAAATTTGAAGAAGAGCAAAGCTCGCTGGAGAAAAAACTCGGTCACGCCCTCCGTCGCGACGACCTGCTGAGCTATCTTCTTTATCCCGACGTCTTCACCAAATACGACAAATTTCGCCAGACCTACTCCGACGTCAGCGTTTTGCCCACTCCCCCTTTTTTCTATGGCCTGAAGTCCGGCGAAGAAATCACTGTCGAAATCGAATCCGGAAAGTCCCTCATCATCAAGTTTCTGACCATCAGCGAACCGCATCCCGACGGCACGCGCACGCTCTTTTTTGAGCTGAACGGCCAGCCCCGTGAAGTAAACGTCCGCGACCGCGCCCTCCGCGTGGTCGAACGCGCCCATCCCAAAGCTGATCCTGCCGATCCCGGCCAGGTCGCCGCTCCCACCCCCGGCGTCATCAGCGGCATCGCCGTGCAGGCGAACCACACCGTGGAACGCGGCGCGAAACTTCTCACCCTCGAAGCCATGAAAATGCAGTCCAATATCTATGCGCCCATTTCCGGCCGCATCGTGAAAATTCTCGTGACCTCCGGCCAGCACGTCGAAGCCAAAGATCTCCTGGTGGCCATCGCACCGTGA